>Ga0207057_1129_pt1 | contig 18809 bp, 25 predicted proteins | sample Alteio_BWMinCont_33_FD_153265 | JGI IMG/M metagenome (GOLD analysis project Ga0207057, IMG submission 153265) | Enriched cells from forest soil in Barre Woods Harvard Forest LTER site, Petersham, Massachusetts, United States -... | ecosystem: Environmental > Terrestrial > Soil > Temperate forest >... | reverse complement strand
AGGACGCGGGCGATTTCGTGGCAGGCTCTTGACCTGCCGGGCCGTTCGTAGATGTTGTGCAGGCAGAGGTTGGAGAGCACTTGGTCGAGTTGCAGAAGCTCGCTTGAGCGAGCCACGGCACTCGCTCATTCATAGAAGGATACAAGCGTATGAGAAGCCCGTCGATGCCTCAACGAGTGCTTTGGGGACTGTTGTCCACAACTGACAATCGTCCATCGCCACAGGATGACCTGTGGCGCTATCGCGGGACGCGGCTTGGGTTCTCCGAATCAGATGACTTTCCTGAGCGCACCAGCCACGCTCTGACTCGCTGTCCTGACAGCAGCAGCAGCCGTTTCTCCCGCTGCGACGGTGTGCATGAGCGCCGATCTCTTCCGCATTCCCCGGTGCTCGACGGCGACGGTCTCGATACCACCACCGAAAATCGTGTGTCGCTCTTCGAGTCGGTCGAGCAACGCATTCAACTCTCCGACCACTGCTTCGGCGTCATCGGCGAAGACGATCAGTTCCACATTGATCTTTCGGTAAGCCATCTCGGTACCTCCGGCCTACAATTCTATGCTTAACCCAGACCCAGATTGTACAATGCCCCGGCTCTTCACCGGGCGCTTTCCTGTGACCGCCGTCAGCGCCCATCCCTGAGTCTCAGATGTCTCCAAACATACCCCAACTGTCCACTCGCATCGGCCTTTGATTTCCGCCGAGTTTTTTGTGGTTTGGGCAGTTTCTCGGAAAGTGGAGCATCTTCCTTTATAGGTTCACCCAGTGAAGGCTCATTGATCTTCACATTGTTGATTCGCCTATCTACACGCCAAGCTTTTCATCTTGTCCGAATCATACGGGCGCAGCAGATCAATCGGCGGTTGTTCTGTGAGCTTTCGGCAGGCGTGTGCGGATCAGAAGACCTTTCCTTGGGCGATCCAGTAATGCCAGTCTTCGATGGCCTGGATGGTTGATTCATCCACGTCGATGGGTCTCAGCTGAGAGAGTGGCACGGCGATATTTCGCCGGTTGCAACGGGTCATCACGAGCATGTCCTTTGAGCAGGTGTCTTCAGTCGCCAGCCGTCTGACCTCGACAGAGTCTCCTTTGCGAAGCGGTGAAGTTGGCAGAGAAGCGATGCACTGCGCATGGAACGGGAACCGGATCTTGCCTTCGAGATAGTAGTACCAGCCCATGGCTTGCTCTTCGGGCCCATAGGCATCCACGATGATTTCCTCGCGGATGCGGTCCTCCCGTTCTGGGTTTCGTCGTGGTTTGGCCATAATTTCCTATTTCGTGAGGTTCCGTTAAGATGCGTAGCGCTTTTCAGCATGGTGTGAACTGGCCGTTTGATGGGCATTCATTTGTTGACGTATTTCGTAAGCAGGGAGCCCATCTCTTCACCCACGCCATAGCCAAGGTTGTGGCTGATGGTGCGCACGCGATCCAACCGGATGATCATGGGATCGCGGTCACGCGGAGGTAGCTGGAGAGCGATTTTGAGAGCCTGCTCGAACATTCGGACCAGTGCATTGAAGAAGCCTTCATCCTGATAGCCGATGTCGTTTGAGAAACCGGCAGCACGCTCGCAGAAGTACACCATCAGCTCTGCGAGTCCCGCAGGTTCGCCGACGGCCTTTTGATAACTGGAAATGGCGTGTTTGGCCTTTGCGATAGAAGTATCCTGGTTTCGCAACACATCCGGCCATAGCCAGCGGTCCAAGAGTTTTTTGTAGGGTATGAGAACGTCCTCGCTCAAGCCGAAGCGGGCGTGAAGAAACGCCTGATTATCCTTATGGGCGCTATAAAGATCCTGAATAAGCCGGATTAATTCCATCTGGTCCAAGCTCGCGAGCTTTGCCTTAACGTTTGTCCATGTGGGCTGGGAACGTGGATGTCGTCTGGCCATCGTTAGATTAGAGTCCTGAGTTGCTTATTCTTTCATCGCTCGCTGTTAACGAGAGTTTGAGTTTGCGATTGTTTGGCGCGGTGGCCAAAAACCTTCGCGATTTGCTGTTTGCCGAAGCCCGTTTTTCGGGCATTTTGCACCGTTCCCTGCGCTCCCTTTGGAAAGGCGCTTTTGCGCCAGCCAGTAGCCTTGCCCGTCATAGCTGAGCAGACGAATCGACGTTCCTCTGCGGCTTCGGAAAACAAAAACACAGCCAGAAAAAGGATCTTCGCAGAGATGTTCCTGGCAAACCTGCATCAGGGAATCGATCCCTTTACGTCCATCGACCGATTCGATCGCCACCATTACACGCATCTGGGCAGTGGTGTGAATCATCGCTCCGCTTCCCGCCACGCTCGAAGCAGGCTTCCCCAATCGGGCGCACCCCATCCCTTCCACTGAATGCGCATCTTGCCCCCGCTCTTGGACTCGAACTCAATCACACATTCCGCTGCTGCGCCTGGATGAGCCGCAATCATTTCCACGAATCCCGGCGAACTGGCCTTCTTCTTTTCGCAAACCTCCGTACCTCCTGCTAGGCGACGCTTCAGCCCCACATAGTCCAGGCACAGCGGATGGGCCACCGCATACAGACCATGCTGACGCGCCAGTTCCACTGCAGCCTGCCACAGCGCTTCCGAAATCTTCGCCCGATGTGGCTGAGCGCTGCGAAACTGGTCAAACTGCCGTTTCAACTGCGCGATCGGCTCAGCAATTGAAATGGTGCCCTTATCGTTCAACATCAACCCACCTCAGCGGATGACTGAACGTATCAATGTGGCCCACGCCGCGTCACGCACCTCTGCCGAAAACTCACATTGGTCCGCGGAACCCGAGTTACGTGTCTTGACGGCACCCGAGTTAAACGTCTGTAGTGGACTCCCCTCCGGGGCACCTCGGTTCCCAGTGTCAATATGCCATTCGAGTTTTCAAAACGGATAGCTTCATAGATACCGTGAAGTCCTTCGCGCAAAAAGCGGTCAATCAGGCCAGCGTGAAGACCTCTGATTTGCGGGCGAGGTCGAATCATTGACCAAAGCTTATGCGATGCTACTGAAAACTCAGCGGACAGCGTCGTCAGCTTATGTTCGATGGAGCAAAGAACACAGTCGGAGCCACGAGTTCGCCTGGCTAGATCCTGGTCGGGAAATGCTCCTGATGGGTGGCGGCGATCTCGTCATCCAGCCCGAATCTCTAATTCACTCGTCAGTTCAGAAGATGATGGCCACAATGGAGTTAAACCCGTATGAGCGGGAACTCCAATACGGATTTCCGTACCTCATCGGGCAATCCGGCGGTATCAAGTTTCGCGCTCCTCTGCTCACGATTCCGATTTCAATAGCGGCAGACGGCGGTAGGCTGATAGTAAACCTAAGCGATGATTCTCCACGGTTCAACTCACTGCCGTTTCGGACTGAGTCCGATACAAGTGCGCGCGAATTGGCCTTCGCGCGTTTAATGGAGGAAAGTCCAGACTTGCCCCTGTCCTCAAACACGTTGAGATACTTTTGCGAGTCGGTAGCTCGCGAACTTGACGTGAAGATCGGAGGACGCTTGAATGGGGATATTTGCGGGGCACCTGCAGAACCGAGAAGGCAGACTCCTCTGACAATTGTTGACCACGCAGCATGTTTTATCGCACCGAAAACGAGCTACTTCTTGGTCAGCGACCTAGAGGCCATTGGTGGATTAGATGGCTCATCAGTCGCCAGTACATCGCTGGGTTGGCTTATTGGTAAGCGGCCTCCTGAGCCAACAAACAATCCACTGCCGAACGTTCGCAAGGTTTTCTTTCCCTTCCCTTCCAATCCTAGCCAGCGTCGAGTTGCCCATCTTGTGGATGACCCAAAGGCTCGCATTACGGTGGTTCAAGGCCCTCCCGGTACGGGCAAGTCCCTGACAATCGCTAATCTCGCCTGTCACCTCATTGCGAAAGGGAAAAGGGTTCTAATAACTTCACAAAAAGATAAGGCGCTCCAAGTCGTGGATGAAACACTGCGACATCTCGAATTGGCACAGTTGCCCATGACGCTACTGAGGAAAGACCGAGACTCGCGAAAGCTGCTGCGAGACCGTCTGGAATCCATTCAAAAACAAAGATCGTCTGAAGAATCCCGCCAAACGCTCGATGAACATCAGCGAGCGCACGAAACAGCGCTAGAGGCACAGGCCAGAGAAGAAGAATCACTGCGTCTTGCGCTGAAAGCAGAACATGAGATCGAGACTGCAGATCAACTCCTTCGGATCGCCCCTGGTCGGCTGTCGCGAATCATCGCGAAATGGAAGGTGCATCGTAGCATCTATAAAGGCGAGCGCACTGCTCAACAGAGATCCGATATTTTGGGAGAGTCGCTCAGTTCCACTCGCGAACGCTTGCGTGACTTGGCAAACGGCCTCCTTGAGCATGCAGCTGAGCATCGAGTTAATGCGGCCCTGAAGACCGAACGTAACCACCTTCGAGAATTCGCACGCCTACTCGGTCGGGATCAAACGAATTACAGAAACTTCCGCGTTTTTGACAAATTGAAGGCCGAACCCGAACGGTGTCAAATGCTGCTTAACATATTGCCTTGTTGGATCATGACACCTGACGATGTCGCTCGGCTCTTCCCGTGCTCCCCCAGCTTATTCGATGTCGTCATCATTGACGAGGCATCCCAGTGTGATCTGCCATCTATGGTGCCTGTACTTTATCGCGCATGTCAGGCAGTCGTGGTGGGCGACTCAAAACAGATGCAAGCACAGCGGTTCGCTTTCACTTCTGGTGTGGTTGCTACGCAGGCATGGGCGCAGTATGGGCTCGACAAGTTGGATCCAGAACGATGGCTGGATCCTGCAAGAGTTGATCTGCTCCAACTTGCATCAATGCGGATGGATGAGGAAGCCTTTCTTGACGAACACTATCGTTCGCTGCCCAGCATCATTGGATTTTCGAATGAACGTTGGTATGGTGGGAGACTCCGTATCATGCGAGATGTGGATGACCGCAGACTCGGCGATCCCACTATCCCTGCGGTATCGCTTCATCGTGTTAGTGGTCGTGTGACGCCTGGCACTCAAGAAAACGAGCGCGAGGCTCGCGCTCTAGTGAAACTTCTGCGCGAACTCCTTGAACATCCCGCATATTCCGATGCTTCTTTCGGAGTGATCTGCCTTTTCGAGCAGCAGATGCACTTGATCAATGATTTGGTGTCTGAGGAAATCCCTGACGAACTGCGCGCCAGCCATAACTTGGTAGTCGTGAATCCCGATGGCTTTCAAGGCGACGAGCGTGACATCATGATTTACTCGCTCTCCTATGGACCGGGCATGGAAAAGGACCAATTGTCAGCACGCCAGGCCGATCGACCTCACATTCAAGGTATGCTCAACGTCGCGTTCACTCGAGCCCGGGATGAGGTCCACATTTTCCATTCTGCAGACATTTCGGACTTTGGGATGAGTTCAGGCGCGGGATCAATCAAGGACTGGCTTGAATACTGTCGGAGGTGCGAGCAAGAACACCCGGCAGACTTTAAGACGCTTGCTGGCCAGTTGCCAAAAGCACAGTCCGAGTTTGAACAGCATGTGTTGACAGCGCTTGCGGAACAAGGCTTCGAAGTGATTTCGCAATTCCCGGCCTGCGGCTATTTCATTGATATTGTGGCAAGGAGTGGAAACGATCGGGTTGCGATCGAATGTGACGGCGAGTTCTGGCATCTGGATGAGCATGGTGAACAGAAGATCGAGGACATTGAGCGGCAAGAAGTCCTAGAACGCGCAGGCTGGAGAGTCTTGCGTATACCCTATCGAAGCTGGCGCGAAAACCCGCAACTGCAGGTTGCTCGCATAGCCGCTGAATTACGGAGCGGCAACGACCCAGAACAGAATTCTGATTCTGACATTCCGGTTTCTAATGATGGACATAGTATTAGGACAATAGCGGTTGACAACCATGAAATGGCCATTATCAATGCTATGCGAGAAGGTGTGCGCTCCCGGGCCTATATCTATAGAATGGCGCGAGAAACGCTTGGTTACGGAAGTCTTGGGTCGGTAATCCGCACAATGCTGGATGATGCAGTTGAGAGGCTGGAGAAGAAGGAAGCCATAGCGGTAGAAGAAGACGAGATTTTCTTCAGAAGTCAGGGTATGCGTGATTCGACCTATTCAGAATCCCTGCCAGCCCCTCTCCGTCCTGAAAAGACCCAAAAAAAGAAATTTTACTCACGACGATATAATCGTCGCCGCTGGTGAACATGACCATTGATTGGACGGTTCGCGAGAATGTGCGTGCGCACCTTCGTGTGTTGGTAAAGCGAATTCTACGGAAATATGGTCATCCACCTGACAAGCAGGAGAAGGCAACTCTTACCGTGTTGGAGCAAGCTGAGGCTCTGTCTGCGAACTGGGTAACTGCGTGAGGCATTCGTGCTCGACGAGATGTCAGTAACAAACTGCAATTTGTTTGCCTTAATTGAACGCCTTAGGACGGACTGAACATGCGCGTCGTTGAGATTTCGCAGTTCGAGAATAGTTTTGTCATACATTTTATGACCGAGGATAAGCAAATCAATGCTTACACTCTGGCTTCGACTCTAGTCGGGATAGCTGACGCTGCCAAAGCGGCGAATGCCAGCATAAATGCTGGCCACAACATTGAAATCGTTGTCGAGGCGATTGGTCCAGGTAGTTTCCGCGCCAAAATAGGTGCTGTCTATAACGCAGCGCGAAACATCTTCTCGAACCAGGCGCTTCAGGCCATTGTGCTATCAATCATCGCAAACTTCATTTATGAGCGAACGCTCTCAGTTCACCACGACGTAAAGATCGAAATTAAGACAGATGAGGTGATCGTTGATCGAGGTGACGAGCGCATCATTGTCCCGAGGCAGGTTTATGACGCAACACGTGTGGCGGAAGCAAATCCGCAGTTTGTAGGCGCTATAGGAAGGGCAATGGAGTCAATATCCAACGATGAGAAGATCACTGGAGTAGCACTCATTTCGGCAATGGACGCGCCTACGCCAGAACTTGTGATTCCGAGAGAGATTTTTCCGGAAATTGCACCTACAGTCCATGACAATGGAGGTTTACGCTCCATTGAAGAGGACTGTGATCTCCAGATCGTAAAAGCAATCCTGGAGCGCAGCCGCCGTAAGTGGGAGTTTCGCTGGCGTGGTGTGAAGATTTCTGCCCCAGTATTAGACAACAGCTTTTACACAGACTTCTTTGCTCACAACATTATGATCGCTCCTGGAGACGAGCTTAAAGCTCGATTGGTAATCAAGCAGAGGCGTGACGAAGATACTGGAATCTATGCCAACATTGGCTATGAAGTGGTCCAAGTATATCGCCACATTCCAAGATTGCAGCAGATGCGGCTCAATGCGACTGCTGATAGTCATGAATAATGTTTGCTAGGGAACATTAATTGGAAGAACTCCGTGTTTGGCTCTATGACACGATTCGATGCAATACCAATCGAGGGTCGTCGATCGTATATATCGTCCGGGTCTGTCTGGAACTCTGTCGTGCTATTACAGCGCACAGCGGCAAAGAGGAAGCTAATCGCCAAACATGCCCAACTACCCACTCTCATCTCCCTTGAATTTGCGCTGTTTTTGCTCAGGGCCGGGATCATCCGCCCCTAGGGATTCACACAGAGTATGCTCATTGATCTTCACATTGTTGATTCGTCGGTCTACACGCCATGCTTTCATCCGATCGGAATCGAATGGTCGAATGAGATCGATAGGCGGCTGTGCGTCGCTCCCTGGCTCCAGCCACCGCTGGTAATCCTGACGCCTGATCATGACAGGCATGCGATCGTGACGAGTCCTCTCTGCAAGAAGTTCATTGGACTCGGTGGTGATGACCGCGAAGGTATCCATTTCCGATTTCCTGTGTGGCGAGCGCCAACGACATGCGGTATCAGCGGCCAGACTGTACCAAGAAAGGGCAACAGGAACAAATCCATTCCGGCAAAACGGCTCCATTGACGCCCCGAAAATCTGACGCATAATAAACGCGGACCTGAATTGCGACGAGCACGAGTCGTACCACCAGCGAGACGCCGGACCGAAGATCATGCCAAACAAGCACAAGCCACGGCGCGTATATCAGCAGAAGATGTGGGATGCCGTTCAGTTTTATAGCAAGGAAGCAAGAAAATGTTATAAGGCAAAGGCGTATTTTTCTGCGCTGGTGGCACGAAGCTGCGAATTGGAAGCGCTTCTCAGAATTTTCGACTTAGTTGAGAACAGAAGACCAAAGGACCGATGCCAAAAACTCTATTGGCTAATAAATCGTGCTTTCGCACGGCACTGGATTCCCCATGACGCCCTGCGCCACTGGAATAAGACTGAGCGTGTGCCGCTTAAGACGGTGCTCCACGAGATACGCGAAGCAAGAAACGGAGTGCACGCGCACCTCTTTGAAAGGGAATTGGCAACTCGGCAGACAGTGGCGAACGTAACATTCGTGGTCCACACCATGTATTCATTCTTAGAAACCAAGAATGCACGCAATTTGATGAAGCACCTGCTTGAACGCGGTGAGATTTCCGGTACCGAGTACAGGAAATGGGTGAAGGAGCAAGAGGGCTCCTGGCGACGTTCGGTCAGACTAGCATGTTAGAGCACCCAAAGCCGCTAAGCGACCCTGACTGACGAAAAACAATGATCAACCGGCTTTGCGAATCGCTCTTAGCCCAAGTCCCGCCAACAGGCTCATTGCTGCGAGAAGGCCCACCAAGGGCAAGTCACTTCCGGTCTTAGGCAGCGCCGCCGAAGCCGCCGGAGCAGTTGCAATTGTGATGGTCCGGGCAGGTGCAGCTACGACTACAAGGATGGGAACATCTGCCGGGGGAGGTGGCGGAGGAACAGGCATTGTGCCGGTCAGTTTTGCCGTTTGCCGGACCTGCGTGATCGGCTCCTCAACTACTTGTGTCGCGGAGACCATCATGCCTTTCTTCAATCCCCAGGCATCCACCATTTGCCCGTTTATGTTAAATTGCTGCCCCTTGGGAATCTTGAATTGCTGATTCGTTCCGTCCTCCAGGGTCAGGATTACTGAGAGAGGTGGCTGAACATGCCACACCTTCCCCGTAACCGTCTGTGTGGTAATAATCACCATAGGTGTTGTGGTCGTGGTTATCGTTCTCTGGAGAGTCATGCCTGGTTTCAGGTCATGAATTCCCAGTTGTTTGCCGTCCACGTTGACACGGGCGCTTTCCGGCACGTTTGCTATGTGCTCGATCGTGCCGTCCTCCATCTTGACCACTAGGTCGTTCCCGCTCACGGTTAACACGTGTGCATGATCTACCTTTACCTCCTTGGTCACCGGTCTAGTTGTGGTAGAGGTCTGCGTTTGTACCTGTGCGCTTCCGCTCAGGGCAAAGGTCAGGCAAACGGCCCCCACCGCGAGCACAAGCCACCATCCTATGCATGTGTCACTTCGGTTCATTGTGTCCTCTCCTTGTTGGCTTTCGGAACTAGGAGCCGGAGCCCGTATTGCCCGTTACTAAAACAGCCTGCTCACATTTGCGTTTCACATTCATTGATCCTTCTTATCCGCGCTAACACTCGTCGCGACTGAACTCGCCAGGGAAGCCTGAACTATGTATCGCTGAGGAGCGCTGCCCACGAAGTAGAACGGGTAGCAAGTCACCAGCGTTACGGAAGAACGCGACCTTGGAGCAAGAACCGAGACATCACTTGGATTGACTATGGTGATCTGGTCAATCACATACGTGGTAGTTTCGTTCTGGGTCATGATCTCGATCATGTCTCCTGTGGCAACATCCTTCAGCCCTCGAAAAAACCCGTCTCGATGCCCGGCGATTCCGACATTGCCGTTGCTGGTTTCTCCCGGTCTGGCCGTGCCTGCAATGTGCCCAACCGCCCGATTCAAGCTGAGATCGTCAGTGCCCTCGAGAACCGGAACTTCCAGATGGATCTTCGGAATGCGGAGCAGGGCCATCGCGGGCGTGAGGTGAGAAGTCAGACTTTCCTGATAACCAAGAATGCGTTTCGGCGACCAGAGACTGAAATCGGGTGCCTCGCCAGTTGCTTCGGTTCCTTTATTAAGTTCCTGGGCCAGCAATTGCTGACTCTGGAATCTCTTGACCTCCGCGCGCGACAGGATGAAGCCTTGGATGCGTGCTGAGGCGTAGACGAAGAACAGCAACGCACCAAAGATAATCAACGGGTGTTCAAGCTTCTTCATCCATTTCATCGTCGTTCTACCTAGAAGGCACAGTATCTGAGTCGAAATACATGCTGAGGTCAAGGTTTGAAGCGGCTTCCGATCGCTGCCGCGAGGATCAGGGCAAAGGCCCAGCCCAATAGGATGAGCGTCCATCGCAGGACGGCCAAGCGACGATAGTCAAGGCGGGAGACGTAACGTGTGAACCTCCAGCGGGAAGCGAGACGACGGAGCCAAACAGGTCGCTCGGGAACCCAGTTATCCGTTGGTGCCTGCGGGTCGGGGGTCCATGCGCTGTCCTGGCCAAGCTTGATTACGGGCAAGACGTTTTCCAAGGCATAGACGATAGGATTGAAGGGCGGGTAGCCAGCAGGCAGCTTACCGCATTTTTCAAGCGTGGTGCGGGCATCTTTGTCCGTCGGGGCCATAGCGCTAATGCGACGGGCGCGCCAGAACATGAAAGAGCCGACGGCTCCAAGCGTTAGGATCGGGACACCGATCCACAGCGGCTGCTCTTCAAGCCGATCGTAAGGCCAGGTGACCAGACGCAAAGCGGAGTTGGAGTACCCCATTTGCTGACGGCGGTACTCGTAGACGACCTGCTTGGCCCCGTCCGCGTCACCGTTGGCTTCGAGAAGGTTGGCGACCTGGATCCAGGGCTGCGCGATGACTCGCTCGCCCTTGGGCTGGAGCATCAACCACTCGATACGATCTTCCACCCTGAGTCTGAGTGAGTGGGCAAGTTGAGGTTTGTCCATGAGATCCGTCGATTTCTCATGAAGCGCCAAGTCCCGGTAGGCGAAGTCGAGTATGTGTAGCCTTCCCGCATGGGGCCAGCTTGCCTGATCGTCATGAAGTGTGCCGATCGTGGCTCCGGAAAGCCGCAGGTTTGTCTGGGACGGCTGGCGGACATTCATCCAAATCAAATCACCAGCCACGCGCATTTCGCGACAATACAATTCGACTACCTGTGAGCTAATACAATCAAGATCGCCGTCGATTTGGGTACCCACGAGCCTGATCCCCCCGGAGGAGGAAAAGCCCCGGAGGAAGACATTCCCTTTAATTATGGCTCCATCGGCGAAGAGAACGTCCCCAGTGGCTTTGAGGGTTGCACCGGTACAATCGAGATCGCGCCCGATCTCCGCGCCTGCGAGGCGGATTATACCGTGGCAACAGAACTCCGGCCTCAAGAAGAAGTATGTTCCGATTTTGGCCCCGTCGGCTACCAAGGCATCTCCTCTTGGGTTGAGGGTTGCGCCTCCACAGTTGAGGAAACCGCCGATCTGCGCGCCGACGAGGCGGATCTCGCCGTAGGCATTGAGATTACGCAGGAAGACACTGCCAGTCGTCTTAAGGCCCTCGGCGTAGACCGCCGCCCCGGTTTCGCAATGGAAGAAGGAGAGAGTCGGAAGCTCAGCGGACACGAAGGAAAGCGGCCCGAGAAAAGTGCAATAGTCGAAGCGAAGTGGAAAGGTAAGCTTGCAGTAGTCTAACTCGAGGGGCGTTACGATGGTGATGTTGGCGACGCGGATGCCAAGTGCGTCAATATTCGCTGCGCCTTCTTTGTCAGTCGCGAGCCACCGTAGAAACTCTGCCCGAATTTCCAGGCGCTCGCGGGATTCCCGAGGGTCATCATTCTCGGTCGATGCTGAGCGGCGTAGGACCTCGTTCTCAGCGCGGGTGGTCTTGCCATAGTTCTTGGCTGCGAGTCTCTTGAGCGCTTCAAAGCGCGCAGTTTCAAAAGGACGGGACATGGCAGAATCGTCCGATTTTGCATCCATACTGACAGAAGGACAAGAGAAAAGTCAGTTGAACTACTGGCTTTGTGCATGCGACTCAAGAAGATGACCCGAGTTCGGTACAATTTTGGTACATTTGAGAACCGAAAAGGAATTGTTTTCTGTCCCTTAGCGACACCAAATCAGGCACTTGGATTTGAGTTTATGTATTTTGGGATCAAACACGTCCCGCCCCCCGCGCCCATTTCTCGAACTCGCCCGACAATCTGCCTTTGAATATCTCCGCAGGTAGGTAAGCGGCGACATTCGCCACACAACGGACAGGTGTGGATGATCCACGAGTCCGGCATCGTTTGGACGGGCGCAGCGATGTGCTCTTTACAGCGTTTGCAGGTAATTACGAAGGGGTGGATTCGGCCTGGTGGACCGTGTGAACATGGCAGTGCTTGTATAGAGAACAAAAAGCGAATATGCGCTGTGGATTTCCAACCGGGGCTTTCCTGTGGAAACCGAAGTGATGACTGAGCTAAGTCTGGAGATTCCGAGCGGCGTCGGCCTGCGAACCGAACTGAGTCTCAGGGCTTTGACGTTCGCTAACATTCATGGCTTTCTCTGCGAGCGAACTGATGGCGCAGTTCCCGGAGTACTCTTTGGGCAGGATGACAACGGTTCTCATGGGAACTTTCACCCGCTTGCCTATCAGATGATTGTCGGCCATCCGCAATGGAAGAAACGGCTTGGCAAAGCCCATACCGCGTTTAAGAAATCCAGAGCGCGTGCGAATTGGAGTTGGAAGGAACTGGATTGTGCCCATAGTTCTGACGCGTTGCTCATGAACATCTTCTGCCATCCCGATGTGATGACCTCCCCGTCCGTCAAGGGAATGCTCGGGGTCGAATCAAAAGCGGTACGTGAGTTCGGGTTCAAACCGCGAACTCCCTTGCACAACAACAAGCGAGACAACACAGAGATTGATATGAAGCTCGACCAATTGCTGGTTGAAGCGAAGCTGACAGAATCGGACTTTCAGTCGGCGAGATTCGACCTCATCTCCCGGTATCGCGATCTGGAGATCGTGTTTGATCTGTCCGGGCTTCCGTGCCGCGATGGAAGGCATTGCAGCTATCAGCTAATAAGAGGAACATTGGCGGCGTATGCGACTGGCTGTTCGTTCTGCGTATTTTGCGACGCTCGCCGCCCCGACCTAGTCGAAGCTTGGTATCGAGTCATGCGGGCCGTTCGGCTTTGCGAATTACGCTGCCGCCTCAAGTTACTTACCTGGCAGGAACTAGCCGCAAATCTTCCTCGTGATCTCCAGCAGTTTCTTGCTGCGAAGTATGGCATTACGGCCAGCGCGGGGCAACTATGAGGGCGCAGAATTAAACTTAATTTGGGATGCGTGTTTTAAGAGAGAGTTCGTTGGGCGAATATGCGGAGTGGTATCTCCAACGAGAAGCCGTTAAGGGTAGCACACGTTCAATTCCAGATTCATCCGAGCAGATGATTCAGGAAATGAGAAATTTTCACGAAGGCAAGATGAGGGGCTGGTTTGACGAACTCACTCGCTGGCATATCGTTGAGCTTAACCTGATAGGGGACTTGCAGACGCTTGTCTTTCTGGAATCTAAGTGGACAAAAGAAACTGGACTCGTAATTCCCAGCGGCGCGAACTACCGGATACTTGATCAAGTCGGTAAGAATGCCATAGCCAGCCACTATTTGGAGGGTCTGGAGCCAACCGCTAAACATACGACCTATTACGACAGCCTGATGAAAGGTTCCATGAAATTGGCAGGCGCGGACAGAATAGCTATTTGCACGGCGGAACCGAGCGAGATTGCGTCGAACCCGGCAGCCAGTTATTACCTTCTCGACGGTGTGGGACGCTGTCTGCCGTATATGATTCTCTTGCAACAGCGCAAGCGCGAGTTTGCGGCGATCGAGGCGTTTCGTGCCGAGAGAAACCCTAACGAGGCACCCCAACTGTTCAACCGGCGCTGAAAAAGTAACAATCGATTCGTCTTTCGGACACGAATGGCTGTCTTCCGATACTGGCTACGAAAAGGACCCGATGCTCCGTCGGTTCTGCATCATTGATTCGGCGATGAGGTTTCTCTTCTATGCCTACCACTCTGACATCAAGGAGAGATTAAGCTCGGTGATTATCTGCTTAAGGATGCAATGAGGGTCATCGAGCCAGTCCTACTTCGCAGCTTTCTTAGCCTCTGCCCATCTCTTCCGCTGCGCATCTGCAATGCGCTTACGTGCCTCTGCGCTTAATCGGCGCTTCGGTGCGTTGTGGCCGCCGTTGTACCTGCCTGCAAGCAACGCTCGGACCTGGGTCAAACGTGCGATCTCTTCATCTACTATGGCGAGTATTTCTGCTAAGTCCATACCGTCATCCTCGAACCTAGCCTACCCTCCGGGGTCTCCCGAAGCCATTCTGCTTTGGACTTAAACTCTTTAACGTGCGGGGAACGTCTGGCCTGTTCTTGAGGTGTTTGGGAGTCGCTGTCGCAAAGCCTCAGCAGCGTCCGCCAGCCGCGCAATAACGGTGGGCTTCTGGAAGGTACTGCGTCCAGTCGGAGGCTATGCCTCGCGCCTCCTTCCTAACAGCGCGATCGTTCGATAAACCCCAAAACACATCAAGGAACACCGGCTGTGCAGTTCTACACCAACGGTCTCATCGGTTGGTATCCGAACTCTATGACTGCTTGGTCAACCGTGGTTACCGAGGAGGATGCCTAAAGGTTAGAGATAACCATAACCGTGTCGTGGTAGTGTCCTAAAACAATAGGGGAGAGAAAGATGTCCGGCGATATTATCAATGTCGAGAAAGTTCCACCAACCACGGAAGAGCAGGAAGCCGCCTCCAAAATGGCGTTCTGTGTACCCCTACTTGTTTTTGTGATTTTTCTGGTGGCAGTGTTCCTACATATTATCGGTTTCGGACTATAGGCTTCGAGCCTATAGTCTCCACGATAGTTCATCTACACGAAAGCCCGGCTGAGACGGGGGTTAAATGGTTACGCTCCCGACAGAATTAATTAGGATCGTCTCGAGTCTGGCCGAGCAATTTACGAGAGCAATTGAAAAACCATTTCCGCTAGGCTCTCTGACTTAGAAAATCAAAAACCAACTGAATAGGCAACCTCGGTCTCAACTTCAGTCGGGACATTCTCAACAGTGAATGGAGTGTAACTCCACTTGTACACCGCGTTGGCGACCATTCCCTGATACATGCTTGATCCGCTTAACGGTCGAACCGTCTTAACATGTCCATCACTCCCTACGATAACGTCTACAATGACTCGTCCCTCCCAGCCACTCGGATTGGCCAATGCCGCATAATCCGGGCTCGACGCGCTTGATGATTCTGCCACTCATTATGCTGTAAGGAACCATCGGTCTTGGAGGCGGTGCGACAGCAGCAGTGGCTGGAGGATGAAAATCTGTGTCGTTGACCACGGCCAGTTCCTCCAGCGTGTCAACGTGAATTTTCACGTAGAGCTTATCGAACATAGTGACCGAGACATCACGCGCGACGAAACGTTTGTGGAAGACGACTATTTCGTTCATTAGAGTGTCGCCGCTGAGTTCCGAATAGGTCGCACCCCACCCGCTGGTGTAGCGCAATATCGGCTTGTCGTGATCGAAGCAGAATGTCGGGGTAGTCGCTCCTGAGTTTGGGGTTTCAGACATCGTTGAGCAAAACGCTACGCAGTGAAGATTTGCCCCGCCCATATTGCGGTCGTAGGCTTGTGGCGTCTCCTTCTGTAGGAAGTCATCGTTTGGCAGGGGATGAAATATTTTTTTGACAATCAATCGCTCTGGACCCGAAGCCCATTGCATGTCGCCCGTCCTAAACAAACCCTTATCTGTCGTGTAATCAATTTGAGAAAAGGACTTGCTCGCAAAGCTCTGCTTGTATTTTCGGCTGTCGGCAAACAAGACTTCGTAGACTCCTTCTTCCGACTTCTTTCCATCAGAAGCGAACACCTGATAGGTCGCTTTAAGATGCCAGGACTGCGCATCGCCACCAACGATCCCATTCGTTTTACGCGCAAGCTTCATGAGTTCCACGGGGTCGCTCGGCATGGTAGGGGCTGGCGACGGAGTGGGCGATGCGGGACTGGTCTGTGAAACCGCGACTGCGTCGATAACAAGTAGGGCAAAAATGCTGCTCAGAACGACGAGGAAACCCCATTTGGTGTTCGACAAACGACCTATTGCAAGTTTCGCTTCCGATGGGGGCATGACACACCTTGAGGAGGCTTTCCCGGCGTGTGGCTCTACTGTTGCTCAGCGCGTGGATTATGGGCTCATTCGCATGTAAGAGGCAAGGAATTTCCATCCAGCCTCGAAACAGCGAGGAAACTACTCTTGTCATAAGGACGATTTATTCCCCGTGGTGCTCGCGAGCCGCTTACGATTCCTCCGGGTCTGCGGCGCTCGTGGGCATGGGCACCGACGCCAGCACGATCTATTTCACGATACAAGCATCCACTAGGACTTTTGGCATAGAATCGTGGCATCATGTCTTAAGACTATTAAGAGTTAGGTGCGAGCCATGGCTGCTAACATCATTCACCTTGGGGTCGACCTTGCGACCCGAGTTCCGGTATTGAAGAGCGCCGGATTTCAAGTGGATATATGCTCATCAATCGATTCGCTGATTGAAACATTGGAGCGAGAAGAGGTCGACGCGGTAGTCGCGCCTCAGAACCCGGACTTGAACTTAGGCAGCGTTGTCGCATTACCCGCTCCAGACCAAACACTCCTGTGATTGTGTTCGCGGAATCACAGAGTCAACCAGACGCGAGGTTCGATTTGGTGATTCCGGTACTCACTCCGCCACGGCAATGGTTGGCCGACATCGCAAACTTGATTGGTCAGAGCAAGACCCTGCAAGTGGAATCACAACATCTCCGTGAGCAAGCCTCGACACTGAGAGGCAAATCCGGCGCGGCCAGATAGCGGGTTTCGGAACAACGAGTACGTGCGACAGAGCCAAGGAAGGCTTTCCCTCGACACGGTGATGATCTAGAGACTTGGTACGCAAGAATCCAAAGCGCATCCTATGAAGAGCTACTTGCGTTTCGGGACTGTGATTATCTCGGAATGGGCGATATTGGTTTCTGAGAAGTAGACCGTTGTTCATCAACGCCACAGAGGACGAGTCGCGGCATCGAGGTCTCAATAGCTCGCCGTAACACATTTGAGGACGAAATCCTCCTGCTCTCACATCCCACCTTTCTCTCCTCTCCTGTTAGATGCGTTTCCAGAAAACAAAAGTAATAGAGCAATAAGCGGTTAGACACATAATCCGCGTGTATTTTCGTCGAGCCTGCACCAATAATTGTGACACTGCCAAAAATGCTCCTTGGAGATTTTCGTGAAAACTCGCCATTCGAGGTTTGTCTGTATACTCGTCGTTCTTTTTGTCGCATTCACGGCTCCCCTTGCTCATTCAGCTGCAACTGCACCGACTGCAACAACAACTGCTTTGTCTGCGTCTACAACGTCGCCATCACCGGGAACAGCCGTAACTCTGACGGCCACGATCAAAGATGCATCTGGTAACGCGGTAACATCCGGAACAGTTGCGTTCAAGAACGGCAACACTTCGTTGGGGTCGGTATCCGTGGATAGTGCGGGTGAGGCAGTACTAACATCTGCAAGTCTTACTGGTTCAAATAACATTACTGCTAGCTATTCAGGGAATTCGTCTTACGGCCCCTCTAAATCATCAATTGTTACTGTTACAGTAGCAGGACAGGGGTCAAGTGGTACCTGCGATGGATGCTTCCTATCTATCGGAGTTGGTTCGAATCTAAGTCCAAAATCTTATAGCGATTATACAAATTCGGCCAACATTCTTCAGACGACACATCTGGGAAACGGCTCACCACAATTCCTCTTCGGGGTGTCATATGGTTTGCCTTACAGAGGATTTTTCTATAAAGCCATTGATTGCAGGGATGCTTATCAACCGCCATTGCGACAGCCTGCCCCTCAAATGAATGATGCGCAAAATATCTATTGCTATCCGTGGCGAGCATTCATCAACGTAAAGTTCACGTCTAGTGGAAGCCAGACTTTCAATGGCTTCACGATGGGAATCTCCCACCGGATTGCACGGAGCCTTGACTTGATGATCGGTGCTTCGTTTAGCCCGTTCAATGAGGTGACTCCAGGATTCCAGAATGTTGCGATTCAAACAGTAAAGACACAACAGGCAGCGGGAAATCCAAATTACAGCCAGTTCTCACTGCTGGCATTAGAGCACAATTGGAGGGATGCTTATGACGGATTTCCGACTACGCTGATAAGTCCTAACGGCACTCAGGGTGCTCCAATTTATGGAGGAGCGCCATTGTCTGTTCATTATCACCTTGGAGGTTTCATTGGAGTGGCTCTGCCGAAAAGCTTTAGCAGTTTTCTTGGTACCCCCACTCAATAATGAATGCGGTACTCACCTGCCTTGGGATGTTGCCACGCGGGCTTAACTTCAACCACCCGCCGGCGGCCCGCCGGGTCGCCGGTTCTTCTTCACCTTCGCCCAACGTTTCCGCTGTGCGTCCGCAATCCGTTTTCTGGCGCTGCGCTCAGGGGCCGCCAGGATGACCTGTGGCGCTATCGCGGGACCCGACTTGGGTTCTCCCATCAGATGACTTTCCTGAGCGCTCCAGCCACGCTCTGACTCGCTGTCCTGACAGCAGCGGCAGCCGTCTCTCCCCCTGCGACGGTGTGCATGAGCGCCGATCTCTTCCGCGTTCCCCGGTGCTCGACAGGGACGATCTCGATACCACCACCGAAAATCGTGTGCCGCTCTTCGAGCCGGTCGAGCGACGCATTCAACTCTCTGACCACTGCCTCGGCGTCGTCGGCGAAGACGATCAGTTCCACATTGATCTTTCGGTAAGCCATCTCAGGACCTCCGGCCTACA
>Ga0207057_1127_pt1 | contig 18865 bp, 9 predicted proteins | sample Alteio_BWMinCont_33_FD_153265 | JGI IMG/M metagenome (GOLD analysis project Ga0207057, IMG submission 153265) | Enriched cells from forest soil in Barre Woods Harvard Forest LTER site, Petersham, Massachusetts, United States -... | ecosystem: Environmental > Terrestrial > Soil > Temperate forest >... | reverse complement strand
ATCAACGGGCGTAGGATTCAGCGAACCATGGATCGGGCGATTCATCACGTAGTCGCCTTCGCTGCCGTATTTGCCGCGAATGTCCTGCACAACACGGATGTAGCCGCTGGCAATAATCGTTTCGGTTGCGTTGTCGTAACCCCACAGACTCGTAGCAAGATGCACGCTCGGCGTGTTCATTGTGAGCGCATTGGCGTTATAAGGCGTGCGCGTCAGCAGGATGCCTTCGTGCTTTGCGCCATGGGGCACCAGAATGACGGTGTGCAGCTGCACGCCGTCACGCATTCGGATCATTACTTCGCGGCGTTCGAAATCCATGCCGAAGGTTGGCGGCTGAAAGTTGGCCGGTATTTCGTTGGGATAGTTTGGATAGAGTGGCGGCGCATTCTGCGCATTCATCGCGCCTGCGGTGAAAAGAAAAACAAACAGTGCCGAAATTGGCAAGCGATGCCAGCGAACAGTCTTAGGCAAAGGAAGGTCACCTTTCAGGCAAAATGGTAAGGGCAAGGTATCACAGGACAGTGGATATCACAGCGTTCACTCTGTTTAGACGAGCACTCTCGACATTGGGGCCATGTATCAGGTCGACGATTTTGGCGGCCACGAAATCTGGCCGTTGCGGTGATAGGCCAGATTGGCGATCTGTCCAGCTCGCGCTGCGGCAACGCCAGCTTCCACGGGGGCGTTCGGCTCCTTGCGCGAGCGTACGCACTCGAAGAAATTCTCCATATGCGAAATGGTGCCGTCGCGGAAGCTCTCCGCTTTGAGAACGGGGTTCTGGTCGCTCTTTACGCCCTCGCGATACACGGCGAATCCGCTGCGATTGATCTTTAGCGTCGCCTCGTTTCCGCGGAATTCAAGGCCGCCGTCATCAATGGAGGAACTCATCATGCCTTCATATACGACATCGAATCCCGGATAGCGGAAGGATGCCTGAAGAGTGTCAGGGCAGTCCCACTGCTCGAACATGTATTTGTCGGCAATGATCTGCGCCTGACGCGGCTGTTCGGTCTTCATTGACCAATGCACCACATCGATCCAGTGAGTAAACAGGTCGGTCATGGCCCCGCCGCCAAAATCCCAGAACCAGCGCCAGCGGAAGAATTTTTCTTCACTGTAGGGTTGATCCGGAGCTGCGCCGAGCCAAAGCTTCCAGTCGAGAGCCTGTGTGTCGACGGGCTTGGTCGGCAAGTTGCGTTGATAGTTCTGCCACCAGTAGGTGCGCACCTGCGTGACGCGGCCGAGACTGCCTCCCTGAATCAGATCGACTGCATCGCGAAAGTGGCTCCAGCTGCGTTGCTGCATGCCACATTGCATAATCTGCTTTCCGGAGCGAACTGCATGGGTGAGGGTTGCGCCTTCTTCGATCGAGTGGGTGACCGGCTTTTCCAGATAGACGTCTTTGCCGGCGGCAAGGGCATCCACGGAAGCCTGCCTGTGCCAGTGATCGGGCGAGGCGATGAGGACGGCATCGATATCCTTGTTGTCGAGCACCTCGCGGTAGTCGAGATGAGTTGTGGCGACGCCGTTTGAGCGCTCCTTGACCGCGTCGCGATGCGGCCCGTAGACGTCGCTCACGGCGACGATCTCACACGGGGCTACCTTGTCTGCACAATCGAGCAAGCTTTTCATGCGGCCGCCAGCTCCTATGACTCCGATGCGGATGGTGTTGCTCGCTCCGAGAATTCTGGTCGAGGCGAGGGCGGTGAGTCCGCTGGCGATGAGAAAGCTGCGGCGGTTCGGTAGATAGGACATGGGTCTCCAGTTGGTTATTTCCCGTCGACCATTATGAATGAAAGCGAAGCGAAAGTTACGAATCAGGTTCACCGAAATCTGAAAAGGCGGGTAGTGGGTCAGAGGACCAACTACCAAAAGGCGCATGAGCGTGACTGTTGCGGAAGCCATGCTCTAAAATCGATTTTCTTGTGAAAAGCGAAGCTTTTGCGCTCTCAAATGCCGAAACGAGTGATCGTGCAGGAATGCACACCCTAGCTCCAGGAGAATTACCTTGCTGAAGATTGTGAAAGTTGTGGGTCTCGTCGTCGTGTCAATATCTGCGGTTTGCAGCTGGGTTGCAGGCGCGCAAGAAACAACGCGCAAGCCGACGCCCGGCGATGCACCAGGCGGCGTTCCACAAGTGACGTTTCTAGCGCATCGTCTGGGTACGGACCGTGCCGAGGGAATTACAACCATGGATATGAACGGTGACGGGCGGCCTGATCTGCTGAGTGGGGCGTACTGGTACGAGAATCCGGGCCCGGCTGGAGGGGAGTGGAAGCGCCATCAATATCGGACCGTTGGAATCCTCGGGGAGTTTGTCTCGGACTGCGGCGAGTGGACCGTCGATGTGAATCACGATGGGGCGCCGGATGTGGTCACAGCAGGATGGATGACCAATGGATTGTTTTGGTATGAGAACCCGAAGCGAGTAGGCGTGATGTGGGAGAAGCACAAGATCGCAGACAGCTACGATACTGAAGGCGGCGCGTTCGCCGATATCAACGGCGACGGCAAGCCTGATCTCGCGCTGGCACACTACAACCATTCTGGAATTTTGTGGGTAGACTTTTCGCAGCCTGAGCCGAAAGTTCACCACGTGGGCGGCAAGGAGCAGGATGGGCACGGCATCGGCATGGCGGACGTGGATGGTGACGGAAAAGTGGACCTCCTGACGCCGTATGGGTGGTTTAAGAATATCGACGCCGACAACGACAAATGGGAATGGCATCAGGATTGGCAGCTTGGCGACGCTGGGTTTCCGATTCTTGCTTATGACATGAACAATGACGGCAAGATGGACATTATCTACGGCCAGGGACACGGTTATGGGCTTTATTGGCTCGAGCAGCAGGGCGATGGCACGAACCGGCGTTGGGTAAAGCACATCATCGACGAATCGTTTTCACAGAGTCATGCGCTCAAACTGATTGATATCGACGGGGATGGTGTGCCCGAGTTGCTTACGGGCAAACGCTACCGCGGACACAACGGCCACGACCCGGGCTCGTATGATCCATTGGTGGTCTATTACTACAAGATGGATCGTAAGACGGGGCAGTTTACTCGTTATCCCATTTCTGTGAATGGTACCGGTGGAGGCGGAACACAAATCATTGTCGAGGATCTCGACGGGGATGGTGACCTGGATGTTGCGACGGCGGGAAAAACCGGAGTGCACTTCTTCGAAAATCTGACGATTGACCGTGTGCCGAAGGAAACCCGCGAAAACGATCTCCTGCTCGACAAAAATTGGCCTTTCGACGGTGAGGGAGTAATCGTGCAGCAAGAAAATGGACCACCGCCGAAGCAATAAGCCACGCATGCTTCATGTCAATTGTGGGCGCGTCCCGTGTTGGTCGCAGCGTGCCCTCCATCTAAAGAGAACAAAACCATTGAGAGGGATTGCTGTGCACGAATTGAACCGTAGGAGTTTTCTTAAAGTTGCAGGGGTGGCAACGGCAGAGACGTTGATGGGAGCGAGGGTGAATATGCTGGCCCAGGCCCAGAGTGAGCCGTCGAAACCAGTCGCGGCAAACGATCACATTCAGATTGCGCTGATCGGTGCAGGAGGCCAGGGGCAGGGAGATACAAAGGCCGCAGTGCAGGTGCCAGGGGTAAAGCTTGTCGCCGTGGCGGACTGCTACAACGGGCGGCTTGAACACAGCAAGGAGTTGTGGGGTCAGGATGTCTTCACGACGCGCGATTATGGCGAAGTTCTGGCACGCACGGATATCGATGCCGTAATTATTGGAACGCCCGATCACTGGCACAGGCAGGCTTCCGTGGATGCGATGAAGGCCGGCAAAGATGTGTATTGCGAGAAGCCGATGATCCATCTCTACAGCGATGGGCCGGAGATGATCGAAACCTCGCGCGCGACGAAACGAATCCTTCAGGTCGGGAGTCAGCGAGTCAGCTCGATCGTATATGCGAAGGCAAAAGAACTGCTTGCTTCGGGCGCCATCGGCCAACTGAATATGGTCACCGCACGCTGGGACCGCAATTCATCGATGGGTGCCTGGAACTATACCGTTCCGCCTGATGCCTCGACCGAAACATGTGACTGGCCGCGCTTCTTAGGTACGGCTCCCAAGATTCCTTTTAATGCTGAGCGCTTTTTCCAGTGGCGTAAGTGGAAGGATTACGGAAGCGGCGTGGCTGGCGATCTTTTTGTTCACCTCTTCAGCGGAACACATTTCATTACCAACTCGCACGGACCCACGCGTGCCATGGCCACCGGAGGGCTACGCTTCTGGAAGGACGGACGGGATGTGCCGGATGTGATGCTGGGCCTGTTTGATTATCGGGAAGGCTTTAATCTGAGCCTGCGCGTCAACTTCGTTGATGGCGGCGAAGAAAGCGAAGGGCTGGTCTTCACCGGGTCAGAAGGCACCATGGAGATTGGCGGAAATGCGGTCAGCGTGAGCCGAGTTCCTCGCGAAAGCGAGCCAGGCTATACCATAGGCACATTCACCGAAGCGATGCAGAAACGCATTCTCGAAGAATATAAGGAGAAATACCCCATCTCTCACTTCTCAGGTGCACTGCCAGTCGGGTACGAGAAATATGTCGCGCCGCAGGGATACAGTGACAGCTACGATCATTTCAAGAACTTCTTCAATTCTGTAAGAACGCGCCAGCCTGTAGTCGAAGACGCGGTATTCGGCTTCCGTGCTGCAGGGGCGGCGCTTCTCAGCAACGTCAGCATGGAGCGCGGTACCGTCGTTCAGTGGAATCCAGATGCGATGAAAATGGTTTGAGAAATTAGCTCCATGGAGATAACAGCAGAACTTGATGAGCGATGGAGGTATAAGCGGGATAATAACCGGAGTAAAATGCAACGCAGTGACGTCGCCTCCAAAACCTGATATGGACGCTTCCTGCAAATTTTGGTCTTGCGGTGAAGTCAGGAATTGCAGGAACTTCGCGCCTCTTGTCGCAATTCTTGCAGTCTTGGTGAGTTTTTCAATCGGCGTAGCTGTTGCTCAGGAGACTTCTTCGCAACAGGGTGTTTCGGCTGAAATTCATGGCACCGTCGTAGATTCGGCTGGCAAGCCCGTCTATAAGGCTGTAGTGCGGCTTGAGGAGAACGGCGGTTCAGATATTGTGATGACAACGAGTTCCGCGGGAGACTTTGCGTTTTCGGGCCTTCAGGCCGGGACTTATCAAGTCAGCGCGGAGAAATCTGGACGACGTAGTCGTGTCGTTTCCGTCGCTAGATTGAAGCAGGCAGACCAGCGCAACGTGGATCTGGTACTTGATTCCAATGCAAGCCCTTCACTCTCAGACGAAAGCATGGCCTTTGCTGATAAGCCGAATTTTACTGTAGCAGGCATCACCGACTGGACCGCAGTGGGTGGGCATGGCTCGGATTCGAGCCTGCGAACCAGCGAGGCGCTTGCTCGTGAGACCACATCGCTCAAGCCTGACAGCCCCGGATCGGGTTTGTCAGGGTCTGCCGCAGCTGCCAGTGGAACCGAAATTAAGTTGCGCGCCGCACTTGCTGCGGCTCCAGGGAGCTTTGAGGCGAATCATCGGCTTGGCGAATTCTGTCTCAAGAAAGGAAGCTATCGCGAAGCGATTGCACCGCTTGAGGCTGCTTACAAGATCGATCCGGCGAATTACAGCAACGAATACGATCTGCTGTTGGCCTATAAGGAGGCTGGGAATTTCACCAAGGCTCGTGAGCATATCCAGAAGCTTCTGGCGCATCGAGAGAATGCCGACTTGCGTCGCGTATCCGGCGACCTTGACGAAGAGATGGGAGACTTGCTCGAGGCGGAGCATGAGTATGAGCAATCCGTTCGGCTTGATCCCAGCGAGCAAAATTACTTTGCGTGGGGTTCAGAGTTGTTGATGCATCGGGCCGTGTGGCCGGCTGCAGAAGTCTTCAGGAAGGGAACGGAGGCACATCCCAAGTCGGCCAGGATGCTAGCTGCGTTGGGTGCGGCTCTTTTTGCCAGCGCTCTTTATGACGAAGCGGCGCTTCGCCTCTGCGATGCTTCCGATCTGAATCCGGCGGATCCGGCCCCTTATGTCTTTCTGGGCAGGATTGATATGGCTGCGCCTGCCCCACTGACCTGCGTTGACCAGAGGCTGATGCGATTTGTGCAGGAACATCCCGGAGATGCGCGCGCCAATTACTACTATGCGATGGCTATCTGGAAACGACAGAAGCAGCCCGAGAATTCACAGGATATGCAGCAGGTGGAGAGGTTGTTAACGAAGGCGATAACAGATGATCCGAAATATGGTGAGGCTTACCTGCAGCTTGGAAATCTCTATGCCGGAGAGCACAATTCCGAGAAGGCGATCAGCTTTTACACGAAGGCCATCGGAGTAAATCCGCAGCTCGGCGAAGCGCATTACAGATTAGGTGTGGCGTACGAACGGGTCGGCGAATCATCGAAAGCCAAAGAGGAATTTCAACTGCATGATGACATTGAGAAAGCACAGGCGGCTGCTGTTGATCGGCAGCGGCAGGAGGTCAAGCAGTTCCTAGTGGTTCTGCAAGGCAAGCCGACTATTCCCTAACCATCGCCGTGCGAATGATCCATCCAAGCTGAGACCGAATCACGATGGTTTGATCTGGATAAACTACAGCAATTTCGATCAGGAGATTCCCGTGCTCAAACTACTGGCAGTCCTGCTTTTCCCGGTAATGACGATGTGCGCCGACGAGTTGCCAAGCAAGAAATATTTGAACCTCGCCAACATAAAGATCATGGTAGCGGCTGCAGAAGCGAAAGCCAAAGAATTGAATGTTTCGGTGACAATCTGCGTTGTGGATGAAAGCGGCAATCTGCTTTTTCTGGAAAAGGGTGAGACCGCTTCGCTCAACACGATACAGTTTGCAGAGAAGAAGGCTCGTCATGCAGCTTTCTATGGCAGTCCCTCGAAGGATGGAGCCGACGCAGTGAAGAAGGGCAACACTGAGGTGTTGGCGTTTCCAGAGTTTTTCCCCAATCAGGGAGGACTGCCAATTCGGGTGGATGGCCAGAGTCTCGGCGGAATCTCTGCCAGCGGCGCCAAGTCTGAGATCGACGAGCAGATCGCGCAAGCCGGCATCGATGCGCTTTTGAAGAAGTAGAGCGATTGCTTCATGTCGATTGAGGTTTGGTTGTCGCGATGATGCCTTCACCTTCACGGATGGTGAGTATCTGGTTCGCTTTGACCTTGGTGAACCGTTCGACCTTTTGCGTTGTCGGCCACTTCACTTCGATTGCGTCTACGGTGTCGATTTTTCCCAGACCGAAGTGTAGGCGAAGGTCGCTTTGCGACATAACGCTTGAGCCGCTATGGACTTCGTCCATTTGTATGTGCTTGTCAGTTATTACACGCACGCGTGCTCCGATTGCTGTGCGATTGCACTTGGTTCCTACCAGTTTTATTTTGATCCAGTACTGTTTGTTGCCGCCATCGTTGCGAAGCAGCGACGGAGGATCGTTCAGGTTCAGAATCAGCGCATCGATGTCACCATCATTGTCATAGTCTCCAAAAGCTGCGCCGCGGCTGGAAAAGCGCTCGCTGATGCCTGGGCCCATTTCTGACGAAACGTCCTTAAAGCGGCCGTTGGCTAGATTCTTGTAGACCAGCCGCGGATTCTTGAATGCCTGGCCGAAGCTGTAGTTGTCGATCTCCGGGTAGACATGCCCGTTGATCTGGATGATGTCGGGCCAACCGTCGTTGTCGTAGTCGACGAAGCCGCAACCCCAGGCGACATAGTTGCTGTTGATGCCGACACCGGCCGCGAAGGTCATATCGCTGAATGTTCCGTCGCCATTGTTGTGGTAAAGGTTGCAGGTGTCATCGGCGAAATTGGTTTTAAAGATGTCGAACCAGCCGTCACAGTCGTAGTCGGCCACGGCGACGCCCATTCCGGCCTGCTCGTGACCATTATCGTTGTAAGCGCAACCGGCCATCACGGCGACATCAGTAAATGTGCCGTCATGATTGTTTTTGAACAGGATGCTTGGTTCGGAGTCGACGGCAACATAAATGTCGGGCCAGCCGTCGTTATCGAAATCATAAGAGACGGCGGTGATGGAATAACGCGGGCCAGACTTCAGGATTCCCGATTTTTCGGAAACGTCTGTGAAGGTGCCGTCTCCATTGTTGTGGTAGAGGATGTTGGTGTCGCCTGGAAGACCGCGCGGGCCGCACATGGTGGGTATGCCCTTCCATTGGCAGAATTTTGTGTCGTTAGCGGAAGGAATTGTCGCGGGATCTAGCTTGATGTAGTTACACACGAAGAGATCGAGATGGCCGTCACGGTCGTAATCGAGGAATGTACAGCCGGCACCCCAGCGGACCTGCTCCTGAGACAGGCCGGCTTTGCGAGTCACGTCGGTAAATGTTCCGTTGCCATTGTTGTGGAAGAGTATATTGTGGCCCCAAAAGCAGCAGAAGAGGTCGTCCCATCCGTCGTTGTCGTAGTCGCCTACGCAGACGCCTGTTTGCCAGCCGGTGCGCCCCAGCCCTGATTTCTCTGTGACGTCAGTGAAGGTGCCGTCCCGGTTGTTCTTGTAAAGATGAGAAGTCGGCGCTTTGCCTGGCGGCCAGTCTGCATCGAGCCGGTTGCCATTCGTGAGGTAGATGTCGAGCCATCCGTCGTTGTCGAAGTCAAAGAAGGCGAGGCCGCTGCCTTTGGCTTCGATGATCGAACGCTTGTGGTCGACACCACCCCAGACGTTGGGGATCGTTAGCCCGGCTTGTTGCGCGACGTCGACGTACTGGACTGGCGATGGAGAACTTGACCCCGCGGCTTCTACGAGCGCCACATTTTGCCATTTCCATAATGGAGTCGTGAGTGTCTCCAGCAGCGTGCCGCTGAGGACAAAGAGAGACGAGCCGAGGAAACGCCGACGGGGAAAATTCATAGACCCTGACTCGGATTATAGAGAGCGGAGCTCGGAAAGGTTGACACAGGCATCATGGTGATTGTGTTTAGCCTCATCGTGATGGAATTACCGGGAACTTGTGCGGAACAATTCCCGAGCCTTCTTTCACAGCGATGATCTTGTCGATCGGTACATTCGTCAATTTATCGACGTGGCCGCTGGGCCAGGTAACAACGAGCGATTCGATGTTGGTTCGTTTGCCCAGACCGAAGTGTATGCGCGGATCGCTTGCAGACATGTAGCTCATTCCGCCTTTAACCTGCTCGACGTGAGTCACTCCGCCTGACGTCAACTTCAGCACCGCCCCGATTCCGTCGCGGTTAGATTGGGTGCCGATCAGCAGAACCTCAAGCCAGTGATTGGCATTGCCGCCATCGTTGCGCAGCAGCTCCGGAGCTTCGCCGCGAGCGTTGATAGCGATATCAATGTCTCCGTCGTTGTCGTAATCAGCGGTGGCCAGGCCCCGGCCGGCTACGGGACGCATGAAGTCGACACCGAGTAAGTCTGAAGTCTTCTCAAAATGGCCTTTGCCGGTATTACGAAACATCAGCAGGGGTTCCTTGTATGAAACCTCGCTGTGATAGAGGCTCACGTTGTCGAGCATGGCTCCGTTTAATTGCAGGATGTCTGGCCAGCCGTCGTTGTCATAGTCAATGAACTTTGCCGCGACGCCGCTGAGCAGCACGGCCTTCTGGCCGATGCCGCAGTCATACGTGTCGTCGGTGAAGGTGCCGTCGCCATTGTTGTGATAGAGGCGATTGAGTTCGAGATCGAGATGGGTAATGTACACATCAAGCCAGCCGTCGCCATCCACGTCCGCCGCGTCAATGCCCATTCCGGCTTCGTAGTGTCCGTCTTCACTTGCTGCCATTCCGGAAAGCAGCGATACATCTTTGAAGGTGCCGTCGTGATTATTCAGAAAGAGGAAATTTGGCCAGGTGTCATTGGCGATGGCGATGTCAGGCCACCCGTCGTTGTTAAAGTCGGCGAGGACTACGCCCATGCCTTTCGATTCAGGAATGCCGACTCCTGACTTGTCGCTCACGTCGGTGAACGTGCCGTCGTGGTTGTTGTGGTAGAGCTTGGTCTTTTGTCCCTTGTAGTTATTGGGATTGCAGTAGGAGCGGTAGCCGGGAGCCCGCTCGCCGCACCAGAGATTGTTCTTTGGGTTCCACTCGATGTAATTAGTGACCACAAGGTCGAGGTATCCGTCTTTGTCATAGTCAAACCATCCTGCACTGGTTGACCACTCACCCTCATCGGCGACGCCCGCCTTCGCAGTGACATCAGTGAAGGTGCCGTCGTGGTTGTTGCGATAGAGAATAGCGCGGCCGTAGCCAGTTACGTATAGGTCTGGATAACCGTCGTTGTCGAAGTCTCCTACGGCAACTCCCTGACCATAGTGCCCCTCGCCTCCGACCCCAGCTTTTTCGGTGACGTCAGTAAAGGTGCCGTCTCCGTTATTGTGATAAAGCGCTGAGCGCAACGGACGAGTCGGCTTGTAGATCTCGGTCGCGGCGGACTGGACGAAGTAGAGATCCATCAGACCGTCCTGATCGTAGTCGATCCATCCAACACCTGTGCCCATGGTTTCCAGGTAATACTTTTCATCCGTTTGCGTGGAATCCTGAACGAAGGTGATTCCTGCGGCCTTGCGGACATCCGTGTAGTGGACCGGGATGGGCGATTCCTGGGTCTTCGCAGACTGCTCCGCGATACCTTGCCCATAGAAGGGATTGCTCAAACATGCCGCGAGGAGCAATGTAGTGCAGCGCGTGATTCCTTTTACGTGGCCCTTGTTTGCCTGCGGTTGCATTCCCATTCTCTCAGAGGGTCCGATCAGCGAGAGCGAGCGCCATCTGCAGCAACTGCTGCCGGCCTGCCATGGGCATGGGTTGATCGCCAGCGGAGGGCACATCAGGGGCCTGTGAGAGGGCTTGTTCAATTCGATTCACGTCGAGCGCGCCACTTGCGTTGCTGTTCTTGAAACGGTTCAGGACCTCGCGGGCTTTGGCGATCTGTCCTGTTTGATAGTAGAAAATACCGAGGGTAGAGTAGCTGCCTGACCATTCGGGAAGGAGGTCAACTGCACGCGCTAATTGATCGGCTGCTTGCGGCGTATTGCCCTCCAGAACTGAGACAATTCCCAAGCCCCAGAGGATTTTTCCCGAGCCCGGAACCCGCGACTGGCCCTTCAAGAGCGTTTGCTTCGCGTCTGCGATGGAATTCTCGCGAAGCTGGAGAAGAGATAGCGAGAGGTAGTCTTGATCATTGTCGGGATTGCGGTTGATTGCATCTTCGTACATCTGCGTGGCCCGAGTAGTGTCGCCGAGGTGCGCATAGATGTCTCCGAGCAAGGCAAGATAAGCGTTGTCATTCCGTCCTTGTTCGGAAATTTGCTCTGCAGCATTCAGTGCTTCGGTGTACTGACCCTTCCTGAAGTAGGCGTCTGCGATGTCGAATGTTATGTCATCTGAACCCGGGTTTGCTTGCAGCGCAGTGCGAAAGTGCGGAATGGCATCGTCATATAAGTGGTAACGAGCGAGCAGTACACCGACCCCGGTTTGTGTGCGGTAGTCGCCTGCGCTTAACTTGTCGAGTTGCGCGATGGCGTCCTTCGCTTCTGGGATCTTCCCGGACTTCAGATAAGCCTCGGCAAGCAGGTACAAATTCTCTGGCTGGTCCGGATGCTTTTTGATCTCGTCGCTGAGTTGAGAGATATCGACTTGGTTTTGAGTCTGGGGAGCAAGCTTGGAACGACTATCTAGGTAGTCGAAAAGATGCTCATACGGATACGGTCCCGTCGGCGCGTCCTTGGAGAGTGTTTGAAATACTTTCAGATCGCGCTCTGCAGCGTCCGTCTGATGAAGGTTCCTCTCCACCATCGCGAGCTTATAGTATCCGGTCGCCGGATTGTGGCTTACCTGAACGTATTTTCTAAGTAGCTCTGCTGCTTCGGAGTATTTCTTGCTCACGATTCGCAGGTTGGCCAACTCCAACAGTGCGTCGGCGAAATCCGAATTCGAGCGGAGGGCTTGCTGAAAGAGTAATTCAGCTTGCGCGTAATCTCCCTGCCGCTCCGCGATGAAACCGAGATTAAACAGGCAGGCGCTATTGTGAGGATCGAGCTTGAGGCCATCCTGAAAATATTGCTTCGCTTCATCGAACCGCCCAAGATGTTGATAAGTGATGCCAAGAAATACGTACGAGCGCGCTGAAGGATCGAGCTTGATCAGCTTCTGGAATTCTTCGATAGCCTTGTCAACCTTGCCTGCCATGAAATAGCTCTCGCCCATCGCTGCCAGCAGATCGGTCCGCCGCGGGGCGATCGCAATGCCCGACTCCAGAAGCGGTATTGCATCTTCGTAATAATTCTGAGACATGCTGACGCGAGCCATCAGAAAAATGACGTCGGTATTTTCTGGCGCAATTTTGTGAGCGCGAACCAGCAAATCCAGCGCATCGAGTGGGCGTGACTCATTGGAATAGGCCTGCGCGAGTAAGTAGAGCGTGTCGGGTGAGTCGGGTTTCAGCTTGAGGGCACGGTTTAATACCAGTTCGGCTTTGGAGTATGCGCCATCGCGAAGATAGGCCTGTCCCAGGTTGTAGAGTATCTCGAATGTCTCCGGCTGCAGCGCATCGGCTTTTTCCAACTCTGCCTGAGCGGGCCTGTATTGTTTTTCCGAGGCCAACATGATGCCGAGTGAGAAGTGAAGCTGGATGTCATCCTTATTCTGGGTTGAAAGGTCCGCTGCTATTCGCAGCCCCTCTTCGGTGCGGTTGCTTGCGAGATAGGCATGAATCAAATTGAATCGTGTTGCCACAGTTGCTGGACGCACGCGTTCAAAGTGAGGAATGGCTTCAGCGGGCAATCCCTTGCTCATCAGTAAGATGCCAAGGTTGTAGTTTGCATCGCGATTGGCGGGATCTAACCGCAAAACCGTTCGAAATTCTTTTTCCGCCAAATCAGGTTTCTGCAGAGAGAGATACACGTTTCCCAGGTTGTTGCGAGTCTTTGCTGAGCCAGGCGCGAGTTTCAAGGCGTGTTGAAAGGCTTCGACTGCGTTGCCGTAGTCTTTTTCGTCCACGTAGATAAAGCCCAGCAGATTATAGGCCTCGATGCTGGTGGGATTACGCTGCAATTCCGCTTGCACCTTGGCCTTGGCCTGATCAAAAAGGCCCTGCTGACGTAGCTCTTCCGCCTGCTGGAGATTTGGTGAAGACTTAGAAGGCTCTTCTGTTTTGCCCGCGGCAGCAGAACGATGCAGTTGCTGGGCCGTGAGCATATGGCTGGTAACAAGAAATAGGAAGAAACTGCCGAGCAAGCATAAGCCGGACGCGATGGACCGTGCAATCCCGATTCTGGTTGCCTGCTGCGCTGACACGCGACTCATCATCCACCCATAGGGTTGTTGACTGCCCATCAAGGCAGCGATTTTAGCATTTCGAGGGCCTGTTGCGCCCCTCGATGTTGAGGCTGCACCCGCAGCAGTTCCAGCAGTACTTCGCGTGCCTTTTCCTTATCGCTCTGCATCACGTAGAGGCGAGCGAGGTTGAGGTACGACTGATCGAAGTTTGGCGCGATTCGGATGCAGGTCGTGAATTGGGCTTCCGCCCGCGCGTAACTCTTGCTTCGCGTAAAGAGGACGCCCAGATTGTTCAGGGCCTCGGGGTAATCGGGGCGCAGATCGACTGCTTTCTGGAGATAATTTGCCGCCGATTGCACCTGGTCTTGCTGGGCGTAAAACATCCCGAGGCTGTAGTTAGTTTCAGGATCATCGGGTTGGATTTCGAGAGCACGGTTCAGAAGTGGTTGAGCCTTATCAAACGTACCTTGCCGGCGATAGAGATTTCCCAGGTTGAGCAAGGCGATAGCGTAGTTCGGCCTCAGGTTTAGCGACTGTTGGAAGTCTCGGATCGCCTCCTCGGCCTGCCCTTGCTGGCCCGCGATCATGCCGAGATTATTCCACGCCTCCGGATAGTTCGGTCGGAGTTTTAATGTCTGTTCAAGATTTTGGCGCGCCTGCTGAAGATTGTTTCTTCGCAGGTGGAGTGTGCCGAGGTTGTAGTAGGCTTTCGGGTCGTCCGGCTTCTGGACAATCACCTGCTCGAAGGAAGCCGCTGCCGCGTCGAGGTAACCGTGCTGGAAGAGCGCTACTCCATAGGTGAAATCATTGCGCTGAAAGGCATCTTGGCAGAGCAATCCACCAAATGGAAGAGCCTTTTGCATGCGCTCGGCCGCGGTAGATGGAACGGATTTGACATCATCCAATAAGCGCTGAGGATCGATCGGTCCTTGATAGAGCTTGACGATCATGCCCTCTCTGTCCAGCAGAAAGGAAGTTGGAATAGCAAGGTCTCGACGCCGATCGAACAAATAACGGTAGATGATGTTATAGATTCCAACCACACCGGGGGTCGCAAAGAGAACCGGGAAAGAAAGCGGGAGTTGCGTAGCGAACGTTTTTGCAGCCTGAAGATCGGCAGGGTCGTCGACGTTCATTGCTATAACTCTCACCTTGTTTGCGGCCAGAGCCGACTGGTGCTGATGCAGGCGGGTCAACTCATCATGACAACCAGGAGCTTTTGCCGCCCAGAAGTTCAGAAGCACGAAGCTATCCTGAAACGATCGAAGTTCGCGAAGATTCCCGGCTAGATCGGGCAAAGAAAACTCCGGAGCTCTTAGCGACTCGATGAGCCATGTATCTACGACCGCTGGCAACTGGTCGGTTGCTGGAGGCGGTCCTGGCTGCGCATATGCCTGAGGTGATGCGGTGAAAGGTCGGGCGGTAAATGTATCCGATCCCTCCTCAATCTCGATCCGATGGTTCACGGGCAGGTCTTTAAGTTCCTGTGACAATCCGCTGGGCCAGCGGATTGTAGCGTGGACAGCGGCTTCCTGAGTTCCAACTCCGAAGAACATTTCTTTCGAGTGTTGCGCCAGAAACCCCGACCCGGCCTGCAGATATTTTGTTTGACGAATGGGGCCAGCCTCCAGCGTAATTGCGGTTCCGATGCCATCGCGATTGCTCTTTTGTCCGCGCAGGCGGAATGCGATGGAGTGGCCGATATCCTTCATCGAGTTCCGCAAAATCCGCAATTGTGGCGCGTTGCGGTTCTTCAGGATGATCTCCAAGCGACCATCGTGATCAATGTCTGCCAGCACAAATGAGCGGCTATCTTCAGGGAAATCCAGGCCGAGGGTGCCTGAAACCTCGGAAAAGGTACCGTCGCGGTTGTTCGCGAACATTACATTTCTTTCGTAGCCGCTCCATGAACTGTCGGAACGAATCAGTTCGTTGAGCGCACTCCATCCGTGCTCGTAGACCTGCGAGGGGGTGTCGTCCTCGGGTGATTTGCCTACGACCTGCCGCCAGAAGAAGCTGCTGATGTCGTTTCGTTCCGGACCGGAGATATATCCGTTGGCGATATAGAGGTCTGGATAGCCGTCATGGTCGAAATCCCAGAAGTCCGAACACCAGGACCAGCGTCCCATCTCGACTCCAGACTGCTCGCTGTTGTTCTGAAATGTTCCATTTCCCTGATTTCGGTAGAGAGAATTACCGCGTGCATGCCTGCGGTAAAGAGCGCGGATGTTTTCCGGCGCATTTTGATGGAAGAGCGTTTGCGCCGACACCCTTTGACCGGCCGACGACCACATGTTCGCGGCGTAGATGTCCTGGTTTCCGCTGTTATCGAAGTCGGTCCAGCATGCGCTCATACCTGCGCCAACATCCTCGACGTGAGCGTCCGTTGAGATATCGGTGAAAGTTCCGTCGCCATTGTTGCGGTACAGGTTGCTTCGGCCGAAATCATTTGCTACGTAGAGATCGGGAAATCCGTTGGAACCGGACTTGCCCCACGCGCAGGCAAAGCTGTAGCGATCGTTATTCGTATTCAAGCCTGCCGCTTCGGTCCTGTCTACAAAGGTCGCGTTTCCTTCGTTGTGCAGTAGAAAATTTGGCGGGCCATTGCGCGCATCGAAGTAGGGAACTGGATAGTGGTACTGGTCAAGACCCAGGTAATAGCTGTAGAGGCAGAAGTAAATATCGAGGCGCCCGTCGCGGTCATAGTCGGCTAAAGCGGCGTGCGTGAATGTTCCCTGGGGCGTGCGCGCAAACTTAAATGCATCGCGCTTGAGCGAGAACGTTCCGTTCCCCTGATTGATGAAGAGCAGCGGGCCACTGCCACAAACCAGCAGCAAATCCTGGAGGCCCTTGTTTTCAAAGTCCGCAAATAGAGCACACGCAGTGTTATCGAGGACGCCGACGCCGGATTTCGCAGTTACATCTTCAAATGTCCCGTCGCCTCGGTTTCGGTACAGCCGGTTCGGAAGTCCCGCAGGCTGACAAATGTAGAGGTCATCCAAGCCGTCGTTGTCAAAGTCGCCAGCGGTTACGCCATTATTTCCGTAAACGTCGATACCGCAGGCGCCATCGAGGACGGTGCGCCAATAATCCGCGCCGTGAAGCACTTGGTTTTTATACGATTCCGTCGCGGCGAGTGCTTGATGGGTTACATCTATGAAGGCGGGGGTTTGCGAAATACTGCGTGTTTCTTCACCGGCCTCCCACTTCAATACTTTCCAGGCGTTCGCGGCATCGCGCGACCATTCGGTGCGCCAATGTCCGACGCGTTCTTCACGCTGGCTGTCATTCTTCGTGACGACGAAGTCATATCGGATGTTGAGACGAAGCGTTAGCGGACTGCTTGCGATCTCTTCTATACCGATAATTTCGAATTCTGAAGTCTCAATCCACGCGATCGGTCCAAGGTAGTCGCGAAATTCCTTGAGAAATTGCTCGTGTCCGGGTACAAGGTTTGTTCCGAACTCTCGTCTCGAGATATCGATCCCTTCGCCTGCGCGCAGCGAGACGTCCTTGGCTGAAGCGAGGGAGGACGCCGCAAACGAGGGGTCAAGGAATTTCCCAACGATTGACAGATCATGAGGGGACGCCCTCAAGGCCTTGCTCCATTGCCTCAGGATCGAGTCGATTTCGAAGGCATACTTCTCGGTGACGTACTCATCCGAACCCGGTGCGACGCGACGAAGTACATCTTCCAGCGGCGATTTCGCCGGATAGCTCGGCCTCAGACGAAAGTCGGCCAGAGGAAATTGCGCGGAATGACCGAGCGCAGGTCGAAATCCGAATGGGAACCCGTGGAAGGGTGCCGGACGGAGAAGCACAGGCGCCAAGCCCATCTTCTTGAGAAACGCCCGGCGGGAAAACAATTGATTAAGGCCTTCTCTACGCGACATCCTCAGAGTTTTCCGTAATGATCGCCTGGTGTTTGCATCATGTCAAAAGCATCGTAGCACTTGGGGAATGCGATCCCAACCTGCGTGGGCAAATGTGCTTACGTGAACCCGATTGCATGTACGGCGGAGTAAGAATCTGGTCTCCACCTTTGGTTTGACTTCAGTCTCGTACTTTTTGTTTGACAAAGCATATTTGCAGGTATTAGATTGCCGCGCAGTTAAATGTAAGCGGTTACCTAATCAAGCAAATGTGAATTTGTCTACTCCACTGCGCCGCATCGTGTGCAGGAAAGCGGAGGTTTTGGGATGGCCTTTCGACGGAATACTCTCAGACAGTTCAGGTCTTTTGGATACATAACTCTAGCGTGCCTGTGCCTCCTGCTGATCGAGAGTCAGCGCGCCTTCGGTCAGGTGGATGAAGGATCAATTACCGGAGTGGTTCAGGACACCACCGGAGCAGTTGTCCCGAATGCGACGGTAACGCTCCTCAACACGGACCAGGGCCTGTCGCTCGAGACTAAAACGAACAGCAGCGGCATATATACTTTCTCGCCGGTCAGAATCGGCCACTACTCCGTCTCCGTCTCCGCTCCTGGCTTCTCTACGACGACCCAGCAGAATTTGCAGGTGGCCGTGAGTCAGAACCTGCGGGTTAACGTTGAATTGAAGGCTGGTGCCGCAACGCAAACCGTTGAAGTAACCGCCGCACCGCCGCAGCTGCAGACCGAGGATGCGTCGACCGGGCAGGTGATCAACGGGCAGAGCGTCGTTAATCTGCCTTTGAATGGGCGCAACTTTACCTTCCTGGCGCAACTGGGCGCCGGCGTGAACACGCCGCAGGCCGACACACGAGGCAATGCCGCCTCGGGGGCCTTCTCCGCCAATGGTCTGCGCCCTGCGCAAAACAATTACCTGCTGGACGGCATTGACAATAATTCCGACAACGTTGACTTCCTGAACGGCACGAACTTTGTCGTTCTTCCTCCGCCGGACGCTATCGCGGAATTCAAAGTCCAGACTGCGGATTTCAGCGCTGAGCTGGGACGTGCCGCGGGTGCGGTCCTCAACGCTACAGTCAAGTCTGGCACCAACAGTATCCATGGCACGCTCTGGGAATTTTTCCGCAATGATGTGCTCGACGCCTCGGATTATTTTGAACACGAAGGTCTCAAGAAAGGAGAGCTGCGCTGGAACCAATTTGGAGTTGCCATTGGCGGCCCAGTCATAAAGAACAAATGGTTCTATTTCGGCGACTATGAAGGTTTTCGGCGTGTGCAGGGCAATACTTCGTCTGGAAATACCGTGCCGACGACGTTGCAGCGTAATAGCGGTTACACCAATCTCTCCGAGCTCATCACGGCGAATGCCTCGAGCGCGCCGCGAACCGACGCCCTGGGACGATCGATACCGGTCGGAGTAGTCCTGGATCCTGCGACGACGCGGGCTGTGGGAAATGGTCAGTACGTTCGCGATCCTTTCGGCCTCTCAACCTGCACTGGAACGACCATTTCACTCGACAGCTGCCCGGGGCTGAATCAACTTCCTTCTAACAGGGTGGATTCAAACGCCGTCGCGCTATTGAATCTTTTCCCGCTGCCCACCAGTCCCGGCCTCTCTGGAAATTTCACATCCAGTCCCAATCTGACCCAGAACAGCAACAGTTTTGATATCCGGACCGACTTCGATCCCTCGGACAAAAACCAGG
>Ga0207057_1126_pt1 | contig 19145 bp, 14 predicted proteins | sample Alteio_BWMinCont_33_FD_153265 | JGI IMG/M metagenome (GOLD analysis project Ga0207057, IMG submission 153265) | Enriched cells from forest soil in Barre Woods Harvard Forest LTER site, Petersham, Massachusetts, United States -... | ecosystem: Environmental > Terrestrial > Soil > Temperate forest >... | reverse complement strand
TTTCTATTTCAATTTTTTTCTTATTGGCCTATTTGTCATTTACACAAAAACCTTACAGTGATCACTTCACAAAATTTTGGACTTATGTGCAGGAGCTACGTTATTATGGAGTGGTTTTAATTTTTGTTCAACAAGGCATTTTATTTTTGATTGTTTACAAAAAAAAATTATTAGCTACAACAGCACGAATTTTTTCTATTGCTATTATTATCCTTGTTGTTGTAGGAATTAGTCATGGCTTTTATTATTTATCCAAACAGGTTTTCATAAAAAGAGAAGCAGGAACAAATCGAAAATCAGAGCAGATAGATTTTCTGGCTTTAAAAACTGCGAACGCATTATTGAAGCAAGGAGATAAACTGATTATTTGTTCCGATAGTCATGAGCTTGATAATATTGCAAGCCTCTCAGGTATTTCTGTTTTGTATGATTGGGACAAGCTGAATACAATATTGCATACCTCAGAACCAGTAACTTTATTGGTTATATTGAGCCGATCATCATTGCCTTATTATAAAGATTTTCTTTCAATTTATAATCCAAAATTGTTCCTTAGTTATAATGAACCAGAATGGAATGATGACGGCGCAAATTTTTATATAACAAAACTTCATTAAACATGGAGGCGCCAAAAATTTTTGTGATTGTTCCTGTTTTTAATGAAAGCAAAGTGCTTGAAAAAATTGTGCAAAACCTGCTAGCTTGCAATTACAAAATCATCGTTGTGGATGATGGTTCAACAGATAACGTGAAAGAAATAATGAAAAACTATCCTGTAATTTTTTTGTGTCATCGCCTGAACATTGGTCAGGGCGCGGCTTTGCAGACAGGCATGAATGCTGCTAAAATTTTGGATGCTGATATTGTTGTTCATTTTGATGCAGATGGGCAGCACGATGCAGATGAAATTAAAAAATTGATTGAGCCTTTGCTGCAAAATAAATGTGATATAGTTTTTGGCTCAAGATTTTTGAAAGATGAAAATGTACGATCAGTGCCATTTATTAAAAAAATTATTTTGCAAACAGGACGTTATATCAATTGGATATTTTACGGCATTTTATTAAGCGATGCGCACAATGGCTTTCGTGCGATGAACAGAAAAGCGCTTGAAAAAATTGTGATCACGCAAAACAGAATGGCTCACGCATCTGAGATTTTGCAACTTGTAAAAAAGAATAAACTAAGATTTCAGGAAGTGCCGGTTACAATTCATTACACAAAATATTCCCAGCAAAAAGGGCAAAGCATTTTCAATTCAGTGAATATTATTTTTGATTTGATTTTTAAAAAATTTGAAAAATGAAATTGATACAAGTCATCCTGCTGATTTCCCTGATAATAATCATTATCTCTTATTTCCGCTGGTTTCGCAGTGCGGTGTTTGACAAAATATTAATTGCTGCTATTTTTTTTGCTGGAATCATGTTTGTAATTTTTCCTGACTTCACCACAAAAATTTCTTCTTTTCTTGGCGTAGGCCGTGGCGCAGATTTATTATTCTATATGGCGATTGTTGTATTTGGCTATCTCATTATGCTGCTCTATTCCAAAATAAAAAAGCTGGAAAACCAATTAGCAGAATTAGTGCGAAGCCAGGCGTTGGCCGGCGCAGAAAATTTTTCAGTATTAAAGAAAGATGATGGAAGCAAATAGCACGATGGAGCGCATAATACCAGATGAATTGAATGACAGTTTCGGGTTGGCTTCGCTGCAATTGCATTTAGAGCGCTATCGTTTTGCGGGGAAACATATTAGTCCTGGACGGGTGCTTGATATTGCCTGCGGCACTGGTTATGGTTCTTACCTGCTTGCGACCGAATACCAAAATTCAATTTCTGAAATAGTTGCAGTTGATATTTCAATAGAAAGCATTGCATATGCGCATCAACGTTATGCGCACCCGAAAATTAAATTCATTGTGCATGATGCGCAAAGTTTTTCAGACGAGGATAAATTTGATTCAATTATCACGCTTGAGACAATTGAGCATTTACAAAACCCTTCTTCTTTTGTCAGCCGTTTATATAATATGCTGAATGTTGGTGGTGTGCTTATTGCATCTGCGCCTGTTACGCCTTCAACTGATATTAATCCGTATCATTTAAATGACTTCACGCAAAATTCTTTCCGCGACTTATTTACTCCATATTCATTTATAGAAAAATCAGTTCTTCAGCAGGTGCAAAAGATAAGTATTAAAGACATGATGAACCGAAAGAGAACCAATAGAACAGAAGGCGTGCGCAAAAATTTGTCAGCGTATTATTTTTCTCACCCTGCAATTTTATTCGCAAGAGCAAAATCATTAATAATAGACGGGCTCGTAAATAAATATATGGTACTTGTGCTTAATAAAGGAAGCTAAAATTTTAGCTGATAAACTTCAATGCAAACAAAACTTGTGTCTTTTTGCGAGAAGTGAACATCTGTTTTCCAAACTGTTTTGTAGTAATCTTCCATCTCAATAATTTTTCTTCCGGTAAAAATTATCGCAGGATTATTAATAAAATCTTTTGGGCTGGTTATAGAAAAACGATTATAGATTGATTGATATGTATTATTCAGCAACTGGTCTTTATATAATAAATTTTTTATTGCATATTTTTTCGGCGAGTCCCAAACAGAAAAATGATCCATCGGGAAATGATCATCAGTAATGACGAACAATTTATCAGGATGAGCATTCAATTCTTTCCAGGCACAAATAAATAAATCATTTTTTTCTTTGTTGAAAGAAATGGCTTTCTGAATACGCATTATGCTCCAGGCAAGCGTGACAAAGATTAAGAAAGTGAGAATGGTTTTATTAATTCTATAAAATCTGGTAAAAGAATCGATTTGTTTTTCCGGAAGAATTGTTGTCAATAGAATATAAAATAATATCAAAGCTGGAATAAGATAGAAGGGAAGCTTTTTAAAAAATAGAAGATAGGCTAATAAAGAAAGCATAATGATTAGACAGGAAAAATTTAAAATGCGCTCAGTTTTGTTTGAGCGCAACATTGTCATTAAGAACATGATTAATGATGCAAACCAGAAAATACGACTGTTTATGAAAGCCCAATACAAAAAATCAGAGGATTTTTTTTCACTTAACGCAGAAGAAATATGCGTTTGTTGCGTGGCTTCCTGAATTTTATCAACCGATAAAAATTGCTTATCAAAAAATAATCCGTTATCAAGAAAGCTGATAGGCATATGCGCTTTATCGGCTTGTTTGATTTTAGGAATATTGTAATAAGAAAGAGCTGTTTGCCTATATGCTTCTTCTGTTTTCCAGTCTGGTATTTTGTCTGAATAATATTGTTGCTGAAAATAATTCAGAAAAAAAATAACAATGCATGCGATGCAAATGGAATAGAAAAGAAAAAAACGTTTTTGCGATAACCTGAAGATTATTATGGGCGAAGCAATTAATGCAATAGGTATTAATGTATGAAGCCGCAGCATCGTGGAAATCGCAATTAACGTGATTGATACGATAATAATTTTTTTGTCAGGAATTGTTTTGCTACTCTCTTGCAACAGCAATAATATTCCAGCCATTGCTACTATTAAAGCAGTGTTCGAGAAGGTAAGGTTCAATAAAAATTGCCCTTCAAAAACGAAAAAGATTAAACAGAAAATTAAAACGGCTTCATATAATCTTTTTGTAGCAAGAAATATTTTTAGCAAAATCCAGCAAGAAATAAAATGCAGGGCATATAATATTAGCGAATACCAGTTTATATCCGGGAATTGTGTGAAAAGATTTTTTATGAACCACCCAAACAATGGATGCATGCCGTAATTATAATGCAGCAAATTTGTTGGCGCATCTCCAAAGCCGCCGCTGAGCAAGTAAAGCAAATACACATCATCACCGGAATTGTAAATTGGGTGACCAAAAAAAAGTATTATAAAAAAAGAAATAGAACAAATGAGAAATGGAAGAATACTACGCTTTGGTTTTGATAACATATGATGTTACAATGTTGAAAGCAAGATACTGCAATTTGCCCGCAGGAATAACACTATAGTTTTTATGGAATTTTTTTCGCGAGCAATTTCTTTTCATCTTCATTAATGTCAATAATTGCATATCGCCCAACTTTGTTGATGAGCATTTCGTCGAGCAAGCTTACCACATTTTCATAACTGGCATCTGCAGAAGGTTTGATGAGAATCATAATTTCTTTACTGCCACCATTATAATTTTTATCCAAAAACTTTTGCTTTTCACGGATTATTTCTCCGATGCCATTTTGGATAGAATAATTTGTAACGCCCGATGAATTATCTTTCAGCGATTCATTCAAATTGCCATTGTAATAAAAAATCTTATTGCTTTTTCCAGGCAAAACAGTTAGCACAACTTTATCACTGAGATTCGTACTGTCGCCATTTGCTGGCATATTTAAACCCGTTACATGTGGTTTTGTCCATGCTGTAGTGACCATAAAAAAAGTGATCAATAAAAAACCCAGATCAACCATTGGTGTCAGGTCAACTTTAGTTGAAAGTTTTTTCCTTGGGCGCAAAGAATTCTTATGCCGGTTTTTCCCGGCTGATATATCAAGATTAGCTATAAAATAGTTTTAAAATTTGCGAATGGAGGTGTTGCTGTAATAAGATTCTTTACGGAAAGATTTCCATAAAAACTTTTAGTAAATCAGAACCCGGAGATTAAACTTTTCCAAAGCTAAAAATGGTTAATAAATTATTAAGCCAGGCTGAGCTTTGGAAAAGTTGAAGCTTACCACAGGTTGAATTCTATGTTCCAATAGATTTAATAATTGCTCAAAAAATCAGAACTCCGCATTCTTCGGTGTTCTCGGAAACGCGATCACGTCGCGGATATTCGTCATGCCAGTGACAAATTGCACTACACGCTCAAAGCCAAGCCCAAAGCCAGCGTGCGGCACACTGCCGAAGCGGCGCGTGTCAAGATACCACCACATTTCTTGTATAGGGATATGCATTTCTTTCATTCGCTCTTCTAATTTTTCCAGTCGTTCTTCTCTTTGCGATCCGCCAACAATTTCACCAATGCCGGGAGCAAGAATATCCATCGCTGCAACAGTTTTTCCATCATCATTCTGGCGCATGTAAAACGCTTTGATCTCTTTCGGATAACCTGTAACGATCACAGGTTTTTTAAAATGCTTTTCTACCAGATAACGCTCATGCTCGCTTTGCATATCAATGCCCCAACTCACATCGTATTTAAATTTTTTCTTTTTATATGCCGGCGATGCCAACAAAATATCTATCGCTTCTGTATAAGTTATTCTTTCAAAATTATTATTGATAACAAATTCCAGCTTTTCAATCAATCCCATTTCACTGCGCTCTGCCTGTGGTTTTTGCTTTTCTTCTTCATCCAATCGCTGCGCTAAAAATTCCAAATCTTCTTTGTTATTATCCATCGCATATTTAACAAGGTATTTAATAAATTCTTCCGCGAGGTTCATGTTATCTTCAATATCATAAAAAGCCATTTCGGGTTCGATCATCCAGAACTCTGCGAGGTGGCGCGTTGTGTTGGAATTTTCTGCACGGAAAGTTGGCCCGAAAGTATAAATCTCGCTCAATGCCATTGCAGCGAGCTCGCCTTCCAACTGACCGCTAACAGTCAGGTTGGTAGCACGGCCAAAAAAATCTTCTTTAAAATTGATTGTGCCATCTTCATTGTGCGGCGCATTATCAAAAGGCAAAGTAGTTACCTTGAACATTTCTCCCGCGCCTTCTGCATCTGATGCGGTGATAATCGGAGTGTGCAGATACACAAATCCTTTATCATTAAAAAATTGATGAACAGCAAATGCCAGCGAATGGCGGATTCGGAACACGGCGCTAAAGGTGCTGGTACGAAAACGCAAATGCGCAATCTCTCTTAAAAATTCAAGGCTATGTTTTTTTGGTTGAAGCGGATATTTTTCCGCGTCGCTGTCTCCAAGTATCTCAATTGATTTTGCTTTCAGTTCAATTTTTTGGCCTTTGCCTAATGATGCAACAACTTCGCCAGTCACTTTCAATGATGCGCCGGTAGTGATGCGCTTTAAGAAAGATTCGTCATACAGACCCAGTTCAACCACAACCTGCAGATTGCTATTTGTGCTGCCATCGTTCAATGCAATAAACTGATTGTTGCGGAAAGTGCGAACCCAACCCATAACAATCATTTCTTCGCCCGTTGGCTCTGCTGACAACAGCTTTTTTATTTTTACCCTTTTGTTGAACATATAAAAACTTTAAAGTGCGCAAAGATAGATTATGCGCAGCAAAAGCTAGACCAACAGAGCCAACAAAAGGTCAATAAAAATTATAACTTTACCCAAATAGCAAGAATGTGAAAGGAGTAACAATATTTAAAGACGAAAAAAATAATAAAAAAATACTGCAGGCTGATATAAATGGGTTTGCAAAAAATCCTTCAAAATTTGAAGATTTGGTAGATGTGATTATTGCTGAAGCAAGAAGTGATGAAAAGAAAATTTCCTGGGAAGCTGCAAAAAGACAATTAAAGAAAGCTGGCAAGATTTAAAATCATCTGTCAATATCCTTTTAGTAAGCGAATAATATTTGATTAACAAAAATAATTTTTTGCTTTTTGCGTTTTTGTGCTAACATTGTACCGGAATTAAGCTGACAGTTCTTATCTATTGCTCGCAAACCATCAGTTTTACCCATTCCATACATCATAATCAAAATTCATTTCATAACCTTTTCAATAAAACAACCTGGCTTTGAAACCAGCGTTTAACCACCTCACAAGTTTTTTCTTTTATGTATGATATCCTCCAATTGAACGACATGCTCGTTCCCGAATTGCTCGACGTTGCAGAGCAGCTAAAAATCCCCGGCGCAAAAAAGCTCGACAAGCAAGAGCTCGTTTATAAAATATTAGACAAGCAGGCGCTCGCGCCCGGCGCAGCAAAAGCCGATGCTGCCGATGATAAGCCGAAAAGAAAACGCATTATCAAAACAACAACTTCTAATTCAAGCGAAGAAGCTTTTGTGGAAAGCGAAGAACCCGCAAAAGCCCCGGAGCACAAGCCTGAACAGAAAAAAGAAATTAGCAAGAAAGAACACAAGCCTATTATAAAAAAACTGAAAAAAAGAGAAGAAGAACATACAGCGCCGGAAGTTGATAATGTTAATAATATAGATGCGCCTGATCAGGAAGAGTCTGATAATGTTCAGGAAGAAGAAAGCGAAATATTAAATGAGAATGAGCAATCAGAATCTTCTCAGGAACAAAGCCAGGCTAACGAATCTCAGATTAACAAAAATTATCCGCAGCGCCGCAATGATGCTTTCAATATTGAATTTGATGGAATAATCCAGGCAGAGGGCGTGCTGGAAATGATGCCCGATGGATATGGTTTTTTGCGCAGCAGCGATTACAACTATTTGTCTTCTCCCGATGATATTTATGTTTCTCCTTCACAGATAAAATTATTTGGATTGAAAACAGGCGATACAGTGCATGGTGCAGTTCGCCCGCCAAAAGAAGGTGAAAAATATTTTGCTTTGTTAAAAGTGGAATCTATTAATAGCAAAGGCCCGGAAGAAGTGCGCGACCGTGTGCCGTTCGATTATCTCACGCCTTTATTCCCTTTTGAAAAGATGAATCTTTTCACAACGCCGAGTGATTACTCAACACGCATCATGGATCTTTTCACGCCAATTGGCAAAGGCCAGCGCGGATTGATTGTTGCACAGCCAAAAACAGGTAAAACAGTTTTGTTGAAAGCGGTTGCGAATGCGATTGCTTCCAATCATCCTGAATGTTATCTGATGATTGTGCTGGTGGATGAAAGGCCGGAAGAAGTTACCGATATGGAACGCAGCGTGAAAGCGGAAGTGATCGCTTCTACTTTTGATGAGCCTGCAGAAAAGCATGTGAAAGTTTCAACAATCGCTTTGCAAAAAGCAAAACGTTTGGTTGAGTGTGGCCATGATGTGGTGATATTATTAGATTCTATTACTCGACTCGCTCGTGCGCACAACACGGTTGCGCCTGCATCTGGGAAAGTATTATCCGGCGGTGTGGAAGCGAATGCGATGCAAAAGCCAAAACAATTTTTTGGCGCTGCGCGAAAGATTGAGAATGGCGGATCATTAACAATTCTTGCAACTGCATTGATTGATACGGGAAGCAAAATGGATGAAGTTATTTTTGAGGAATTTAAAGGGACTGGCAATATGGAATTGCAGTTGGACAGACGCTTATCGAACAGGCGCGTATTCCCTGCAATTGATCTAGTTGCATCTTCAACACGTCGTGATGATTTGTTATTGGAAAGAGATGTGTTGCAAAGAATGAATTTATTGCGCGTTTTCCTTAATGATATGAATACGGAAGAAGCGATGAATGAACTGCTGAAACGCATGCGCGGCACAAAAAGCAATGAAGAATTTTTGGCCAGTATGAATGGTTAACGCCAATGCCTATCCTAAATTAAGACATCAATTTTTTTAGCTAATTTTTTGTCTTTGTCGGTTACAATATCTCCTGCATCGTGGGTTGAAAGCCATATTTCCACTTTGTTATAAACATTTGTCCATAATGGATGATGATCCATTTTCTCTGCTTCAAGCGCAACTCTTGTCATGAAGGCAAAAGCTTCGGAAAAATTCTTGAACTCGAATTTTTTATAGAGCGTATTATTCTGTTCCTGCCACATAAAATTTTTTTTAAAGATGATAATCAAAAAACAAGATTGCCTTTGTTCTTTATTTTTTCATTGGTAAGCTCGGTAACTAATTGCACGCTATTCATTGTTTTGATAGAATTAATAAGGCCATTCAACATGTCATCGCTCACTGCATCGCCTTTCATCAGCCATAAAAAATCAAGATGGCGGAATTCTGGTAATAGAAATTCTCCGTCAAAATGGTTCTTATATAAATAATGGCTCAATGAACTGTTCGGCTCATCATATTGGTAAACGCAAAAAAAATAATTGCGCGTTTTTTTGTTGAGCTGTATTTCAATATCGTTGTTATTTCGAAACCTGAAACGAAGCTTATTATTCAGATGCCAGCAAAACTGATAATCTTTCACAGGTGCTACAATGCCCAGCAGGCGAGCATCTTCAAAAAATTCTGAAGTAAGTTCCTCTATATCAAGCTTTAGTTTCATTACTGCAAATTATTTTATTGAAGTTAACAATTAAAATTGCACCGGAGCTTCTGCAACATCATTGCCACGTTTATATTTTACCTGCGTTGCATCTCCTTTTTTAAATTTCGATAATGCCTGCATGTAATTTTCTAAAGAGCTTACATTGTAATCGCCCAATTGAATAATAACATCACCTGTTTTTAATCCGGCTTTTTGCGCGGGCCTTCCATCGCTCACGCCATCAACGCGAACACCGCTTCCGGTAAAAGTATAATCAGGCATAATGCCTAATGTAACGCTGAAGCGTGCCGAAGTGCTGCTTTGTGTTTCTCTGGTTTTGGTGAATGCAAGCTTGCCTTTATCGTTCAAATTTTCTATCAACTGATAAATATATTTTACTACATGAAGCTCGCCCGTGTAATTAATTTTATCATAATCATCTGTTGGGCGATGATAATCTTTATGCAATCCAGTGAAGAAAAAAAGCACAGGAATGTCTTTTCTATAAAAAGAAGTGTGGTCGCTTGGCCCTGTTCCGCTGCTATCATATTTAAGAACGAAATATTTTTTTTCGCTGAAGTTATTATTGAACAATTCTCCCCAAACGGGTGATGTGCCGTAACCACCAATAATAAGCGAGTGCGAACTATCATTTAATCTTCCAACCATATCCATGTTGATCATGTAATTCACATTTTTCAAATCAATTGCAGGATGCTCAATAAAATATTTTGATCCGAACAATCCAAGTTCTTCACCAGAAAAAGCGATAAAGAGATAATTGTTATTTTTAAATTTTGACTGCTTTAATAGTTTCGCCAGCTCGATCAAAGCCGCAGTGCCGCTTGCATTATCATCAGCGCCATTGTGAATTTGTTTGTCTGCTCCGCGATACATGGAGTTGCCATCTTCACCATAACCGAGATGATCGTAATGCGCACCAAGTACTACTGTTTTTTCAGCGCCGTTATTAATGTAGCCAACCACATTATTGCCTATGCGTTTTTTTTCGCTGATGGAAACATTAATCTTTATATCAAGCGATGCAGATTCATCTTTTAAATATTTTTTCTTCGCGTCAGCAGTTACATATAAAACAGGAATTGTTTCAGCTTCAGATCTGTCTTTTACATTGAAGGAAATATTATCAGCGATTTTAGAATCGTTATAAAGCACAATTGCTGTGGCGCCGTTTTTTGCGCACTCTTTCACTTTCGCATGAAGCGATTCATCCAGATCAAAATGAGGATTGTCTTTATTTTCTTCAAGCATTTCTTTAATATCAACAAACCACGGAACACCGCTTTCCTGCAATGCAATGGCGGGCGTGCCTGATACTTTTTTTATTGCACTGAACGCGAGCGGGAAATAATCTTTATCGAGAACAAGCTCATTATTATTTATTGAGAAATGAGTGGCATCATCAATTTGTTTTCCATCATTGATATCAAATGGCTGCAGCCATGTTTTTTCTTCTATCATTTCAAGACCAGCATTATGAAATTCGGTGCTGATATAATTGCTCGCTAATTTTTCTCCGGCAGTCCCGGCTCTTCTGCCTTCCAATTTATCATCGGCTAAAAAGCGGATATGCGTTTCCAGATTTGCAAGAATAATCTTATCAGCTTTTTTTATTTTTTGCGTGAAAGCTGATGAAGAAAATATGAAGAGGATAAACGAAGCAACCGAAATGGAACGCATCATGAAGATTTGGTTTGGTGAACAAAGGTAGCGGGCAAATGCTATTCCAAAAAAAAGCTTTGAGCTTTGAGCTAAGAGCAGCGAGCAGACATTGAAATATCAGTTATTGCAAATTTTTAATTGAATTTAGAATCTCAGTCTGGAAACTTGAAACCTGCAACTCGAAACTTGATTGTTATTTCGTTATTAATAAGCCTTAAAACTGCTCAAAGCTCAGTTTTTTTCCTTTACTTTTGCAGATTGGCCTTTTTTGAATCAGTTAGCAATTAGCCGCTACCAATTTTTAATTAAATATTAGCCAAATGCTGACTGAAAAATGTAAACTGTAAAGCATGGCGTTACCGCACCTGATCAAATATGTGTACACCAACGGAACCGATGAAGTGATCCGCCGTGGGAAAAAAATACACGCTATCGGATATGTTGAGCTGATTGAATACGACGAGCTGTTCGAGTCCGTTACTTTTCGTGTGAAGGACGATAGCTACGCGACTTATTATAAAGTGTACGTGCAAAAATTTAAAGATGCGAAAACACTTTCTGTGCGTTGCAGTTGCCCTTACAACCTCGGCGATATTTGCAGGCACGAATCCGCTGCGCTTATACAACTCCAAGAATTATTAGATAGAAATTTATTGAAGGCGGAAGAAATTTATTACGACCAGGAGCACACGGTTGTGAAGATGAAATTCATCGACATGAAAAGCCTTCGCCTGCTTTGCTCACCGCAAACATTTGGAGATGCTGAAAAATATTTGCAATCGGAGCAGGCAGTAATTGAGAATGCTAAAGATGAAACGGTTAAAGCAACGGTTAAGATTGAAGGGAAATCTTATCGTGTTATCATAAGAAAAAATGAAGAAAGAAATTTTGATACGAGTTGCGATTATGAAGATGAGTCCCATCCTTTGTGCTTGCCGAAAGTGATTGTGTTTCTGCAATTGCTTCGTGCGCATGGCGCTTATTATTTCGACAGCATCCGCAATTGGGATAAAGAAAAAAATAAATTGCTTGAAGCGTATGGTTATTCGCTGAGCGATGATTTGAATAATAAATTTGAATTTACTTATAAAGATGGCAAGCCATTTTTGCGCGTGCTCGATACTTCCATTAAACGTATTGTGCAAATAAGTTCCAATAAACCCAAACCTGTTGTTGCAGAAGTTGAAGCAAAAACAGAGGAAGAAGAATTGCCTGCAGGCACTGCAAAAAGATTAGGCATCGTTTTTAATTTCAATCATGGCAGCTACCCGGGATTCGCTGTGGATGCAATTTCCGGCGAAAGCAATGAAGATCAGACTTCGTATGTTGGCAAGGTTGAAAAAATGGATCTTACAAAATTTGTAAACACAGAATCTTTTAACGAAACAGATAAAGAACTGATTCCATCGATTCGCAAAATGCAGGAAGCGGAGATTACAAGATACCTTAACCGCAACTCGCCATTCAGCGGCATTTGGGAAAATATTATCCATCATGAAGAAGATGGATTGCCTGAAGAAACGAAAGCATTGATGGTTGAATATCTTCATCCCAAATTGCAAAAATTATTTTCAGAAGCAAATAACAACCCGTTTATATTTTTTCTAAACGGTCACAAACCATTCAAAACTGATAACCTGCAACAGGCAGGAATTTCAACTGCGTTCATAACACCTTTTTTCAAAATTTCTCAACAGAAAAATAATATAGAAATTTCGTGCTTCACAAAAATAAACGGTCAGCCAGTTGAGATAAGCAGCAACGAATGCAATTCATCATCTCTGTTTTTCTACAATCATAATTTATATCTGTGGGAAAAACCGCAAGATATTATGCTTGTTGAAAAATTTTCTGATGGAAAAAAAATGGTAATCAATAAAGAAGATTGGCCGAAGCAATTAAAAGATTTTGTTCTTCCGCTCACAAAAGAATATCATATTGATTTTGATGATGAGTTGGTGAAAGAAGTGAAAGATGGAAGCCCTGAAAAAAGGTTGCTGCTTCAGGAAAAGGGCGACTACCTTGTGTTTCAGCCGTTATTTATTTACAAAGGATTTGAAACAAGGCCAGGCGGCAAAGATGAACTGGTTGTTCCCGATGATGATAAAGTGATGATTGTTCGTCGTGACAGAGCAACAGAAATGCAGTTCATTGATAAGCTAAAAGGATTGCATTCGCAGTTTATTCATCCAGATGGTTCACAAAGCCTTGCGTTGCGAGGAAGCGATGTGCTGAAAAATAATTGGTTTTTTCTTTTTGTTGATGCGATGCAGGAAATGAAAATACCTGTATTTGGTTTTGAAGCGCTGAGAAATTTTCGTTTCAACACGGCGAAGCCGCAAACAAAAATTCACATCAGCAGCAGCACCGATTGGTTTGATGCGAAAGTGGATATTGTTTTCGGTGATCAGAAAGTAACAATTGCAGATGTAAAAAAAGCACTCGCAAATCGTCAGCAATTTGTGCCTTTGAATGATGGCACGTTAGGTGTGCTGCCTGAAGAATGGATAAAAAAATATTCATTATTGTTTCGCGTGGGCGAAGGAAAAAGCAATCAATTGCGCTTATCGAAATATCACATGAGCGTGATTGATGAATTGTATGAAGGCCGCAGCGAAGAAGAATTGGTAATAAGGCTGGAAGAAAAATATGAGCAACTGAGAGAATTCAATCGCATCAAAGAAATTCCACCACCGGAGCATTTAAAAGATATTTTACGGCCTTATCAGGTGCATGGATTTCACTGGCTTAATTATTTGCATGAAGTGAATTGGGGCGGCATTCTCGCTGATGACATGGGTTTAGGAAAAACTGTTGAAGCACTTTCTTTTTTGCATCATTACAAACAAACGCATGGAAAACTAAATGCGATTGTTGTTTGCCCAACCACGTTAATGTTCAACTGGGAGAATGAAATAAAAAAATTCACGCCGGATCTTACTTATCATATTCATCATGGCGGCGAAAGAGCAAGGAATAAACAAGGATTGAATGAATATAATGTCATCATCACAACTTATGGAACGCTGCGCAGCGATATAAAATTATTGGTCGATATTCCTTTCGATTATGTGGTGCTTGATGAATCGCAGGCAATAAAAAACCCAGCAAGCAAAGTAACACGCGCAGCATGTTTGCTGAACGCAAAACATCGGTTGTGCATGAGCGGTACTCCTTTGCAGAATAACACATTTGATATTTTCGCGCAGATGAATTTTTTGAATCCCGGCATGCTTGGAAGCATTGAATTTTTCCGGCAGGAATTTGCTGTGCCGATTGATAAATTTGGTGAACAAGATCGCAAAGATCATCTCCGCAAATTGTTATATCCTTTTATTTTGCGCCGAACTAAAGAACAGGTTGCAAAAGATCTTCCGGATAAAACAGAAACCATTTTGTTTTGCGAAATGGAAGACGAGCAAAGGAAAGTGTATGATGCTTATCGCAATGATTATCGCGATAAAATACTTGGCACCATTGAAGCGCAGGGCATACAAAAATCTCAGCTCACTATTTTGCAAGGCTTGATGAAGCTTCGGCAGATTTGTGATTCACCAGCAATTTTGAATGAAACAGAAAGATATCCGAATCATTCAATCAAATTGGAAGAATTAGCAAGAGAAATAACAGAAAATATCGGCGATCATAAAGCACTTATCTTTTCACAATTCCTCGGCATGCTTGCGCTAATTAAAAGCAAATTGAAAGAGCTTGATGTGAAGTTTGAATATTTTGATGGAAGCACTTCTGCAATAGAAAGAGAACGTGCGATACAAAGTTTTCAGAATAATAATGAGTGCCGCGTATTCCTGATTTCTTTGAAAGCAGGCGGCGTTGGGTTAAACCTTACTGCCGCTGATTACGTCTACATTGTTGATCCGTGGTGGAACCCTGCTGTAGAGCAACAAGCCATTGATCGCACACATCGTATCGGGCAAACAAAAAATATTTTTGCGTACCGCATGATTTGTAAAGACACCATTGAAGATAAAATATTGCAATTGCAAGATAAGAAACGCGTTCTTGCAAAAGACCTGATTGCCGATGATGAAGGATTTGTTAAGGCACTCACACGGCAAGATGTTGAATATCTCTTCAGCTAACTTATAAATTCACCCAAAGGGCAATGTTTTTTTGCCACTAACACATCTCTGTTATAGAGTTTGTCGTATAGCTTTTATTTTAGCAAAAGGCACAAAAATAATTTATGAACCGTTGGGCAATTTTATTAACCTTATTACTGACATTTATTTTAAGTGATTGTTTTTCGCAAGGCAAAGTATCGGGATCAGTGAGAGGAAGGATTGCTGATACCACGAATAAACAAGATTTAAGCCAGGCTACAGTTTCAGTAACTCCGGTTAATGATTCTTCCGCCGCACAATTTGTAGTCACCAACAAGCAAGGAGCTTTTTTGGTAAGAAGCCTCAAAGCAGGCACTTACCGTTTAATTATTAGTTTCGAAGGTTATCAACCTATTTTTAAAAAATTCACGATCGACACAACTAACTTGAACGTTGACTATGGAACTATGTATGTGCAGAAAGCAACCGATGAAATGAAGGCAATAGTTGTTCAACGCCCACCGATGGCTATTAAGGGAGATACAGTGGAATACAATGCAGCGATGTACGCCACCAAGCCCAATGCAGTAGCAGAAGATTTGTTGAAAAAATTTCCAGGAATACAAGTGGATGCAAGCGGCAATATTACTGCGCAGGGCGAAACAGTGCAAAGAGTTTTGGTGAATGGAAAACGTTTTTTTAGTGACGATCCTAAATTAGCTACAAGAAATTTGCCTCCTGACATCATTGAAAAAATACAAGTGTTTGATGATCTCGATGACCAAAGTAAATTTTCTGGGTTTGATGATGGCAATCGCGTAAAGACTATTAATATCACAACAAAAAAAGATAAGCGTCAGGGATATTTTGGAAGAACAGTTGCTGGTGCTGGCACTGATGAAGATTATGATGAGAGCATTAATATGCATCGCTTTGACAATGATCAGCAAATTTCAGTGCTTGGGCAAGGCAACGATATTAATAAACAAAATTTTACTATCCAGGATATTTTAGGAAGCTCAGGTGGCAGGCGTGGAGGCGGTGGGCCAGCCGCTGCAACTAACCAAAGCAGCCCGGGAGTTACTACGGTTTGGGCTGGTGGCATTAATTATAAAAATTCCTGGGGCCCGAAAACTGATGTTACCGGAAGTTATTTTTACAACTTTCAGCATGTATCTTCTAACGGATCGAGTACGGCATTAAAATATATTCTCCCGAGTTCAGATGATTCGACAAACACTACAAACCAAACTCAAACTGCTTTTCAAAGAACCACAAACCAGCGCATCTATTTTAACCTGGAACAAAAATTCGATAGCACTAATTCTCTTGTGTTCCGGCCCAATGTTACTTTTCAAACAACGAGGCCAAATGGATCATCTAATTCATCAACGGTTGATCAAAATGGATCGCTTGTGAATAGTCTCAATGGTCACACATCCAGTATCAACAGCGGTTTCAATATAAACGGATCGAACCTTACGTTCCGGCATAAATTTGCAAAACCATTCAGAACTTTTTCTCTTGATCTTAATGGAACAGTAAATGTAAATGACGGGAACGGCTATTATTATTCTCAAAATAATTTCTATAAGTTGCTTTCAGGTCCATCCGATTCCTCGCAACTGATCAATCAGCATTATAATGATTCTCTTCATTCTTATAACTTCAGCCCAACAATTTCGTACACTGAACCGGTTGGCAAAAATCAGGTGATTGAATTCAACTATAATTATACTTATAATAGAAATAATACAGTTAATAATACTTATGATTTTGTGGACTCAACGCATGGCTTTGCATCATTCGATAGTTTATTCAGCAACTCATATAAGTTCACTTCCAATTCAAACAGGTTCTCTTTAAACTACCGGATACAAAACCCAAAATTTAATTTAAATTTTGGATCTGGGATTCAGCTTTTAGATTTCAACAGTTATAATACTACGAAAAATATTTCGGTTGTTCATAGTTATATAAATCTTACGCCCACCGTTAATTTTAGATATTCATTTTCAAAAACAGAGCGCTTGCAATTTTTTTATCAGGGTAGAACAGGAACTCCTTCAGCATCACAATTACAGCCGCTTACCACTACAACAGACGATGTTAATTTTACAGTTGGGAACCCAAACTTAAAACCACAATTCACGCATAGCATAAGAATGTTGTATTCTTCATTTGATCCCGGCACTCAAAATGTTCTTTTCGCAACAATTAATGCAAGCACTATTGTCAATGATATTCAAAGCTCCATTGTGAACCACGCTAGCGGCGGTCAAACCAGCACTTTTGTTAACCTCAATGGAACATATAATTTGTCGGGTTATTTTAATTATGGTTTTGCATTGAAGAAACCAAAATCCAATCTGAATTTTATTACCAATGTAAATTATTCGCAAAGCCAAACGCTTGTGGGCAGAGACACAACTTCAGGCCCTATCAATTATCAGCATGTTTATAACCGGAATACTGTTTTGGCGGAAACCATTTCGTGGACAACAAATATCAAGAAGAATTTCGACATGAATTTCAGTTCTGCTTCAACATATACTATTGCTAATAGCACAGTGTCCGTTAAAAATCAAGGTTATTTTTCGCAGAACTTCACTGCTGAGATCACTGCTTATACAAATAGCGGTTGGTTGATTGCTGCTACTTTTAATTACACTTACACTGACACACGCACTCCCGGATACAATGCCAGCATACCTTTATTAAGCCCTAGCATTGCAAAATCATTATTTAAAAAGAAAAACGGAGAAATAAGATTGACGACTTTTGATCTGCTGAATTCAAATACTTATGTAAGCAAAACTCCATCAAATAATGGTGGATACACAGCCAGCAGAACAAACACACTTTCCCGTTATTTGATGCTCACATTTACATGGAACCTGAATAATTTTGCTGGCTCGCAACAAAATAAGATGCCTGGCATGTTCAATAATTTCCGTCGTGGCGGTGGTGGTGGCGGAGTCCGTGGAAGAGATAATTAATTAAAATTTTTAGCTCTCAATTTGAAAGCCGCACCTTTCGATGCGGCTTAAGCACATACATTATTGGTTTCAGAGGTAAGTGCTTTAAGTTATAATGGTAATTATTTGCTTGATTTCTTTATGTGATAATAACTAACGCCACCTACAGGCGATTGTCCCATAAAGATTACTGACAACAGGCTTTTAAAAAAATGAGAAATGTTGGAAGAAGGCCGATATGCGTCTCTGTAAATTCTTACTTTCTCTTTGTTGTAATGCAGGTTATTAGTTGGCATTGAAGCTGGTTTTTTGGGATTGATTGAATTTATCAATAACTTATAACGATTATCTCATCGTATTATTATTAAAATGAGATGTTAAAGCGAACCGTATTTTTTCTATTGTGCTAACCCGCTATTTGTAGTAATATTGTTTAAGCTCAGCCATGAAAAGCATCGTTACCTCTTTAATTCTTCTTGCAATTTCTGCAACATCGTTTGCGCAAGATGCCTTTTCAAACAACACAAGCGCAAGCCTTGAAAAAGTCATTCAGGATTATCCCAACCGGTTCAAAAATATCAAAGGCGAAGTGATTGTTGAAAATCCTCAAACAACAGAATATAAATCAACTGTTCAGATACCTGGCGCATCTACGTGTATTGTTACCCGTTATAACGATACAAAGAATGATGTTTATAGCTGGGGATGCACATTAATGAAGACAGAAGATTTTAATACAGCGAGAAATAAATTCAGAGAAATTTATGGGCAGATAAGAAACAGCATTATCAAAATTCATGGTGAAAAACCTTTTATATTGAACGGGCAATATGATGCGCCGAGCGAAGAAAAAAAATTCACCACTGTTATTTTTGAACTGTTGCCTTCAGTAGGCGAAATGAAAAAAGTAAAGATCGATCTTTCTCTTCAATATGAAATGAGCGGATGGAAAGTTTCGCTCAGCGTATATGATCGCGATCGCAAAGACGATGAGCAAGGCGTCGTTACCGGAAATTAAACCAACAGCATATAACTTTTCAGTACTGCTTCAATTTCTTCCAGCTTAAATGGTTTTGAAATATAATTGTTCATGCCTGCTTCCAAACATTTTTCTTTATCACCCTTCATTGCATCTGCTGTCAAAGCAATAATAGGAATGTTGCAATGCGGTTCAGGTAATTGGCGAATAAGCCTTGTAGTTGTGTAGCCATCTATCTCTGGCATGTTCACATCCATAAAAATAAGCACAGGCTCATAATGCGGAAGTGCTTCCAACGCTTCTTTTCCATCGTGCATTTGTATCAC
>Ga0207057_1047_pt2 | contig 19197 bp, 11 predicted proteins | sample Alteio_BWMinCont_33_FD_153265 | JGI IMG/M metagenome (GOLD analysis project Ga0207057, IMG submission 153265) | Enriched cells from forest soil in Barre Woods Harvard Forest LTER site, Petersham, Massachusetts, United States -... | ecosystem: Environmental > Terrestrial > Soil > Temperate forest >... | reverse complement strand
AATACGCCGCACGCAAACCACTGTTATCGTTGGCTTTCAGCAGCGACGTCACCCACGCCGTCCGCTTATTGTCACCGAATCTTAGGCCCATCTCGTCTGGGCCATTCATCCTAGCCCGGAAGGAGAAGCGTTCGTCGAGGACACTCTAAGTCTGATGAACCGCATATCCGATAAGTTGGAGAAGCAACGCAGTCCGCGTTATCGACCAGGGCGCATCAAGTCGATTCGCAAAGAGCGACGGTAAGAGGATGCAGCGCATACAACTGCCCTGCTTCGTGAATCCTCCATAAAAGTTCGCCTTCCGAGTCCTGAATTCACAAGTTGACGGTTGCTCTTCAAACCCGGAACTTCTAGCATGGATGCTCCACAAATCTACGCAGCACAGATGATTCGCGCGGTTGCCAGGGGTATACAGGAGCGACGCGCAGAGACTGAACGTACGAACTCACCGACCAGCGAGGTGCAATATGCAGAGACTAGAATCCCCGGAGCCAACCGTTCAGGTAGAGGACGATCGAACAGCCACCAGCGTTGAAGCCTTGAAACGGGCCATACTGGACAACCTCTTCTACATCGTAGGAAAAACGCAGGAAGCTGCGAGCGATGAGGAGTTCTTTAATGCGCTAGCGTATACGGTACGTGACCGCATACTGGCGAGGTGGTTCGCCACAGTGGATTGCTATAAGAAGCATGACGTCCGCGTTGTGTGCTACCTGTCGGCCGAATTCCTGATGGGCCCGCATCTGGCAAATAACCTTCTCAACCTGCAGCTTGAGGCGCCAGTCAGGCAGGCTGTGACTGAGTTGGGTCGCGACCTTGATCGCATCTCGGAGCAGGAACCGGAACCCGGCCTGGGCAACGGCGGACTGGGCCGACTGGCAGCCTGTTATCTGGACTCCCTGGCAACCCTGGGAGTGCCCGCGATCGGGTATGGAATTCGCTACCAGTTTGGTATCTTTCAGCAGCAAATCCAGGATGGGTGGCAAGTAGAGCTTACGGATTATTGGCTCCGATATGGAAATCCCTGGGAAATCCGGCGTCCGAACGAAGGTGTGGAGGTGGGCTACGGTGGTCACACGGAAGGCCGGACGGACTCGCTCGGGAGATATAGCGTGCGCTGGGTCCCTGCTTCGGTCGTAAGGGGAATTCCGTACGACACTGCGATTATGGGATACCGCTCGGGCATAGCCAACGACTTGCGGCTATGGCGGTCGGAATCCACCGAATCGTTCTATTTCGAACGCTTTAACAGCGGCGATTACCAGGGCGCTGTTGCGGGCAAGACATTCGCTGAGAACATTTCGAAGGTCCTCTATCCGAATGACGAAGAGATCCAGGGTAAGGAGCTTCGCCTCCAGCAGCAATACTTTTTCACTTCGTGTGCCCTCCAGGACATGATCCGGCTGCATCTGCGTGTGGGCCGGACGATCGACACCTTCCACGAAAAATGGGCGATTCAGCTGAACGACACGCATCCGTCCATCGGCGTCGCGGAGTTGATGCGGTTGCTGGTCGACGAGCACGGTCTGGGCTGGGAGAAGGCGTGGGAGATCACCTCTCATACCTTCAGCTATACCAATCACACGTTGCTTCCGGAGGCGCTGGAACGTTGGAGTTTGCCGCTGTTTGCATCACTGCTTCCACGCCATCTTGAAATCATCTATGAAATCAATTCGCGCTTTCTGGACACCGTGCGCAAGCATTTTGATGGCGACCCGGGAAGAATCGCACGGATGTCGATCATCGACGAACAAGGCGAGAAATTTGTGCGCATGGCAAATCTTGCATGCATCGGAAGCTACCGCGTCAATGGTGTCGCCGAATTGCACACTATGTTGCTGAAGAATGAAGTTCTTCACGATTTTTACGAACTGTGGCCGGAAAAATTCATTAACGTGACGAATGGGGTAACACCGCGGCGCTGGCTTGCGGTAAGCAACCCAGAGCAATCCGCTCTGATGACGCGGAGCATAGGTGATGGGTGGATCAGGAACCTGGAAGAGCTGAAGAAGCTCGAGAGATTTGCCGACGATGCAGCATTTCGCGCTGAATGGCACAAGGTTCAATATGACGTCAAAGTCCGGCTGGCGCGCTACATATTAGCGGAGACGGGAATTTCGGTCGACCCCAATTCGATGTTCGATGCCCAGGTCAAACGAATTCATGAGTACAAAAGGCAGCATCTGAGCGTTCTCAACATCCTCACTCTCTACTACCGCCTGAAAGAGAAACCTGGGGTGGAAATTGCGCCTCGTACTTTTCTGTTTGGTGGAAAGGCCGCGCCAGGCTACTTCATGGCCAAGCTGATCATCAAGCTCATTAACTCAGTCGCCGAGGTAATAAATAACGATTCTGAGGTGAAGCAACGTTTAAAGGTGGTCTTCCTCCCGGACTACAACGTTTCATTCGGACAGAAGGTGTATCCAGCCGCGGACCTGAGCGAGCAGATATCTACCGCAGGGAAAGAAGCCTCCGGAACGGGAAACATGAAGTTCGCGATGAATGGAGCGCTCACGATTGGAACTCTTGACGGAGCGAACATCGAGATCAGAGACGCGGTGGGACATGAGAACTTTTTCCTGTTCGGTCTCACGGCGGATCAGGTTCAATCGAGTTTGTCGGAAGGGTATCGTCCGCGAGCGATTTACGAATCCAACCCCTTCCTGCGCCAGGTGATCGACGGCATTGCTTCAGGTCAGTTCTCGCGTGGCGATCGCAACCTTTTCCGCCCACTGCTGGATCAGCTACTCGAACACGATCCATATCTGCTGTTTGCCGACTACCAGTCGTATGTCGATTGCCAGGATCGGGTGGACGCGACCTACCGGGACGAGAAGACGTGGAATAAGATGGCTATTCTGAATGCTGCAAGGATGGGAAAGTTTTCCTCCGACCGCTCAATTCGCGAATATAGCGAAAAGATCTGGCAAGTAGGTGCAATTACTCTTTGCTAAAGCGTTATCTACATTAGCCGGTGCCTGGGATGACAACTGCATCGTGGAATCGATGCGGGAACGACCTCCTTTGGCACTCAGGAAGCAGGATGTGGTTATATTCTTCCTGAGAAGGCGCAGCCTGATACCGCCTCTTTGGGAGGTTCAATGGTGAGCGAAACGAAAGTACAGTCGCATATTTCTCCGCTGGCAGGGAAGCCCGCTCCAAAAGAGATGCTGATCGATCTCGACGATCTCAAGCGGCAGTATCTGGAGCGGCGTCCGGACTTGAGTGATTCGACTCAGATGGTGAGCTTCGGAACCAGCGGCCACCGAGGCACGCCGCTGCGAGGGACATTTACCGAATGGCATATCCTGGCGATCACCCAGGCTATCTGCGAGTACAGGCGCATGCAGGGCACCGATGGTCCGCTTTTCATGGGCAAGGACACGCATGGGCTATCGGCACCAGCACAGATGACGGCTCTCGAGGTACTGGCTGCAAACGGTGTCGAAACCATCATCCAGCAAAACGATCGCGTCACGGCTACACCGGTAGTTTCGCACGCTATCCTTGTCTACAATCGCGGACGCAAAAACCATCTTGCCGATGGCATTGTCATCACGCCCTCGCATAATCCTCCAGAGGATGGCGGCTTTAAGTACAACCCGACGAACGGCGGTCCTGCAGATACCGATGTCACCAAGTGGGTCGAGCAGCGGGCGAACGATCTGCTGCGAGCGAACAATGCAGACGTGAAACGCATGCCATATTCGCAAGCCATCAAGGCTGCGAACACGCACGAGCAGGACTTCGTTCTGCCTTATATCAAGGACCTGAAAAATACCGTCGACATGGATGCGATCAAACACGCGGGCCTGAAGCTGGGAGTAGACCCGCTGGGTGGCGCATTCGCGCCTTATTGGGATCAGGTCAATTCGATCTACGGATTGGAAATCCAGGTCGTGAATCCGATCATTGACCCGACGTTTTCGTTCATGACAATCGACCACGACGGCAAGATTCGCATGGACTGTTCCAGCCCGTACGCCATGGCGAGTCTTCTCCGCCTGAAAGATCAGTATCAGGTAGCCTTTGCCAACGATCCTGATTCAGACCGGCACGGGATCGTGACTCCATCCGCGGGCCTGCTGAATCCGAATCACTATCTTGCGGTTGCTATCCAATATTTGCTCACGCATCGTCCGGAGTGGCCTGCCCATGCAGTTGTCGGCAAAACAGTGGTCAGCAGCAGCATGATCGATAAGGTGGTGAGCAGCCTCGACAGACAACTATCAGAGACCCCGGTAGGCTTCAAATGGTTTGTCGCGGGCCTGTTTGATGGATCGTTCTGCTTCGGCGGCGAGGAAAGCGCGGGCGCTAGCCTGCTGCGGCGGGATGGCACCGTGTGGACCACCGACAAGGACGGCCCGATCATGGATCTGGTGGCGGCGGAGATTACGGCGATCACCGGAAAGGACCCGGGCCAGCATTTCTCTGAGCTGGTTGAGAAATTCGGGATGCCCTACTACACGCGCATCGATGCACCCGCAAGCCCGGAGCAGAAGGTCAAACTGAGCAAGCTGTCGGCCGATTCGGTGAAGGAATCCCACATGGCCGGCGAACGAATTACCGCCAAGTTGACGAATGCTCCAGGCAACAACGCGTCCATCGGTGGTCTGAAGGTTATTGCCGAAAATGGTTGGTTTGCCGCACGGCCCTCAGGCACTGAGAATCTCTACAAGATATATGCAGAGAGTTTCAAAGACGAAGCCCATCTTGAAAGCATCGTTGAGGAAGCGCAGCAGATCGTAGGGAATGCGCTCGCTTGAGATCGCGCACCTTACCATTTAGCTTAGGTTGCCCCTCGTAAAGATTTGCGATAATGCAGCGCGCGGCCAACGTCCGCACAATCACGTCTGAAGCGGAAAACGATTATGCCTACCCAACTTGCATCGGCTACAGAGCAACTCTGGGAGCGTTGGCATGCCCTCTCGCGCAGCCAGCGCCTGAAGCAGTTTCGTGAACTGCATACTGGCGAAAAGGCTGATTTCTTTCTCGAACTCAGTGCCCATGACCAAAGCGACTTGCTACTCGACTTGCCCCAGGAGCAGCGGCACGTCTGGATGCGGTTGCTTGCCCCGGATGATGCGGCGGACGTGATTCAGGAAGTCAGTCCCGAGCGGCGCGACGAACTGCTCTTCCTGCTGGATGATCCGACTCGACGGGAAGTGAGCGCCCTGTTGGCATACCAGGAGGATGAGGCTGGCGGATTGATGAACCCGCGCTTCGCGCGTTTGCGGCCCGAGTCAACGGTCGATGAGGCGATCTCTTATCTGCGCAAGGAAGCCCCGACAGTCGACCAGCTGTATTATGCCTATGTGCTGGACCAGGAACAGCACCTGCTCGGCGTCGTTTCGGTACGCCTGCTTTTTTCTTCTGATCCGGGCAAACTTGTTCAGGAAGTCATGAAGACGGACTTGATCTGGGCCACGCCGGAGACGGACCAGAAGGAAGTCTCGAGGATCGTGCGTGACAGCCGCTTGCTGGCCGTTCCAGTCCTCGACACGGACCGGCGCATGGTCGGCATCGTGACCGTCGATGACATCGTGGACGTGGTCGAAGAAGAAGCGAGCCGGGACATCCAGAACATGGGCGGCATGGAGGCACTCGATACGCCCTACCTGCACACGACAATGGTCGAGATGGTGAGAAAGCGCGCTGGATGGCTCGCGATTCTCTTCATAGGCGAAATGTTTACCGCAACCGCCATGGGCTTCTTTGAAGATGAGATTTCAAAGGCAGTTGTACTCGCCCTGTTCCTGCCGCTTATCATCAGCAGTGGAGGAAATTCCGGATCGCAGGCAACCTCCCTTGTAATTCAGGCGATGGCATTGGGAGATGTGCGATTGCGCGACTGGTACAGGGTGATCAGAAGGGAATTATTTTCCGGCGTCGCGCTGGGCGCCATTCTGGGCGTCATTGGACTAACGCGCATCTTTGTCTGGCAGTCGCTCTTTCACACGTACGGACCACAAACGCCAATTCTCGCCCTAACAATTCTGTGCGCCCTGATTGGCGTGGTCACCTTTGGGACAATTGCCGGATCGATGCTGCCGTTTATACTGCGGCGCTGCTGCCTTAACCCCGCAAGTGCGTCGGCGCCATTTGTGGCAACTCTGGTCGATGTGACCGGCCTGATCATCTACTTCAATATCGCGAGAGTCATCATGCTCAAAGCCCACTAGCCTTGCGTTTAGACATCGGCCCGGGCGAGGGCCAGGTCCATCAGGGTCTGGTGCGTTCCAACGCCTTCCGGGCCGCTGGCTCCTTCTTCCGGATGCAGCTGCACATATTTTCCCTCAGGGGCGAGAACCCATGCCTGCCGCCTGTCGCGCAGGCAGATATCGAGGATTTCCCATAGTCGCTGCTTAGGATCTGCAGCAAACACTGGTGTGACCACTTCAATTCGCTTCGAGAGGTTGCGGAACATCCAGTCCGCCGATCCGATGAAGTATTCGCCCTCTGCTGGGTCCTGACTGCCATTCGCGAAATAGAAGATACGAGAGTGTTCGAGGAAACGCCCGATGATAGAACGCACGCGGGTGTTCTCGGTGTGGCCGGGCACTCCGGGGTGGAGGCAGCAGAATCCGCGAATGATGAGATCGATGGATACCCCAGCCTGCGAGGCCTCGCACAGGGCCTCGATCATATCCGGATCTTCCAGCTGGTTCATCTTGGCGATAATGCGTGCATGGCGTCCATCGCGCTTGTTCTGAATTTCTCGATGGATGAGTTCGAGAAGCCGCGGTCGCATCGTAAGCGGCGCGACCAGCAGAGAAGTGCAGTTGGGCTGATCTGCGTGCCCAGTAAGATAGTGGAACAGGTTGACCGCATCGCTGGTGATGCGATGGTCGCACGTGAATAAACCAACATCGGCGTAGAGCCGTGCTGTCTTGACGTGATAGTTTCCGGTGCCGATGTGAACATAGCAGCGTAGACCACTCGCTTCTTTACGCACCACAAGCGCTGTCTTCGCGTGCGTTTTGAGACCGCTGATCCCAAAGGTCACGTGAGCTCCGACGCGTTCGAGCTCGGCCGCCCAGTGCAGATTGCGCTCTTCATCGAAGCGCGCCTTGATTTCCATGACGCACGCAACCTGCTTGCCCCGCTCCGCTGCGCGAATCAGCGATTTGACGAACGGCGTATCATCGCCGATGCGATAAGCCGTCATCTTGATCGAGACAGTCTGCGGATCGTCTGCCGCCGCGCTGATGAAGTGCTCGACGGTAGCATCAAAACTGTCATAGGGATGATGAACGAGGAAGTCTCCGGCATGAATGGCCGCGAAGATCGATTCCGCTTCATCCGAGAGGAATGCCGGCGACAAGGGCGTCCAATCCCTGTCGCGAAGGGCAGGCTTCGGCAGTCCGAGAAGTTGAAAGAGGGTGGTGTATTCCACTTCCTCCGGCAGATCATAGAGATCCTCTTGCTCAAGGCCGAGGCGCTCACGCAGTGTCTCTTTGATGCCCGGATGGGCCCCGGGGCCAAATTCGAGCCGGACCACAGGTTCATAGCGGCGTTGACGAATCTCTTCCTTAACATGAGCGCGGAAGTCAGCCGAGACATCCTCGTCAATGTCGACTTCAGCATCACGAGTGAGGCGCATCACCGTGATGTTGCTAATCTCCATACCGCTGTACAGCTTGTGCAGATTGCCCCGAACTACTTCAGACAGCGGAACCATCACCCTTTGACCAGGTTTGACGTCTGTCTCCAGCGTGATCCATTGTTTGAGAACAGAAGGAATTTTGACGCGGGCGAACATTGATTCGCCTTTCACGACGTCGCGCAGTCGGAATGCGAGCGAAGTAGACAGATTGGAGATAAAGGGGAAGGGATGGACGGGATCGATGACCAGGGGTGTCAGCGCGGGCGATATCTCTGAGTCGAAATACTCGCTGCCTTCCTCCTTCTGCCGCGGAGTGAGCTCAGACCAGTAACGCAGGAAAACTCCCTGCTCAGCAAGACCGGGAACGATAGTCTCGCGGTAGCAATGTGCCTGACGCTCCAGCATGGGCAGCAATTTTTCGCGAAGCTGCTGCAGCAGCGCGCGTTGCGCATCGCTGGCGCCATGTCTAAGCACCGACTGGCGCTTCATGAAGAATTCATCGAGGTTTGAAGTAAAGATGGCGAGGAACTTCGCCCGCTCAAGAAGAGGTGTGCGTTCGTCGAGAGCCTCGGCGAGCACTCGCTCATTGAAGTCGAGCCAACTCAGATCCCTGTCAATCCATATCTCTGGAAGAGTGGGGGAAAGAGTAGCGTTGAGAACGCCGTGATCGCCGATCGATGCTAAGGTGGTTGTCGCCATAAGGCTCTCCTCGATGTCTTTGCTTCGCGGGTCCCGTGACGCTAAAGATTCTATGGTCTCCACCTGGGAAGAAATATGAACGTAAGGTTTCAATCAGGAATTCATTTTTGGGCGGCCCAATGGTCTGAGTTCAAAAATCTATGTGTGCGCGGAGCCCGGGAACGATGACAGGTCCTCGATCCCGGGTGTCCCCAATCCTCTGGACATTGCGCGGGATTGTGATTATGTTCTGACTCGGAGTTAATCACCAAGAAGTGCCGTAGTAGCGCTTGAGCCAACCACAAAGGCCGGGCAGGCCAGGAAAGAGTGAGCGCTCAGAGATATTATTCTGATCGAGCATGTCACGAATCTGCGACTTTGTCTCAGCGGGGATCACCACCCGTAAGACAAGGTCTGGATAAGTTTTCGAATGCTTCTCCAGAAACGTGTTTGGTGACGCTATTTCGCTGTTCATGATTGAGAGTAATCCGGATTGGCTCGCAATTCGCATGTCTAGGGACGGAGGCTCCCAGAGCAGCATCAAATCTCCGGCAAAAGCATCTAGTCGTAAAGTTCGGCCATCATGCCGAGTCTCCAGTCTCAGGTGGCGCGGTACCGCGGGTTGAGATCTAACTTCCTGTTTGCCTACGATTTGGGTGCAATGCGACGAAAGAACTAACCTTTTTTTGCCGCCTGACTTCGGAAGACACCGGACGTAAGCCGTGGCATCGCCATGGCATCCAAAGTTTACATTGACGTTCAGCCGACAAATTCTTACAGTTGTTCATTCCGCGAATTCAGTTCAAGAACCACCTTAGTCGACGCGATCGAAAGGGGTTTAACTATGAAACGCACAATGATGGGCACAGAGTGTCCGAAATCTATTGCAGGCCTGGCTAATAAAACTCCGCACAGAATATTTTTTTTCCTGATTGCCTGCGCTCTCGTGCTTGCCACCTCCCCGGCCATGTACGGCCAGGCCACCGGAAGTTTCTCCGGTACCGTCCTCGACAAATCCGGATCGAGCGTCTCAGGAGCCTCTGTTACGGCTACCTCACAAGGGACCGGCCTTGCCCGTACCGGAAAGACAGATGACGCAGGCCACTATTCGATTCCGCTGCTCCCTGTTGGTACATACACTGTGCGCGTCGATTCCACAGGCTTTCAAAGCTCCGAATCGAAAGGTCTTACTCTCCAGGTGGATGAAGCCCGAGAACTGGATTTCAGCCTTGCTCCTGCGAGCGTATCCACTACGGTCAACGTTGCCGGCGAGGCGGTCGCTGTCGAGACAGCCAATCCCTCTCTCGGCCAAGTCATCACCTCGCAGCAAGTCGCGCAGCTTCCCTTAAACGGCCGCGATTTTGTGCAGCTCGCCACACTCACGGCGGGCGCTACGGCAGAGACCAATCCCAGCAGCTTCTTTACCTCAGCAGCCAGCAGTGAGGTGGCTGCACGCGGTCCCTTCTCTTTGTCGGTCGGTGGCTCCCGTCCAAACAGTACCGATTGGCTGCTGGACAACGTCGACAATAACGAATTAACTGCAGGCGGTATCGCCATCTTCTCCTCGATCGACGACATCCAGGAGTTCAAGGTGTTGACCTATACCTACTCCGCTGAGTATGGAACGCGTGCCGGCCCAACCGTGCTGCTGACAACGAAATCAGGGTCGAACGACTTCCATGGAACGTTGTTCGAGTTTTTCCGTAATACGGCGCTCGACGCCAAAAGCTATTTTGCGACCTCGGCCGAGAAATTCAACTTAAACCAATTCGGAGGTGCAATCGGCGGTCCCATTCAGAAAAACAAGACGTTCTTCTTTGTCGACGGCGAACAGAAGTATCAGCGCCACGGCATCACCTTTACGGGGCTGGTGCCGTCTCTGGCGATGCGCACGGGCGACTTCTCGGCTGACCCTTTTGGCAATGCGGTCAATGGGCAGGTCATTGTGAACCCGAATATGATCGGCGCCTCGACCAATCCTAGCGTCTTTCCGAATGTCTACTTCCAATGCAATGGGGCGGGGCAGCCGATAGCTGCCAATGCTGACGGAAGCCAACCACAGGGAACACCTTGCAACAAGATTCCCTCCAACCTGATTAACAACATTGGGCAGGCGATGATCAACCTGTATCCCGCGCCGAATGCGAGTAATGCGTCGGGAGGATACAACTACGTCAACATTCCCGTCCGCGAGCTTGACGAGACGAAATTTGACGGCCGCCTGGACCATAACTTCTCCACTGCCGATACTCTCTTCGGCCGCTTCAGCTACGATCAGGCTTTTTCCTACGTGCCGGGCGGCTCGACTCCGCCAGCCTTTGCTTCAGCTAACGCCTTCGGCACCAATCAGCGCATCATTAATCACGCTCGCAATGCCGCCATCGGCGAAACCCATGTTTTCTCGGCCCGGATGGTCAATCAGGCCACCTTTGGTTACAACCGCATCTTCGACTACATATCGTCTCAGGGCTCAGGGACCTGCGCCTCGGCCACCATCGTGCCCGGCGGAATTCCCAACGCCAATCTCGGATGTCCTCCTGGCGCCACACCCTGCGCGCCCGGCGCCTATAGCTGCGGTCTGGTTTCTACGCTCGTCCAAGGCGGCTACTGGGCCCTCGGTGACCGCGGCTACTCTCCCTTCCAGGGCGGAACCAATATCTTCTCGTTTCGAGACTCACTCGATCTTATCGTCCGCAAGCATAACATTCATGTCGGACTCGACTTCCGGGCCAATCAGATGAATGTAGGCACAGAGGCCTTTCAGGATGGCTTCTGGCTCATCGGCAACGGCGGCAACTTTACCGGTCTCAGCACCGCCAACATCCCCGGCAATCCGGAGGCCGATTTCCTTCTCGGCATCACTGGAGGGGCCATTCACGACCAGACGTTCGACGGACCTGTTACAGGCCGCCGCTGGAAGATCTACCGTCCCTTTGGCGAGGATGATTGGAGAGTCACCAACTCTCTTACCCTCAATCTCGGCCTTGCCTGGGATATGACGACGCCAATCTCAGAGGCTCACGGGCGCTTGGCAAACTACATTCCCAGCACCGGACAGCTTCTCGTTGCCAACCAAAACGGAGTCAGTTCGTCGGCTGGAGTGAACATGGATTGGACCGCTCTCGAACCGCGCGTCGGTGGTGCGTGGAAGTTCTTCGGCAGCGATAAGACCGTGCTCCGCGCTGGCTTCGCCATTTTCCACGACTCGGCCTGGAGTCAGGGAGCACAGGGTCTTTGGCAAAACCCGCCCTTCCTAGGCGAATCCGACGCCTTTCCCCCCTCTATCGGCTGTGCCTTTGCGAGCTCCTACTGTGCCACCGTGCTTGGACAGGCGCCCTCCGCCATCAGTCTCTCCAGCGGATTTCAAGCCATTCCCTCGCCGCCCACCGTGGGAACATTTACCGGCTCGTTTTATACGCAGCCCACAGACTTCAAGCTAGGCAGGGTGCGGCAATACAACCTGAACGTTGAACAGGCATTGCCGGGCAATATCGTACTCACCATGGGGTATGCCGGTTCGCGCAGCAACCACATCCTGGTCGCGGGGAACGACCTCAATGTCCAGAGCCCAGCAGCCTGTGTCGGATCACCTTCCTACACGATCGGCTGTCTGCCCGGAGGACAGCCTTCTCCGCTCCCCTACGCGCCATTCACCACGATCTTCCTCTTCGGCGATGTCGGCAAAACAAGCTACGACTCGCTGCAGGTCAAAGCAGAAACCAAGACGTCAAAGGGCCTGTACGCTTTGATTGCCTACTCCTATTCGCGTACTTTGGACAACGGACTGTCGGACGGTCTGGGCTCCCTGCTGAGCGCGCCATATTTCCCGCTCCCCAACTGGCAGAATCTGGATTGGGCTCTGTCGCAGATCAATCTCAATCACAGCTTCACGGCCAGCGTGATTTACGATCTTCCTTTTGGCAGGGGCAAGCACTTCGGCAACAGTTGGAATGGACTGACTAATACATTGCTCGGCAACTATCAGCTGACCACCATCCAAAGAATCTCGTCCGGTTTTCCAGACCCCTTGATCGACAGCACCAACCAGTCTGGCGCCTCCTTTCAGAACGGTGGCAACAGCAACAACTGGAATCGTCCCGATCTGGTTCCGGGATGCGACGTTTACGCAGCGAATCATAGCCAGAAACAGTACATCAATCCCTCGTGCTTCGTTGCACCGCCCATCGGACAGCTCGGAAATTCCTCTCGCGTGCCGGTGACAGGTCCGGGCTTCGTCAACACGGACTTTTCCGTCATCAAGCAGTTTGTGCTGCCGAGAAAAGAGATGGGCTTGACCTTCCGCGCAGAGTTCTTCAACCTCTTCAATCACGCACAGTTTGGCCTGCCGGTCAACGATATCAGCGCGGTCGGTTTCGGCTCCGTGAATTCAACAGTGAACAACCCGCGCTTAGTGCAATTTGCTCTCAAACTAACCTTCTGAGGTTAGAAAAAGTCTTCTACCACCTCACGCAGAGCCTGAATGGGTCCCGCTTCTTCCTAAACGGGTTGCGAATCCGGTGCATCCAACAACTGTTGAAAATGGTCTATGAACTGTGCTACATGCAGGCCGTCCGCCAGGGCGTGGTGCACATGAATCGATACCGGCATCGTGCGGCGGCCGTCCGTCTCAGTGATCTTGCCGAAGGTTATCTGCGGCGCAGAATCGTCTTTGGAGAAGTCTCTCGCATGCGAGATTGAAGTGAAGTCGAACCAGGGCAGTGTCGAATAGCGAATCAGATTGGCTTCCGCGGATCGCTCCAAGTCATCCCGCTGCCGCACCCGCTCCACTTCGACTGAAGCCTCGCCGACGAATTCCTCGATGCACTTCCGATAACGATAATGAGCGAATCCGATGGTGCCGTTCGAACGTCCAACCGCGCTGCCGCCATTGACCTCTTCATAGAGCCAGACCGTGCCCTCGACGATGCGCGTCCGGAAGTTGTCAATCCGTTGCGCGGCTACGAGGGAACGATGCAGAAGTGACAGAAAGACCGAGAGATCATGCTCCTTCGCGTAGTTATAGGTTGCGGTGCAGTCTACGCGAATGCACACACCATGGTAGGGCTCGCTGAAAACCCGGAAAAAATCGAAGAGGGCGTGCCGCTCCCACGTCTCCAGATTGATCTTCTGCCTTCTTTCGTCGACATGTTCCTGCATATATTTATGCTAAACCGCCGAGCAGTTAGTAAGTCGTAGTCGCGCTCATCGTCATGTGCGCGTAGTCGTGGCTAGTAAGCACGATATCCTTCCTACGATCCAGGCCGATAGGGTGTCAGATTGACGATCCGGCTTGGCCGCTTCAGTTCCTTAGCGAGCCGCCCAGTAGGCAAGCTAAGTAGGAATCGATCAGGTGCGCCCATCGTTTCGGACCGTTGCAGTTGACCAGACATGCAGCCGCACCCCACGAAGCAAAGCTCGAAAGACTGCCCCCGTGGAAGAGGTACAAAAGCGAGCTTCCGAGGAGAACAAAGTAAAGTGGAGGAAAAAGGAAGAAATCCAGCAGGAAAGCTGTCGCAATCCATGCTTTGATTCGCAGCGGCGACTTGCCTCCACGGAAGGTTCTGCGGAGATACCATAAGACCACTTGCATTGTTCCGCGGTTCCAGCGATATCGCTGGTTAATCAGGCCAGCCCAGCCAGCGTAGAGGGAGCCTTTGTATACGCGATGGCATGGGGCTCGTACTCCCCCCGATAGCCGAGTGCGAGCATGGAAAGGGAAAGGTGAAAATCCTCCGCAAAAGTGAGTGGCGAGAAAGGTCCTCGCACATCAAGAGTCTCAGAACCTTGCAACTGCTCATTTTCTGCCTGCACGCGCAGCAGGGCTTCACGTCGGAAGAGACCGATCGGTCCGGGAACAACCATCACAGTCCCGGTGGCGCCCTGTGAAAGACGCAGGGCACCGTTATCAACTCTTGCTGCGATATTTTTGACCGCTTCGATCTTTGCCGCCGGTTACGTCGGGCAGGAGTCATCATCGGGAGAAGAGATGGCAGGGCACAACAAACACGTTGAGGATCTGGCAGCTGCTGCCCAGATCAAACCTTTCCCACCGACTGACAGTAAGAAAGGCGCAGACTACATGCGCACCATCATCGAGGCCGATCTACTGTCTCTGAATGTGTGTCAGGGTAGTCACAAACTGTTCGTGAAAGAGCCTCCGCCCAATTCTGTGATATCTTTTTAAAAGAGCGTTCGAAATCGGATCGCTTCCTATCCATCAGTCCCACGGAGTTTTTCCTCCTGCGCCATCGTGGACGCGTAGCTCAACTGGCAGAGCATTCGGCTCTTAACCGACAGGTTGTAGGTTCGATTCCTACCGCGTCCACCAATACTGAACGCTTCTCTCTCAATCATTTGTCTTCTTGTCAAGCGCGTCGCGCCCAAGCATGATTGCGGATCCGAGTGCCAGCTAATTCGCCGGAAGTCGCGGGGTAGAACGCTAGAAAGAGAAGGAAAGACCACCCTGAATGCTGCGTTCCGCCTGGGCAAAGTACAAGGTGCTGCCATCCTGCGTGACGAAGGGGCGATAGCCCTGTGCAAGCAGGTTGCGCACGTCGATCAGCGCCTCCATTCGGTAGGGAAGCATGTGGCAATGAATGGGCTGTCTGAGATAGAAGCTGAGGTAGGGGTCAGGTAGATCGCCATTGAATGGGTCGACTGCGGTAACCGTGTCCGTCGGCTGCCAGCGGTAGGATGCACGCCACTGCGTGCCGGCCTGCTTCAGCTTGCCGCTCATGCTCGCAGAAAGCATCCCGGCGCGGCGTGGATGCAGGCTGTTGATCCCTTCGTCCAGCGGGAGCTTTCCAGGCAGAGAATCCATGGTCAGTGCGTTGCCCATGGCATACGCGATGCTAAACCATGTGTCGTCGTTGATTCTGTCGCGCATCTCGGCAAGCACGCCATTGCTGAAAAAGTTCTGACCTGTGACCTTCAGCAAATCGGTGTTTGGATCGTATAGCAGATTGCCGCTGTTCCAGTCCGCAAGAGACAGAGTCCCCCCGCCGCTGACGACAGGATTGTCGATGTGGTCCTGATAGACAGTCATCCGCCAGCGCACATTGCCGTCACGCCGCTCGTAGGAAAACTCCTGGTGCAACCCTTGCTCCAGCAAAAGTCGCCCATCTTTTTCCGTCAACGCGGGAGAGAGTGTGCTGGCGCGATCGATTTCATTGGCATGCTGTGCACCAGGCGACGTGGATACGTGGTACTCCACCGTGTTGTCGCCTGCGTGAACGCTCACTCCGGCAAATGGATGGTTGGCGAACTGAGTCTCACCGAGATGAATCGCCTCGATTTCGTTGCCGAACTCAGCCACGATCCCGTTCATCAGGTCCATGGTTTCAGACGAGCGAAGAATCACGGCTTGGAGTCCCTGGCCGTCAAAGCCGCCTTGAATATCAGGACGGTCCTCGAAAGCAGCCACCGAGCGCAGCGTGCGTCCGGGAGCCAACTGCTTCGCATAGCCGACCACAGTGTTGAGTGAAGCGCTTTCCGCCTGGCTCAGGTCGGCTCGAAGAATCAGCTGCTGATCATCCCCGTTCGACCGCTCCATCTCGAAATCGTGGTGCAGGCCGCTATCGCCGAATTCGTTCGCGCCACCGCGGATCGTGACTCGGGCCTTAAGCGCCGGGGCTGTTCCGTCGCCATCGGAGACAACGACAAGTGGTCCGTCTTCCAGCATCCGCAGCAGTGGGCGATTGGCCGAGAGACGCAACGTCCAGGTCCAGTCGTCTTGCGGTTCATCGGCCTGGCGCGGTTTCGCTGGAAGCCAGCGAAACGCCTCGTAAAGCGTATTCAGCGTCAGGTTGATCACGATCTTGGAATCAGCGAGCACGCGAAGGTTTTCGCGCAGGGTGGGCAGGAAAAACGATCCGGAAGCCTTGACGTTGTAATTCCCTGGAGAAATATTTTGCAGGGTATACCGTCCGCGATCGTCGGTGAAAGTATTGGCAACGACAACAAGATTTGGCCCCAGCAACTCGACCAGCGCACCTACCTGCGGTGTGCCTTTGGCGTCACGCACCATGCCTGAGACGGCTGCGGGGCCCTCTGCGTACGCGGACAACGCAAGCACAGTTATCATCAGCGCAAGCGCCGAACCGATCTTGATTCGCAGATTGGGAACTATCATCTTCACCGATTTTCGTACGTCACCAGAATCGGTCGACAGTCTTCAGGCGTTCCTTGCTTACCCTGGAAAACGTCAAGCGAACCCCAAAAATACTCCTGGCCGTTTGCCCCAAAATCGTTATTGTCGAAGACCGGCAACTCTCGCGGCTGCTCTGTCCTTTGCTGCGTGCTACTCCACCGTAAACGGCGCCGACTGGGCAATCTCCTGATTGGAGACGCTGTCGTTCACCTTGATCCTGATCTGATACTTGCCTGGCTGAAGATTGGCGAGCGGTACGCTACGCTCCAGCGTGACCTGATCGGAACTGGCGCTCAATTTCTTTGAGTCCTCCTGCATATCGAGGACTGCCTTGTTTGAGGCCAAATCAATGATCTGATATTGAATTGTCGCGGAATTTTGTTTGCTCTTCTCGTCAATTCCCAGGTTATACACCTGCATCCAGAAATTCAGCTTCTGCGACCGCTGGAATGATGCCGGAATTGTAGGATTGGACGTGACTGCTGGCAAGAGTTTTGTGTTGCCGATGACAAAATTTCCTGCGCCAATTTCTTTCGACGGCACAAGCTCCATGCGATTGGCAAGAATCAGCGACGAAGCTGACAGTTTATCGTCGTCATACTTCGGAACGTTGATCGCCTGCGCCCACACGCCGAGGTGGTCCGGATTGTTGACGTCCTTGATGCCGATATCCACGCGGTAACGGCCCGGACGCAGCGGCAGCGACTTCCAGTAGAGGCGTTTGTTGTCGAGAGTCTTGGTCAGGAGTTCCGCTGGAACTTCTACTTCAACCGTGTCCTCAAAGCTCTGTACGATCTTGCCGGTGATCGTTGAAACGCGGCCGATAATGTGAACTTCGCCGGTATCGACGCCATCCTTGTTGTTGAACGTGATGTCGCGATTCTTGATCTGCAGCGTGATGGGTACCAGCACCGTGTCGTCTGTCACCTTGACGTAGTCGGTCCGCACGTCAAAGGGGAAATATGGGCCGGTCAGCAGCTTGTGGTTCGTCATGAACGATTCAAGCTGCAGGTCCTTGAACTTGATGACTGGTGGCGCCTGCAGCTTGGCGTACTGCTCCAGGCGATCAAACTGCTTGCTCTGCTGCATGCCGGACATGGGGCCATAGCCCAGAGACTCCAGACCGCCGCGGAAGCGGTCAGCTTGCTTGGCCATGCCCATCTGCTCGTACATCGTCTGACCTGCGCCCGGAACGTGCAGCAATGCGTCTTTCTCTGAGCGGTCGATGGTCATGTGGTAGTCGCCGCACATGCAGTTATCAACAAACTCGATATCGATGTTTTCGCCGATGCCTTCAAGATAGCGGTAATGCCAGGTTTCAAATGGATAGGTCGAAGTTGTGCCGCCGCCTTCGTCCATGGGGCGGTCGTATGTGCCACCGCTCGGATGAGAGTCGATGCTGTCCGGCTTGCCATACGCGATATACATGTGGCCGCGGTCCGTCTTCCAGCCCGGCTTGCCTGCGGCAAAGTGCTCGTTCGCGTATTCAATGCGGCGGTAGTGCTCTTCGCGGAACTCGTTCTCGGGTGAATCCGGATTCGGATTGCGGCGCTGCCAGAAGGCCTCGATGAAGGCGTCGCGCTCCTCATCGTTGCTGAGGCTCTTGAAGGCCTTCAGTTCCTGATCGGTAATGATCCAGTGAACATCCTGATCAACCCACTTTTTGTAGGGACCTTTCAACTCCTGCTTTAGTTCCTTCTGTTGCTTGAAGCGCTCCTTGTCAGGCAGCTGGCGTTTGAGTGGATCTTCGGTGGAGGTATCCGGCGTCGAGGGACTTTGGCCGTCAGCCTGCGATGACGATGGCCGGGTCTGTAATTGAGGATCGCTCTGCGTCGACTGTGCCTGAGAAATCGCGAGGGCTCCGAGGGAGATCGCGACAAAAATTGGAATACGGCCCTTCAACATACTGTTTTCTGATTACCCCTCTACCCGCATTCTAATTTTACGGATTCATGAAGAAGGAATACAAGCGCCGTTGCTAATTGTTTTAGACGGAGCAGCGAGCGATTCGGTGCTGTTCTATCGGGATTAGGGCCTGCTATCATATTGGGCACCTGAGCGGGAAGACAATCCGGCGCACTGGACGCTGCGATTTCGCGGAACTTACCCCGCCGGATTTGCGTACTTCTGGAGCGAGTGGACGGGTAAGACGTTCGAGATCCGCAGTTACAGGAAGAATGGCTTTGAAAAAAATCGTCATTATAGTTGCAGTAATTCTTGCCGTGGCAGGGATCGTCACGCTCACAGTGGTGCGCGCCCAGTCCGGATATACCAAGGTACTTACGGGGAAAGTTGTGCGGGGCAATCTGGTATCCGTGGTGAGCGGAACCGGCCAGATCAAGCCTAAGACCTACGTCAACGTAGGAGCGACCGCTTTCGGACGTATCACGCACCTGTATGTCAAGGAAGGTGAACACGTAAAGAGGGGCCAGACCCTGGCTACGGTAGAAAGCATCCAGCCGGAAGCGAACGTCGACGCACAAAAAGCCGCGATTGATGCGGCCAAAACGGATATCTCCTCGTACATCGCGGCGGAAAAGACAGCCGAGGCCAATGTCGAGCACGCCAAGGCCGATTTAGAGCAGAAAAAGCTCGATTACGACCGTTATACGGCGTTATATGCAGAAAAACTCGTATCAAAGGCCGATTTTGACGCCAAAAAGGCCGCTTACGACACCGATGTAGCGACGCTGAACCAGAGCAATGCGGCGCTTGTACAGGCGAGAGCGCAGACGGATTCCGCCCGTGGGCACCTCGGATCACA
>Ga0207057_1124_pt1 | contig 19231 bp, 20 predicted proteins | sample Alteio_BWMinCont_33_FD_153265 | JGI IMG/M metagenome (GOLD analysis project Ga0207057, IMG submission 153265) | Enriched cells from forest soil in Barre Woods Harvard Forest LTER site, Petersham, Massachusetts, United States -... | ecosystem: Environmental > Terrestrial > Soil > Temperate forest >... | reverse complement strand
CAATGGTACATTTTGTTTAACGTCATCGCAGGTGCTTCTGCTTTACCAGAAGACTTAAAGCAGGCAACAGCTAATTTTGGTGTGAAGGGCTGGCAATGGTGGCGCCGTTTTGTCTTACCCGGAATTTTCCCTTACTGGGTAACCGGTACCGTAACAGCGGTGGGCAATTGTTGGAATACGAGCGTCATTGCCGAAGTAGTGAGTTGGGGTGCTACGACGTTAACAGCCAACGGTTTAGGTGCCTACATTGTAAAGCAGGCGACACTCGGTGATTTTCCACGTGTTGCATTAGGCATGGTGACCATGAGTATGTATGTTTTATTGATGAATCGTTTAATCTGGCGGCCCCTCTACAATGTAGCCCAAGGTCATTACAAATTAGATCAATAAATGCTTTATGAAAAAACAAGCCATCCTTACCGTGCAACATATCAGCAAATCATTCAAAAAAGCTGAGCAGCAGGAGCTGTTGGTCTTAGATAACGTTAATTTTGAACTTTATGAAGGCGAGATCGTTGCACTATTGGGAAAATCTGGCTCAGGAAAATCTACGTTGTTGCGTATTATTGCGGGTCTTTCTGAACCAAGTAGTGGTACCGTGAGTTATTGTAGGCAAGCGGTTAAAGGCCCTGTGCGAGGTATGGCGATGGTCTTTCAAAACTTCGCTCTTTTACCTTGGCTCACTGTTTTGGAAAATGTTGAACTTGGTTTAGAAGCCTTGGGTGTGCCACGCGCTGAACGCAGAACCCGTGCTTTGAAGGCTATTGATATCATAGGATTAGATGGCTTTGAGTCTGCTTTTCCTAAAGAACTATCGGGTGGGATGCGCCAACGTGTGGGTTTTGCGCGAGCACTTGTTGTCGATCCAGACGTTTTATTAATGGACGAGCCATTTTCAGCGCTTGATGTTTTAACAGCAGATAACCTGAAAAGCGATCTTCTGGATCTATGGGCGTCTAAGCAAATAGGAACACGCGGAGTCCTGCTGGTGACACATAGCATTGAAGAAGCGGTGCTACTGTCTAATCGCGTTATTGTCTTTAACAGTGACCCTGGTGCTATTCGTGCAGAGCTTAGTATTGATTTATCGTATCCACGTTCGGAGCAGGAGCCAGCGTTTCGCAAGCTAGTCGATCAAATTTATTCTTTAATAACCCGCCAAATGGATGAACACAAAAAACTGTTGTATACCGATCAAATACCACGTATTACTGGTATTGGGTATCGGCTTCCTGATGCTGATATTTCTGAACTCAGTGGTCTACTAGAAACCTTGGATCAATCCGAATATCGGGGGCATGTAGGCTTACCAGAACTTGCTGAATCCCTACATTTAGATGTGGATGTTCTGTTGCCTTTGACTGAAGTATTAGACATTTTGGGTTTTGCCCACGTTAGTCAAGGGGACTTAATTCTAACAGACGCCGGTAAATTATTTGCGAATGCAGATATTCTGGAGCGAAAAAAGATATTTGCTGCACATTTGCTTCGTTATGTACCACTAGCCAAACACATTCGCCAAGTGTTAGAGGAACGGCGTGCAGTAGGACAACGTGCATCCCGAGATCGCTTTCTTAATGAATTAGAGGATTTCTTAAGTGAAAAAGAAGCAGAACGCGTACTACGTACCGTCATCGATTGGGGCCGCTATGCTGAGTTATTCGCTTATGCCGATAATACCCGCATGTTAAGCTTAGAAAATCCAAATTAACAATGAAATCGCCAGCTATGAACAGCGAAGGATTCTGCGAATCAGGTCTTAAGGTTATTAAAATTGAAGCTAAAGCCATTAATGATCTGGTACAGCATATTGGCCCAAATTTTGCTCGTGCTTGTTATTTACTCCTTGCGTGCGAAGGACGAATCATCGTTATTGGTATTGGAAAATCAGGTCACATTGGCAATAAAATCGCTGCTACGCTAGCAAGTACAGGGAGCCCCGCGTTTTTTGTTCACGCAGCTGAAGCTAATCACGGCGATTTAGGGATGATTAACTCCAAAGATGTCGTTTTAGCGATTTCATACTCTGGAGAAACAGATGAGCTCATCAGTATTCTTCCCACACTGAAGCTATTGCAGATCCCTTTGATTCTCCTTACGGGTAATCCTTATTCTACCTTAGCTCAGCAAGCCACCGTTGCTCTCAGCATCGGCGTTAAAGAAGAAGCTTGTCCTTTGGGGCTAGCGCCTACCTCAAGTAGTACGGCGGCACTAGTCATGGGGGATGCCATTGCCGTATCATTGTTGAGTGCAAGGGGTTTCACCCACCATGATTTTGCTAAAGTTCATCCAAAGGGCCAATTAGGACGCCGTTTATTACTGAAGGTTTCCGATCTCATGCACACGGGTGATGCGATCCCCCATGTTATGGTGGGTACTCCAATCATCAAAGTGTTATTAGAAATGTCGAGAAAACGCTTAGGTATGACTGTGGTTACGGATGAAGAACAGCGAGCTGTAGGGGTTTTTACAGACGGTGATCTGCGGCGCGTTATTGATCAGTCTTTAAATTTACGGTTGATACCGATTGAAAAAGCCATGACGTTTAATTATAAAACAACAGCGGCTGATCAGCTTGCCACGGAGGCTTTACGACTCATGGAAGACAATAAAATTACGACCTTGATCATTTTAGATGACGAAAAAAAGCCACAGGGTGTTATCCATATTCATGATATCTTAAATCAGGGTGTTAAGTGAAGTGCTTTGCTACATTTTATCGCCTAAAAACCTAGTACGAGAATGTTTTTCAGAGCACTGGTGATCAACCTTATCCTGGTAATGCTAATCCTATTAGGGACCTGGTATACCTGGCAGCAGTTGACTCACTCAACCAATCCATTAACAACACTACATCAACCTGATGCCTACGCTACAGAAGTCATTGTGTCTCATACGGATATAACAGGCCATCTTTATGATCAACTAAAAACTCCTTTATTGGTACACTATCCACTGAATGATAGTACCTTTCTCTCTGAACCTTTATTTAGCTTATTTTTGAAAAAGAATGAATCGTGGGAGCTTGCAGCCAAATATGGTAGACTCAAAGAAAATAATGAGCTTTTGCTACTTTGGGATCAAGTTAATCTGACTCAGAAAAAACAGGCTTGTGTCATACCTAGTGCTCGCTTAACGACCTCTGTTTTGACAATTTATTTAAAAAAAAAAACAGCGGACACTTCCTTACCCGTTACCATTGTGCAGGCCAACCAAGTGATTCAGGCAGTGGGTTTACACGCTGACTTTACTAAAAAGACTATTCAGCTTCTCTCTCAGGTTACGGCACAAGTCAAGCCTACCAAGAAGTAAGTGGAGGTTAGCATGTGGAGACGACCAGCAATTTCGCAACGGAGTCAAAAAAATAAGTGTACAAGATATTTATGCCTAGTAAAGGTGTTGTTCGTCTTGATTTACCCTCATGCATTTGCCTATGCAAACAATCTAGATAGCTTAAAAATCATTGACTTTAAGGCAGATACATTGCTGTTCAACAATGGAACTAAAGTAGGTGTTTACCAAGGCCATGTAAAATTAACACAGGGATCTCGTATTTTGACTGCGGAGTACGCTACCAGTTACACCAACCGAACAGGAGCAATAGTTAAAATTATCGCCATAGGCCATCCAGCAAAGTGTCGCATTCTCGTTTCTCAGAAGCAACCTGTGTTAATTGCTACAGGGAGTACCATTTACTATTATCCCCTACAGGATTACCTTGAGGCTGTTGGAGATGCATGTATCGTCCAAGGACACAACCATTTCCAAGGGGTACGTCTTCACTATGATTTTAAAAAAAAGACAGTGGGATCGCCTTCCTCTATGCAAGGGCACACTCGGATTTTATTGGCACCATTATAAATAAGCACGTATTTTATGAACAAACTACAAGCGATTCATCTGGCGAAACGCTATCGTGACCGGGTTGTTGTGAAAAACGTTTCACTAGAAATAGAGCCAGGAGAAGTGGTTGGTTTACTAGGTCCGAATGGGGCAGGGAAAACAACTAGTTTTTATCTTATCGTTGGTCTCATTGAAAGTGCTCAAGGAAAGATTTTACTCAACGATCGAGACCTTACTCATTTGCCCATGCACATGCGTGCCAGGGCTGGCATCGGCTATTTACCACAAGAACCCTCTATATTTCGCAAACTAAGTGTTGCAGATAATATCCTTGCTATTTTGGAGTTGCGTAAAGATCTGACTAAAGAACAACGCAGGCAACACTTAGAAAGTCTACTTCGTGAATTTCACATTGATCATGTCCGTAGCACCTTAGGGATAAACCTATCCGGTGGAGAACGGCGACGTGTGGAAATTGCACGTGCTTTGGCTATGGAACCAAAATTTATCCTGCTTGACGAACCCTTTGCTGGTATTGATCCTATTTCTGTTGTTGACATTAAACGTATGATCACGCATCTCAGCCATCGCGGCATTGGTGTATTGATCACGGACCATAATGTTCGTGAAACGCTGACGATCTGCAAGCGAGCATACATCGTCAGCGAAGGAGAGACAATTTACGCCGGCACGCCTAAAGCAGTGTTGAATAATCAACGCGTCCGGGAAGTATATTTGGGTCAAGAATTTGACCTTTAAACAAATGCGCTACCGATTGCCTGATATTGTATGACTTGTCCTCGTGCAAGTTGAGGCGGTAGGCATTAATGCTGATTCCTTTGAAGGTTTAGGAAAAAAATCCATGGAGCGCGAAGAAGTTTCAGGCGGCAAGATAACGGATAAGGTAGGCGTCGTGCGTGCCTTCATGTCTGCAGGGAACATTATTGGAAAAAACTCTGACTCCTCTGACTCTGACTCCTCTGACTCTGAGAGTATTGGCGTTGAAATTGATCGCGAAGGCATAATACCCAACAGATCATTATGGTGGGATGTAGAGTAGCTAGGTCTGCGGGGCAAACGAGCAGAAGTAGAAGTAGAAGATTTTCGATGTGATGTCGATGGAGTGCAGTAGCCGCCGTTACCCAATAATTTCAGACATGGTTCTACATGCAGTGCTAGCTCCTGCTGCGAACGTAGATTCGGATGGAGCTGTAACAGTTTTTCCAATCTATCTACAGCATTCCAACCTTGTGTCTTACCTATTGCTTGCTGGTGATATTGATCAAAGTACTGCACGATCGACAGCAGTGTAGAGGGGTATACACGGGGGGTTTTATTCATCAGATCTCCTACAATCAATGCTTTAAAATGGTCAAAAGCAATGTGCCATAGAGAGAGTATTGCTGCTTCGATCGGGTTATCTTGCTGGTTGCACTCTACCCCTATATTTTTCAAAAACATAGCAAGAGCGGCGTTGAGTATCTTTTCGGTTAACTCATGATAGAGCAGCAATATTTTGGCTTCTTGCATGATATAGACCTGATTATTCTGGGCTAGTTTTTTCTTTGCCGCGCGGATGTCAGTCACCGTTTTTTCTTTATATTCCAATAGCAAATGGTACAACCAGTTACTGGGATAGAGGTTACTGGGATAGAGGGTGGCCTGCGCAGTGCGGATCTCGGTCAGTAATGTGCTAGCGTTCTTTATAGCGGCGGGCACTTTTTTTTTATGAAACACGGAAGCAAACGTGCTAGACAACGTAGATTGTTGCCATAGTGTCTTGTGCTCACTAAGAATAGTTTGTAATTCTTGAATGATTTGTTCATCAAACATTTTTTTTCCTGTTTTTTGTTCTTGTAATGTAATGTCAGTGTAATTTCGGCTAGTACGATACGATTACTAACGGCGAGGTTGAAGCGGGTGGTGATGTGGGCAACATGCAGCAGAGGTAACAGCATGATGTTTGTCTACCGTGTGTGGCTTTGATGAAAACAGTTTAGAAAAAAAACCTTTTGTACCTGTAGCGGTATTTGAGGTGGTATGCGCTGTGTACGATGGAGAATGAAATGAGATGGACCGGGGAAATGACCCAGCGGCGCAACTATGACTCGGGTAGCCTGATAGAGAACGCGACAGGTAGTGATGTGAAGCAGAAGGTACGGAACAACTAGGTTTGAAGGCTGAAGACAGAAATTGCTTGATCTCCGGAATTGATTTTAGAACTTGACCGCCCGCATGATCTAGTATGCTAATAAGATAAGCCTGCACCGCAGCTTTCACCGCAGCTTTGGGTGTGACACAATGGAGGAGCGAGGCACTATTTTCATCAATATTATTTACAGTTACGAGCCACCCAGCATTGTCAAGACAAGTAAGAATATTTATTATTACTTCACCACTTGTTATTGCACCACTTGCAATGGACTGAAAATCTAGCGAATACGAATTTTTGAAATTTTCAAAACCGCAGAAAGCAGCCTGCAATAGGAACCAAAGGGCTTCGCACAGTACATTGTCCTGGCATAGCGTTGTCGCTTGATTGCTTTTTGTTACCTCATGAATCACACGCGAGAACGTTTTTTGAATGCTATCGACCACTTCATAGACCAGGTCCTTATACAAAGCTATCGTTTGAGGTGTTTTTTTTGCTGCTAAAGTATCTTGGCGGTATTGTTCTAGAAATTTGTAAGCTGCCCTGAGATCCAATGTTTTGGCATTTAAGTTTTGCACAAAGGCTGCAGCGTTTTGTATGGCTTGTTGTATGGCTTGTACTTCAAACGTGAAATTGCACGAAGGTTCATCTGATTTTGTTTTGAAAGAAGCAATAATATCTCTGCATCTTAAAATAGATTCTATACTCACTACTTGCATATTTTTTCTCGTTTTTTTATCGCGCCACCAGCACTCGTGATAATACCCCACAACATGCGGAGTGTAAATAGAAAATATAATGCTCTAATAATATTCTAATTATAACACTAGTGTAAATATCAAGTGAGTGGGATAATGCACTCCTGAATCAAGCTCAACGAAATGGAAATTTTAGAATTTGGGTAAAAATAGCCATGAAGCAAGACCAGACTAGTTTAAAAAAAATGGCGGCTGATGCGGTATTGGGTCACATCAAAGCAGGCGATGTGATTGGTCTAGGGAGCGGCTCTACGATTAATTACCTCCTAGAGGCTTTACTGTCTGTCAAATATAAAATTGAAGGTATAGTTGCTGCCTCATTACAAACTGAGCAGCGCCTGCAACAACAGGGTATGTCGGTTGTAGATCTCAATACGGTAGGAGGGCTGTCCCTCTATATCGATGGCACAGATGAAGTCAACGCGGAGTTGCAGCTAATGAAAGGGGGAGGGGGTGCCTTAACACGAGAGAAAGTTATAGCGGCGGCCAGTCAATATTTTATCTGTATTGCCGATGAAAGCAAGTTTGTTAATCGACTTGGTCGAGGTCCTCTTTCTATAGAGGTAATTCCTATGGCACGCAGCTATGTCGCTAGAGAAATTGTAAAACTAAACGGCTTCTCTGTGTATCGTGAAAATGTTGTTACTGATAACGGTAATGTTATTTTGGATACACAGGGTTGGGATTTTACTGACCCTGTGTATTTGGAGCAGTTGCTCAATAATATCCCAGGAGTCATTTGCAACGGCTTGTTCGCGCAACGTCCAGCAGATGAATTATTGCTTGCAACAGCAGTTGGGATTGAAACAAGAACAAAGACCGGGGGAGCTAGCCGTCGTCGGTAGTAGCTCTATTTGCGTTGGCTGCCACTAGGCGTTGTAAATAATGCTGCCAGTTAGCTGTGTGATGGACAGCTAAGTTATAGAGTGTTTCCCAGCTATATATTCCAGTATTGTGGCCATCGTCAAATACGAGCCGCACCGCGTAATGACCAACTGCTTCTATATTGATGATATTGACGTTTTTTTTGCCTGAAACTAATTTTCTCTCTGATTGACCGTGTCCACTGACGTCCGCTGAAGGCGAGAAGACACGTAGATACTCACAGGACAAAACGAAGCGCTCTCCGTTGTCAAACTGCACTTCTAGTACTTTTGTTTTCTGTAGCAGTTTTATGTTAAGAGGGCATGGAGTGGTCATTGCTTATAAAATAAAATGACTGAGATCTTCATCAGTGGCTAAGTCTGCAAGATGTTGATTCACATAATCAACATCGATCACTATTGACGTACCTTGATTATCAGTTGCTGCAAAGGATATCTCTGCAAGCAAACGTTCCATGACAGTATACAAGCGACGTGCACCTATGTTCTCAGTTCTTTCATTGACATCAAAGGCAATCTGAGCAATGCATTTAATAGCAGTGGGAGTAAAATTCAACGTTACTCCTTCCGTATTTAGTAAGGCTTGGTATTGAGTAACTAGCGACACCTCTGGCTCCATTAGGATGCGTTCAAAATCTTCCGCCGTTAACGCCTTTAATTCAACACGAATGGGTAGGCGTCCTTGCAATTCAGGAATTAGATCGGAGGGCTTTGTCAAACAAAAGGCGCCTGTTGCGATCACAAGGATAAAATCAGTCTTTAACGGACCATATTTAGTGGAAATAGTACAACCCTCGATCAGCGGTAAAAGATCACGCTGCACACCTTCACATGAAATATCAGCACCACTTACTTCACTGCGACGGCATACTTTATCGATTTCGTCGATAAAAATGATCCCGTACTGTTCTACCCACTCTATTGCTTTACGCTTTAGCTCTTCTTCATTCAATAATTTGCTTGCTTCTTCTTTTTGTAGGGCAGCAAGTGCATCCTTCACTTTCATCCGATGTGTGCGTGTACGGGAAGTTCCGACATTTTGTAGCATGTATTGCAATTGGTTAGTCATTTCTTCCATACCAGGCGGACCCATAATTTCTACACCCATTGGCAAAGCAGAGAGTTCTATGTCAATTTCTTTATCGTGCAAGAGACCTGCTCTCAGTTGCTTTCGAAAAACATCACGGGCTATGGATTTTTCCTTTTTCTTTAGCTCATCCGCTTCTCCTCCAGTGTTACCACGTACAGAAGGAACAAAATAATCAATAACCTTGTTTTCTGCTGCCAGTAAAACTTGCGGTTCCAGTCGACGAATCTCCATTTCACGCAACTGCTTGAAGCTAGAATCAAGCAAGTCCTTAGGAATAGAGTCTACATTTTTGCCATAGTAGCCTATCTGCGTAAATTTCGTCGCTTCTTCTTTAATAAAAGGGCAAGCGGTAATTTTAGCGGCACGGCGTGCGATTTCTGTTTTACCTACACCAGAGGGACCGATCATGAGGATATTTTTTGGTGTTACTTCATTTCTCAATTTTATATCGAGCATCATACGGCGCTTGCGATCGCGTAGAGCGATTGCAATAGCTCGCTTTGCATCATGTTGTCCGATAATGTAGCGATCGAGTTCTTGCACGATCTGTTTGGGCAAGAGATCCATTTCAGCAGGTACGGAAGATGTTAACGAAGCACCTTCCGAACCAACTTCAGTGTTCCTTATACTCTCTTCAGGGAAATTAACGTCCGTGTCTACCGATTCGGAAGCTTCATTTGTTTTGTCGCTAGATTTACTCACTAGCTCAATTAAATTAGTTTTAATCATGTAAAAATAGAAAAAAGACCATATTTTTATTCCTGAACAGCCGTAGAATTAATTTCTTCAATGGTATGCTGATGATTAGTAAAGACACAAACGTCCCCTGCAATACTTAAACTTTTTTCAACAATATGGCGAGCACTTAATGTCGTATTTTGTAACAAAGCCAATGCAGCGGATTGGGCATAAGCACCACCAGAACCGATAGCAACAGAACGATGCTCAGGCTCAATAACATCACCGTTACCACTTAACACAAATGATTTTTCTTTATCTGCAATGGCTAACATCGCCTCTAAACGGCGCAGCATACGGTCAGTACGCCAATCCTTAGCTAATTCATGTGCAGCCCTCAATAAATTTCCCTGATGTTTCTGTAACTTACCCTCGAACAAGTCTAACAAGGTAAACGCATCAGCGGTAGCTCCTGCAAATCCGACCAATACTTGGTTATTATAGAGTTTACGTATTTTTTTGGCATTACCCTTCAGCACAATGGTATTTCCTAGGGTTACTTGCCCGTCTCCACCAACAACGACTTTATCATCTCGGCGGACCAGTAATATAGTCGTACCATGTAAAGCCTGCACAGCTTTGCCCCCTGAATTTTTCTGATTAGTTGAAATTTGATACTTATTGATCAATAAGGTGGTGATTTACCTAGCTTTTTTCAAGTTCAGTTGCACAAAGTAAAATACAAACGTCCTTATTATACAAAACCATACGCGTCCAACCGTAAACGAAAGATTTTTATAGCACTAATTTTGCTAAAATCGATTCCATTCCTGCAGCACTGAGGCGTTTTTGTTGTTGAGAAGCCAACGCTAACCCTGGATAGGGGCCCATAAATAGCTGATAGACCACAGCTCCATGGATCCTATTGACTCTACTTCGTACTGGAAATCCCTTCAGGAGCGCTTGAGCCTGGTATTGTTCTGATTGAGAAATTTTTTGAAAATTTCCCAACACGAGCATGTAGTTATCATTACTCAGTTGATTTATTTCTCTATCCAATTGCTGCTTGGTTTCTGCCATGACAGCCTGTTCAGGACTTGTACCGCCGGCTGCTGCCCTAGTTAATGGTTTTTTCAACTGCAGAGAGGCTGATGTCGTGTCATGAGTGAGCACTGTATCAGCTTGTGGTGTGCTAGGCAGTACAAGTTGATTCGTCGGTTGCGTGGGGGACGGTAGCGAATCTTTCGGCAATATGTTGTAAAAATCGAATTTCGGTTCTGGCGGCTTTGGTGCTGGAGCTTCTAGTATTTGCTGTTTTAACTTATTGGCTGTTTGCTGTGCTATTTGCTGACTGTTATTGGTCTGCTGCCTACTGTGAAATTTTAAGAAAAACAACCCAACGCCCAGTATCAACAAACTAATCAAAAGTCCTAGCCTTGTTCTAAGACGAAATTGCCGCGATCGCCCTCTACGGTACGTCGTGTATTTAGCGTAATCTTTTATCATTACATTACTTCCGGTGTGCTTACACCCAATAAATTCAGACCATTTTCTATTACTTGCTTAGTAGCCGCCACCAAGTTTAGTCGAGCATTCCGTAGATCATCTGCCTCTACAAGGAAGGAGTGCTGATTATAATAGGTATGAAAAGCCTGTGCCAAATCTCTTAAATAGTGAGCTATGATATGAGGTTCATAAGAACTGGCAGCTTGTTCTAGCATTTCGGGATAACGGGTCAGCAAAATAAGTAGTTCGATTTCCTGTTCCTCCTGTAATTGCTCTACTGATTCCATACCAATTTCCTTCTCCCAGGTTAACTCTCTAGCAGTTAACTGACGTATTACACTACAAATTCTGGCGTAAGCATATTGTAGATAATAAACAGGATTAACATTAGATTGTTCTTTGGCGAGTGCTAAATCAAAATCTATATGCTGTTCTGCACGGCGCGATACGTAAAAAAATCGAGCAGCGTCGCTACCGACTTCTGCACGCAATTCGCGTAAAGTAATAAACTCCCCGCTACGCGTAGACATCTGTACTTTTTCTTTTCCTCGATAGAGGGTAGCAAATTGCACGAGCAAGGCAGTCAAACTTGCTGCTGGGTAGCCTAGTGCCTGAATCACTGCCTGAATTCTTGTAATATAACCATGATGATCAGCACCTAAGACGTTAATTATTCTTTTAAAACCTCGCTTTTCTAAAATAAAAAGCCGGTATGCTGCATCAGCTGCAAAATAGGTGGCTTGTCCATTTTCTCTGAGCAAGACTCGATCTTTGTCATCGCCAAACGCCGTCGATCTAAACCACAATGCACCAGAATTTTCATATGTATGATCACTTGCCTGTAACAATTTGATCGTTTTATCAACAAAACCTGAAATAAATAAACTATTTTCCGAAAACCAGCAGTCAAATTTAACCTGGAAGGCACTGAGATCTTCTTTAATATCTTGTAGTATTCCACGTAAAGCTGTATCGAGGATTATTTTATAATCAGCGGATCCCAATAGGGTTTTCGTCTTTAGGATTAAGGCATCAATATAGGCTTCCTTATCTCCACCTTGAGGTTCATCAGCAGGCAAATCTGTAAATACGAGTGAGGCGGGTTTATAAAATCGTTTGCTGTACTGTGTCAACAGCAGTGTCATGAGGTCGCGAAGATACGAGCCACGATAAGCGTTGCTTGGAAAAATAATGGTTTCCCCACAGGCCTCTAGATAGCGTAGCCAAACACTGGTTGCCAAAATATCTATTTGTCGGCCTGCGTCGTTGACATAATAGTCCGAATAAACTTGATAGCCTACAGTTTTCAATAATCTAACTAAAGAATCGCCGTAAGCAGCGCCTCGGCCGTGACCTACGTGCAAAGGACCCGTCGGATTAGCGGAAACGTACTCCACTAAAATGGGTTCACCTTTCCCCATGTCTGAGGTGCCAAATTGTTTTGCTTGTGCCAAAATTTGGCGAATAATTGGGTACCATGCTGTTTTTTTGATGTAAAAATTGATAAATCCTGGTCCCGCTATTTCAATCTTTTCCACCAAGGAGGTAGTTTTAGAACAATTTATCTGGGCTACTATCCTTTTTGCCAACGGTTGTGGTTTATCTTGCAGCAGTTTAGCGAGTACTAAAGCAATATTGCTAGAGAAATTTCCATGTGATTTATCTCTAGCATAATCCACTTGAATCGTAACCTGAGGTAAAGGGGACAATTCTTTGAGAGCTGCCAAAGCCGTTTTAAGTTCTTGTTGAATAACATGCTTCATAAACGCTCAAATGAATAAGCACGATACGATGAATGATTATAACCCAATAGGCTTGAGGAAAAATACAGCAAAAAGAGCAGCAAAAAGAACCGGTTATAGAAATGCCTGCTATACCCATTGTACTTGAAGTTTCGAATGCGCAACTTCAAGTACGAGCGGTATATAACTAGAAAAGTTTTGATAGGGGGGGTACTATTGTCATCAAAATAATAGAATAATGCGAAATAGAGGGGATGTTCCCATGAAACGATTAATCTGTTGCGCACTTGTCGCCTGTTTTTGTTTTGTTACTCCGGGGGTCTTTGCCAAGACGACATGCACTGCACCTGTAGCGAAAAACGTGTCTGTCGGTGCCTTCTCTGAATTAGAGGTCAAAAATCCTCTCAATGTGACCATTATGACAGGCTTAGTCACAGCCTCAACTCCTAGTTTTCAGATCCTGGGGAGGGATTCTAGCTCCGTTTCCGCTGTCACGTGGACTTTACACAATCATCGCTTGAGCCTTGCAACGAAGTGGAATTATTGGCCGCGGCAAAGCGATCGCTTAACTGTTAGGATCAACGTTTTACCCTCTCAGTTGAACCAGATCCGTTTTATTAGCAATGGTTGCTTGGTAGGAAATGGATTGACAGGGCCTTTGACCCTGATAACCAAAGGGAGTGGCTGTGTCAAACTCTATACGAACCAACTAAATTTAAAATCGCTGATTGTGCAAGGGAAATCAAATATTACAGTTCGTCACATAAAAAGTACAAGTCTTGTTGTAGAAGGTAGTAATGATGGAGAAATTAAGTTAGATGGTGTGGTAGCACTGCAATCTATTCGCTTGACAGGAAATGGAAGCTTGCGCATTCACTGGGTAGATACCCCTTACTTGAAAATAAATGCGGCAGGTACAGAAAAGATTTTTTTAGCAGGACTTGCTCGTAGTGTAGACGCACAGCTAACAACAGGAGCTCAGCTGTGTGCTAAACAATTACAAATCAGGAATGGTTTCATAGCGACCCGAACACAAGCAAGAGCCGAGGTCACAGTGAGGGATAGATTAGATGCTTTAGCTGAAGATAAAAGCGTCATTTACTATTTTCCGGGAGTTGCGTTTGTAAATACTTATACAAGAAGCGAGGGGATAGTTCTCCCTTATTGAAGAAATGAACAGAGATAGTAGTTGAGATAGCTCTTCGGTAAGTTTCATCAGGGCTACTTGATTAACACAATTTCCACGCGACGATTAGCTGCGATCGCTGTAGTGCTTCGATTGCTGGCAATAGGATTGCAAACACCAAGCCCAATCGAACACAGACGATGGGATTCAATGCCTTGTATCCACAGAATAGCTAACACAGCATTAGCTTGTCGTAGTGATATTTGCCGTGCTGTTTGCGGATCGTAGATATCATCCGTGTATCCAATGACTTGGATGGGTCCGTTACCTAATTTTTTTATTGTTTCTGTTACCTGCTGTAGTTGTTGGAAACACTCTGCAGTTAACTTTCCATTCGATCGAAAGCAGAGGTCGCTGTAAAGAACGACCCGCAAGTAATTAGGGCTTTGAATTAGTTGAATCGGAGGAGGTGGGCTAACTGTCGTTCGATGAGCCGTCGTACAGGCAGAAACCGAAAGCAAACCACTTGCTAGCAAACAATAGAGCAGCGACCTTGTTTTTTTCATAAAAAGATTCGCATCTTCACGTACGAACGGTATATACGGATGCATACGGAATATCGAGTTTTGGGCGAAACTACGTGACAGAGCGAGCTTTTTTAAAAAATTCTTAAACATACTATTTCCAGCACTCTAACACAATAATCATCGTGCACACCATGGAGAGAAGATTTATTGACCTATTTAGAGCAGCGCTCCTTGATTTTACAAAATTGAGTTTTATTAATCATTATCGTGGTTGCGACCTAAGCACGTACCCGGAAGGAATAAATGCGCTTTTGCATGAAGTAGCTCGGAGACAGGTAAACAGCGTCCTCCTGGCAGTTGTAACTGCAAGAGACGTATTGTACCTATACCTGTCATGACATCTATCCCTTGCGAGGTCGCGTCTAAAATGATACCTGGAGTTGCGTTTTGCTGTACTTCTTGTGTGAGGATTTGTGCCGACCAAATACGTAATGGAGTTTGATCTAAAAATGTGTAAGCAATGGGCTTAGGGTGGAAGGCTCGTATCATTCTAGCTATAGTTTTAGCATCCTGCTGCCAATGAATCTCTGCCTCCGCTTTATCAATTTTTTTGGCGTAGGTGCACGCCACATTATCTTGTGTTTGTAATGAATAATGTCCCTGCTGTATGGCATCTAAACTTTCCAATAACGTCTTAGCCCCTAATTTAGCTAAGCGATCTTGCAAAGTTTGGCTGGTATCTGTTTCTTGGATCTTGCAAGAAATGCTTCGAATGATTGGGCCCGTATCTAGGCCATCATCCATTTGCATGATACTAATACCAGTTTCACTATCGCCCGCTAAAATAGCACGCTGAATCGGTGCTGCTCCACGCCAGCGTGGCAACAAGGAAGCATGTACGTTGATACAACCAAAAGTTGGAATGCTTAAAATTGGTCGTGGAAGAATCAGGCCATAAGCGACAACAACCATGAAGTCCGGCTGCCATTTCGCTAATTTTTCCTGTTCATTGATGTCACGCAATGTCAACGGCTGACAGATTGGAATGTTATTTTTTAATGCAAACTGCTTAACAGGACTCATTGATAAACGACGGCCACGGCCCTTTGGCCAATCAGCTCGTGTGTACACCGCTAGTATACGATGCTCGGATGTAAGCAAGGCTTGCAAGCTCGGCAAGGAAAATTCAGGTGTGCCGGCAAACAGGATATTCAAAGCGAAGCCTGTCTTTTTTTCATTTTTTCTAGCTTTTTTCGGGCTAGTTGACGTTTTAATGGTGATAAATAGTCTAAGAATAATTTACCATTTAGGTGATCGACTTCATGCTGAATACAGTGCGCTAATAGACCATCAGCTTCTATTTCATAAGGTGATCCATTCCTATCAATTGCTGATAGTTTTACCCAAAGAGCCCTGGGTACTTTTTCATAAACACCGGGAATCGACAAGCAACCCTCTTCCATGGGTGCTTCTCCCCGTTTCTCAATAATTTCGGGATTAATTAAACATAAGGTGGATGATCGATCACTGGAAACATCGATCACCACAAGCTTTTTGTTAATGGCAATCTGGGGTGCGGCTAAACCAATTCCCTTAGCGGCGTACATCGTTTCAAACATATCGTCGATCAGCCGTTGTAGGGGCGTATCAAAGACACTAACGGTCTCGTTAAGGGCTGTTAAACGTTTATCAGGTATATGGATAATAGCGTGAATGGCCATATTTTTACTGTCAACCTCGTAGACACAATTTTGATAATTTTCACCTATTTAAGTCAATTGCGTATTAATTGCTACAGATTATCAGGTGTAGAGTCATGTTGTACACAGGCTTGGGTCAAAATGTTTGTATAGATCATTGAAAAAATTTTATATATGGCTTAATATGGCTTAATATGGCTTACTGTTAAATTTGGTTACTGAATGTGCAAGGAGGGTACGTTGAGTATAGATTAGTGAACATGACAGCAGGGGATAGTAATGGTAAAGAAGAATGATCTTTTATTGACTGTTGATAACATAAAGATTTGTTTAACATTCTTGTGTTCGTTATCTCGTGAGTACTGTCTCCGGCCTTTTCAAGGTATGCCTACAGTGTTGCAACTTATGGATGTTAACAATGTCCAGATCAATACATGCTGTTTTACAGATGAGACTTGTAACAGTAGTCAAGGGCTTATATTTACGTCTTCTACAGGTGACGGGCAGCCATTAACATGGTCAATATCAAGCAACGATACCAGCGTGTTTCTTGGTCTACGGTTGTCAGGACCATCGAGTTTTCTGGAGCGGCTTCAAGCAATACAAAAAAATAAATTATACTGCACTTTTACTTTTCAAGAGGCGCTAGATGAGCTGACAAGCAATTGCATCGAAGAGCAGGCTTGTATGATGCGCGCTGAGCTTATCGTGAATGTTATAGATTTATTGCGAAATATTTTTGAATTAAATGCGGGTACTACTAAAATTTGTTGTCAAATTGATGAATATTTCTCTAATGATGAAAGAGCGAATCTTGCAAAATGGGGGATAGATAACAGTTTTTGTGATTGTATTAACAACGTTATGAACAAGCAGTGCGTTGGCAGTGCTGAAATAGCAATGGAAAGAGGTAGCACTGAGGAAGATGGCACTGAAGAAGAAATACAGAGGAATTATCTATGCTATTGTGCTATGTGCTATGCGAGTATTATGCTCGCAATTGATACATGTTCTAAAAATGTAGAGAAATCAAACATCGTTGATTTGATTGAACAACAGATAAAACCTACTGTTCGCCAGTGTTTTCTTGATTTAATCAGAAAAAATCATCAAAATCAGGAGGCCAGAAAAAACGAGATTTTGAATGAGCTGAAAACGAACATTCAATTGATGTTGGAAAAATATAGATCAGAATGTGAGCTGTCTGATTTTGATGAGTCACGCAAGAAGGAGGGAATTGGTTTTTTTGTTAAACTCTTACAATGGATCAGCTGGTTACTAGATCGGGTTTTTTTTAGAGGAAAAAGTGTGTCACTGTTTGACTATACGGAAGAGAATACATGCGGCAGACAAGCTAAAGAATTGCAACAAAAGATGGACGATGCGTTGTTGGATTGTGCTGACAGCATTCCCAATGATACGGTTCTTCGAGTTTATAGAAGTGCCTAATGTGGAATGAAGCATCGCAGTAGGGTAGATGCTAGAGTGACTGTTACCACGCTGGCAATATATAAACCGATAAACCATAGCCATTGGCGGGTTCGCTTCTTCATATTCATGCGACCTTTGCAAATCAGTAATGAATAGCTTCTTTTATTTTTCCACGAAAGACATGATACGAGCAAGCCGTATAAACTAATAGGATGGGTAACAAAATTATGGTGCCATATAATGTAAATTTTAAAGTAGACGGCGCTGCAGCGGCCTCCCATACGGGTATGACATGTGGAATAATGTAGGGCCATACACTGATGCAAAATCCAACATAGGCAAGCACAAAGAGTCCCATACTTAGCACAAAAGGAGACTTCTCTTTTTGCTTATATAGACAGTAAAAATTATACAATACAACGACTATGGTCAAAAGCGGCAAAGGTGACAGGTAGAAGAAGTTTGGCAAAGAAAACCAACGCTGCATAATTCTTGGATCCACAAATGGGGTCCAAATACTCACCACAGCCAAGCAGACACTAACGACACCTAGCAAAATTTTGGCAGCTCGATAGAGTAAGTTTTGTAAATCACTTTCAGTTTTTACGATTAACCAGGTTGCTCCTAGTAACGCGTAGCCACCAACAACTGCAAAACCAGTAAAAACACTGAAGGGTGTTAACCACTGGTAAGCAGAATGTGAGAGTGGCAAGTGGTCTCCATATCCTTGGACAAAGGTTCCTAAAATGACTCCTTGTGTAAAGGCGGCTAGTATTGAACCAATAGCAAAGGCAGTATCCCAAATAAAGCGGCTATGCTGTGCCTTAAAACGAAATTCAAACGCCACGCCACGGAAAATTAGTGATACCAGCAGGATCATAATAGGCATATATAGAGTAGGCAACAAGGTGCTATAAGCCATAGGAAAAGCCGCATACAAAGCAGCTGCACCAAAGACTAACCAAGTTTCATTTCCATCCCAAACGGGCATGACGCTGCTCATCATGATATCTCGATACTGGTTCTTGCGGATCCAAGGAAATAAAATACCTATCCCCAAGTCAAAGCCATCGAGCAACACATACATCATAATGATGAAAGAAATGATGATTGCCCAAGTTAAAATTAACAGCATTTATTTAATCTCGGGGGCCATATATTTAAAAGGAGTCTCTGCTATCACATCCGTTATCATATCGCTGTTCGGCAATGCTGGCCCCTTGTTGATAACCTTAAAGAGATAAAATAAGTAAAAACTAAACACGATGCCATAAACAATGAGTAGTAGGATTAAGGATAGGATAACTTGGTGCAACGGCACTAAAGAAGCAGCTTGCGAGGTACGAATCAGATGATAGGCAATCCAAGGTTGTCGCCCTGACTCAGCCGTTACCCAACCGGCAATCGTACCTAAAAATCCTAATGGTGCTACCGCGATACACAAACGATAAAATCCTTTGTAGTAATAAAGTTGGCCACGTACTCGCAACCACAAAGCGATCAAAGCAACGAATAAAAAAAGGAAGCCAATGGCCAGCATCACACGAAACATCCAAAAAGTGGATCCTACAATCGGTCTATCTGCAGGAGGCACACTGTTCAATCCTACCAACGTTCCATTCCAATGATGAGTATTAAGAAGACTGGCTAGCTTTGGAATGCCGATTTCATAATGATTAGTTGCTCGTTGACTATCAGGGATAGCAAATAAAATGAGGGGGGGCGCCTTTTCGCGTTTTCCAATTGCCCTCCATCGCTGCTGTTTTTAGCGGCTGATACTTATGTATGGTGAGC
>Ga0207057_1123_pt1 | contig 19498 bp, 15 predicted proteins | sample Alteio_BWMinCont_33_FD_153265 | JGI IMG/M metagenome (GOLD analysis project Ga0207057, IMG submission 153265) | Enriched cells from forest soil in Barre Woods Harvard Forest LTER site, Petersham, Massachusetts, United States -... | ecosystem: Environmental > Terrestrial > Soil > Temperate forest >... | reverse complement strand
TGGCCATTCCACATGTGCCGATGTTGTATAAAACTGTTTCTGCACCAGAAACATGAGTCCCGAAACCAGTAGCAAAAGCGCACTCCCCAGCGCCACGCGCCTGCCCCGAAGCTGCCCGGCGAGAAACGCGCCAAGCAGCAGAACGCCCACGATGTAAATGAGCTGAAAAGCCCGCAGCGGCTGGATGCGGGCGAGAAAGAAGCTGCCGCTGGTGTGAACAAAGCATGCCGCGACGGCCGACGCGGTTACGCCGGTTGCGATGCAGGAATGGCACAGATACCTGACTACAGGATTGCGAGTGCGGTAGGCCGCGACGGCCATGAGCAGCAATGGTATAACGAGGCCAAGGACTTCATACCAGCGCCAAAATGACAGGAAGAAATATGTCCGGCTCAATGCAGCATCTTTGTATCCATCGGGTAGCGATGCGTGACGGGTTGCAAAATAGAGGACCGCAGAAGCTGCGAATGCTGCCAGGCAAGCCACGGCAAGCCCAAGCCACTGGCTTCTGCTGATTAGGGCATACGCTGCCAGAAAGACTGCAAGATACACAGCCATAAGGGGATGCAGAAGCGCCGCTGCCAACAACCACAAGGCTGTGCGCTTCATGTTGCGGTCGATGCAGGCCGTCAGCGCGAAGAGAGAGAACGGTGTTGAGAACGATCGTGCCGTCACGTAGGGATCCATGATCCACAACGCGGTGGCGGCGACGGGAAGCGTAAAAAGCGCACCCGTAAAGATGGTTGCGCCCCATTGCACCTGCGGGTTTCGAACTATGCGTCGCGATAGCTGAAAACATCCAAGCAGAAAGGTAAAGACGGACAGCAAATAAGCCCCGAAAAGGCCGATTCTCAGCGGAATGCGAAAGAGTTTTATTGCTCCGGCAAAGAGATGCGAGAAGGCCGAGACCCGTGTGTGCGCGACGACAAAACTTGAATCCACGCTGAAGAGTGTGGGATCCAGTAACTTCCGAATGCCGGCAACATATATGCCCGCATCATCGGCGAAGGGGTGGTAGCCGTGGACGAGCAATACAAAAGGCGTAAGCAGCGCGACACAGGCGACATTGCTAATCGTCAGCGCGAACGGTCGATGCGCAATCCGCTCATCAAGAACGACCGTGGAGGAATGTGCTTCCAGCACAGGAGAGCTCAAAATAACAACCTCGCCGGATCGGCAGAAAATATTTGCAGTGAGTTAAATGTATAGACGTGAAAAATGGCTTGTGGGTCTCAAGCGTAACGATATTTCGAATTTATTCGGACAAACAAAAAGAGAACAAGTAGACGTTGCATGACACTCCTAGTGTTTCTGGTAGCACTGCAGCACATCATCCTGCGTGACGATGCCTTCGAGCTTACCTTTGCTGGCGCGGTTCATGATGGGGAGGACAGGCCACCGCGGGAAATGGTGAAGAGTACTGTCAAGAGGCATGTCAGGAAAGAGGATCGGAGTTCGTTCAGCAGGCAAAATACGCTCAATCGCCGTGTCGGGGGTTGACGTCGGGCCGGCGGAAGTAAGTTCATGCGCCGTCATGGCATACCAGGAGCCGTCCCGTAGAGACACCAGGAAGGCAGAAGCATTCTCGGCGGCGGCGATCTGTGCCGCCTCGGCAATTGTCTGCTGGCCCTTGATGACCGGCACATCAACAGGACGCAGGGCATCTTCAAGATGAAGTTCGGACTCTTCGCGCGCCTCTTCCATAGATGGCAGCTCAAGACCGTCCTGATGCGTGAAGACCTCAAAGATAGGAACGGGCTGCAAAGCGCGCGAGATGAGATAGCCGATCATATTGGCCAGAATCACGGGCAGAACGATTGAATAGTTACCGCTGACCTCAAGCACCATGAAGACTGAAGTCAGCGGAGCCCGCAGGAATCCCGCGAAAAGAACGCCGATGCCCACCAGCGCATATGCGCCGACAGTGCCGGTCAAATGCGGGAAGAACAGCTTCTCAAACGAACCTACGGATGCTCCCAGCATCGCGCCAATGAACATAGTCGGCGCGAACATCCCTCCGGGCGTGCCGCTTGAAAAGGAAAGTGTTGTCGCCAGAATTTTAAGCAGAGCAAGCGCAAGCAGAACCTTCCATGCGAACTGCCCGTGCATGGCCTGGTCCATCACTTCATAACCAGGGCCCATCACCTGCGGGAAGCCGAGGAATCCAATCATTCCAACCAGCAGACCGGCGATACCCGATTGGAAATAATACGTCCATTGGGGCAAAGCCCGCAATTGCGGCCGCAGGTAACCAAGCGCTTTCGAAAAGACCAGCGCGGCGAACCCGCCGGCGACACCAAGAATGGCATAGGCGATCAGCTCCCGCGGGTCGCGCATCGTGACCGTAGGAATCCTGAAGAGAGGCTCCGATCCCCAGAACCAGCGGGCAACCACGACACTTGAAATCGCCGAGAGGACGATGGAGCCCAGAACGGCTGCGCTCCATTGGCCGATGACCTCCTCAATCACGAAAAGAATGGCCGAGATGGGCGCGTTGAAGGCAGCGGCAAGGCCGGCCGCTGCACCGATAGGCGCAAACAAACGCAGGCGCTGCCGGGAAAGGTTCAACCGGCGCGCCACCATCGAGGCGACACCGGCGCCGATCTGCAGCGAAGGGTCTTCCGGCCCAAGCGAGTGCCCGCACCCGATCGCCAGCGCAGCTGTAATGAATTTCCCAATGACGGTCTTGAACGAAATGTAACCGTTGTAGATGTAGAGAGCCGCCTTAGTCTGGTTGACGCCGCTGCCGCGCGCGGCGGGGAAAAAAAGGTGGACGAGCGCCGCAACAAACAAGCCTGCAACCGCAGGAACGATCAGGAGCCGGAATTGCCCCGCATGAGGCGCCGAGCCAAGCGTGAGAATCTTGATCCACTCAATGGCGATGCGGAAGGAGACAACAAGCAGGCCGGAGAGTACTCCGATAAAGATGGACAGGACGAGGAACAACCGTTCGTCGCGCGTCGGCGCAATCTTTTCCAGTTCAGCCTGCGTCAGCGGTCGATACGCCGCCTTTCCGAATTTCCGTGTTACCGTTTCCGGCATCGGTTGCACGCTCATTGCCGCTCGATTGCCTCCGGTGCCTGGCTCATCTTCAGCAGCAGCGCGTCATTTCCGGTAGGTGCCCCGCATTGCTGGCTGGTGATTTGCTCGGTGCGATAGACGAGTTGCATGATCGTTTCCTCCAACTCCGGATCCTGTTCGAGTTGCGTCAAACGGAGCGTCGACGGCAGTTGTCTCCATTGATCTGCCAACGTTTGCAGTGCTGGAGGAACGGTAGATTTGCTGATCAGGCAGTCGGCGAGCCTTTCCTGCGCAATTTTTCGATCGGCCAGAATGCGTTCGGCTCGCGCGCGAACACTCAGTTCGGGTCCGGGATACAGCAACAGGATGTGATCGGCGTCGGAGAGCATGTTGCGAAACTGCGCCTGAACTTCGGCAGGCTGCTTTTCAAAGTCAGCGTGATTCAGCGTGCGCTCGAGATACTCCTTGGCCAGCAAGAACCGGTTGTGCGCAGACGCCGCCCGGCTCGCACCTTCGAGCGCCTCCAGCCGCGCCGGTCGATGCTGCAAGGCCTTCTGATACAGATGCAAGGCATTGGCCGGATCCTGCGCCTTCTCCTGCATACCGGCCACTTGAAGCTCAATGTTGACGTCATCGGGCGCATTGCCTGCCGCGATCAATAGCTGATTCCGTGCGCGGTCGAAATGTAGGCGATCGATCAGATATTGCGCCAGTTCCAGCCGGACTTCGCGACGCCGGATATACCCGTCACCCTCCCAGGTGCCATCCAGCGCAGCCTGGTAGTAGTCGAGCGCTGCCGCCTCTTCGCCCTCCTTCGCCGCCAGCCGCGCAAGCTGCAGGTTGATCATTCCATTGCCTGGGCGCGATTCCAGCAGCGTGTTGAAGTAGGCGACCGCTTCCTCCGTGCGTCCCGCCGCGGCCAGCGCTTCGGCCAACTCGATCTGCAGCTTTTCATCATCCGGAGCATAGGCTAAAGCGGAGCGCAATGCGTCTATAGCAGCAAGAGGCTGGTTGGATTGCAAGGCCTTTTCGCCACGCTGGAGCCACCGCTGCGCCAGCTCCTGGCGATGCACGGAAAACGAATGAAACAGAAAGAGCGTAATGAAGAAAAGAAGAATAGCGATGGCGAACAGGCTCATAAGAGCCGCCGTATCTCGCAGAATCAGCTTCTGCCGTAGCTGCCGTTCCTCGGGAGTAAGGCCCGTTCTTAACTGAAGCACTGCCATCTTCTCTTCTTAAGAGTATCGTGCCCGGCGGCGGCCTCACCAGCTTAGCTGCCTGACGCATCGAAGCAAAGGAACCCCGTTCGGCATCTTGCGCGCAAGTAGTAAGATGATATTTGGGAGCAATATGATGGAACGCCGTGAATTCCTTAAATCGGCCGCAATCACGGCGCTAGCCTCAAGGCTGGCCCCTCATGCAGGGGCTGCAGAGACAGCTTCTGGTATCCCCTATCGCACACTCGGCCGAACCGGCGCCCGCGTCTCGCTCGTCGGTCTGGGCGGCCACCATATCGGTCGAAATTATGTGTCGCAGGAGGAAAGCACCCGCATCATCCGCACCGGCCTCGATTCCGGAGTGAACTTCCTCGACAACTGCTGGGATTACAACGATGGCCTCAGCGAAATCCGCATGGGCATTGCGCTCAAAGACGGTTACCGGCAGAAGGCCTTTCTGATGACGAAGCTCGACGGTCGCACGTCAAAGGCCGCGCAGCAGCAGCTTGAAGAATCACTGAAGCGTCTGCAGACCGACCACGTCGACTTGATCCAGATTCACGAAGTCATTCGCATGGACGACCCGGAGCGCGTCTTCGCGGCGGGTGGCTCGCTTGAATATCTCGAAAAAGCAAAGAAGGACGGAAAGGTCCGCTTCATCGGATTTACCGGCCACAAGAGTCCGGAGATTCACCTGCACATGATTGAAACCGCAACCAAGCACAATTACACTTTCGACACTGTGCAGATGCCACTGAACGCCATGGACGCGCACTTCGATAGCTTCGGCAGGAAAGTCATCCCCGCGGCAAAAAAACTGAACATGGGCATTCTCGGCATGAAGCCGATGGGCGATGGCGTCATCCTCAAGAGCAACACCGTTACTCCGGTTGAATGCCTGTGCTACGCCATGAACCTGCCGGTAAGCGTCGTCATCACTGGATGCGACTCGATGCAGATTCTCAAGCAGGCGCTCGATACGGCAAAGAACTTTCGCGGCCTCAATGATGCAGATGTCAGCGCTATCCTGAAGAAGTCGGAGACTGTAGCACAGAACGGTCAGTTCGAACTCTACAAGACGAGTCACAACTTCGACGGTACATATAAAAATCCGCAATGGCTGGGCTGATGATGGAATTGGAAGAAAAAAAGCAGCGTCTCGAATTGAGGCTCCGCGAACTTGGTAGCGTCATCGTTGCCTATTCGGGTGGAGTCGATTCGGCGTATCTTGCCTACGTCGCGCATCAGGTTCTTGGTGAGCAGATGCTCGCCATCATCGCTGACTCGGCGAGCCTGCCGCGTAGTCATTATCGTGACGCTGTCGGGTTTGCCGAGGAACAATCGATTCCGCTGCGCACCGTGGAGACCGACGAGTTGGAGCGTGAAGAATACGCCGTCAACAAGGCCGACCGCTGCTTCCACTGCAAAGATGAGCTTTTCACTGTACTCGAAACAGAACGCCAACGTCTCGGCTTCGCCGCGGTCGCCTATGGCCTGAACGTCGATGACAAAAAAGATTTCCGCCCCGGCCAGCGCGCTGCGACGGAACATGCCGTTGCCGCTCCTCTCGCCGATGCAGGGCTGACGAAGGTCGACATTCGCGAACTCGCGCAGTCGGCGGGTCTGCGGGTATGGGACAAGCCCGCATCTGCGTGCCTTTCTTCGCGCATCGAATACGGCCGCCGCGTCACCCCCGAAGCCCTGCGTATGGTCGAAGACGCCGAAGAAGCGCTGCGCGGTTTAGGCCTGCGCCACTTCCGCGTGCGTCATCACGGCAACATTGCGCGCATTGAAATCGCGGAGCACGAACTGGCGGCGGCGCTGTCGCCGGAAACATTCCGGCTGATGGGCAAAGCCGTGCGCGCCGCGGGCTTTCACTATGCCGCCGTGGACTGCGACGGCTACCGCTCGGGCTCGATGAACGAGATTCTGCCCGTCGAGATGCTGGCGAAGGCGACAGAAAAAGCTTCATGAGTGGTAGAAGCACCGGGCTTCAGCCCGATGAAATATTGACAGGAGGCTTGAGGGCTTCAGCCCCGGATCGTTCGATGCGAATTGGTTATCTCGAATGTTTCGCTGGCATCAGTGGAGACATGCTGCTGGGTGCGCTCGTCGATGCTGGAGTCTCGCGCTCGATACTTGAAGAGACTGCGCGAGCTCTCAATATCGGTGCAAGTCTGAAGTTTTCATCCGTCGATCGCAGCGGCATTACGGCAACCAAGGTCGATGTGCTCGATGCAGCCAGCGGAGAAATCGCCGAGCATAAACATAGTCACACACACGATCATTCACATGAGCACAAGCACGACCACGATCATGAGCACAATCATGCTGACCACAAGCATCCGCATGTTCACGGCCGCAGCTGGAAACAAATTCGCGAACTGATCGAGCAGGCACAGCTTGTGCCTGATGTCCGCGCCCTCTCGCTGCGTGCCTTCGAGTTACTTGCCGACGCTGAAGCCAAGATCCACAACGTAACCGTCGAGACCGTTCACTTTCACGAAGTCGGAGCGGTCGATACCATCACCGACATTGTCTGCTGCGCAGCTGGATTGTGCGCGCTCGGCGTTGATACGGGGTATGCCTCGCCGGTAAATGTAGGCAGCGGATTCGTACAGTGCGCGCATGGCTTGTTCCCAGTTCCCGCGCCCGCTACGGCGGAACTGCTGAAGGGCATTCCGACATATTCGGCTGGTATTCAGAAAGAATTAACCACGCCGACAGGAGCAGCGCTGATCAAGGCTCTCGGATGGAGCTTTGCCGACCTTCCCGTCATGACAAAAGAAGTGATCGGCTACGGAGCAGGAACGCGCAATCCCAAGGACTTCCCCAATGTCCTGCGCTTGAGCATCGGCCAATCTGCCGGAGCAAAGAAGGCGGTAAGCGAGCGCGTCGCGGTTCTCGAATGTACCGTGGACGACGCAACCCCGCAATTGCTGGCGCACACCATGGAGCGTGTTCTCGAAGAAGGTGCGCTCGACGCCATGTGCGCTCCAGTCGTGATGAAGAAAGGCCGCATGGGCAGCCTGCTCACCGTGCTGTGCCGCCCCGAGCGCCGCGAGGCATTTGAAGAATTATTGCTGCGCGAGACAACGACGCTTGGCATCCGCGTGCGCGAAGAGGACCGCGTCATCCTACAGCGCCGCTTCGTCGAAGTAGATACCGCATACGGTAGCATCCGCGTTAAAGTCGGATCGCGCAACGGCGAAGACCTCAACTGGATGCCGGAATACGAGGACTGCGCCCGCGCCGCGCGTGAACATAGGGTCCCGCTCAAGCAGGTCATGCAAGCCGCTGTTGCAGCGACCGCAGACAAACAGGTGGAAGCATGACACGGGACGCGATTCTCGCGCTCCTCAAGCAGATCGAGAGCGGCAATGTGTCTTCGGCCGAGGCGCTCGAACGGCTTTCGCATTTGCCTTTTGAAGATGCTGGATTCGCCAAGATCGATCATCACCGTTCGTTGCGCCTTGGCCTCCCTGAAGTAATTTACGCGGCAGGAAAAACACCTGAGCAGGTCGCCGAAATCTTCGCGCGCATGGCCCGTGCGGGCGGAGATGTCATCGCCACGCGCGCCAGCGTGGCTGCGTGGGACGCAGTCAAGCAGATGGTCACCGAAGCTGAGTACCACACCGAAGCCCGTATCATCGGTCTGCGTCAGTCGAACACATCCGCCAATGCTGGCCCCGTCGCAGTTCTGTGCGCTGGCACCAGCGACATCCCCGTTGCCGAAGAAGCCGCCGTCACGGCGGAATATCTCGGAGTTAAAGTGGATCGCGTATACGATGTAGGCGTCGCTGGAATTCATCGCCTCCTGGCGCAGCGCGACACATTGAAAGAAGCGCGCGCCGTCATTGTCTGTGCTGGCATGGAAGGCGCCCTACCGAGCGTCGTCGGTGGCCTGGTCGCAGCTCCTGTGATTGCCGTGCCCACGAGCGTCGGCTACGGCGCAGCCTTTGGTGGCCTCACCGCGCTTTTGGGAATGCTCAACTCCTGCGCGCCCAATGTTGCGGTAGTGAACATCGACAACGGCTTCGGCGCAGCCTACGTGGCGGCCATGATGCTGCGCTCCATCACCCGGAACGCTACCTCAGTCAACAGCGATCAAGTGCAGACCTCCGAAAGCCACTGATGTCGGCCAGCCCGAGAAATGTTGGAGACTTCTGTTTTCAGGTAGGCGAGGGCTTCAGTCCTTGCAATTCCAAAAGTGGACTCACCGCGGCTTTAGCCGCTGAGGTACGGTCTTTGTCGTCGACCTCAGATTTCCTGTACTCTTATTTGGCTGCTACGGCTGAAACACAACCCGGACATCACGTTCCGGATCGTTCCACACAGCCTCAATATCATGCAACGGAACAGTCTTCAAACTAGCCTGAAACGAAGTCTTCGCCGCAACTTCAAAGAACTCACGCACAGCCTGCATAATTTGGTTCATGGACGCGCTGCCAAAGCCGCTCCCCAGCATCTCCAGCCCTGAGCTGCGCAGCGTCGCTGCAGGCAACGAGATGGTTGGCGCAGCGCTGCTCCCGATCTGAATAAATCGGATGCGCGCCGAGGAATGCTTCAGCCCTTTATGCGCGATGGCCGCGAGTACGGCTTCCGCAGGCGGGCCCCACAGATAGTCAAGCACAACATCGACGCCGTCCCCGGCGATCTCACTGCGGAATGCAGCCACAAGCGCATCGTGCTCCTGGCTGAGCGAGATAATCGCGTCTGCTCCCAGTCCCTTCAGTTCTTCCAGGGCCTGCGGATTGCGTCCCGCAGCCACAACTCGCCGCGCGCCCAGCCGCTTTGCAATCTGCACGGAAAGCTTTCCTGCGATACCTGTCGAGCCCAGGATCAACACGCTCTCTCCAGCGGCGAATTTGGCGCGCGCCTTCAGCGCCGCCCACGATGACATGCCGGGATTAGCGATTCCTGCCGCCCTCACCTCGTCGAGCCCGTCGGGCAACGGTACGCATACCCACTTTGCGGTGATCGATTTCTCGGCAAAAGTGCCGTACGGACTGCGAGTTGCGCCGAAGTACGCACGCGTCCCATCTTCAAGTCGTCCCGCTCCATCGACCCCGGGAATGAAGGGCAATTCCCGTGTGCTTCCGTAATGCGTTCCATTCGCCAACGCTCGCACAATCGGGTGCAGCCCAGCGGCTGTCACATTCACAACTAGCTCGCCATCCGCTGCCACAGGATCAGCGAAGGATTCGTGGCGTGGTGGAGCATTGAAGGCATGGACGAGTGCGGCATTCATAGACGTTCTCCTTGAACTTTCTGAGTCTCTACGATTTGGTGTGGGAGATCAACAATATCTGATTTCATGATTGTGCTTGCAATTGTATTGATTCCTATCCAGTCGCATAGGGCGAAAATTGGCGTACCACCTCGCTGAAAATATCCAGGGAGATGCGAGAAGACATAAGGATGAATTATCCTGGCCGGGCAAACGGCCTTCGCTGGTGGCGGCGGGTAGAATCGAACTACCGACCTACGGGTTATGAGTCCGTCGCTCTAACCATCTGAGCTACGCCGCCGGTTTTGCAGGTGGGAAATCGCTGAAGTACAACCACTTCCATGATACGAACGAATGGCGCGGCTGGTCAAACAGCCCCGCAATTTTCCTTCGATGGAGTTCACTCCAAAGTTCTCCTGGACGGCCCTATACGCCGTATAGCTATCTGCTATACAGTGTATAGCAATGAAGCCAGCAACGACCTCGGACCGTATTGCGGAAGAGGCACTCAAAATTCTGGAACGGGAGGGCGAGGACGCAGTGAGCATGCGACGTGTTGCCCAGGCTGTCGGCATTACGCCGATGGCCATCTATCATCACTTTCCTAAGAGGGAAGCGCTGCTCAATTTTGTTGTCGATAGTGAGTTCGATAAGTTCCTGGGGTATATGCAGGCGCGCCCGCTGCGCGGATCTATCGAATCGCGCCTGCTCGCCAGCATGGACGCCTATATCAGCTACGCCTTCGAGCGCCCTCGTATCTTTGACTACGTCTTTTCGCAACCGCGCCCGAACGCACGCCGCTATCCCGATGATTTCCGCGCGAGGCGTTCGCCTACCCTGAATCCGATCGCCGATCTCGTGGCGCAGGCCATGGAGTCCGGTTATCTAAAACGCGACGATGTCTGGGAGATAGCGCTCGAACTATGGGCGCATGCTCACGGTTACGTCACGCTCTATAGCGGAGGCCGCTTTCATCTTTCGGAAGCGGAATTCCGCGCTCTCGTACGCCGTTCGCTCAGGAGATTGATTCATGGCCTCAAAGCTAAGTAGCAGCACGCAGGTCGCCCTTTGCCTCGCTCTTTCGGCCGCGATGTTTTTCTTCGGAACTGGCCTCTCGCCCGTCTGGCCGTTTGCGTGGCTGGCTCCTATTCCCGTGCTTTGGCTTGCTCCGCGTTTGTCCGCCTCATCAGCATTTCTGGTCGCAGCGGCGGCTTTTGCACTCGGCAGCCTGAATGAGTGGGCTTATCTGGCGATTGTGGTTCCGTTGTGGATCTCGATTCTCAATTCCGTTGGGCCGGCCTGCATCTTTGGCCTGACGGTATCATTATTCCGCAACCGGATATTGAAAGGCCAAGCCCTTCAGGCCGCGCTGATTGTGCCTGCCCTATGGGTAGCTTATGAATACCTAAGCGAAGCAATCTCGGTTCATGGAACGATAGGCAATCTCGGCTATTCCCAGATGAACTTCCTGCCGATCCTGCAGATCGCATCGGTTACGGGTATATGGGGCATCAGCTTCTCCATCTTTCTCTTCGCAGCAGTGTCTGCCGCGCTCTTCGGCACTGCTTCAGTGAAACAAAAGCGCACACTGGCGATAGCTTTGGCCACTTATCTTTTCTGTGTCCTCGGATATGGCTATTGGCGCCTCGCTTCGACACCGAAGAATTCACCAGTCATCAAGGTCGGCCTCATGGCGTCGGACGACTCCATGAACCTTATCGTTCCAACAACTGAAGACGCCGGCTACGCCTTTGATCGTTTTGGAAAGCAGATGCTGTCGATGGCTTCGCAGGGTATTCAGCTGTTCGTGCTGCCTGAGCACAGCGGCCCCGTGACAGACGCTTCAGAACCGGCAACTGATGCAAAATTCGAAGAACTCGCGCGGCAGACACACGCTTTCATTGCCGTGGGAATTGATCGCATTATGCCGAAGGTCTCCTGGAATCAGGAGCGGCTCTATGCGCCAAATGGGACACTGCTTGCTACATATGACAAGCACCATCTATTGCCGCATTGGGAAGACCAGTTCGCTCCTTCCACCGACCGCACATCACTTTCAGTGCCGTACGGCGCAATGTGCGAAGGCCCCGACGCTGGGAAGTCTGCACAGCGTACTGCTGTATCCGCTGCTTCCGGGAAGTGGGGATTGGAAATTTGCAAGGACATGGATTTCCCACATCTCAGCCGTCAATATGCGCGCGATGGCGTGGCGCTCATGGTCGTTCCGGCATGGGACTTCACTGTGGATGGATGGTTGCACGGCCGCATGGCGATCATGCGAGCCGTAGAAGGCGGTTTCAGCATCGCGCGCTCTGCTAAAAGGAGCATCTTGTATGCAACCGACGACAGAGGCCGCGTGATTGCCCAGCGGGATTCAGGCTTTGTCCCGTTTGCAACTGTGGTTGCAACCATACCGGTCCGTCACGACGCGACTATTTATTCCCGCTTCGGCGACTGGTCCGCTTGGCTGAATCTGGGGCTTCTCGTTGCACTGTTGGGAGTGCCCCTGATCGAGCGCAATTGATTAGACTAAATTCTTAGCAGCTTCTCGCCATATCAGGAGCACTCATTGCGCATTCTTGGTGTTATTCCCGCGCGCCTCGCGTCTACCCGCCTGCCGCGCAAAGTCCTTCGAGAAATTGCCGGTGAGCCCATGCTGGCCTGGGTCTACCGCGCGGCGCGCGCCTGCGCGCAACTGGATCAGGTCCTGATTGCCACCGATTCCGAAGAGATCATGGACTTTGCGCACTCGCGGAACTTTCCTGCTGTTTTTACACCGGAAGATTGCGCCAGCGGATCAGATCGTGTCTATGCAGTTGCGCAATCCATCGCAGCAGATGTCTACGTCAATATTCAGGGCGATGAACCAATGCTTCGCCCCGAGCATCTGGATGCGCTTCTCGAGCCCATGACGAGAGCTGAGGTCGAAGTAGCCACGCTCTCGACTACTTGCGCCCCGGAGCTGATTCACAATCCGAACGCCGTGAAGGTTGTGACGGCGGCCGATGGCCGCGCTCTGTACTTCTCACGCGCTACGATTCCTTTCGACCGCGACAACGTCGGCAACGTCCTCTACCAGAAGCACCTCGGTATTTATGCTTATCGCAAATCTGCACTGGATCGCTTGCCCAAGCTGCCGCCCAGCAGACTGGAAGCGATCGAACGTCTTGAACAATTACGCTTCCTCGAAAACGGCATCGATATCTATGTAACTTCAACCCCATTCGACACAATTGGCGTCGATACCGAAGAAGACCTGCGTGCGGCCGAGCAACATTTGCAAAATCAACAGGATAGATAAGCGCCAAAATCACTGAATCCTTCCTCCTCAGCCCTCATCATATTCGTTGTAACAACTATTTGACGAAAGTCGATAGGAAAAGGAGGCCTTCATGGCAAATCTTCTGGTAGTTGAGTCTAGTCCGCGTTCCGCGTCCGTTTCTGGTTCCGTGGCTAAGGAATATGTAACCGAGTGGCAGCGCAAACATTCTGGAGGGAAAGTCGTTCGCAGGAACGTCGCTTCGAATCCGATTCCCTTCGTCACTGAGCAGTGGATCGCCGCTGCCTACACTCCTGTAGAGAATCGCACGTCCGAGCAGAAGCAGATTCTTTCCGTATCGGATACGCTGATCGATGAACTGGAGGCTGCCGATACGATTGTTATCGCCGTCCCGATGCATAACTTCGGCGTTTCCGCGCAGCTCAAAACCTGGATCGACCAGATCGTTCGCGTGGGCCGCACATTCAGCTACTCAGCACAAGGACCGCAGGGATTGCTGGCTGAGAACAAGAGGGTTGTCGTAGTTGTGGCGCGCGGTGGCGCCTATAGTGGTGAATCGCCCTATGCGTTTCTTGACCAGCAGGAGCCGTATCTCCGCACCGTCCTCGGGTTTGTGGGATTGAAGAACGTTCAATTCGTTTATGCCGAGAACCAGGCACTAGGAGCCGAGGCAGCCGAGAAAGGCATTAAGGCTGGTATTGACGCTGTACTGGCGCTTGCCTGAAATTCGCACGGGCTCTGTTCTGAAGCCGGAGGCGGATTTGTCTCCGGCTTTTGCCGTTTCTCGGTCATTTGACCGTCTGAGTGTTGCGATAGACGACTCCATTCTTCATGACGAAGTCGACTTTCTCCATCTCAGAGATTTGATCCAGAGGATTTCCCGGCACAGCCACGATGTCGGCCAGCTTTCCCGCTTCGATGACGCCGACATTGTCGTCCATTTGCATAAGCCTTGCTGCCTGCACAGTTGCACTCTGAAGAGCAACGGCGGGCGTCATACCGTCGCGCACGAGCGCTGAAAATTCCTTGGCCGGATTCGTGGTCCAGGGAAAGGCGCCGGCATCCGTGCCGAAGGCTATTTTCAAGTGCGCCGCCATGGCGCGTCGAAATGTGTCTGCGTGTGCCTTGATCATCCGTAGGTAGACGGTATTGCCGTCGCTCGGCCTTCCGCAACCGCCTCAAGCGCATAAGTGGTAGGAACATACCAGATGCCCTTGGTCGCCATCGTCTGCATATCTTCCGGCGCGATGTAGTCACCGTGTTCAAGCGTATCCACGCCGGCCGTGACAGCATTATGAACCCCATGCAGGCCCATCGCGTGCGCGGCCACCGGATGATTCTGACGGTGGGCTTCATCGACAATAGCGTTCAGCTCGTCGAGCGTGAAGGTAGGAATGTCATCGAGAACACCGTCGGGGCGCAGAAAGAAGCCGCGGTCGACGTACACCTTGATCCAGTCCGCGCCGTATGAAATCTGTTCACGCACCGCCTTGCGGCACTCGTCAGGCCCATCGCAAAGCTGCACGCCGTACGGCAGGTCAATGCCATAGGCGTAGCCGAGCAGCGGGTATGCGCCCGTCACGTCAAGGGCCCGCGTCGCCACCTGCATGCGCGGACCAGGCACGACGCCCTGTTCGATGAGGTGCTTGATGTCGACATCCGCATAGAGAGCGCGCCCTCAGTTTCGAGATCGCGGATGGTGGTGAAACCGTAGTTGAGGGCATTGCCTGCGGTCGCTGCTCCAACAATGGCGCGGTAGGCGAGCGATTGCTTTAAAAGCTGATCAGCGTACGAAGCTGAAGTGGCATCGCCTTGCGGCAGGACATGTGTGTGCGTATCGATCAGTCCGGGAAGACAGGTTTCGTCAGAAAGATCGGCGACGCTTGCGCCCGCCGGAACCTGATCATCAGGCTGCACGTTGGCGATTCTGTTTGCCCGAGATTTCGATCACGACATGCTGGCGGAGGGTACCGCTGGTGCTGTCGAAAAGCGCTCCACACCGCAGGTAACGCGTTGTATTTTGCGCAATGGCAGCAGGGCAGAGAGCAAACAGTGCGAGCAGAAGTGTTCGGCAGACTGGTTGGATCATTGCGGCGAAGATATCATCATGATTTCGCCGGAGCAAGATGACAGGGCTTCTGGTGATGACGTTTGTTGCGCCCCATCCTTCCGCAAATTGCGCGAAAGGATGGGGCACTCAGGTCCATACACTATTGCGAGACGGTGAAGTCAGTAGTGAGCGGAGTGTCCGCGGACGAGTCGCCGACATGGACCGTGAACTGGCCGGGATCGACACGCCAGTCGTTGCTATTAACGTCCCAATATGCGAGTGCACGGCGGTCGAGCGTAAGTGAGACACGCTGTTTTTCGCCTGGATTGAGACGCACTTTCTGATAGCCCTTGAGTTCCTTCACCGGGCGCTTGATCTTGGCTGATGGATCACCGACATAGAGTTGTGCAACTTCAGCTCCTGCGCGCTGTCCCGTATTTGTCACGTCGAAGGAGACGGTGATGTTGCCATCGCTCGTAGCCGTTTTGGGAGAAACCTCAAGATTGCTGAACGAGAAGGTCGTGTACGACAAGCCGAACCCAAAAGGAAAAAGCGGCTGCTTGTTCATGCTGGTGTAGTAGCGGTAGCCGACGAAAACCCCTTCGGAATACTTCACGTGTGGAGTCTGACCTGCTGGCGTTGGCGGCGCATAGTAGCTGTCGTGTGTCGGATTGTCCTCCCATGCGCGCTCAAAGCTGTCCGGCAGATGGCCTTCCGGCGAACGCGCGCCGAAGACGACCTCAGCCATCGCCTGCCCGCCTTCCTGTCCCGGATACCAGTTATGCAGCAGCGCAGGAACCTTGTCGACCCACGCGTGCATGTCCACACCCCCGCCGCCGGTGATGGCAACGATGGTGTTCTTATTCGCCGCGCTGATGGTCTCAATCAGCTGATCCTGTCCCCAGGGAAGCGCGAAGGTGCGATCCATGCCCTCGCTCTCGGTCGTAGCGTCGAAACCAACTGAGACGAGCGCCACATCCGCCATGGAGGCAATCTTCTTGGCATCCGCTGGAACGAGATCGTCGATAGAGTGAATGCCAAGTCCGGCAGAGATTTTGTTGCCCTCTGGCACATAGTCAAATTGAATTTTTGCCACCTTGCCCGCAGTCAGCGGCACCCGCGTTGATTGCGGCGCCTGACCTTCATGATGTGTCTGTTCAAGGACCTGCTTCCCGTCGACGAATAGCTTATAAGTATCGCCGCCATCGCCCGCAGTTACGAAAATGTACTCGCCACTCTTCTGCGGCAGATAATCAGTCGTGTAGCGGATGCTGCGCCTTGCCTCCGTGGAAAGCGTGAATCCCTCCCCGCCCCAGGCTGCGATGTGATTGGCTTGCGTAACGGTCGGAGTTCCGCTGAAGTTCGGATTGTCAAATGTCTCAACCTTGATGTTGGGTTTGCCGAACCAGTCCTCCCAGAAAGGATCGGCGGCGGCCGACATGACGGCGGTGGTGCCAAAGTGCGTGCGCTGAAAGAGGTCTTTGGTAGTGGGCAGTCCGCGTGCATAGAGGACTTTCACCTTAGATCCCGGAAAGTTGGCCAGCCCAGTCATGATGCTCACAGAGGCGTACGGGTCAACGGTGGAGCTACCCCCGGCGCCGGGTACTGCCGGCCACGCGTCTGGACCAAACACAGCGATGGTTTTTACTTTGTCGCCATCAAGCGGCAGCAGATTGCCGTCATTCTTCAGCAGGGTGATGCTCTCGCGCGCCTCGTCGAGCGCTACCTCGCGGCCATACTGGTTGTAGAAGGGGATGCTGAGATCGGTCTGATCTCGATCGAGAAAGCCGAAACGAATGGCGGTGCGAAAGATGCGCCGGACTTTGTCGTCGATTGTGGCTTCTGAAACCTTGCCATCCTTAATGCCAGGCAGCAGCTTCGTCGGATTCATGTATTCACCCGATGGCATTTCAAGATCAAGGCCGCAATTTGCTGCGCCAACGGCGTCATAAGTAGCGACCCAGTCAGACATGAGGATTCCGTCGAACCCCCAGTCTTTTTTCAGAATCTCATTGTTGAGATGGCAATTCTGCGTAGCGTGAACTCCGTTCACCAGGTTGTAGGAGTTCATCACGGAGCCAACGTGCGCAACTTTAACTGCCGCTTCAAACGCAGGCAGATAGATCTCCCGCAGCGTGCGCTCATCCAGATCAGAGCTGGCATTGTGCCGGTCCCACTCCTGATTATTGGCGGCATAATGCTTGACCGTCGCGATGACCCCCTGGCTCTGCACACCTTCAATGTAGGGAGCTGCCGTGTGCGCCGATAGGTAGGGATCTTCGCCGAAATATTCAAAGTTGCGGCCGCCCATCGGTGCTCTGTAAATGTTTACTCCTGGCCCAAGGAGAAAATGGACCCCGCGCGCCCGCGCATCCTGCGCGATGGCCACGCCCATGCGTTGCACGAGTTGAGGGTCCCATGTAGCGGCAAGACCAATGCCGGCAGCGTAAGCGGTGTCAGGACCCCACGTGCGGACGCCGTAGGGGCCGTCGGACATTTTCAAACGCGGAAATCCAGCCGATTCTTCGGCGCGAATAAACATGCCGTCGACGCCGCCAACGAGATCAAGCTTCTGTTGAAGCGTAAGTTTCTTGACCATGGAGTCGACCTGCTGTTCAATGGCAGGGCTATCTGCAACCGGAGCCTGTGCGTGAGATGAGACGGTAGTGAGAGATAAACCAAGAACCAATGAAACTGCGAACGAAGTTTGCTTGCTACGCAACGAAGTTGCCTCTTTGAAAAGCCGAAGACAAAGGCTAACAAAGCGATATCGCTTTTGGAAAGAAGCGAAACGTCCTAACCAGGGCAATTCGGGGCCTCGGATCGTTTTCTGAGAGGACGAGACGGCCTTGGACGGTAAATGCCTGATCGTTCACTTCTCTTCGAGAACAGCCGCCGTATCCGGCTCCAGCGCGGGCGCCAGATGCCGTCGCAAGATCAGCGAATCAGAACATCCGAAGCACGATACGTGATTCCGTCGATGGTTGTATCGATCTGCGGAAGCGAAGGCGTCTGCGTCAGCACTTCGATCGCGCCATTCTGCAGCAGCGCGGTGTCTTCAACTTTGGCTCCGCGAATGCTCGGGTTCCACGCAAGCGCCTCAGTCTCGGCAAGAGCCTGCATTCCGTTTGGTGACGCCAGCCACTCGCGCTCCAGATATCCTGTCGGGCCGCCCTGGTGGTGTAGCTGCTCTTCGCCCGGAAAGCCAGCGTCGCGATAAGCGTTCACGGCCACGGCGAATAGATCCGCTGAAGTAGCGCCGCTGCGGCTGGCATGCAGAAGGTTCGCATTCACCTCCGCGCAGGCTGCAAATCCGTCCACCAACTGCTGCGGAGCGGCCCCGAAATGCACGAAGCGCGTGATGGAAACAGCGAGCCCCCACTTGCGCACACACAGATTGAGCATGCCATAGCGCTCCAGAGTCGCGCCTCGCGATACCGCGTGCTTGTACTTGCGAATGCGGTCGTCTACGGCCATGAGCAGCACGCTAGGAAGTATGCCCTCAGCGATCAGACGTTGAGCGACATCGGCAGCCATTTGATCTTCAGTGATTCCCGGTTCAATTTCGAGAAGAGTTTCCGCCGTCGCGACAGCCGCGTGTTCAGCAAGCCAGCACAGTCGCTCCACTTCCGCGGCAGTAAGCGGCGCTCGCAACGGAGCAAGATCAAGCGGAATCAATCCGGGCAGAACACGATCTGTTCCAATCGCTCCTGCATCGACTAACCGATGAATCGAGGACAGATTGTCCTCATGCCATGGCGCGATGACTGGCTCGAATCCAAGGTCACAAAACTCTTCATCCGCGAGCCGTGGAGCCTCATTGCTCGAAGTCAGATAATACTTGCGGCCCGTGCGCGTCAGCAGCAGGGAAGTAACCGCTGTTTCCGCAGGAATGAGGACGCGCGCCTCAACCTGCCCTCCCGTAATCCATGCAATGTTCTCATTGCGTTGCAGCAGAATCGCCGACACCTGGGAACGGTCAAAAAGTGCCGCCAGGCGAGACCACTTTTCGTCCAGCTCGGAGGCTCGGAGGCCGGGACCATTGATGGAATGAAGAAGTGCAAGACTGCGTGTTGGAGAGCACACCTGCTGTGGAAGGCTGTTCATGGTTCTCCTTGAAACATAAGTCGATCAAAGATAAGTCGACGATAAATAAATCGATTTTCTTCAACTTCCACCTGTAATGTACATGGCTCAACCCTGAGCGCACAAAAACCGGTTCCCGGAATCAGGCCACGGTATCCGAGAGGTCGAGAGTGATCACTGCAGCAATGTCTACTATCGCCCGTATTATCAGGGGACTTCGCTTGTCTATCAGGTCGTGACTTATCCGTGAGCAGCGTACAGTCAACGACAAGAACAGCCGCCTCATCGGCGGCTGTTTTCATTTCATACGGCTGACTACTCGCTGGCCTGGCGGGGCGGAAGCGTAATGGAATTCATCAGCTTGAAGCTGACGACGGTTTCCGGAGCCAGCGTAATGTCGCGATTGTTGCCCGTCAGCGCCGCGCCTGCAGTGCCTGCGCCTGCGCCAGCAAGCGCGCCAATTGCTGCGCCCTTGCCGCCGCCAGCCAGGCCGCCGATCAAGGCACCCGCGCCGGCCCCGCCACCGATGAATCCGGCAGTGCGCTTGCCTTTGCCCGTGGTTTGCTGGCTATAAACACTGGTGCTGATCGGATAGCTTGTCCCGCGAATGGTAA
>Ga0207057_1095_pt1 | contig 19499 bp, 18 predicted proteins | sample Alteio_BWMinCont_33_FD_153265 | JGI IMG/M metagenome (GOLD analysis project Ga0207057, IMG submission 153265) | Enriched cells from forest soil in Barre Woods Harvard Forest LTER site, Petersham, Massachusetts, United States -... | ecosystem: Environmental > Terrestrial > Soil > Temperate forest >... | reverse complement strand
GAACAAAGGGCGTGAAGATGTGCTGCCGGAAATTATCACAGCGTTCATTCAACAATACAAAGATCATAAGGACATTTTTATTGTGAAACTAACAACCGCTGCCCCGGTGAGCGAGGAATTGAAAAATGCTATTTTGGATAAGATAAGGAACAGCACAGCGATGAAGAACATTGAATTGAACACAGAAGTAAATGAAAATCTTATTGGTGGTTTTGTTCTCGAAGCCGCGGGACAGCTTGTTGACGCGAGTATTTTGTATGACCTGAACAATGTGAAAAAACAATTCCAGAATAATGACTTTATTTATAAGATAAGATAAATAATTTCACAGCGATCAAGAATGGATGCATCTCGTATCTTTTATCCCGAATCTCTTAAAAAATATTAAATAGAAATAGATTATGCCAGAGATTAAACCAGATGAAATTTCCGCAATACTTAGGCAACAGTTAAGCAATTTTAATGTTGCTGCAGAAATGGAAGAAGTAGGCACGGTGCTTCAGGTGGGCGATGGTATTGCACGTGTTTATGGATTGAATAATGTGCGCAGCGGCGAGCTTGTTGAATTTGAGAACAGTGTTCGAGCCATTGCATTGAACCTTGAAGAAGATAATGTAGGCGTTGTGCTTATGGGCCAAAGCGGCGACATTAAAGAAGGTGCTAAAGTGCGCCGCACAGGGAAAATCGCATCCATTAATGTTGGCGAAGGAATGCTTGGCCGTGTGGTGAATACTTTGGGTGAACCGATTGATGGCAAAGGACCATTAACAGGAGAAAAATATGAAATGCCTTTGGAGCGTAAAGCACCCGGCGTTATTTTTCGCGAACCCGTAAAAGAACCTTTGCAAACAGGTATTAAAGCGATAGATGCAATGATTCCAATTGGCCGTGGCCAGCGCGAATTGATTATTGGTGACAGGCAAACCGGCAAAACAGCAATTGCTGTTGATACGATTATAAATCAAAAAGAATTTTATAAAGCGGGCAAGCCTGTTTATTGTATTTATGTTGCTATCGGGCAGAAAGCTTCTACCATTGCGGGCGTAATGAAAACATTATCTGATAATGGCGCGATGGAATTTACAGTAATTGTTGCGGCATCAGCATCTGATCCTGCTCCGTTACAATTCTATGCTCCTTTTGCAGGCGCTGCAATTGGCGAATTTTTCCGCGACACTGGTCGTCCTGCATTGATTATTTATGATGATCTTTCAAAACAGGCGGTGGCTTATCGCGAAGTTTCTTTATTGCTTCGCCGCCCGCCAGGCCGTGAAGCTTATCCCGGTGATGTATTTTATTTGCATAGTCGTTTATTGGAGCGTGCAGCAAAAGTTATCAGCGATGATAACGTAGCAAAGAATATGAACGATTTGCCGGATTCGATAAAACATTTGGTGAAAGGCGGCGGTTCATTGACAGCATTGCCGATTATTGAAACGCAGGCTGGTGATGTATCCGCATACATCCCAACAAATGTGATCTCAATTACGGATGGTCAGATATTTTTGGAAGGGAACTTGTTCAACTCTGGCATTCGCCCTGCTATCAATGTAGGTATTTCAGTTAGCCGCGTGGGTGGAAACGCACAGATTAAGTCCATGAAGAAAGTTGCCGGTACATTGAAATTGGATCAGGCTTTATATCGTGAGATGGAAGCCTTCTCAAAATTTGGTGGCGATTTGGATGCCGCTACGAAATTAGTAATTGACAAAGGCGCACGTAACGTGGAGATACTTAAGCAACCTCAATACTCACCTTTTTCTGTTGAAAAACAAGTGGCTATCATCTATCTCGGAACTCAGGGATTGTTGCGTGGAGTGTCAGTAAAAAAAGTGAGGGCATTTGAAGACCATTTTTTACTTGAAATGGAAAATAAATTGCCCGCGCTGCTGGCTGAATTCAAAAAAGGCAATCTTCCGGATGATGGCGTTAAGAAAATGGTTGACCTTGCAAATGGATTAATACCTCAATATAAGTAGTTCAACCCCTTTTTAATAAGATGAAAAGCCCTTTTAAAATTTAAAAGGGCTTTTCTTTTTAATTCAGATGAATAAATAAATTTATAATTTTTTTTCAAATCACTTGCATTATTGAAAATTTGATGCAATCTTTGTCTTGTTATCCCACACAATCGTACCCAATCTCCTTATCAAATTACCGCTGTCCAATTTTCCATTTTAATTGTCATTTTATAGAACTTAGGTTCTTCCTTTATTGCCTCCAAATCCGTGCAAAAAGATTCCTATCCAATCCTCAGTTTTTAAAAAGTATAATTAATTTTTTTTATAGTTCTTCCAATTCCTCTAAAAAATGTTGTGCTGTTCCTCCAATAACTATGGGCTACTAACTAAGTTTTCAAGTACCCTAAACATAAGTTATGAAACAGTTGTACCCTCCACAAAAAGAACGAACATTTATTTCAATTAAACACGCAACAATAACAGTTGCTTTTTCATTCATCACAATGATCTCATTTTCACAAGGACTGACATTTAAGAACCCAACACTGGCATCCGGCACAGCAGGAAGCGATGGCGCCATTTACAGGTTCCCAAATGTCACTACTAATGTGGATGCGCTTGTAACTATCAATGGACGATCTTCTTCGTTAGTGAAATTAGACACTGTAGATGTTACCAGCACCGGGTTTGATAAAGCATTCCAACCACTTGTTAGTTATAACAATGGCAATGTTACAGGACCTGCAAGCTGGTGGATGGAATTTGTTGTAACATTTGTACAGTCGGGCACTTCAAATCCGATAGTGCAGGATACTTTAAATGCAACAGCTCTCGATGTTGATGGAGATGGCTCAGTGCTTCAGGAACAGTTTACGGCTTTTGGTATCGCTACTTACTCTCTGAACACTCCTACCAGCCTGACTGCAGGCAGTGTTTCAGGAGGCACAATATTCACAGGACCGACCACAAATTCACCAGGCATCGATACTTCAGCTACCAAAGTTATGGTTACGTTGAATTATTCAAACATCACTTCCGTTAAATTCAGATATGGTGGCCAGGTAACTTCGACCACTAAATCCACTACATCAGGCGCACGCTATAATTCAATCTGGTTCAAAACATTCAGCTATACTGCTGCTAAAGTAAACACACTTCCGGTTATGTTTGCTTCATTTACAGCACAGTTGAACAATAGCAATAATAAAGCATTACTGAACTGGGCTACGAATTCCGAATTAAATGCAAGCCATTTCGTAGTTCAGCGCAGCACTGATGGCAACAATTACGATGACGTGGCAACAGTTTTTTCTCAGGAAGGCAATAGCAACTCATTAAGGCAGTATAGTTATTCAGATGATATCAGCAACGTGAACAGCTTATTAGTTTATTATCGGTTAAAAGTGGTAAACATCGATGGAGTTTATCAATACACAGATGTTGACCTGATAAGATTATCAAAACAAGACGAACAATCAAGCATACTTGTTTACCCAAACCCGGCACAAAGCCAATTACGCATAACCATACCCGATAGCTGGCAGGGGAAATCAATATCATACAATGTTTATAACGTTCATGGAAGTTTATTAAAGCAAAAAACAACAATCAATTCCGGTCAAACCGAATTGCTAAACATATCTGATTTGCCTGTGGGCATTTATATTATCAAAGCAGCAAACGGCAATCAAACATCAGTACAACGAATTGTAAAATTAAATAATTAAGATTTTAGTTTTAAAGGGTACGATCAACAACGGCCGGGCTTTTCTAAGCCTGGCCTTTTTATTTTAGTGATATTTCATCCTTCGCAGCCATATTTACCGATAATCATTTTCCTGTATTGCTTATTACCAATTTTGCTACATTAGCATAACTGCATAAATTTATCATGTAGCAAAAAATTATTGGTATGATAAAAACTATTATCATTGACGATGAGCGCCTGGCAAGAAATGAACTGAAGAAGTTATTAATGGATTTCCCCGAAATTGAAGTGATAGCCGAAGCTGCTAACGCAAATGAAGGCATAGAAAAAATTGACAGCCTCAATCCAGATCTGATTTTTCTTGACATACAAATGCCCGGAAAAACCGGATTTGATATGCTTGCTGAATTGGACAAAGCGCCTGATGTCATATTCACTACAGCCTATGATGAATATGCGTTAAAAGCTTTTGAAGTGAACGCATTGGATTATCTGTTGAAGCCTGTTGAGCCAAAGCGTTTGGCTGATGCAATACAGAAACTTCATATGGAAGATGATAAAGAGCCTTTGCATGATCATGATATTTCAACAAACAGAAGCATACTGAACGAGCATGATCAGGTTTTTGTGAAAGACGGAGAACGTTGCTGGTTCGTAAAATTGTCAGACATACGTTTATTCGAAAGCGTTGGCAATTATGCAAAAGTTTATTTTGGTCCGAACAAACCGCTCATCTTAAAATCACTGAATGCGCTGGAAGAAAGGCTTGATGAAAAAGTTTTCTTTCGTGCCAACCGAAAACACATTGCTAATCTTCGCTTGATTGAAAAAATAGAACCTTACTTTAATGGTGGATTATTGCTTGAATTGAAAGGCGGTGAAAAAATTGAAGTGAGCAGAAGGCAAACAGTAAAATTCAAAGAGATGATGAGTTTGTAATGTGCGGGTTTGCGAATGTGATAATATGCGAATGAGAAAAAAAATTATGATGAAAAAAAATTTCCTGACAGGGTTATTGGCATCAATAACCTTTTTTGCTTTTGCGCAGAATACTGATAAAGCCATTAACGTAAAAGAAACTGAGCGCATAGAAAAAATTTTATCTTCTGATGAAATGCAAGGCAGGAAAACGTTTACGCCGGCTATTGATAAAGCAGCCGATTTTATCCAAAAAGAATTTAAGACAATTGGCCTGGAAACTCCGAATAACAGCGGCACATATTTACAGGATTTTTATCTTTCCCAGACAAAATTTATTTCCGCCAAAGCAAGGTTTGATAATGACACCATCGCAACAAAAAATATTGTTGTGTTCACTTCAAATCCGGAATTATATATTAATGAAGACAGTGGATACATAAAAGCTTTTATTAAGCCCGGTGATAATTTTAATACAGAAGCATTTAAATATATCCAGAGCGAAAAAAGTTATTTGGTGCTGGTTGATACTTCATTCTCAAAAGAAATACGCAGAATGGCTTCTTACAAAAGGCCAAGCTTTAATAAACCAAGGAGCGCCATTTTTATTCTGACAACATTGAATCCGAATAAATATGAAATTGAAGTGAAGCATGAAGTTTCAAAATTGAAACTTGCGAACGTAGTCGGCATATTACCGGGCAAAACAAAAAGAAATGAATTCGTAATTTTTTCCGGGCATTATGATCATCTCGGCATTGGCAAACCTGATGCAAAAGGAGATTCCATTTATAATGGAGCGAATGATGATGCTTCTGGAACAACTGCAGTTATTATGCTCGCAAAATATTTTAAGCAATTAGACAATAATGAACGCACATTAATATTTGTTGCATTCACTGCTGAAGAAATTGGAGGGTATGGCTCACGATATTTTTCAGAACAATACGATCCTGCAAAAGTGATTGCCATGTTCAACATTGAAATGATCGGGACTGAAAGCAAATGGGGAACAAATTCTGCATACATTACTGGTTACGAAAAAACAGATATGGGAAAAATTTTAGAAAATAATTTGCAGGGAAGTAAATTCGAATTTCACCCAGATCCATATACGCCACAAAATTTATTTTACAGATCAGACAATGCAACCCTCGCCAGGCAAGGAGTTCCGGCACATACTATTTCAACATCAAAAATGGAAGAGGCACCGAATGATGAACCGAATTATCACAAGCAAAGCGATGAGATAAGCACGCTTGATCTAAAAAATATGACTGAGATTATTAAAGCGATTGCGATAAGTTCTTCATCGATTGTTGCAGGAAAAGATACTCCATCAAGGGTTGATGCAAAAACACTGAAATAAATTTGTTTCATGCAAAGGCAAGAAGGAAGTTTGTAGTTCATGGTTGGCAACGATGACGCTATGAAATGCCCTAGCTCGTATCATATTTCAAACATCCTTTCGTTTTAAACCTGCGTATTCATTTTTTGTCTAATTTCAACTTGTTAAACAAATGGCTAACCTTATGGCGGTAACCACCACCGATACAGAATTGTTGATACAATTTCGTGAGCCTGCTACAAAAGAAAAGGCATTTACTGCAATCATAAAAAAATACCAGGAAAAACTTTACTGGCATGTTCGCCGGATGGTTGTGGGGCATGAAGATGCAAATGATGTGCTGCAAAATGTTTTCATCCGCGTTTGGAATGGGCTGGAAAATTTCAGGGAAGACTCACAATTGTACACCTGGCTTTACCGGATCGCTACCAACGAATGCCTTACTTTTTTGGAGCAACAGAAACGGAAAAGTGCTGTTTCACTGAGCGATGTGGAAAGTGGGCTTAGCAATAAAATTAAAGCCGACACTAATTTCGATGCTAATAAACTGGAATGGAAACTACAACTTGCAATCCAGCAACTGCCTGAAAAACAGAGAGCTGTGTTCAGCCTGCGTTATTATGACGAGATGCCTTACGAGGAGATGAGCCGTGTGCTTGAAACATCGGAAGGAGCATTGAAAGCATCCTATCATCACGCAGTAAAAAAAATAGAGGATTATATTCTTAATCATTAAACTTTCATTAACAAAATTAGTCTGAAAAACGTGCAGAACCGTACAGAAATATTGAATGAATTGACAACAATCAGCCCCGTTGTAGCCCAAATAGGCGGCGCAAATTTGTACAAAATCCCCGATGGGTATTTTGATAAATTGGCCGGCGAAGTTATGAGCCGCATCAAAACTTTGCAAACTGGTTCTGTAAAAAACGAGATGGAAGTTTTGTCAACATTGATAAGCGAAGCTGATAAGCAAATTCCTTTCAATGTCCCTGCAGGATATTTTGAAACGTTTGCGGAAAAATTAATTAATAAAATAAAAGCAGAAGGAACAAGTTCTTTTTCTGATGAATTGAAAGAGATTTCGCCATTATTGAGCAGTGCTGATAAACAAAATGTTTTTATTGTTCCCGCAGATTATTTTGAAAATTTTGCGGAGAAATTAATGAGCCGCATCAAAGTGGAAGAAGCAAATTCAGTTTCAGAAGAATTAGAAAATCTTTCACCATTATTAAGCATGTTGAGCAAGAGAACACCATTCAGCATTCCTGATGGTTATTTTGCCGAGCTTTCTAATAATGCGATAACAGGCGCTAAAGCAGTTGAGTTTGTAAATGATGAGCTTGAAAACCTTTCGCCGCTGATGAATAATCTGAAAGGCAAAAATGTTTACGAAGCTCCACGAGGATATTTTGAAACTCTATCTCACTATGTTCTTGATAGAATAAAAAATCAACCACAACCAGCAAAAATTATTTCAATCAACAAAAAAACAAATTGGTTGAGATATGCAGCGGCTGCAGTTGTGATTGGTTTGATTGCAACAACTACGTTTTTTATTTTTAATAATAATAAATTGAGTAGAGGTTCTGACATTGCAAGAATTGATGACAAGCAATTAGCAGATAGCCTTCACAATGCAAATGATGAAGATATTTTAAATTATATGCAAAGCCATAACGTAGCTATGCCTGATGGCAGCAATAATGTTGCATCGCTCGATCTGAATGATGATGATGCAGGTGATTTGTTAGCTGATGTTTCTGATAATGAACTGCAGCAATATGTTGAACAAAATGGCGGAGCAAAAGAATCGACAACGAATTAAAAACAAAATGAAAAAGATTGGTTTTATATATGGAATAATTTGCTGGTTAGCCTTAACTGCAATTGCACAGGACAATGATAACAACAATCAAAAACCTGACGGCAGCAGATTAGAGGCTTTGAAGATTGGATACATCACAAAAAAACTAAACCTTACTCCTGAAGAAGCACAAAAATTCTGGCCTGTTTACAATCAATATGCGACCGAAATAAAAAAGGTTCGCCAGGACGCAGTTTTGAAGAACGTTCCTGAAATTGATGTTGAAGAACAAGTTTTGAACATTCGTAAAAAATATAATGGAGAGTTTATGAAAGCTCTCTCACCCCAAAGAACCGATCAGTTTTTTAAAGCCGAAAAAGAATTTGGTGCATTCGTGACAAAAGAACTGATGATACGAAGACAGAATAGGATACAACAAAGGCGACCCCTATTAAGGCAATAAATAAGCCCTTACATTTTGCCTGTTTACCGAATAATTTGATTTAAAAATCAGCTATCAACGATATTTGAAATTGGTGTTTTTCATAGGTTAGCAACGGCCGGCTCTTTCAAGAGCAGGCCTTTTTTTTGTGACACTAATTCTCGCGAATTGATACGAATTAACACTAACATTGAATTGCTAATTCTTGTCGATTTTTGTTAATTTTCATGAATGGAAAATAACCTTATCTATAAAGAAGAGTGCTATAAAATTGTTGGCATTTGCATGAAAATCCATAAGAAATTAGGGAAAGGATTCAAGGAGATCGTTTATAAAGATGCAATGGAAATTGAGTTTAAGAATGCTGGCATTTCTTATGAGAGGGAGAAGAAATTTGACATTGTTTACGAAGAAATTGTTTTACCTCACCAATTTGCATCAGATTATTTTGTTTTTGATTCCATTATCATCGAAGCGAAAGCAACATCAATCATTCATGCAGATTCGTTTCGACAAACACTGAATTATCTCAAAGCTTCTCAAATCAAATTAGGCATCTTAATAAACTTTGGAACAGACAGCCTCACGCTTCAGCGAATTGTTTGCACTCATTAGCGTTAATTAGTTTCAATTAGCGAAAATTGGCGTGCGAATGTCGTGATAAAATAAAAAACTCCATTTCTCTTCTTGCCCTTGTTGCCACCATTGTTTCCGGAGTTCCATACATTTCTTTCCATCGTAATCATACTTCGCAACAAATCTGCTTTTCATTTGCTGTAGTTGCGGTGCGACATCTCCACCAAAAAAAACTTTTTCTCCGTTATCAACAATCCAAAAAACCTGATGATAAGGACAATGTGCGCCAGTCATTTCATATTTAATATAACCATCGATAACGCCATTGCCTTCTAACAAAATTACCTGTGGATTATTTTTTAAGCATTCTAATTCTTCAGTAATGTATGATGGAAAACTTTTTTCAAAAGCGAATTCTAATTCTTGTTTTTGTATATAATATTTTGCGTTAGCAAATGCAAGCTCGCGTTTACCTGTTGAATTATTTAGTTTGCTTAAACCGCCTGAATGATCTTTATGCAAATGGCTCATCAGCACTTTGGTGACTTTTGAGGGATCAATGCCGGCATTAATAAGATTCTGATGGATTTGAAGAACACCGTTATTTTCAAATCCCAATCCTGTATCTAATACTAAAATATCTTCTGATGTGATCACTGCGAATGGCTGCACTTCCACCAGCAAAGAACCTGGTTCTCTTTTTTGCAACTCATCTTTCTCAATATCAAAAGGAATAAATTTTTTTGATTTGCCAACTGTAAATGCACCTTCGGAAAGTGGGATGATTTTCATGATTAAATGTAATGAAAAGTCGGGAGTCCGTAGATTAGAGTCGGAAGAAAGAGGTTCATAAAGATTTTGAAATTGCATATGGGAAAGCATCCGTCTACTGATTCTCGACTCAAAACTTTATCTCAGCACCATCTGTCTATCCGCATCGAGTCTTATTAAAATAAATAGCATAATGGTAAACGTCATCAAAGATGTGCCTCCGTAACTCATAAATGGTAGTGGAATACCAACTACAGGCGCAAGGCCAATCGTCATGCAAACATTCACTGCGATATGAAAAAAATACACAGATGCTACGCCATAAGCATAGCATCTGCTGAAAACACTTCGTTGTCGTTCAGCGATTGCTATTATGCGCATGAGCAACAATAAATAAATTCCAAGAAATATTAAGCTGCCGACAAAACCAAAACCTTCGCCGACAGTGCAGAAAATAAAATCTGTGCTTTGCTCGGGCACAAACTCATAACGTGTTTGCGTTCCTTTCAATAATCCTTTGCCAAGAACACTGCCGCTGCCAATCGCAATCTTGCTTTGCTTTACATTATAATTATTATCCTTTTTTTTGCCAGCATTTTTTTGCTCAATTTCCAATGCGGCTTCTTCATTTTTCGGCACGTAATCTTTTCCGATTGCATCGTAAATTCTTTTTACCTGATAAGCTTTGAAAACATGATCAAAAATAAACGGCACTACAAATCTTTGCACACCTACGCACACAAACCAAATGCCTACAATTAAAAAAAGTATGCCGCGATTTCTTTTAACCTGCTTCCGCAAAAAATAAATTGCTATGCCTGCAATTGCTGTTAATATAAGTGCAAGTATGTTTGGATCGAGCAAAAGAGTTGCTACTACTAACACTGCAAATGAAAAGCCAACGATAAGCACTGAAGGCGACAAACCTTCTCTAAACATCACAAGGAAAAAAGAAAAGTAAACCAATGCAAGGCCAGTTTCTTTTTGCATTATCGAAAGCATTGCAGGCACAAGCGCAATAGAAGCAGCAATAAGTTGCGAACGCGTTTTGTAAAAATCAGTTTCTATTCTTGATAAATATTTTGCCAACGCAAGATTCACGAATATGGTACAAAGCTCTGCAGGCTGCAATTGAAATGCATTACCGAAACGTATAATCGATTCCGTTCCTTTAACACGCGAGTGAAATGGAAATACGAGCAGCATTAATAAAACACCAAACGCATATCCAAGATTTGCAGTGGCAGTAAAAAATTTGCTGTCTGTAAGCAAAATAAAAACTCCCACCACACTCCCCATTAAAAAGTAAAGCAACTGCCGGCTATAATCTGTTTTCAAAGAAATAAAACTTTGCAGAATATTATCTGTGTCTCTGTATGTTGCTGCGAAAATACAGGTCACGCCAATGCAACAAAGGATTGCCCAGATCCACACCAATGGCCAATCAATTCCTTTTGATATTGCAGGGTTTCGCTGGTTCATTTTTATTGAGCAGAATCTGGTTTATTTATTTTAATAATACTTTTTGGTTTTATCATCGGGTTCTTAATCGATACATTATTATTTTTCCCGAATGTATCTAATAACATTCTTCTTGATGATGGGATAATATATTTCATCAGGCTTGTGCTATCATGTGTTTGCAAAGCACGTTTTGCAGCGCGTGATGAGTCTTCTACAAATTGCACACGCACAAGATATTTCGGCATGAGGTCAGTATTTGCAATGCGATCAACTTCTTTCAATCTTTCGGCTCGCAAAGTATCATTCAAATATTTTTCTACTAATAATGAACCAATAGGCGCGGCCCATGTTGCGCCAAAACCTGCGTTTGATATTACCACAGCAATTGCAATTTTAGGGTTTTCGCGGGGAGCAAAACATACAAAAATTGAATGGTTTTTTAGCTTGGTTCTTTTATGATCTATCACAAGATAATTTTCTGCGGTGCCTGTTTTTGCGCACATATTTATTCCGGGTATACGCGCAATTTTTGCTGTCCCAATTTCAGTAACATCCTGCATGCCGCTTGTTACCGTTTCATACACATCATCGGGAATGTGCGTTAAAACTTCATGCTTGAATTTGTATTTATTCAACAATGTATCATCTGCAGATTCTCCATCAATAGCCTTTACAAAATGCGGCACATAAAAATATCCTTTGTTGGCAACAATGCACATTGCGTTGGCCATTTGCACTGGCGTTGCAAGCATCTTATCCTGCCCAATGCCCATCGTAACCATAGTGCATGAATTCCATGAATGATTATAATCCTTATCATAAGCTATCGTATCAGGAATGTTGCCGCCATCTTCGCTTGGCAAATCAATCCCAATGCGATGGCCAAGACCAAATGCATTCACATATTCTTTCCATTTCGTAAGCCCCTTGCGCGCACTGTGATAATCGGGATTATCAAGCGTTAGACGAAAAGTGTTACAAAAAAATGAGTTGCAGGAATGCGCAATAGCTAAGCGAAGATTTGCTGCATGCCCGGGATCTTTGTGCTCGCATTTTACAGGATGGCTGCAGGCCAGATATGCGCCACGACAATCGTATCCGCTTTTAGAACTTATAACTCCCTCATCCAATCCTATCAGAGCACCCAGAGGTTTGTATGTTGAGCCAGGCTGATAAAGACCTTTTATAGCACGGTTCAATAACGGAGAAGAAACATCCAAAACAAGTTTTCCATAATTTGTTTGCTTATCAGGGCCAGTCAATGAATTGGGATCAAAATCCGGACTCGATGCCATGGCAATAACGCCACCTGTTTTGGGTTCGATCGCAACTACTGCGCCCACTTTATTCGCAAGCAATTTTTCGGCAAGCTGCTGCAGATTAACGTCTATGTATGTACGTAAGTTTCTGCCTGCAACGGCAGCAGTGTCAAATATTTTATTTTCATAATGACCCACCAACCGGTTCTTATTATCTTTCAACCAAAATTCAATGCCGCGCTGGCCCATTAATTGTTTTTCATAATATTGTTCCAGCCCGCTTCGGCCAACATAATCTCCCAACTGATAGCCGCTTGACTTTTTCATCACAACAGAATCAACTTCACCAACATAACCCATGATATGTGCTGCTGCGTTGAAAGGATAAATTCTTACTGGTCTTTCCTGCAAATTGAAGCCGGAAAATTTCCAGATATTTTCTTCAAGCTTTGCATAAAGATCTGGTGGCAATAGATCTTCAAAAATTGTTGGGCGAAAAGGCCCGTTCTTGAATTTTGCATCCAGAATGCGATCGCGAAATTCAGAAGTGTCGATGCCCATTATCTGACAGAAATAAGCAGTGTCAATATTTTTTACCTGCGATGGTGTAACCATCAGATCATATAAAATGGCATTATTCAAAATGGCTTTTCCGTGGCGGTCGAAAATGATTCCGCGATTTGGATAAATGCGTTTTGGGAACAAAGCATTGTCCTGCGCCAGCTTTTTATATTTACTGGAGAAAATTTGAAGATTGAATAACTGCGCAGCGATAATAAAAAACATTGCTCCGAAAATAAGGCGGATGATATTGCTGCGCGATTGATTGAATACAGACATGTAGGGCGAACGATTTACAACAACTTAAAATGCTGAAATGACGAGTAAAGATATAACGGCAGAATTGTGATACATAACAAAGATGAAAAAAGATTTTATGCTTGCTGCAAAAATCACTTTCTTTTAACTCATGCTGTATTTGTCCTGAATTGCTCTTTCCTGAAAAATAATAACTCTGTAAGAAAAATTAATAATAGACTAATACCCGTTGTGGCTACTACTTTTCCCACGAAAAAGAAAAAAGATCCGAAGCTCATCCATTCTAAAAAAACTAAAAATGAATGATGCAATAAAGTAAGCACGAAAACAAAAGTTGCGTAAGGAGCCCAGCCCATGCTGGTTACAGAAGGAGATGCATAGTTTTTATCAGTGCCTTCTTGTGAAATGAGCATGTTGACAATGAACGGACGCACATAAGCAATCAACGTGCAAGCCGCAGCATGAAGGCCTGGAGTGTTAGTGAAATAATCGAGCGTTAAGCCATAAAAAAAACCGATTGCGGTGAGCCAGAACCTTGGCAAATTGAAAGGCAGCCAAAGTATAAAAAGAAAATACAAATAAGGCACAACAAAACGGTGCAGCGGCGGCACTTTGAAAAGCACAAACACCTGCACGAATATGAATAAAGCAAAACGGATAATATTTTTCAGCAATTCGCTCATTGAAATTTTTTACGGGTTGAATCTTCTAATTTTTTTTGTTCGTCGTACTGCGTGTTGTCAATCACATAAACATATTCCACATTAAAAAAGTTAGTAGCCGTTTTTACTTTTACAGTGTAAAAGTTACTGCTCTTATCTTCCACTATTTCATACACGGTTCCAACTAAAATGCCAGGCGGAAATAATGAAGATGTTTCACTTGTAACAATACTATCGCCTTTATTTACTTTCGCGCTTTTAGGAATATCTCGCAAAGTAACGTATGACGGATTAACGCCGTCCCATTCAATCTTTCCCCTTTCACTGCCATTTTTCAATTTCACAACAACAGTGTATTGACGATGCAGCATGCTCATCACTACTGCAAAATTTGAGCTTGTGCTAACAACAGTGCCAACAATTCCTTGCGGGCTGATAACGCCCATATTCGGTTTGATTGATTGACCAGAGCCACGATGAATAGTGAGATAGTTTGTTTGCAAAGAAACTGAGCTGCTCACCACTTTCGCTTCGCGATAAATAAACCGCTGGATTTTTTTGAGCGAATCAATCATCACGGTATCTGTTATCAGTCTATTCAACTCGCCTGGTGACTGATAATTATCTTTTAGTAGCTGATTAAGTTTTTCATTCTCTTTCACCAAAGCATCATTGGTGCTTTTAAGACGAAAATAATATTCAACGCCATTATATTTTTCGTTGAGCCTGCCGGTTACTTCGCCAGCCACGCCCATAAAAGCTGCCTGATGGAATTTATTATAACGGAAAAGAAAAGAAAGAGAAACAATCTGCAACACCAGGAAGAAGAGGAAATTGAAATACCTTCTGATGAAGAGAAAAACATTACGCACAGAGAAAGAAGTTTTAGATTTTAGGTTTAAGGTTTAGGGCTTAGGGTTTAAGGTCTTTACCTTACACCTCTCGCCTTATTCCTAGCACCTTTCTATATTAACGCATCACGAACGGATACCTGTCATAATTCTTTAAAGAAATACCTGTGCCGCGCACAACGCTTTTTAAAGGATCGTCAGCAATATGCACTGGCAATTTAATTTTCTGGCTCAGCCGTTTATCAAGGCCTCTCAGCAAAGCCCCGCCACCAGTGAGATACAAGCCACGGCGATAAATATCACCAGCTAATTCGGGTGGTGTTGTTTCCAAAGCTTTTAATATCGCTTCTTCAATTTTAAAAATACTTTTATCAAGAGCCTCAGCAATTTCCTGGCAGCTTACCATAATTTGTTTTGGAATCCCGGTAACCAAATCACGACCGTTCACAGGAAAATCATCGGGTGGGTTTTCCAAATCTTTCATCGCCGCACCAACCTGAATTTTGATTTGCTCTGCAGTTCTTTCACCTATTAATAAACTATGATAACGGCGAAGAGCCTCCATAATATCTGCTGTAAATTCATCGCCGGCAATTCTAATTGACTGATCGCAAACAATACCAGCCAACGCAATTACTGTAATGCCTGTTGTTCCGCCGCCAATATCAATAATCATATTACCAACCGGCTCTTCCACATCAATACCAATACCAAGTGCCGCAGCCATCGGTTCATGAATAAGATAAACTTCTTTAGCTCCTGCCTGTTCTGCGCTGTCGCGAACAGCACGTTTCTCAACTTCCGTGATGCTTGAAGGAATGCAAATCATCATGCGCCAGCTTGGCGGGAAAAGCGGTTTTTTAGGGTAGATCATTTTGATCATTTCCCTTATCATTAGTTCCGCAGCATTGAAATCGGCGATTACGCCATCTTTCAAAGGCCTAACGGTGCGTATGCTTTCATGAGTTTTTTCGTGCATCATCAGCGCACGTTTGCCAACAGCCAGCACGGTTTTAGGATTGTTTCGGTCGAGCGCCACAATGCTTGGTTCATTCACCACTATTTCGTCATCGTGTATAATAAGGGTATTCGCCGTACCCAGGTCCATTGCGATTTCTTGTGTGAGGAAGTTGAATAATCCCATTTTGTGGAAAGTCAGATTTTAAGTAATGCCTGCAAAATTGATGTAAATAATCCGAATTAACAAAGTAAGCTTTATTAACCTGAAACCTCTAAGTATTCTGTCAATTCTCAAAAAAATTCAACAGCAGGTAAGCTATAACAACGATAATCTTTTGATTGTATTGCCTGATAAATATTTTTAGAGAATTTTATGTAACCGGCTTCTGTAACTCCGATTAATCATTCTTGCGTCGCACTCTTGTACTGTAGTAATTCTATTGAGCTGTGGGTTCACTAACGGCGAATACATATGAATTCAATTTTCGGTTGGTGAACACACCAACCGATAGAAAATTGTCTGAATCAGGATTTATCTGATTCACCTGATTTATTTATCATCAGAAGAATCAGTTAAATCACATAAATCATAGTTCAGATGACTTAATGCATAAACCCCAACCTTCTTTCCATTTCATTGCTAAGCTGCGGCAATTTTTTTCTTTCAATAAGAAAGCTTGTGAGCTGTGCGGCTTCTTTAAAAATATAATGTTTGTCGAGCGCAGATTTAAGATAATCTTTTCCAGTGCTTCCTCCTGTTCCAATGCGTGTTCCTATTGTGCGGTGCACCATGTTCATGTGCCGATAGCGCCATGTGCTGAGTTGCTCATCAATTTCAAGCACCTGTTTTAATAATTGAAAGGGCAATTGCAAAACAGGAAAGCCGCGATAGAGCATAATGAATAATGCGGAGCGGTTCGCTGCGGTTGATAGTGAGCGTTGATTGTTTGGCGATGGTTGATGGTCGTCATTAATAAAAACATTATCAAAAAAACTGAGATTGTTTTTTTCTGCAACTGCTAAACTTTCTTTGTAACACTTTTTATATTCAGACCAAAATGGATGCAGATTTTTTTCATCCGCATCATGCTTGAAATTTTTCCAGTTAATTTCTTCATTAAAAAAAGGCATCCGCTCAAGCCATGCATTTATTAACTCAAGCAAAGATTTTTCTTTTTCTGCTTTTTTAATGATATCGATTTCTTCCTCATTCAATTGTGAGATGTAATAGTTCTGTCCATGTCTTTGCTCGTATTTCAATCCCAGACTAGCTTCCAGCGTTTTGAACTGCCAGCTTTGAAAACCCGATGCAGGCCGCAGCATGTCGCGGAAATCTAAAAAATCCATTGGCTCCATCGTTTCCATCACATCAATTTGCTGAACGAGCAATTTTAAAATCGTAACGCATCTTGCCAAACGATGAACAACAGTTTGCAGTTCCGGCGAGTTATCATTCAACGATGGCTTTTGCATGATCTCGTTCACAGAATTTACTTCATACAACAATTGCTTGAACCATAATTCGTAGGTTTGGTGAATGATGATGAAAAGCATTTCATCATGCGCAGGTTGTTGCAATTTTTCGCTTTCGGGAATTTGTGCTTGAAGGATTTTATCTAATTGCAGATAATTGCCGTAATGAATTTCAGATGGCATGAAAAAAGTTTCTGCAAAATAAGATTTCTCACGCAAAGGCGCTACGACGCAAAATATTAATCCATCTTAGCGCCTTCGCGTCTTTGCGTGAAATATCAGTTTTTCAAAATTGTTTTCACATCCGCACCATCTCTTATTTCTTCTGTTGCTGTTTTTATTAACTGATCGCCGGGAGAAAGGGCACCATAAATTTCTTCTTTGTCATCGACCGTTCTTCCTATTTGCACATTAACCCATTGCACTTTATTATTCACCACTTTTATTACAAATGGTTTGATAGTAGAATTTACCACTGCAGATTTCGGGACAACAAAACTGCTGTCCATTGCAGGCAAAGGAATTATTACTTCTGCAGCCATGCCGGGCAATAATTTTTTATTATCATTATACACGTCCATTTCCACTCTTTCGGAGCGAAGCTTGTCGCCGACAGCACCTGCAAGCCTTGCAACTTTCGCCGTGAATGTTTGATTGGGCAAAGCTTGCACCGTGAATTTCACTTCGCCTTTTTTATTAATAAAATCAGTGTATACTTCTGGAACAGAAATTATCAAGCGCAATTTTTTTTGTTCCTGCAAAACAAAAATTGGCAAGTCGGATCCTTTGCCTGATGGACCAACATAAGCTCCGAGATTTACATTCCGCATGCTGATCACACCAGAAAATGGCGCGTGCAATTCCAAATAATTTTTTGTCTCTGCAATTTCTTTATAGTCCGCTTTGGCGGCATCCAGTTGCGCGAGATCAGAATTCATTTTTGCCAATGCAACATCCAAATCATTTTGCGCAATGGTACCGGGCGTTTGGCTTGTCTGATATAATCTGTCGTAAGTTGCTTTGCTTGAAATATAAACTGCTTCCTGCGATTTTAATCTTGATTCTGCAGCGGCTAATTGCGAAGTTATTTCCGGCGCTTCGAGTACAGCTAACAATTGCCCTTCGCTTACCTGCGATCCAATATCAACATATAATTTTTTTACAAAGCTGTTTACTTTGGCGTAAATATCTACTTGCTGAAAAGCAGTAAGCTCACCCGGAGTTTGCAATTCAGATGTAAGCTTTCCTTTCGCCAATGAAAATGTTTCGCGCACAGGGATTTCATCTTTTGCTTTTTCTTCATCTTCTTTTTTTGCCGAGGAAGATGAACATGCAGCAAAAGAAATTACAGCAACTGTGATACAGCAAAAAATAAAAACGCTGCGAAAAATATTATTTGTTATTCTGTTCATACAATGATGGAATATAATGTTTACTTTCTTTGTCTTCAGGATCAAGTGATACGGATTCAATTGATGTTTTCTTTTGCACCCATGTAAATACCAATGGCAACATAAATAATGCTGCAAAGGTAGAGGCAATCAAACCACCAATAACAGCACGACCCAGCGGCGCCGCCTGATCGCCAGCTTCACCAAATCCTGATGCCATCGGGATCATACCAACAACCATCGCGACACTTGTCATCAATATCGGCCGTATGCGAACCGATGCGGAATCAATCGCAGCTTTCAATGCATCGCCACCATTTTGTATTCGCAAATGTTCTGCATTCGTTACTAATAATACTGCGTTAGAAATTGAAACGCCAACAGACATGATGATGCCCATATACGATTGCAGATTGAGTGTTGAATTTGTTATTAATAATAAAAGCAATGAACCAACTAATACTGCCGGCGCAGTGCATAACACCACCAACGAAACTTTGAACGATTGAAAATTTGCTGCAAGCATTAAGAAGATAACAACAATGGCAACAAGCAATCCTGATTGCAGGCTGTCTAATGTTTCAGTAAGCACGGGGCTTAAACCTCTTGTTTCAACAAATAAACCGCGGGGTAATTTTCCTAATTTTTTTATTTCTACGTCAACATCTTTTGTTGCTGTGCCCAAATCCTTTTTATACAAATTGGCTGTTACAGATAATGTAGGTGTTGCGCCAATATCATCGTCTTCACCATACATTGTTGTTTGATTAATAGTTGCGACATCGCTCAATACGGGGCGCGAAGAATTAGGCAGAACAGGCGTTTCCCCAATATCACTGATGCTTGTCATTTTATTTTCCGGAACCTGCACCTGCACAAAATAACTGAGCCCTTGTTTCAAATCTATCCAACTGTTTTTTTCAGTGAAGCGCGATGAAGAAGTTGCTGCTGTTAATGAGCGTGAAATTTCATCAGGCGTAAGACCAAGCTGCGCAGCCTTCACGCGGTCAATATCAATATTGATTGTTGGGTATTTAATTGACTGGTGAATCTGCACATCGCGCAGATAAGAAATATTTTTTAAAGCAT
>Ga0207057_1110_pt1 | contig 19562 bp, 18 predicted proteins | sample Alteio_BWMinCont_33_FD_153265 | JGI IMG/M metagenome (GOLD analysis project Ga0207057, IMG submission 153265) | Enriched cells from forest soil in Barre Woods Harvard Forest LTER site, Petersham, Massachusetts, United States -... | ecosystem: Environmental > Terrestrial > Soil > Temperate forest >... | reverse complement strand
CCCAACGGCAACTACGAACTGCAAGTCCACATCGCCGACGACAGTGGCGTGAGCGCGGTTGACGGGGCGAATGATGCGGCCTTCGGCGCGCCCGTCCGGCCGGAGGTTGACGATTTCGAGCAAAACGATGTCCCCGTGCATGGCGGTACCAACGGCTGGAGGCGGGATGAAGACGTCGCCGGAGAGTTGGGATTTCAGCGGCTCCTTGAGCGAGGTGGGGTCGGGAGTGACGAAGCCGAAGCCATCGCGATGCATGCTGAGCCTGCCGACAACCATGTTCTTGCCGCTGGCGGGCTTGGGAAGGCCGTACCGGTCGGAGTCGACCAGAACCAGCTGGCCGCCGGCGACCAAGCGTTCCAGGCGTTCTGAGAGATCGCGGCGGGCGTCGCCGTGGAGGCCCAACTCCCGGACCAATTGCTTGAATCCGGCCGTCTGCCTGGGCTGGCGCTCGACCTTCTTCAGGATGGCGGAATCGGAGAGCATGGGGAGATAAATCCGACCTCAGATCTTTAGTCAGAATACCGGAAGGGGGCAAGAACTGCCTTGGAGTGGGGAGAAATTGCCCGGCTCGGGATAGGCGGGTGACGGCTTAATCAATGAATTTCCACAAGACGGCACAGGGTTTGCGGAGTAAAATGCGTTTGGTGATCGAAGTGCCAGATAAATCGTTCTACCGATACTCAGGAAAGGAATTTTAGCGCCATGTGGAAGCCCACGACCCAGACTCCTGCCACTCCAATCCGGCCCGGTGAACCCGAGCGTCCGGCCATGCCCACGATGCCAGTGAGTTCGACTTCCGAGCCCGCTGCGGGACGTCCGGTCACGGCCGGCGCGGCCGACCAGGCGACGATAGGTAAATCCCTGGTTATCAAGGGCGAGGTTAGCGGTTCGGAGTCGCTCTATATTGATGGACGGGTCGAAGGTTCGATCAACCTGGCGGGTAATCGGGTGACGGTGGGGCGCAATGGCGTGGTCTCGGCCAACATCAATGCCCGCGAGATCGTGGTACTCGGAAAGGTTCGCGGCAACCTGACCGCCAGCGACCGGGTGGACATCCGCAGCGACGGTTCGCTGACGGGCGATGTGGTGGCGGCACGCATTTCGATTGAAGACGGCGCATTCTTTAAGGGCGGGATTGATATCCGCAAGGCGGGACAAAAGCCTAACGGCGAAGAAGCGAAACCTTCGAGCTCGACCGAAGCAGTCGCGGCGCGCGCTTAAGCGATATCGGGAAACCATCAAAGGCGGACTTTCTTTCGCAGAGAAGTCCGCCGTTGTTATTTCTGCCGCAAGTGGCACTGCTGCCGGAGTGAACCTAATGACGCGCACCAATTCAAGTATTTTGATTATGTCGCTGGGCTGGGTTCTTTTCGTGGCGGTTTCAGCACCCGCTTTGTGGGCTGCCGCACCAAACGGGCCCACAGATGGGACCCAGAGTCATCATATCGAGACCGTATTCATTATTCTGATGGAGAACCACAACTGGACAGGCGACAGCCCAAATTTGAATATCAAGGGTAATCCGGAAGCGCCGTATATCAACAACACGCTGATCCCCATCGCTTCCCATGCGGAGAGTTATTACAACCCGCCGGGAAACCATCCCAGTCTGCCTAACTATTTATGGCTGGAAGCCGGAACGAATTTCGGAATCCTGAATGATGGGCCTCCCAGCGAGAACTCTCAGACCACCACTCAACATCTGGTGACGTTCCTGGCAAATGCGGATATTTCATGGAAGGCCTATGAAGAAAGCATCGACGGGTCTGATTGTCCGTTAACTGACGAAGGTCCTATAGACCCCAACGGCAGCCAGCTCTACGCGCCCAAACATGATCCGTTCGTTTATTTCGACGATGTGACCGGCAACCAGAATCCCAACTCTGCGTTTTGCATCGCTCACGTGCGGCCGTATACAGAACTGGCGGCGGATCTGCAAAATAACAACCTCGCCAGCTACAACTTCATAACTCCTAATCTGTGCGACGACATGCACGACAGCTGCAATGGCGGAAACATTCCCGACGGAGATACCTGGCTTTCGCAGAATGTGCCCGCCATCCTGAATTCGGCTGCATACCAGAAGGGGGCGCTTTTCATCGCCTGGGATGAAGCCGATGCCGGGGATGGACCCGTTGGAATGATCGTTCTTTCTCCATTTGCCAAAGGCGGCGGATATTCCAACCAGATTCACTACACCCACGGATCGACGCTGCGCACAATGCAGGAAATCTTCGGCGTGCTGCCGTTTTTGGGTGACGCGGCCAAAGAGACTGACCTGAGAGACTTGTTCCGGGTGTTTCCGTAGGCAGTAAAGCTTGCTCTTATGGCTCGATTCCACCGCTGAGGTCCTCAGCAGTTTTTTCTGCCACGTGGGGATAGCTCGTGCCTTTCCGGTTGAGCAGATCGCGCAGTAACTGCGACCGTGTGAGCCATAGCCCGGCGGCCACGGCTCCAGCCCAAGTGAGCGTGGTCAATAGCAGGGATTGGACGTCGGACATCCGGCTGCCCTTGACGGTCACGCCACTCGCCACCCAATGGCCCAGCAGGCCTGCAACCAGGGCGGTGATTCCAGCTTTACTTAATTCTCCCCATTGCAGTCCCTCAAGGGGCACCAGTTTGCGTTGGTGCAACAGCAGAGCGATGGCAACGGTGTTGGCTACAATCCCCAGGTCAGAGGCGATGGCCAGGCCTGCGATCGAGAATGCGTGATTGAGAGCGGAGTACATGGGAAGGGATGCCAGCGTGATTATGCTGCTGGCAATCATGGGAGTGAGAGTATTTCCGGCAGCATAGAAAGCGCGAGCATAGAGCGATTGCCCCGCCCAAAACGCCAGCGACAGCGAGAACCAGAAAAAATAAATCGCGGTGGTTTCGGAATCTGAGAAATGGAAACGCCCCCGGCGATAGACCAGATCCATGAGAGGCAGGGCGGTGGCGGCCATGAGCCCAGTGGCCAGGAGCGACGCCGCCATGATGCGAGAAACCGAGGCGTTCACCGTGGCCGCGAATTCCGACATGCGTTTTTCGCCGAACAGGCGCGCGAAAAAAGGCAGTGAGGCTTGCCCGGTGGCCTGTCCCAACACAGCGATGGGCACGGCGAAAAGACGCTTGGCGTAGTTCAGGCGGGTGATGTCTCCGACGCTGCCGGAAGCGAAGTAGCGGAGGATCCAATCGTCCGCTGTTACCAGCGAAACCCCGATCATCAGAGGGATGGACATGCGGACCCAATCGCGAAAGGCGGGATTGCCCACGTCGAAAGAGACGCGGTAGCCGGTTCCGATGCGTGCCGCTCCGATGGCATTGACCAGGAACGGTCCGAGAATGGCGCCGGCAAGCGCTCCATAGGCGAGGGAGGAAATTCCCAGGCGGCGGGAGAACAGGACTCCGCCGCAGATGATGGCCACGTTGTAAAGCAGAGGCCCGAAGGCGGGAAACAGGAACAGCCGGCGGGAAAGCAATACCGCCGACACTACGCCGCCGACGTAGAAGAAGATCTGCGCCGGCAGCAGGATGCGGGTTAGGTGAACACAGAGTGCGAGTTGCCCGGAGTCGAAGCCGCTGAACAGATGGCGCTCGATCTGCGGGGTGAACACCTCGGCGACGAGGGTGCCTATCCCCAACACCGCGGTCATGACGGTGATGATGATGGAGAAAGTCTTCTGTGCGTCCTCTTCTTTGTTTTGCGCGAGGAAGCGGGTGTAGATGGAAACGAAAGTGATGGAGGCAGTGCCACCGGCGACGATGTAATTAAGCCAGTCTGGGATGGTAAAACCGGCGACGTAGGCATCGGTCTGCGGGCCGGCGCCGAAGGCCCAGGCGATGTATGCCTCGCGAACGTAGCCGATAACCCGCGACGCCATGATGGCTGACATCAGTAGCAACGTGGCGGAAAAGGCGGTGTGCTGATGCGAGGGCCGGAGATTGCGGAGCCAGCGATTCATAGCCGCAGATTTCGCAGAAGACGCAGATTGAGGTTATCAGAAGGACGCCGCAGATTTCGCAGAGGAACACGGATGTTTCTTTTCATTGGCAAATACCAGGCGCTTGATTCTTGGGGTAGGACCAAAGTTGAGCAACAGGCCGACCTCAAGATGTGACGCGCGCGGGTAGTTCAGGAGCTGCGCTTTGTGGAAGGGTTCCAATGCTTTGACGGCTTTGAGTTCGACGATTACGTGGTCAGCGACGATTAGATCCGCTCGAAAATCGCCGATTTGTTCGCCCCGAAACCATACCGAAAGCGGGTGTTGCCGCTGCACGCTGACGCCGTTGTTTTTCAAAACTCGGAACAGGGCTTCTTCATAGATTGATTCGAGAAAGCCGTGTCCGAGTTCGTTGTAGACCTCGTAAAAAGATCGAATGATCGCTTCGGTTGATTCTTGATGTTTGTAATTGGTCGAGTCCCAGTGCATTGTTATCTTCTGACGCTAGCAGAATCGGGCCTGGATATGAGAGTTAATGGGTGAAATCTTGAGGCGGATTCCCATTTTGAGCCGCTGATCTACGCAGAAAAGCGCAGATTAGTTCTTTTCCATCAGCGTTCATCTGCGAAATCAGCGGCTATAATCGGGGCGTGTCGAATGCTTTGTTGCGGCGGTCATTTCGTAAGTCTTTTCCCTCAGCAGTGCGCGGCGAAGGTGTGCATGTGTGGGACGCCGACGGAAAACGGTATTTAGATTTTTCCGGATCGGCGGCGGTGAGCTTTATCGGGCATGGAGTTCAGGAAATTGCCGCCGCGATGACGGCCCAGGCTAAGCAGTTGGAATTTGTCCATAGCAGCCAGTTCACCACGCCGGTGGCCGAAGAATATGCGCAGGAACTGCTCGATTTTGCGGGGAAGAATTTCGCCGGCGGCTGTGTGTACTTTACCAGCGGCGGTTCAGAGGCGATTGAGACGGCGCTGAAACTGGCGCGGCAATATCAAGTCGAGATTGGACAGAGCCAGCGGCATCAGGTGATCAGCCGTGGCCAGAGCTATCACGGGTCGACACTCGGGGCGCTGGCGGTTTCGGGGAACAAGCGGCGGCGGGAGATGTATCTGCCGATGGTGCGCGAGTTCGCGCATGTCAGGTTCCCCTATTGCTATCGCTGTGCTTACGACTGCACGGATGGTTGCCGTAACTGTGGGCAGGAGTACGCAGCCGACCTCGAAACAGCGATTGAAGCTGCGAATGGCCAGGCGGCCGCGTTTATTTTTGAGCCGGTCAGCGGAGCGACTTTGGGTGCGGTGGTACCGCCTCCGGGATACTTGCAGAGCGTAGCGGAGACTTGCCGGCGGCATGGGGTGTTGTTGATCGCCGACGAAGTCATGACCGGCATGGGACGCACGGGGCGGAATTTTGCAGTTGAGCATTGGGACGTGGCGCCGGACGTTCTGGTCACAGCCAAGGGTCTATCGAGCGGATATGCGCCGCTGGGTGCGGTGCTGGTCACAAAGAGGGTAGCCGAGGCGATCGCGAATGGGTCAGGAGCTTTTCTACACGGATTCACTTACAACGCTCATCCGATTTCGGTGGCGGCGGGGCGGGCAGTGCTGAAGCTCACGCAAAGAGAGAATCTGCTTCGAGCAGCAGACGGACAGTGCGCAGGATCGGCGGCAGCGTTGCTGCAGGTTGCGCTCGAGACATTGCGAGAATGCAATGCGGTCGGCGATGTACGGGGAATCGGGCTGCTGTGGGGAGTCGAGTTCGTCGCCGATAAGGCCAGCAAGCAGCCGTTCGCGCCGGAACTGAACTTTGCTGGACGCGTAGGGCAGTCGGCGGCGAAACGAGGATTGATGGTCTATCCCATACAAGGGTGCGTGGATGGAATTGCCGGAGATCATTTGCTCATTGCGCCTCCGGCGGTGATTACGAGTGAGGAGATCGGCTGGGCGGTGGAGCAGTTGGGCGAGGCGATAGAAGAGACCGCAGGTAGTAAGTAAATACGATGCGACCGCTCCTATCTGCCACCCCTGCCTAGTCCATGTGCTCGTGGGCCTGGCGTTCCACTGACCAGATATCTTCGGGCTTCTGCTCGAAGGGATAAACGTGGACCATCCAGCTGAAGATCTGGGGCATGAACCTGCCGCCGGCGGCGTCGCATTCTGCCTGAGTTGTGATCGAACCGTGCAGACCGAATTGCGAGTGCGGGCCCCAGGCCTCTTGTTTCTTGTCGGGCGGGGGCAGGCACAGGTTTACGTGGGCATGCCACTGGGCGATGCTGAGCGGGATGCGGGCGTCGAGGTCTTCCGGTGTGGCAGTCTTCCGCGCAGTGTACATGACACCGATCAATTTGTAGCCGTCGCCGTTCTTCTCATAGAGCAGCGAAGTGGGACGGTCGGGGTTAAAACTGAAAGCAGCTTCGAACGCGTACTGGTAGTTGGTAAAGTGGTATTGCTTCTGCGGATGGTCGGGCATGAAAATTTTGAAGCCGTCGGCCAGGGCGACTTTGTAGTCGGAATATTTCTCGGCGGCGCGGCGCGCGGCCTGCACGACTTTGTCAGCTTTTTCCTGATCGCCGGGTTGAAGGGCACGCATGGGAGTCATCTTCATGTGCGGGCCCATATCCATGTGGTGGCCTTCCATGGAGTGCATGGCATGGGCAGCGCCGTCGTCGTTGTCCATGCCGGGCATACCCTGCATATCAGAGCCATGACCAGGCATGTTCATCGCGGGAGTTTGTTGCTGCGCCCAGAGCGGGCAAATTGCCAACAGCGCGAAAGTGAAAAGATACTTCATTCTATTTCCCCTTCAGAAATGTTAACCCGAAGCACCGTTGATTGTTGCTGGGAGCCGATTACGGGAGTAATCGCGGCGGGCTATCCGGCATCGGGAACGTCCAACGCTTTGAGCACGTTGGAAGCGGCTTCCGTTCCGGAGCGAACACAGTCGGGTACGCCGATGCCGTGGTAGGCGTTGCCGGCCAGGGCAAGGCCCGGCAGTTCGCGGCAAGCCTGCTCGATGGCCCGGATTCTTTCGATGTGGCCCACGTTGTACTGCGCCATCGCACCTTTCCATCGATAGATGCGAGTGAAGAGTGGCTCGGCCGTCAAGTTGAGGATGTGACGAAGTTCCTGCCGGATCACGTTTACCATTTCGTCGTCCGCTACATCGAGGAGCGTCCGGTCGCGCGCACTGCCCAGAAAACAACGAAGCAATGCGCGATCCTGCGGAGCACGGTGAGGGAATTTGTTGTGCACAAAAGTGACCGCGAGCAGGCGCCTGCCTTCGCTGCGCGGAACCAGAAAGCCGAACCCCGGCGGCAGACTATGCCGGACCCGCTGATCGTAGCCCAGCGCGACAGTAACGGAAGATGTGTATTCGATTCCTGCGAGTGTGCTGCTTAGCTCGTGCGGCAGGCCTAGCCTGGCGGCGTCTTGCGCGGAAGTGGCAATAATCACGGCGTCAAAAAGATCAGAGGCATAGCCGGCGGACACTACCCAGCCGCTGTCCTCCCGTTGAAGGGCTTGTACCGGAGTGTGGATGTGCAGCGCAGAGGGGGTGAGGTGAGATACGATCGCATCCACCATTTGCTGCATGCCATCCTTCAAGGACGTGAACAGGGATTTGGGCGCCGGGACCCTTGGCGCCTTCGCACGGGCGGCGAGCATGGCGCGGCCCAGGCTGCCGTGGCGAGTTTCCATATCGCCAAAACGGGGCAGCACGGCGCGCACGCTGAGCTGGCTGGCTTGTCCGCCATAGACGCCTGAAAGCAAGGGATCAGCCAGGCGATCGACCATCTCGGGGCCGTAGTGGCGCTCGACGAAGGACGCCACCGTCTCATCTGCTGTCGATTTCCTGGGAGGATGAAACCACTCTCGCATCATGCGGATCTTGGTGCCGGTAGAAAACAGCGGAGACCAGATGACGGGGAGGATTCTGGTGGGAACCATGAACATGAGACCGTCGGGGATGGGTACAAGCCGGCCCTTCACCAGAATGTAAGTCTTGCGTTCGCGATCATTGGAGCCGATGAGTTGATCCCCCAGCCCGATTTCGCGGCAGAGGTCCGAGGCCCAGGGTTTTTCCGTGAGGAAGGAATCAGGACCGGCTTCGACCCGGCAGCCGTCCACATGCTCTGTGAGGAGCACCCCGCCCATGCGTGAGGAGGATTCAAAGAGACTGTAGTCGAGTTCGACGCCACTGCGCCGGTGCTTCTCCAGCGCGAATGCGGCCGCGAGGCCCGAGATACCGCCGCCGATGATGGCAATACGTTTCAAATGTACATACCGACGATCTCGGCGAGGGCATTGGTCAGCCACGGGGAATCATTCAGCGACTCGGCGCGTGTCAGTCGCACGCCGTGTTTTTCTGCGAACTGTTTGAAAACGATATCAACGTCGTAAAGCACTTCGACATGGTCGCAAAGAAACCCGATGGGCTGAATGAAGACACTGCGATGCCCCTTCTCCTTCAAACCAAGGATGGTGTCTTCCACGGTGGGACCAACCCAGGCTCCGCCCGACATGCCTTGGCTCTGAAACGCGAAAATCCAGTCTTCGGGAGGGAGGCCAGCTTCCTTCGCTACCAGCCCGGCTGTTTCTTTGGCTTGACGCTCATAGGGGTCTCCCTCTGCGACAGTGCGCTGGGGGACGCTGTGCGCTGTGAAAATAATTGGAACGCCAGGATGCCGTCCGGCACGGATTTTTTCGGCAAAAGCCCGAATCAACATGGGATGATCGTGCCAGGACTCGACGAAATCAATGGAAAACGAGTGATTCTCGGCGGCGAGAGCGGTGCGATAAAGGCCGACGCTGGTGCGTGAATTGTGCGGCGCCATACAGATGACCACGGCGTGCTGTACGCCATCGGAAACCATGGCGCGGACGGCGTCCGCGATGTATGGCTTCCAGTTACGCATGCCGACATAGACGCGAACGCCCATCTTGCGGGCAAGAAGCTCTGCTTGTTTCAGCGTGAGTTCAGTCAGAGGGGAACGACCGATCAGCCCGTAGCGGCGCTGCACTTCCTCAACGACGTTCGGGGGCAGAGAATGCCCTCCAGTCACACGCAACAGAAATTCCGGGACTTGGTCGACGGAGTCGGGGCTGCCGTGGGCCAGGAGCAGAACGGCGGTGGTGGCGTGTTTTGAAGCGTAGCTCAAGTCGGATTACGGTTATAAGAATCTTAACCACAGGGAACACAGAGGCTCACAGAGCACCCCGATCCTGCACAAATTTCGCGAGGGCCTTCACGTTCTCAACCGGGGTTTCGGGCAAAATGCCGTGGCCCAGATTGAAGATGTGTCCAGGGCGACCGCCGGCCCGGCGAAGAATATCTTCGGCGCGTGATTTCAATTCCGGCCAGGCGGCGAAAAGCAGAACCGGATCGAGATTACCCTGCACGGCTTTCTTGTTGCCAAGCCGGGCCCAGCCTTCGTCGAGCGGGACGCGCCAGTCGAGGCCAATCACGTCGGCGCCGGTTTCCTGCATCGACGGCAAGAGCGTGGCGGTGTCAGTGCCGAAATAGATGACGGGCGCGCCGGTGGATTGCAGTTCCTTCACCAGTTCGGTAGTGCGCGGCAGCACATAACGACGATAGTCTTCAACGCTGAGGCAGCCGACCCAACTATCGAAGATCTGGATTGCATCGGCGCCGGCGCGGACCTGCTCGGCGGCATATGCGGAGGTGACTGCGACCAGTTTGCCCAGAAGCTCGTCCCAGGTTTCTGGCGACGAGTACATCATCTTCTTGGCGTGAACGTAATTGCGGGAGCCACCGCCTTCGATCATGTAGCTGGCAAGGGTGAAAGGCGCGCCACAAAAGCCGATCACGGGAAGCCGGGTGCTGAAGTGTTTGGCTACTAGACGAACAGCTTCGGCAACGTAGCCGAGGTCGGCAGCGCGATCAGTGCGCAGGCGAGTGACGTCTTCCGGCGCTCGCAACGGCTTCTCAATGACTGGACCTTCGCCTGAGGAAAAATGAAACGGCAGCCCCATGACCTCGAGGGGGAGCAGCAGATCGGCAAAGATGATGGCGGCGTCAACCCCCAGGATTTCCGCGGCAGTAATGGTCACGTCCGCGGCAACCTTGGGCTGTTTGCAAATCTCGATCAGCGAATACTGCTTACGCACAGCGCGGTACTCGGGCATGTAGCGCCCAGCCTGGCGCATGAACCAAACCGGCGTGTGATCCACGGGTAGGGCACGGCAAGCCTTCACGAAACGGGATTCAGGCGCAGACATGAAACTTTAAATCTAGCATGCCCTATCGAGTGTGCGGGCACCAAGAGAGATAACCTCGGAGGGCTGGGGATTGGGCCTATGATTTGACTAATCCGTTTAAGGAGGTGCCGGTATGGCAGCTAGCCAGGTGGTTCTGTATTTCGAGAGGCAGGAGGATGCCCTGCTGTTTGCGCTGGCGGCCAGTTCAGCTATGTCAGCGGAAGGGCCGACGCGGGCGAAAGAGGCGGGGGCCAAGATCGCAAACGAGATCTGCAAAGCCAGCCGGATTACGACTGAAGGCGCGCTGAACGGCGCGAGCGCCGAAGAGGATGAGCGGCGGAAACCGCCTCGGCACAAAGTCGCATAGGTGGCTTAGTCTGACCAGGGTTGGGGACGGCGGTCCCAGCGGTGCCGGCGCAGCGTACGTAAGAGGTCACCATCCAAGGGGCCGGCGTCGCTGACCGCAAGGTTTTCCCTCACGTGATTTGTGCGCCTCATGCCCACGATGGTCGTGCTCACGACCGGATTCGAGAGAATAAAGCGCAACGCCATCTCCGGCAGGGTCATGCCTTCCGGTAGGATGTTCTTCAGTTTCTCCACTCGGGCTACAGTGTTCGGAAGATTCTCAGGGCCAAAGTAGAGTGAGCGCCAGTCGTTTTTCGGGAACTTGGTCTCGGCGGTCAGCCCGCCTGCAAGGCTGCCTTCATCGAGTGGGACGCGGGCGACGACGCCGATGTTCAGTTCTCGACACACAGGAAATAGCTGGTCTTCGGGAGACTGGTCGAAAATGTTGTAGATCACCTGTACGGCGTCGACCAGGCCGGTGCGAAGCGCGCGGATGCCGTTCTCCGGTTCCCAGCGGTTGAGGCTCAGGCCGAAGGAGCGAATCAGGCCTTCACCTTTTAGCTTCTCGACGGTCTTGCGGAAATCGGGTTCGTCGGTCCAACTGTCATCCCAGACGTGGAATTGGAGCAGATCGATGGAATCGGATCCCAGCTTTTCGCGGATCAGACGAGCGTATTTGAAAACATGATCGGCGGGGAAAACATCGTGGTATTTGTACTTGGCGGAGGCGGGCCACTTGTCGTTCAACGGGGGAATCTTGGAGGCGGCGTATAGGCGTTTGCTGGGGTTGCGAGAGAGAATCTGCCCGAGCAGGGCATCACTGTGGCCACTGCCGTAGGACCAGGCAGTGTCGAAAAAGTTGCAGCCGAGATCGACGGAGAGTTGCAAGGCGGCGAGGGATTGGGCATCGTCGGCGCCGGTCCAATCGCCCATGCCCCATAGGCCGTGGGCGATTTCGCTAACTTCGAACCCAGCGCGGCCGAGTGTGCGGTATCTCATGAAGACTCCGTTCATTCAAGAAGCTTTACCGCGAAGGGCGCAAAGGGCTCGCAAAGACGGCAAACAGAACCCGAGTCTTGCCTAGTCCACCTGATCCGATTGACAGACTTGCCTCACACTTCTTAACATAGAACTTCACTCCAAGGCTCCCTGGGACGGACTGTTTCACGATGTGTGCGTTGCGCATCTTACCTTTTACAAGCAAATCCTATGATCTCAGTCAAACAGCTTACCAAGAAGTACGCGCGTAACCTTGCGGTTGACCACATTTCTTTCGAGGTCCAGAAGGGCCAGATCGTGGGTTTTCTGGGACCGAACGGCGCGGGCAAAACTACCACCATGCGTATGCTGACATGTTTTCTGCCGCCCACGTCGGGCGGAGCGACCGTGGCCGGATTCGACGTGCTGGAGCAGCCGCTCGAAGTCAAAAAGCGCATCGGGTATCTTCCGGAGACACCGCCGCTGTATCCGGAAATGGAGACCGGTGAATACCTGACGTTCGTGGGCAAGCTGAAAGGCCTTGCCGGGGAAGATCTGAAGAAGAGAGTCGATTTCGTTTGCGAGCGCTGCGCGGTTGCCGATGTGAGAAACAAGCTGCTGGGGCGGCTCTCGAAAGGATACCGGCAGCGCGTGGGTCTGGCGCAGGCGATCATTCATAACCCGGATGTGCTGGTGCTCGACGAGCCGACGGCGGGCCTCGATCCCAAGCAGATCAACGAAACTCGCGACCTGATCAAGGGGCTGGCGGGCGATCACACTATCATTTTGAGCACACACATCTTGCCCGAAGTCGAGCAGACCTGCGAGCAGGTCATCATTATTACCAAGGGCAAATTGGTGGCTACGGACTCGGTGACCAACCTGCAAAACCGGGCACGGGGGGCGGAATCGCTGCTGGTAGAGGTGGGCTCGCGGGATGGAGCGCTGCAGTCCGATATCGTGGTGAAGCGGCTGCAGCAAATTCCGGGAGTGAGCCGCGCTCAACTCAAGACCACTCATGGAGACCGCAAAGTGTTTGAGGTGGAGGGACAGAAAGGTTTTGCGCGGGGCGACCTGGCGCGCGCGGTGGTGCAGGCGGGATGGGACTTGAACGAATTGCGGCCGGCGGCGGTGAGTCTGGAGGAAATATTCCTGCAACTCACGGGCGCAGAAGCGGCGGCAGAAGTCGCCAGCAAGGGAGCAGCGTAAATGCGGAATATCTGGATCATCTGGCGTAAGGAACTGCGCAGCTACTTTGTTTCACCGATCGCGTATCTGCTGTTGACCATGTTCGCGGTGATTTTCGGGTTCTTTTTCTGGAATGCGCTTGGGTACTTTGTCATGATCGGCATGGAGTCGCAGATGCGCGGCCAACCCATGCCCATGAACCTGAACGAAGAAGTCATCCGGCCGCTGCTGTCGAACGCCAGCGTAATTGGGCTGTTTTTCATCCCAATGATTACCATGCGCCTATTTGCCGAGGAGAAGCGCAGCGGGACGATTGAGTTGCTGGTGACGTCGCCGATCCGTGATATCGAAATCATCGTTGGCAAATGGCTTGCGGCGCTGACTATGTATGCGTGCATGCTGCTATTTACTGCGCTGAACTTTGCGTTCTTATTTAAGTATGGAAATCCCGATTGGAAGCCCTTGGCCATTGGCTACCTGGGTTTGCTGCTACAGGCCGGCGGCCTGCTGGCGATTGGCACATTTATTTCGACCTTGACCAGGAATCAGATTATTGCGGGCGCAGCGACGTTCGGCGTGTGCCTGCTGCTGTGGGTGCTGGAATGGGTTAGCGGGTATGAGACGGCGGCCTGGGCGCAAGTGCTTGCTTACATGTCTGTGATTACGCACTTCGAGTCGTTCGCCAAGGGCGTGCTCGACCTGAAGGATGCAATCTTTTATTTAACCGTTATTTTCCTGGGATTGTTTTTCACCGCGCGCTCCATGGAATCTTTGCGCTGGAGGTCGTAAGTGAATACAGAGTTGCTCAAAGCCAGACAGACCCGGTATGTGGCCTATGCCACGGTGTACGTGCTGGTGGTGCTGACTGCGGTAGTGATCGCGAATTTCCTCGCCAACCGGCACGACAAGTCCTACGACGCGACATCGAACAAGCGCTACAGCCTGTCAGAGCAGACGGCCAAGATCGTGAAGGGACTGAAACAGGACGGGACCATCACTTATTTCGACCAGTCAACGCGGTTTCCTCGCGCGAAAGACCTGCTGGGCGAATATTCGAGTCTTTCTCCCAAGATTCATGTGGATTACGTTGACCCGGACAAGAAGCCGCAGGAAACGCGAGAGGCCGGGGTTACAAACTACGGAACTGCGATCGTGCAGGTGGGTGGCAGCAAGGAAGAAGCTAAAAGCTTCACCGAAGAGGGCATTACCGGCGCGATTATCCGCACGTTGAAGCACACCACCCGCACGGTTTGCTTTGTGGCGGGCAGCGGCGAGCATCAGATCGACGATTCCGACCGCAACGGTTATTCGAAATTCAAAGATTTGTTGAGCAAAGACAATTACGTGGCGAAGCCGGTTGACCTGCTGCAGAAAGCGGAAGTGCCGGGCGACTGTACGGTGCTGGTGGTGGGTGGGCCGACCCACGATTATCAGCAGCCGGAAGTGGATGCACTGAAGAAATATGTAGAGGATGGCGGGCGGGCTTTGTTGATGCTGGATCCGCCGCTGAAGATTGGCCGTGCGATGACATCCGACAACGATGCGCTTACGAGCTTGTTGCAGGGTTGGGGAGTGACGGCGCAGAAAGATTTGATTCTCGACCTGAACCCCATTGGGCAGTTGCTGGGAGTGGGGCCGCAAGTGGCGTTGGTGAGGACATACGATTCCCATGTGATCGTCGACGGCATGAAGGGATCCGAGACCGGGTTTCCGCTTTCGCGGTCTCTGGAGATCAAGAACGGCGACAAAACTTCGGTGCAGAAGCTGTTTAGTTCTTCGGACACGAGTCTGGCGACAAGCAATTTGAGTTCTCCGGCGGTTGATCCCAACGATCCCAAGAACAAGAAAGGACCGTTGACGCTTGCGGCGGCGGCAACTTACAACACCGGTAAGCAGGATGCGCAGGGGAGATTTGTGGTGGTGGGAAGTTCGTCGTGGGCAGCGAATTCGTTCATGGGTTTCCAGGGCAACAGCGATCTGGCGCTGAATGCGGTTGACTGGCTTTCGTCGGATGAAGATCTGATTTCGATTCGACCCAAGGAACAGGAAGACCGCCGCATCACCATGACCCGCTCGCAAAGGAACGTGGTAACCCTTACCAGCCAGTTTCTGTTGCCGCTGCTGGTTATCGTGGTGGGTGTCTCAGTGTGGTGGAAAAGGAGATGACTTTTCTGCATTGCGGCGGACGTGAAGCAAAATGAAACTGCGTGGGCTCATTGTTGCAACCGTGGTTTTGGCGGGTTTGACCGGAGCCCTCTACTGGTCGAATCGGCAGAAACCGGCGGAGACCGCGTCGGCTGACGCTCCGCCAAAAATCCTTACTCTCAAACCAGACGACATCTCGAAGATTGATCTCAAGAAAAAGGGCGGGGACGAGCTGGTGCTGGCTCGAGACAGCTCGGGGAAGTGGCAGATCACGGCCCCCCAGCCAATGGGCGTGGAACAAAGCGCGGTTTCTCCCATGCTTTCCAGCCTGTCGGGGCTCACGTCAGAGCGGCTGGTGGAGGACAAGGCCAGCGACCTGGGACAGTATGGCTTGAGCGATCCCGCCCTCACCGCGACCATCACGGAAAAGAACAGCAAGACGCACGGGTTGCTACTGGGCGATCAGACGCCGGCGGGGAGTGCGGTTTACGCCAAGTTGGAGGGCGATCCGCGGGTGTTCACCATCGCCAGCTACAACAAGAGCAGCATCGACAAGAATGTGAACGATCTGCGCGATAAACGCCTACTGACGGTGGATGCTGACAAGATCAGCAAAGTGGAATTGATCGCCAAGAAAGAGGACATTGAGTTTGGCCGCAACAAAGACGGCTGGCAGATCGTGAAGCCGAAGCCGCTGCGGGCGGATGACGGCCAGGTGGCACAATTAGTGCGGACTTTGACCGACGCACGAATGGATTTAGGCGGCGCCGGGCAGGATCCGAAGAAAACGGCGGCAGCGTTTGCCGCAGCCGCTCCGGTGGCGACGGTGAAAGTAACCGCCGAGTCCGGGACGCAGGAACTGCAAGTCCGTAACAGCAAAGACGACTACTACGCCAAGTCAAGCGTGGTGGAAGGCGTATATAAGGTACCGAGCAGCGTGGGCAAGGGGCTGGACAAAGGTCTCGAGGATTTTCGCAACAAGAAGCTGTTCGATTTCGGATTCAGCGATCCCAACAAGATTGAGATTCACGACGGAGCGAAAAGCTATTTCCTCACCAAAGGTGGAAACGATTGGTGGAATGGAAGCGGCAAGAAATTGGATGCCGGCAGCGCGCAAGAGGTGGTGGACAAATTACGCGACCTTTCCGCCAGCAAATTTGTGGATTCCGGATTCACGACTCCGACCATCGAGCTGACGGTGCTATCCAACGATGGCAAGCGAATCGAGAAAGTGCAGGTTGCAAAGAAGGATGCCGGGTACATCGCCAGACGGGAAGGCGAGGCGTCGTTGTATGAGTTAGACGCCCAGGCGGTCACAGACTTGGAAAAAGCTGCGGACGAGATGAAAGTATCTGCTCCGCCGCGCAAGTGAGCTAGCTGGCGCCTGCCTGCTTCGACTCGTCTTTCTCCCGCGCTTCCAGATACTTGTGTAGTTCTTCGCGGTCTTCCGGCAACATCTTCTCGAATCTGATTCCGTTTCCCACCTGGGGATCGCAAGTGACGACGGAGGCAGCTACCAGCAAGGTGTTCTCGATCTGCAGCTTCAGGTCAAGCGTTGTCCCAACCGGGAAGGGAAACATGGTCTCGACGTAGCAACCGCCCGCGCTCAGGTCAGCGGTGGCGCCTCGAATGGGGCCGGAACCGCCTTCGACCTCGATTTCGATGGGGACGCGGATCTTGATGCGCTTGGATTCACGGCGATTCTGGGAGTTGTCATTCATAGGTTATCCCCGATCTGACATGTCACCCGAAGTCCGTAACATCTTAATGGTAGTGCGACCGATGGGGGCGATCAAGAAAAACCGCGGAAACCTACGGACAAAGCAGGGCGACCGGCACAAGCATCCCAAGGCACGCGCGTGGCGCAAACGGGATGCTACGGACTTCCTTCTCTATCGCGAGCGTGCTCTTGACGCGTACTCTACCGCTAGGCAGAATTGCCAGTTGGTCGCGGCTTTCCCTGTTAGCCCGCTTTTGGAGTGAGCCACCGTACCCTCCTCGGAGAAATTGCGATGTCGAACATACGAATCCTTTTCAGATTGGCCATGGTTTTCGCTTTATCGGTGACCACCCTTTCCGCCCAGGTGCTCTACAACTTCGGAAAGAACGCCGGTGATCCACTGAACCCGCAAGCTCCGGGCGTGATAGCGCAGGGGCTGGACGGCAACTTGTACAGCACCACGCCCAGCGGCGGCAGCAACACCTGCGGCGGCCAAACCTGCGGCACGGTGTTCAAGATGGCGTTGAATGGGACGCTTACCGTCCTTTACAGCTTCGATGGCAGGCACGGGGCCAGTCCCGCCAGTGGCTTGACCCTGGGGACGGATGGAAATTTCTATGGCACCACGGCTGGGGGTGGGGCCTCGAGCTTGGGAACGGTTTTCAAGATCACGTCAAACGGCCAACTGACAGTTTTGTACAGCTTTACCGGCCTCAGCGACGGGTCGTACCCGCAGGCTCCTCCGATCCAGGGTGCTGACGGCAACTGGTACGGGACCGTCTATCAGGGAGGCAGCGGCCTTTTCGGCACGATCTACACCATCACATCATCGGGCTTTGCGACGCTCTACGCGTTCGATGGTTCCCATGGCGCCTACCCATCTGCGCCGCTGCTGCTAGGCGCCGATGGCAACCTGTGGGGGACAACGACGGCCGGAGGCAATGGCCACGGCACAATTTTCAAGATCACGACGTCGGGTGTACTGACCGTACTGCACAAATTCGATCGCGGTGACACTCCCAACATCGTTCAGGCCAGCGACGGCAACTTCTACGGTACGATTCTGCACACCAACGTCGGCGATGGGTCCATCTACAAAATGACACCCACGGGAGTCTATTCGACCCTGCACAATTTCAGCGGTGCCGACGGAATCAGCCCCCTTGGCCTGATGCAGGCGACTGACGGAAACTTGTATGGCGTCACCGAACAAGGCGGGACGGCAAACCTGGGGACGGTGTGGCGCATGAGCCTTGGAGGCAGCTTCACGTCTTTGTTCAGCTTTACCAGCGGCACCGGTTCTTCTCCTCAGGTGGTGCCGTTGCAACACACCAAGGGAATTCTCTATGGAGAGGCGTCGGCCGGCGGCAAGTTTAACGGCGGCACGTTCCTGGATGGAAGCATTGGTCTGAAACCCTTTGCCGGCCTGCTTCCGACAACCGGGGCGGCGGGGAGTTCGGTCGGTATCCTGGGTCAGGGGTTAGGACAGGCCACCGGCGTTTCTTTCAATGGAACGGCGGCAACGTTTTCACTTGTATCGGACACGTTCATGACGGCGACCGTCCCCGCAGGTGCGACCACGGGAGCGGTTACGGTGACGACTCCGACTGGTACGCTGACCAGCAACAAGCAATTCATTGTGCTGCCCTGATCGGGGAAGGTGGTCACCGTATCATGTGAGGTCCGGCGACAACCAGAGAAAGATCAGCTGATACAATGCCCAGTCGAATGGGTGTGAGATGAAGCGCCCCGCCAGAATAGTGCTAGCAGTGGTGGTTTCCGCAACCACGTTTGTGCGCGCGCAAAGCTACAATACCCCGATCCGCCATGTGATCGTGGTAGTTCAAGAGAACCGCACTCCCGACAATCTCTTTCAGGATCCGGTGCTGATTGCAAACGGAGCCGACATTTCCACCACGGGGTTCTACAAAGATCATCACGGCCAGCGGGTGACCCTTCCGCTGGCGCCCGGTCAGCTTGACTCCTGTTACGATCCCGCCCACACTCACGCCGCCTGGATGCAGATGTGGGACAACGGGGCGATGGACGGCGCCAACCGAATCACGGTAAGACTCAACGAATGCATCCCGGTCATGACGGTCCCACGGAATCCTCAATTCACATACGTGAAAAATACGCTGTTTGATGGAACGCACGGCATTCTTGATCCTTATTTTCAGCTGGCCGAACAGTACGGGTTCGCCGACCGAATGTTTCAGACTAATCAAGGTCCCAGCTTCCCCGCACACCAGTTTCTTTTCACGGGAACTTCGGCGCCGGTTCCTTACGACGATCCAAGCGGCTTTTGGACCTGGTTCTCTGCGGAAAACCCGGTGAACACGGGGAGTACTGGGTGTATTGCAGAACAAGGAGAAGTGGTTTTAGAGATTGCTCCCAATGGGCAGGAATCTGCCGGCTACAACCAGGGTTACCCTTGCTATGAACACCCCACGATGACCGATCTGCTGGACAGCGCAACTCCGCCGATCAGTTGGCGGTATTACGCCTACGGGAAGCCGGGAACCGTGAAAGGCGGACAGATCTGGAATGCCCCCAACGCCATCGATCATATTTGCCAGTCGTCTGGGGCTGGAGGGGTCTGCCATGGACAGGAGTGGAAAAGCAATGTAGTGATCGGTTCCCAGCAGGTGCTGACCGACATCTGTAACGGAAATCTGGCAAACGTGACCTGGGTGATTCCCGACGGGAACTGGTCCGACCATGCCGGTACCGTGAATGATGATGGGGGGCCGTCCTGGGTTGGGGCTCTAACCAACTACATCGGGAACAGTAACAATAACGGGGCTTGCGTCCCGGAAAACTACTGGAGCGACACCGTCATTTTGGTGGTGTGGGACGATTGGGGCGGATGGTTTGACCACGTTGCGCCGTGGGCAATCGGGTATACGAATAACACCGGCGGACAGTACGTTTACGGGTTCCGCGTGCCGCTCCTTGTGATTTCAGCCTACACGCAGCAAACCCAGGGTATACAGGGATTCACGGGCTACATTTCTTCCTTGAACTACGATTTCGGCAGCA
>Ga0207057_1122_pt1 | contig 19672 bp, 16 predicted proteins | sample Alteio_BWMinCont_33_FD_153265 | JGI IMG/M metagenome (GOLD analysis project Ga0207057, IMG submission 153265) | Enriched cells from forest soil in Barre Woods Harvard Forest LTER site, Petersham, Massachusetts, United States -... | ecosystem: Environmental > Terrestrial > Soil > Temperate forest >... | reverse complement strand
CGGACGGCCGGGTTTCTACTTCCGCGTCCTGCGCGAAGGTGAGGTAGGCGCTGGCGACGAAATTGTGAAGATGGGAGAGGCGGACGAGCGAATGACGGTCGCAGAGGTCAACGCGCTTCTCTATTCGCCGAATCATCCCCGCGATCGACTGGAGCGCGCATTACGAATTAAAGCGCTTTCGCCGGGATGGCGGTCATCGTTCGAGGCGTTATTGCAGAGCCAAATGTTGGGAACGGAGAGTGGGAACGCGCGGCTTGCACCGGCAGCCGCGTCCCATCCGGTCGCGCCAGGATTTCGGCCGCTCGCGGTAACGGCAATCGATCAGGAATCTGCAGACGTCATCTCGCTGACGATGCAGAGCGCGGACGGTCGGCCCCTGCCAACGGCTCTGCCGGGCAGTACGTGGTCTTGCGTCTTCCGCGGGCCACAGGCGGCCCTCCACTTTTTCGCAGTTACTCGCTCTCAGGCCCCCTCTCGACGGAGTGTTATCGAATCAGCGTGAAGATCGAGCCGAATGGGGCGGCTGGAGCTTACCTGCGGGAGCATGTCCGGGTGGGCGCTGCTCTCGACGTCAGCTCTCCGCGCGGAAGTTTCATTCTGCAGTCCGGAGAGCGGCCAGTGGTGCTGCTCAGCGCGGGAATCGGGTCGACGCCCGTTCTGGCGATGCTGTACGCGCTGGCGGCGGCACGCTCGACAAAGGATGTCTTGTGGCTGCATGCGGCTCGCGATCGGGAGCATCATCCATTCAGGGCCGAAGTCCGCCACCTCATGCTCACGCTCACGCGCGGCCGCAGTTATGTTTGTTACAGCAAGCCGGGCTCGAGCGACAAGATGGGCGAAGATTTCGACGCTGCCGGTCACCTGTCGCGATCGGTTTTCGACGAGGGCGGGGTGCCACCGGAGGCGGATGTCTACATCTGCGGGCCGACTCGCTTCATGGCAGAGATGAAAGAGGCGCTTACAATCTTCGGCGTGTCGCCGGAGCGGATTCACGTCGAAATTTTTAACGGCAGCGCGCCGATGACACCTGGTGTCGTCGGTACAATAACGCGAGCTCCGCATCTTCCCAAGGGCGAGGCCGACACCGGTCCGCTGGTGTCGTTCGCACGCAGCGGCATCGCCGCACACTGGCAGGCCTCGGCCTACCAGAGCATTTTGGAGCTGGCGGAGGCGTGCGACGTCCCGGTCCGTTGGTCGTGCCGGACTGGTGTTTGTCACAACTGTGAGAGTGGTTTGGTTTCAGGGGCGGTCGTCTACGGACCGGAGCCACTCGATAAGCCTGCCGACGGCAACCTTCTCGTTTGCTGCTCACAACCGATTCGCGACGTAGTCATCGATTTGTGAAGCGCGACCGAGATCGATTTCTCAGGCGGTTGACTCGATCCTTCACAGTAGCTCGCATGGAGTCCAAGAAGGAGCGCACTAGTCCACGGCCAGGGGCGGCGTCTGGCCGCAAATGGAAGATCAGGGCGGCGCAGATCAGACCGAACCCGACGCGCGGCGCGACGAAGGCAACCAGCATAGCGGTCGTAAAGCTCACAAGAACACCGAGTGATCGGCGCCTCGCCAAGCGCCGCGTATCCTCGGACACCCGCGTGGCGTCCGCGCGGGCTAAGATTTCGTGCTCGAAGACGTTGTATGCAATGTCGATGCACACGAATAGTCCAGTGTAAAACACTACGGGGGACGACGCGAGCCGTGTACGGGCAATCCATGCCGTCGCAAAGGGCAGGAGCGATACCATGAAAAGATGGACGAAGTTGATCCATATCAATTTCAGCGATGGAGCAGCTGCGAACCGCATAAGGTAATGGTGGTTTATCCAAATAATGGCGATGAAGAGATAACTCACCACATAGCTGATGGCCGTTGGCCATAGAGGCAGAAGATCCGAGAACGCCGGCTGATCCGGTGCTTTGAGCTCCAGGACCATGATCGTCACGATCACCGCGAAGACCGCGTCTGAATATGCGGCCACCCGACCCGCTGTTGTCTTTTCTTCAGGCATAGTGCGCTCCCGGAGTTAGCAAGACCTTAATCACACAAATCACATACGTGACAGCAGACACTCACGGGCGACAGGCACGCGCTTGCCGCATGGCGTAATAGGCTTCTCGGACCCTTGATTGCGTCCGATTGACTCGTTGCCGATTCTCACTGAGTTTTCTAAATCACCAAAGAGTTGATCAAGCGCCGTCGATCACTTCCGCCGACAACTCGCATGACAACTGCGCGACGGATTGACCTCACTTCACGCGGGGTTTTAAGAGTAGATTTTATGCTGGCGGGAACAATACGGGAACATCATTGATTCAGTATTTTCAACCACTTAAGAGGAGAGTGTAAAAAGGGGCCTCGGGGAATGACTGCGATACTAGTCGGTAAGCTATTGATTCTAAATGGTGGCCAGAGACGGGATCGAACCGCCGCCGCCGGCCTTTTCAGGGCCCCTTACCAATGGACCTAAGTGGCTTAGAATCAGCGGACGCGATTGATAGGAAAGATGTTAGAGCAGCACCCATTTGGGATTGTTTGGGATCATTTGGGATCGTTCCCTCCCCAGGTTGTTCCCGTATTGTTCCCGCGCGGCGAAACGCTTTTCTGGCTCCAGTCTTTCATCAACATCCCCAGTCTCCTGTTCTTGGCCAAACACCGCGAGAATTAAAAAACTCGTCCCGACGGAGTAAGCGAAAGTGTCGACTCGAGGTAGCGCCAGACAACGATTGCACCGATGACATGCATTTAGTACTTAAGCTGGGATGGGTCGCGTTTTTTGACACTCCCCGGGAATGTTTTGGGACTGTAATTGGGTACGGTGGGACAATACGTTTCTGCATCTAGCGAGCGAGTGGCTCAGACTTGCGAGCAGGGGCCGCGCTGGATTCCAGGGAAGATCCACGTTGATCAACGTTCCAAGCGACTGTAAATATTTAGGCCTTCGCACGCTGCATCTGTAGCGACGAGGAGCCTGATCTCCCTCTTCTTAACCGCCTCGTTGATATCCTCTCGCTTTGAGGGGCCCGGGAGGGACTTGAACGATTTCTACACCGTGGACTCCTTTTGGCATCTAGTTGGGCAACTAGCGGTGGTGGCTGGGGTCCCTCGCTTCGGTTTGTTCATCGTTGGGCATTTCCTGCGGGTTGTGTAATCTCGGCATTCGGTTGAGACCGCTCAGCCGCAATCTCCTTGTTGAAGTTGAAATCGGTTGTTGTCGTACCGGTGATCATTCGCGCACCACGGCTGAAGGTGAGGTCTTGGAATGCCCACTGAATAAACACCAGCACCCTGCTTTGAAACTGGACGATCGATCGAAAGTCGTTTCTCAGTGTCTGCCGCGCAATCTCCCCGATTGCACCAGCGAGCTCTACGCACGTTGCGCCCCCGCCGACGATGACAAAGGTCAACCAGGAAGCTCGGGAAACTGGATCAGAGATTCGCTCGGCGACTTCAAATGCGTAGAGAATCTTGTGGCGAATCTCTGTAGCCTCCTCGATGCTTTTCGGGTAGGGCGCCCATTGGCGCCATTCTTCATGCCCGTAGTACGAACTCTGGGCTCCGGCAGCGACGATCAGGAAGTCGTACTGCACGATCGCTCCGTCCGCGAGAAGGATTGCATTCGTGTTAAGGTTTACGTCAACGACATCGCCGAGCAACACTCTCGCATTCTTTTGCTTGCTCAAGACGCCGCGCAAGGGCGCAGCGATTTCTCCGGGCGATAGTGAGCTTGTTGCAACCTGGTAGAGCAACGGCTGGAAGAGATGGAAATTCCGGCGATCAATCAATGTGATGTCGACGAGCGCCTGGGCTGCACTGAGTCCTCCAAAACCTCCGCCAATGATGACTACGTGGGGCCGTGTGCTCAAAATGACACCTCGCATGAACAGTTGATCTTTGCTACAACCAGCCTCGGGGACTTTCCGGCCGACATCCGAATATTGGCACCTGGAGTGCCAATACAGACGAAGTTGCTAACCCTTGCACAATGAAGTCCGATGGAACTGGTGTCCCGATGAAGAGTGTCGAGAGTCGTATTTGTCGAAGACAGGTCCGACAAAGATGAGCCCGCCAGGGTGGAATGGTTTGAGTTTCCTAACGCAGCAGCCTATTGTCTGCCCGCAGGAGTTTCGTTCGACAATTTGCAGACGATATAATTTGGCCACGCCGGGCCTGCCCCTTCCAGGCTTGCCGGCTGGTCGGGGTTCGTAATGACTACCCCTGGAATCCAAACTCCAGCTCACTCGGAACTGCGCCGTTTCGTTAATCACGTTCCAGCGCTTGGCTGGTCCGCTCTGCCGGACGGCTCTCTTGAATATGTGAACCAGCGCTTCCGCGATTACACCGGGCTTTCTCCGGATGAGTTGTACGGTTCGGGGTGGAAATCGGCCATCCACCGGGACGACATCCAACCGCTAGAAAGCTGGTCGCAGGAACTTGTGCAGTCCCGGGAGGCCGGTACGACGGAAGTGCGTCTACGCCGCTTTGACGGTTCCTATCGATGGTTTCTTGTTTTTGCGAACCCCCTGCGGGATGCATCAGGCAGCGTCGTCGCTTGGTACGGAACAAATATTGACATCGAGGATCGAAAGCAGGCAGAGGCAACACTGCGAGCGAGGGAGCTGTCGTGGCGGCAGATCGTCGATAATATCCCCGGCCTGGTGGCGACGATGGGCGCAACCGGTGAGGTCGAGTTTCTCAACCGCCAGACCTTGGAGTATTTCGGCAAACTACATGACGATTTGAAGAACTGGGCTCTAAGCGATGCAGTTCATCCGGATGACCTTCCCCGCGTCATCCAGGCTCGTATCAAGTCGATCGAAGAGGGCGGGATCTACGACATTGAGCACCGCTGCCGCCGTGCCGACGGAGTATATCGATGGTTTCAGGTCCGCGGTCTCCCCGTGAGAGACGCAGAAGATACGATCACCGCGTGGTATCTCCTCCTCACTGACATCGATGACCGTAAGAAGGCTGAAGAGGCTCTGCGGTCGGCCGAGCGCAATCTTGCTGCCATCATTAATACGATCCCCACAACAGCATGGACTACTCGCCCCGATGGCTATTGTGACTTCCTCAATCAGGTGTGGCTCGAATACGCAGGTATGTCCGCAGAACAAGCGGAGGGCTGGGGCTGGGCGGAAGCGATTCATCCAGACGACCGGGAGAACCTGGTCGATGAATGGCACTTGTGTCTGGTTTCGGGCACCCCGGTCGACACGGAAGCCCGGATTCGCCGGTTCGACGGTTCCTATCGATGGTTCCTTTTTCGCGCCAATCCTTTGCGAGACGAATCCGGGAAAATCGTCAAATGGTACGGAACCACTATAGACATCGAGGATCGCAAGCAGAGAGAGGAAACCTTGCGGGCCAGCGAACTGTCTTGGCGGCAGATTATCGACAATATTCCCGGGTTCGTGAATGTGGGGACAATAAGCGAGCCTACGTTTTTCAACCGACAGGGACTGGAGTATTTCGGCAAAACAAATGAGGAGTTGAAAGACTGGGCCCGCATCGGTGTCATTCATCCTGAGGACCTTCCTAGCGTAATCGAGGCTTGGGCAACGTCGCTCGAAACGGGCCAGATCCTTGACATCGAGGCACGTTTTCGACGCGCGGATAGTGTTTACCGCTGGTTCCAGATGCGCGCCGTACCAGCGCGAGATGCGGAAGGCAAGATAAGCGACTGGTATGCGCTTCATACAGACATCGAGGACCGGAAGCGCGCCGAGGAGATGCTGCGGCAAAGTGAGGCCGAACTTCGTACGATAACCGATACTGTTCGCCAACCCATCGTGGTCCTGGCGCCTGATGGCTTCACACTCTACGCGAACCAGGTTGCGCTGGATAATACCGGACTCACCCTGGACGAGGTGATCAAAGAAGGGTTCCTAGAACGAGCTTGCCATCCTGACGATTTAAATCGGGTGCTCCTCGATGAGCGTCGGGTCGGACTGTTGGAGGGGGTTCCTTTCGATCTGGAAATGCGCCTTTTGCGTAAGAGCGGGCAATATCGCTGGCACCTTATGCAATACAATCCGCTGGAAGATGAGGGCGGCCAGATCGTCCGCTGGTACGTAACGGCAACCGACATCGACGATCGCAAGAAGGCGGAAAAGCGGCTCCGACACGAGAACGTCAAGCTTGCCCGTGAGAATGTCTATCTCGAAGAACAAATCCGCAGTGAGATGGGCTTCGAGCAGATCATCGGGAGCAGTCCGGCGCTGAACCATGTTCTCGAATTGGTTGAAACCGTAGCACCCAATGATTCCACCGTCCTGTTGCTTGGCGAGACCGGCACGGGCAAGGAATTGATCGCTCGCGCCATCCACGAACGGAGCCGGCGAAAGGCGAAAACATTCGTGAAACTGAATTGCGCCGCCATCCCCACGGGTCTGCTGGAGAGCGAACTGTTCGGGCATGAAAAGGGGGCGTTCACGGGCGCGATTATTCAAAAGGCCGGCCGAATGGAACTGGCTGATCAAGGCACCCTGTTCCTGGACGAAGTGGGAGACATTCCCATTGACATCCAGCCGAAGCTGTTGCGTGCTTTGCAGGAGAAAGAGTTCGAGCGGCTTGGCAGTACGCACACGCGGAGGGTAAATCTGCGGCTTGTTGCAGCAACCAATCGCAATCTGGAAAGGATGGTCACTGACAGGGAGTTCCGCAGTGATCTCTTTTACCGCTTGAACGTCTTCCCGATCCGCATTCCGCCTCTACGAGACCGTAAAGATGACATTCCTCTGCTGGCTGTCTATTTTGTCCAGAAGTTTGCCAAGCAAATGCAGAAGCGCATCGATTCGATTCCGGTGGCAACAATGAAGGCGCTGACGGCCTGGGATTGGCCCGGCAACATCCGCGAACTCGAGAACTTCATCGAACGCGCCGTGATTCTAACGCGTGGTGAATCGCTGGCGGCCCCGCTTGCCGAACTTCGCAAAGTGACAGCTGACGAACCGGTGCGGGAATCTGCTCCAAAGGCCGACGACGATATTGCACGTATCGTCAAAGTGACGATCGCATCGCTGAAAAGCAATACGGCGCCAAACGAGCGCACGAAGAAGCAGCATGACGAGATCGTTCGCGCGTTGACCGAATGCAAAGGGCGCGTAGGGGGGGCCGACGGCGCCGCAGTGCGCATGGGTCTCAGCCGCACAACGCTGATCTCGCGGATGAAGAAACTCGGAATTGACCCACATAATTACGCCTGAACTTCGCCCTATCGCTCGACGTTTTCGACTCTCGACACCCATCCATCTACCAAATGATAGAAAACACAACAACTACATCTATCAAACTTTGGCGTTGCACTTGCTTCACGCATAGGAATGTTGAAGATTTCGATCAAAGACGGCCGGACCAGACGCCTGCTGATCTTAGAGGGTAAGATCATTGCGCCTTGGACCATCGAGTTGAGTAAGGCTGCGTGCCAGGACCGTGCAAATCACCTTGCTGGCCGGGAACTCGTCGTCGACCTTCGGGGAGTGACTGATATTAGCGCAGACGGAGAGGAGGCTTTGTACTGCCTAATGGTTCAGGGAGCAAAGTTCCGCGGGGGTGGCGTGTTTACTAAGCAGGTATTGAAGCAACTTGCTCAACGAGTGCGCCGAAATGACTCGCTTTAGAAATGCAAAGGTATGGCTGAACTGAAAAACAGAAAAGCTGGTCAGGACGGTCACCATCTCCGAAGTTTTTCGTTGTGAAGTCTTGACGCAAGAAACACCAATCACTTACACCGATCATTGACCGAGCTTGACAAAAACCTTCAGCGAGGCCCGCTGCACTCAGGAAGTAGCTTGCATGGAGCATCTTCGCGAAACGGAACTATTCACGAAGAAGGCCGCGGCGCAAGCCAATGGAAACAGCATGCGTGCGATCATTTGCTCCTAGTTTCGAGAGGATATTTTTTATATGCCCTTTGATCGTGTGCTCTGAGAGATTGAGTTGAACGGCGATGATCTTGTTTGAGTTGCCTTCCGAAACATGTCTCAGCACTTCAATCTCACGCTCAGTCAACGCTTCATCGCTGAAATGCTCAGCGAGCCGTACCGCCACGACTGTTGGAATTGGCCTCTTCCCCTCATTGACCTTATGATGTCCGCCATGTCCGCGGGCCCTGTGCTCTTCAGCATGTAGGAGCGTGCACCCGAGGCCAAGGCCCGCTGGATCTCGGCGACACCTTCAAACATAGTCAGGACGATGATGCGCATTAGCGACTTTTGCGTAGATCGCAATCATAGAAGTCGATACCAGACATGTCCGGAAGATGGGGATCCATAAGAGTAACGTCGGGCGCGTACTCGCAAAAGTACTTGATCCAGCCGCATCTGACCGGCGAATCCAGAGGCACATGGTTTAGGGTCACATGTAGTTGCATCGAGGCGCTCGCGAAACTTGCAGAAGCGTGTCGTGGAGTTCCTGTGCAATTCTCGTGCGCTCTTCAAGCCGCACATTCTCCTCCCGAACCGTAGCGTCTGTGGCTACGCCCGTTTCCCTCAATGTGCGGTCATGTCACTCTATCCAGGATCGGACGATGCCAAGTTTTTTCATGCGGAACTGAAGGGTTGAGCGGTTCATCCCCAGTCGTGCGGCCGCTCCGCGAGGGCCCGAGATGACCCATTTCGTTTCTTTCAAGGTGAAAAGAATGTGTTCGCGCTCAGCTTCCTCAAGAGTCCTGTGCCTGGTTCCGTCCTGAGTTGGCACGCTGTGGGCCTGAAGACCAGCAACTGGTACCCGGAGCACCGGACCGCTCGAAAGAATTACCGAATGCTCGATCAGATTCTGCAACTCACGAATGTTTCCAGGCCACGAGTGGCGAACCAGAATATCCATTGTTTCTGACGGGATGGTATCGATTGCGCGATTCATGCGGCGCGCAAAATGGTGTACGAAGTGCCGCACCAGCAAAGGAATATCCTCGGGGCGCTCACGAAGAGTCGGCACATGAATGGGGAAGATGTTGAGCCGATAGAAAAGGTCTGCCCGAAATGTCCTGTGCTCGACGCAATCCGCCAGATTTCGGTTTGTTGCGGCGATTAGACGGGCATCGGTCTTGATCGTGCGCGTACTTCCCAGTCGTTCGAATTCCCTTTCCTGCAGCACGCGCAACAACTTAGGTTGGAGCTCCAGCGGGATCTCGCCAATTTCGTCCAGGAATGCGGTGCCATGGTTCGCCAGCTCGAACCGGCCGACCCGTTGCATGATGGCGCCCGTGAAGGCGCCTTTCTCGTGACCGAACAGTTCGCTCTCGAGAAGACCGGTGGGTATTGCCGCACAATTCAGCTTCACGAACGCTTTTGAGTTTCGAGAACTGCGCTCATGAATGGCCCGGGCTACGAGTTCCTTGCCGGTGCCGGTCTCGCCGTAGATTAATACCGTCGAATCCGTGGGAGCGACGATTTCAATCTTTCGCAACACACAACGGATGGCAGAACTTCGGCCGATAATTTCTTCAAATCCCTGCTCGCTTCGGATCTCGTCTTCGAGATACAGCTTTTCTCTTGAGAGCTGTTCTTTTAACTCCTTAATTTCGGCGTAGGCCTGGGCATTCTCAATAGTAAGTGCCACCTGATTGGCGATCTGACTGACAAAATCCATGTCTTGCTGCAGTAAAGCCTGCTCCTTTTGCTTGTTAAGCTCAATGACACCCAGTACCCGGTTGCGGCTGACGAGCGGCAAGACATAACCTGCATTCTCACGACTGAGCATGGGCCTCCTGGATCGGAACACCTCACGGACTTCTTCACCGCTCGTGTTCCCTTCAAGCCAACCGTCAGTCTCCTCGTCCGCGCTCGCATGATCTTGAGAATCAATCGCGAAAAGCCTTAGCGAATTAGTCTCTTTATCAGGTAAGTGAATGGCAACTGAGTCGCACTGGATCATGCGGCGAACCATTGCGGAAGTGGCACGAAGAAGCTCGCGAATCTCCAGGTTCGAGACAATCTGGCCGGTGACATCGTGGAGTGCCTGTGCAATTCTCGTGCGCTCTTCAAGCCGCACATTCTCCTCTCGAACCGTAGCGTCTGTGGCTACGCCCGTTTCCCTCAATGTGCGGCCTCGAATTAATTTCCCGTCGGGTCTCCAGAATGTGGGGGCACCTTTAGGACTGATAGTAGTGATGTGAACCTGTTGATAGGCATTCGCACTCATGACTCACCTCCGTTGCTTCTTGAATCCTTGTGTACTGGTTTGAGCTGGATGATTCTTAGCCTGTTTCCGTTATTCCGGTTCGCCTTTTCGTTCGGCAACGAATACCAAACCAAGAGACCGATGCCGCCACTTCAGCATCGCTGCACTTCCAAGAAGCGCGGGTTCTCATTCAAGGGAGCAATCGAGCCTAAGGAGCGAAATTCAAACCGACATCTGAACATTGGCACTTGTCATGCCAAAACAGATTAGCCACTATTCCCTTGCAGATGAATGGAATGGAATCACTTTCGTCTCCGACGGAGTGTCGAGTGTCGTAATTGTCGAATTGTGCGAAATCAATTTCGACAACGATCTCCTCAGACCCGCTTAGGCTTTTTGGCCGGACTCACACCGGCCCAGAAGTCTAACTCAGGGTCAGATTCCCACTTATCACTGAGATGAGCGCGCTAGGAGTCGCCGCGCCGAAGTGCTGTGCGAATGGCACACGAAATACAGGCATCCCGCTGCCGTCCGTCTTTATGTTTTCTCGACGGTCACAACAGATGGACTACGGCCCCGACGGCTCTGACTTCAACGGCTAACACATAAGCTTCCCCTCACGCATGAAGACGATCGCTGATTACCTAAGCGGTCCGCCTGAACTGCGCCTTTCCGCCTTACTCCAGGTCATCCTAACTTCGACATCGTTCGACAGTCTCGACTTTCGACATCTCCTTTCGACGCCTCTTCCGCTTCTCTCCTTGAAAAATCAATCATTTTGGGGAATGGGGCAGTTTGGCATGAGTCTTGCCATTTTCAGGTACGAAAGGAAATGGAGGACGAACATGCACGACAACCAATATCAGGAATTGTTCGATCGGCAGAAGCGAACCTTTGCATCCGGTGTTACGCGCACCTACGACTGGCGTGTTGATCAGCTCGATCGCATGGCCAAAATGATCACAGAGAACGAAGACCAGTTGCAGACCGCAATTCGAGAGGACTTCAAGACGGCGACGCAGGAATATGTCTTCGAGACATTTGCTTGTGTCGGGGAGGTCTTCTATCAGAAGAGCCAGCTGAAAGAATGGATGGCTCCTGTTCAGGCACCTGTTCCGAGGGCGCTGGCCGCAACTGGACACAGGGGAGTCATCTACCGCGACCCCCACGGAGTTGCACTCATAATCGGGCCGTTCAATGGGCCGCTAATTCTCTTGCTGAGACCCGCGATCGCAGCGCTCGCAGCTGGCAACTGCTGCGTGCTGAAGCTGAGTTCAGCAATCGAAGCGACTTCCCGCGTGCTGTTGGAACTTATTCCAAGATACTTCGACGCAGGTGCCGTAACCGCAGTGATTGGTGGCAAAGAAGAGACGACTGAAATACTAAAGTTGCCTTTTGATTTCATCTTCTTCACCGGAAGCACGACTGTTGGAAAGGTAGTTGCTCATGCAGCGGCCGAGAATCTCACACCGGTGATCCTTGAGCTAGGCGGAATGAATCCGGCGTTGGTAGATGAAACTGCCAATATCCCTGATGCCGCTCGCAAAATTGTATGGGGCGCCATGGCTTGGGGTGGGCAGTGGTGCACTTCGCCCGGTTACGCCTATGTGCACGAATCGATCGCCAGCGAGTTTGTTGCCGAGGCAAAGTTGGCTCTCCTTGCCCTCTACGGAAGCGACCCCAGAGCGAACCCGGACTATTCGCGCGTGATCAATGCGCGTGCGGTAGAACGGCTGGCCGGCATTATCGACCCCAAGAAGGTTGTCGCCGGTGGAAAGTCCGATCCCACGACTCGCTATCTTGACCCTACCATCATTTATCCGGTCACTTGGGACGACCCCATTATGGAGGACGAGATCTTCGGCCCGATCCTCCCCATCCTCACCTACAAGACGCTCGATGAAGCGTTCGAAAAAATCGCGGCCACTCCGCTTCCTCTCGCAGCCTTCATTTTCAGCAAAAACCAAACTGCCATCGATCGCTTCACAGGAGAGCTTGCGTACGGGGGAGGCGCAGTCAATCAAGTGAATATTCATCTCTTCATCGAATCGATGCCCTTCGGTGGCGCCGGGACGTCGGGAATGGGGCACTACTACGGAAAGTATGGCTACGACTCCTTTACTCACGCGAAGTCGATACTCGTTTCGCCCCCGGATGTCGCGATCAAGCATCTGCTGCCGCCCTACACCGCAGAAAAAAACAGCGAACTCAAAATCTGGTTTGAATACTAGGCGCGCACGCGTCCCACTCACGGAACAAAAAGGTCAATATGTCGAGCGCGCTCGTCTTGACCTGAGTCATGCAAACTTTCGCGGATAGGCAAAATCCTAGCTGCAGAAACACAGATCACTGATAAGGAGCAATGTATGCCAATGAACGAACTTCTCGCCCGGATTATTGATGCCCACGGCGGAATCGATCGCTGGAATCAACATGAGCGGGTCGAGGCCACGATCGTGAGCGGTGGCGGCTTCTTTCGCCTAAAGGGCTTCCCGCAGGATTCGACTCCACGTCGCATGACAGTGTGGTTGCATGAAAAGCGCTCGTCAGTCGTGCCCTTCGGGGCTCCCGATCAGCGCACGATGTTTACGCCAGAGAGGATTGCCATCGAGAAGCTCGACGGCACAACAATTGCCGAGCGCCACATCCCCAAAGACTCGTTTGCTGGTCATCAGATGCAAACGCCGTGGGACTCGCTCCATCGGGCTTATTTCGACGGAGAAGCGCTGTGGACTTATCTAACAACACCCTTTCTTCTCACAATGAATGGAGTGCGGGTCGAGGAAACAGAGCCATGGCGAGAGGGAACAGAAACGTGGCGTGTCTTGCGCGCTTACTTTCTGGGTTCGATTGAGACGCACTGCGGCATTCAGGATTTCTTCTTCGGCGAGGATCTGATGCTACGCCGCCACGACTACAGCGTTAATGTAGCGGGCGGCTTTGCAGCGGCCCAGCTAACTTCTGACTACGTGGTTGCCAACGGTATTCATCTGCCAACCAAGCGTCGCGCCTACACGCGGGGAAACGATCGCCAGCCGATCCTGGAAATGCAGATGGTCTCCATCGACTTAAGCGAGGTGCGGTTTGAGTAGCGAGTTGCTCTCCTCACTCTCACGCCCGAACTCTTGCAGGACGAACATGCACGACAGCCCTACTAAACCGATGAGGGCTGACAACGTCGAGGGGTTCGATGTGTTGATTACCGAGCCTAAAGGAGGAGGCGATATGAGCAAAACGTACAGAGCAATCGAGATCAAGAAACCAGGAGAGTGGTCCGCAGTAAGAAAGCCTCTTCAGGACCCGGGCCCAAATCAAGTACGTATTCGGGTAGAGGCCTGCGGTGTATGCCATTCAGACGCGGGGACCGTGGAAGGCCTTTTCCCAATAACCTTCCCCCGAGTGCCGGGCCACGAGGCCGTCGGCCGGATCGATGCTGTCGGCTCAGAAGTGAAGGGCTGGGCCGTTGGACAGCGCGTTGGAGTTGGATTCCTTGGCGGCCCGTGTGGCTACTGTGACTTCTGCCGCGATGGCGATCTGGTGAATTGCAAAAATCAGGAGTTCACCGGGATTCACAGTGATGGTGGGTATGCGGAAGTGATGCTCGCAAAAGCGAGCGGGCTGGTGCGGATACCTGACGATCTGTCGTCTGCTGACGCTGCGCCGTTGTTGTGTGCGGGGATAACCACATTCAGTGCATTACGCAACTCGCCGGCGAAGGCTGGTGATCTTGTTGCAGTGGTAGGCATTGGCGGGCTTGGCCATTTAGGCGTGCAATATGCGCGCCACATAGGCTTCGAGGTTGTAGCCATCTCTCGCGGCGCTGATACAGCGGAACTTGCAAGGAAACTCGGCGCGCACCACTACATTGACAGCGCCTCTACGGACCCGGCGGCAGCCTTGCAGGCACTCGGCGGAGCTCAAGTAATCCTGATCACCGCTTCAAGTGCGGCGGTGGTCTCACAGACATTCAAGGGACTACGTCCCAACGGTGTCTCCGTCGTAGTCGGCGTCGGACCTGAGCCGATCCAGACTTCGATATCGGATCTGATATGGGAGAGCCGCAGACTTGAGGGCAGCCTGACGGGAAATTCCGCGACAGGCGACGCGACGCTCAAGTTCAGCGTCCTGAGTGGCATCTCTGCCATGATCGAAACCGTTCCACTCGAACAGGCTGCAGAGGCCTACGCGAAGATGATGGCGGGTAAAGCGCGTTTTCGCATGGTCCTGACCATGAACGACTCCACTACCGACTCGGGCAAAAACTGACTTATTCGGGAAGGCACAATTATGAGTCAAGCGGCACAAGTCATCGAATCACGAGTGCTGAAACCCGTGTGGCAAAAGTATGGGACCCCTTTGATTGTCGTCGTGCTGGCCGCGGCGGTGATTATGACAGTTACCCGCAACTGGAATGGCTGGGAGGGAGCACGGGCCGAACAAGTAACCAATGATGCTTATGTTCGCGGCGATCTCACCCCGCTCAGCACGAAGATCTCGGGTATCGTTCGCGAAGTGAAGGTTAACGATTACCAGATCGTCCATAAGGGGGACATTCTGGTTCAGCTCGACGACGACGACTACCGGGCGCAGGTGGCGCAGGCTGCCGCCGCGGTTGAGGCTGCAAGGGCAGCCATTGAAGACAATCGCAGGCAGGAAGACTTGGAAGACGCAAAGATACAGCGCGCGCTCGCCGGGGTCGATAACGCCAAAGCTCAGATCACTGCCGCGCAGGCCGGAAAGGACGCAGTGCACGCCGACGTGATCCGTACTCGCGAGGAACGTGCACGACAGGAAGCACTGTTCGAGTCGAATTCTACAACGCAGCAGAAAGTTGAGCAGGCCGTGGCCGATGAGGAGAGATATGCGGCACAGGCGGCAAGCCGCGACGCGGACATCGCTCAAGCGCATGCATCCCTAAACAGCAATGAATCGGCGGCCGAAGCAGAACGCCGCAGCAAGGTCGTCCTTGAATCTCAGGAGGTGCAACTCGTCGCCGATCTTCATGCCAAGGAAGCGGCGCTTACGGTTGCTGAGGTGAACCTGGGCTACACGCGCATTGTGGCGCCGGCGGACGGAACTATAGGTGAGCGTCAGGTGCGTCCTGGACAACTCGTTTCCCCGGGGACCCAGGTGATGACATTCGTCGATATCACTCGGTGGGTCGCGGCAAACTACCGCGAGACTCAGCTCACGAACGTCAAGACCGGTGATGTTGCCGAAGTACGCGTTGACACTTACCCCGGCCGGGTGTTCAAAGGCCGGGTTCTCGAAATTGCGCCGGCGAGCGGTTCGCAGTTTGCATTGCTTCCCCCGGACAATGCCACGGGGAATTTCACCAAGGTTGTTCAGCGAGTGCCGGTCAAGATCGCTCTCGACAATTCATCGCTGACTCAGCAGCTGCGGCCCGGGCTATCTGCGGTAGTAACCGTGAAAACGAAGAGGTAACCGGGTGAGCACAAACTCCATTCCGAATCCAGCGGCAAAGCCTGCACCGAGTTCTGCGTCGCCTTTTCCTCCGGATCTGTCTCATAGTCCGCTGTTGGGAATCCTGGGCGTGCTTCTGGGCGCAGCCATCGTAACCGTCACTGGACGGTTGCTCACGCTGGGACTGGCAGATCTCAAGGGAAACGTCGGGATCGGATACGACGAAGGGACTTGGATCAGCAGTTCATTCAACGTTGCCCTGATGTTTATCGGACCATTCTCAGTCTATTTGGGTAGCTTGCTGGGACCGCGTCGGGTGCTTTTGACTAGTGCGTCGATGTTTAGTTTGATCTGCTCATTTCTCCCCCTGGTCCACAGCTACAGCTTGCTAATTGTGTTGCTGGCAATTGCCGGCTTGACGTCAGGCACTTTCTATCCGTTGACCCTAACGTTCGCGTTACGCAATATACCTATGCGCTATCTGGCCCTGGTGCTCGCGCTCTACGTTTTCTGCATCGAAGGCTCGGTAAACTTCGCACCATCCCTCTATGGTTACTTCCGCAATCACATTTCCTGGGGATGGATGTTCTGGTTTCCGGCGATTGCCACTCCCGTGATGATGGCGTGTATCTACTTCGGAATCCCACAATCGCCGAAAACGCAGCGCAAGATGGAACCGCCTAGCTTCGCCGGATTCCTTTATCTCAGTGCTGGTTTTGCGCTGCTTTACGCGGCCTTGGATCAGGGACAGAGGCTCGACTGGTGGCGCTCCGGACTGTTCAACGCATTGATCGCGGGCGCCGCATTGTTTTTGCTGTGCGGTCTGGGCGAAAGGTTACGACGACCCAACTTTATGATTGACCTGCCCTACCTTCGCAATTGGAACACGGTCCTGCTGGGATTTGCGCTGTTCTCGTTCCGGTTCGTCTTCTTAGGGACCATCGTCATTATCCCGCAGTCATTGTCAGTACGGGGACTGGACCCCGAGCAGCTTGGCCCGGCTGTACTCTGGACCGCGGTCTTCGAACTCACGCTGGGATTCATCGGCGCCTCATTTCTATATAAAGGCATCGATTCTCACCTGCTGATGGCAATTGGCTTCACTGCTGTCGCCTTCGCTTGCCTGATCAATGCAGATTTCACCAGCGCATGGGCCGCGGAGAACTACTACCGGTCAGAGTTGCTGATGGCGGTTGGCCAATCGTTCGCCATGCTGGGGGTGGTTTCGTCATTGATCTTGCAGGCCACATTTTCGGGGGCACTGGAAGCACCGCAGCGCATTTTGACCTTCTCCGCGTTTGTTCACACTGTACGATTGCTCGGCGGACAGGCAGGTGCGGTCTTCCTGGGACATTTCATTGCCGATCGGGAGAAATTGCACTCCAATCTTCTCGGGCTCCACGTCCAGGCGGGCAACTGGCTCACAGATGGCTCATTACATGGTTTAGCTGCGGGCCTGGTGGGACGATCGAACGGCGTTGTCGGCGCCACCGGTCGTGCCCTGGACATTGTCGACAGCAAAGTCCGTTTGCAGGCCTACGCTTTGACTTTTATCGATGCGTTCCATCTTGTTGCCTGGGCTTGCGTGGCGATGTTGCTTGTAACTGCGGTCCTACGCAGGCAGCCCATGAGCTTTCGTCAGTTGCCTGCCCTGCAGCAGGGCTCCAATTTGCCTCAGGAGGGCCGGCCATGAATTTTCGACTGCTATTGCTATTCAGTGTCCTGTCAGCGGGGCAGATATGCGCCGTGGCACAGAAGGAGGTTTCGTCGGTTCCGCGCACCATGAATCTGCAGCAGGCCGTGGAACTGGCCCTGGAGCACAATCACGATGTTCGGTTTTCATCCTTGAAGGTCGAGGAAGACGAACATGCCAAGGAGGTCGCTCGAAGTGCGTACCTCCCAGTGCTCAGGAATGACACCTCATTCACCCACGTAACCGACACCCAATTTATCGAAATCGCTACCGGCTCCCTCGGTTCCGTGGGGCCCAATCCAATTCCTCCGCGAGACCACATTCTTAATCAAGGCGGACGTGACATCTTTATTAGCGGTACCGGCCTGACCCAACCGCTGACCGAGCTCTTCAAAATCAAGGCACAAAACGATGCTGCGCGCGCCGAGGTAGAAGCCAGTAAAGGCAAAGCTGCCTCAGTCAAAGACCAGGTGGCGTTGAAGGTGCGGCAGCTCTACTACAACGTTTTGATCGTACAGTCACAACACCAGGCGATCGAAGCCAGGATTCGCGCGGTTGAGGATCTTCAGGCAGAACGCGTACAGGAGGTCAAATACGGAAGCACGCTGGAGGCCGACCTCATCGAGAGCCGGGCGCAATCGCTGCAGGCAAAACAGGATTTGCTGACTTCAGAGCTGCAGCTATCAGACTTGCGCATGCAGTTCAATGACGTAGTTGGCCTTCCGATCAGGAGCGAGATTGCACTCGATCCCGACGTTCCTGTTCCCGTGGAGAGTTGTAGTCGCGAGGGATGCATGAAACTCGCGTTCGACTCGAATCCGGAGATTGCAGAAGCGAAGGCGGAGGTGGAAAAAGCTTCCGCTGGCGTTCGAGCAGCAAAACGCGAGTACATCCCGGACGTCGAAGCGATGGCCCGCTACAGCCATCAGAATAGCAGCGTCCCATTTCTGGCTCCGAATTTCGGAACCTTCGGCGTCCACGCCGGCTACGACATTTTCGATGGCGGCAAGAAACGAGCAATGCTCCGTGAACGAGATGCGCAGCTGGCTCAGTCTAAAGAGAACCTGGCACGAATCACCGATGAGGTAGAAGTAAAGGTGCAAACTGCCTACAACAAACTCGAGCGGACAGAACAACTGATCGCCGTGTCACAAGAGCTGCTCGCAGCCCGCAAAGAAGCTCGGCGTGAATCAGCGCAAGGACTGGAACGGGGCACACAACTGCGGTCTCAGGCAGAAGCAGCGGTTGCACAAGAGTCGGAGGCTCAGACACAGCTCCTGCAGTCGCAACTTGAGTACGCACAGGCGCAGGACGAGTTGAACGAAGCCATCGGGCGGAGCACCAATGAGTGAGGGCAGACGTTCGGCCACTAGCCTCCCAGCACAGCGAGGAGTAGGCAAATCTGTTTTCTGCGCGCTTTTTACAAGGCGGGAACAATACGGGAACATCGTGAAGCGAGCGTTTTCAATTGTTTAGCGGACATGAGGTTGGAAATGATCTTGGAGCGAAGCTAGGCAATTGAAACTAAGTTATTGATTCTAAGTGGTGGCCAGAGACGGGATCGAACCGCCGACGCCGGCCTTTTCAGGGCCACGCTCAACCGCGGTGAAGCCTATCGCCCAACCGCCATAATCAGTTGCGTCTCGGCGCGGTATCGTTTTCAGAGCGGAAAATTGAACAGTTAATCCTTTCGAAAATTGCTCCGACGCGGATCTCCGAGTAACTCACCGCCTTATTAATTGCGGTCGGATGACGGACCAAACCGGGACGGCGTGCAAACCGCCTGGAGTGGACTTACGAGATAGGTTCTTAAGTGTTCGAGCCTTTCTCAACTGAAAACGTGCTCGATCGCCTCCTCGACTCCGATTGGCTGATAGCCTTGAGCTGAGTAGCGAAAGCAAGCCCCATCCGCAGCAATGTTGAGATACCGTCTCGTGTCTCTATGCTTGTACAGGTGAATCTGTTCGGAGCGACCCATGAACATAAAGTCGACACACAGAGAAGAACCGAGCATCCGTTCAAGAGGCAGCCAATCGATGTTCATCGGCGCCTCGGCGAGTGCGTAAACGCCGGCTGCGGAGCTTCTTCGAACATGCAGCCCAGCAGATACACAAGGCAGCCTGTGAGAGTCATCACCAGTGCGTAATCGATGACCACGAAATCAAGGCCGGACCTCCGTATCATCGCTGCGGCCGCAACCATCGAATGCAACACGACCACGACGGAAGCCGCCCACAACGCATGACGAGCTACGCGGTGCATGGCGATCCGCTCACCGTACTTACGGATTTCGAGAAGGACAAACGTTCCAAAATAAGCCGCCAGCACATACCATTCCTGTGCAACCATTTCTACGAATGACTTCTCAACGATGTGCATATTTCTTGCTCCTCGCTACTGGATGACGATGTTGTCACTTCTGAAACTCGCATT
>Ga0207057_1120_pt1 | contig 19765 bp, 11 predicted proteins | sample Alteio_BWMinCont_33_FD_153265 | JGI IMG/M metagenome (GOLD analysis project Ga0207057, IMG submission 153265) | Enriched cells from forest soil in Barre Woods Harvard Forest LTER site, Petersham, Massachusetts, United States -... | ecosystem: Environmental > Terrestrial > Soil > Temperate forest >... | reverse complement strand
CCATGACCGGGGCATAAGATAAGAGTCGGATCTTAACATCCTGGGACGCGAGGTATGCGAGACCATTGAGGAAAAAGTTATGAACGCCTAAGCTTCGGAAAAGATTGAGGAACTGCGAAGTAAACTTGCGGAGGGCACGCCAAAAAGCGCCGACTAGGCCGCGTGCTTGACCTCTACCCAGGATCCGAGTCCAACCCTCGCAGAACCTCGGCCGGGTACCTTGATCGGTCAGTCGGATCGAGATGACCGCGCAGACCCGTTTCGGAAGAGACAAGGGAAGCGTGCATTGTCGTCCGGGAAATTGAACCCATCGCAATACGGTTGCCACGCGGCACATCGTCGTACATCGGAACACGACCTTAGGATTTCTTCCTTGCGGGCAACGAGTAGCGCATGGGCGGCCACGGTCAGGCAGGTACGGAAGGTCTCCCGGCCGGAACGTCATCACGCGACACGAGGTCCTCTGCGAAAAAGGCCCGAACAAGCACTTCTCTTTTTTTTCTACGTCCGGGATAGCCTATTTAGGTCATTGACTTGCAGCGGGAACCAGCAAAACTCCACCTGTCCGACCTTGGTTGTGCGCGAGACGCCGCCAACATCCCAGCGGCTTATCTAAGTGTGGGAAAAGGGAGCACGCAGATGAACAAACTCAATCTAAATCTGTCGCACGTTGTGGGGAGACGGTGGCTTTTCTTCGTTCGGCTCCCGCGCTGCCTCTTGCTCGTCCTTGCAGTGGTACTCTGCACTCCCGAGATTGCGTTTGCACAGACGTGGAAGCCGCTTGGACCCGGACCAAACACCTTGGGGCAAGTCGAGAATATCGCCAATCGCGAAGTTGTGGGAGCTGTAAATGCCTTGGCTGTGCACCCAACTGATCCCAAGGTCGTTTACCTAGGAGCGGTGAACGGTGGCATTTGGATGTCCCGCAATGCCACGGATGTACATCCGGCGTGGCAGCAGTTAACGGATTCACAGAAATCGCTTTCGATCGGTGCCCTCACATTTGATCCCACCGATGGGACCAACAAAACACTGATTGCGGGGATCGGCGTTTTCAGCAGCTACGGCGCCGGCGGCGCGCGGATCGGTGTGTTGCGATCTATTGACGGCGGCGCCACCTGGAACCTTCTCGACGGCGGCGGCCCCCTGCGCGGACTGAACATCTCCGGCGTCGCCTCCCGTGGGGAAGTGCTTGTAATTGCCGTAAATCAGGCGGACAGCCCAAGCCGTGCTGGAATTTGGCGGTCCACCAACACGGGGGCGAGTTGGAAACAGGTTTCCAGCGACCCGGCGACGGGCTTGCCGGCCGGCGCATCTTCGGATCTTAAGGGAGACCCCAATTCTGCAAAATGCCTCTACACGCACGCCGGAGGTAACGGTTTGTTTTGCTCTGAAGATGCGGGCGCCACCTGGACCAAGGTGAGCGACAAGAATATGGATGCCGTGTTGTCCGTCGCCGGAAACGTCAAAATCGCCGTGGGTGCCGCCAAACAGGTATACGTGGCCGTTGTCCAAAACGGAATACTCGCCGGACTTTTCCGCTCTGCCAATGGATCAGCCCCTTGGACGAGCCTGGATTTGCCGAGCACCCTGGAAAATGGCAAGGCACGATTCGGCATTCACGTCGGTCGTCAAGGTGGTATTCATCTTTCGCTTGCAGCCGACATCACCGATGCCAACCTACTGTACGTCGGTGGTGATCGTCAGCCCTGTTTCACGGAAGCCATGGACTGCCAGGATCCGGACACGCCGGCCTGGCCCAATTCGCTGGGCGCAGGTGATTTCTCCGGCCGCCTTTTTCGGGTGGACGCTTCCCTCAAGTCCGGAAACCAGGTGGCGCCGCTGACGCATGTCGGCACTCTCTCCAAGAGCGCGCCGCACGCCGATTCTCGCAACATGGGGATCGCGCCTGATGGAACCTTGATCGAAGTCAGCGACGGCGGCATATACCGCCGCACGAAACCAGCCACCGACAAAGGAGACTGGTTCTCGATGAACGGCACCCTGCAAACGACGGAGTTTCATGCCCTGGCTTGGGATGCCAACGCCCACGTGGCCATCGGCGGTGCTCAAGATACAGGCACGCCCGAGCAAAGCCAGAAGACCGATCCCCGGTGGCGAAGCGTTTCGACGGGCGACGGAGGCGTCGTCGCTGTTGACGACTTCGGAGTTGCAGGCCTTTCCACCCGCTATTCCAGCTATTACGGGCTCAGCGACTTTCGCCGGCGTGTGTACAGTTCTGCAAATGTCCTTCAAAGTGACGTGCGGCCACCCATGACTGTCATCGCTGGCGAAAAACTGACGCCCCAATTCTATACCCCTTTGAAGCTCAACGCCGTCACCCCGAATCGATTCATCCTGGGCGCCGCCAACGGCGTGTACGAGTCGCTCGATCAGGGCGACACCTTCACGGAGATCGGGCCCAACATCCGCGTGAACGATTTCGGTCGCACCGCCATCGCCTATGGTGCCGCCCAAAACCCAAACGTGCTCTACGTCGGGGCCGGTACTCAGGTTTTCGTCCGGACCGCCGCCGCGCCTGCTGCTCTCTCATCTGCGATGTCCTACCCTGGCGGTTTCGTGGTCGCCATCGTGGTCACCCCGAACGATCCACAGACTGCCTTCGTTGCCGATCTGAGCCGCATTTTTCGTACGAAGGACGCAGGCACCACTTGGACGGACGTGTCTGGCAATCTAGCGAAGCTCGTACCCGGAAACCTGCACTCGATCACCTTCAGCTCTGAAACCGCCCAGGGGGCCCTTGTCGTGTCCAGTGACAATGGCATTTTTACTGCGTCGGGCCCAGATTTTTCTACCTGGCGTCGTTTGGGCACCGGTCTTCCCCAGGCTCCGGTGTATCAGGTGGAGTACAGTGCGAAAGACAGGATACTGCTTGCCGGCACACTGGGACGTGGCGCCTGGATGCTCGACCTCACGGGTCAATTCGGCCCCAAAGGCGTGGTGGAAGGTGTTGGCGTTCCAGGCAGCCTGCCGCCCCAGCCCAAGGAAAAATCGGGAGGAAAAAATGTGAGCGCCGTCCAGCTATGTCCCGGCGTCATGGTTGACGGCATCCGTGGCCGGATCATCATCATGAGCCCAAAAGGGGGCATGGAGGCCCTCGATCTTACACGCGGCGAAGTCGCTTGGACCACGAAGGAAGCCGCCAAGCCGCTGGCCCTCGCAGGCAACCGCCTGGTCGCCCAGGCTGAAGCGCCTGCCGAGGGCAACGGTTTAAAGGTTGTCGTGCTCGATGCGGCGACTGGAAAGACCGTCAGTTCCGGAAAGGTGGCATTGCCGGCAGGCGTCAAGCCTTCGATAAACGAAACCTTTCGCGGCAAATTCGTTGTCCAGGCTCATCCCGGTCTTGAGGAAGCGATGATCTCGTGGAATTTCGTCGAACAACCCCGGCGGGGCGTGAAGCCGGGCGTACCGGACGCCCTCACGCCTACGGGCACACCACCGAAAACTGAGGCGATCACGCCTGCGGCACGATCACTCCAAGGTGCGGCACGCATCAACTTCAACACGGGTGCCACGGCCCCTTTGAACGCTTTGGAAACGCCAATTTCTCCGCCGCGTCCGGTGCTCCTGCCGGCCGCCGACCGCCTTGGGGGCCTTCCCGAGACACAATTCTCCTCCGCGGATGGCCGGCATGTGCTTGTGAGCAAACAAGTCGGCGGTGGCACGGACTGGGACAAATATCTTCTGACGCTCTACGAGCGTTCTGCGGGACTGAAAGTCGGCGAATTCAAGAGCCACCTATCCACCGTGCCTTTCGTTGTGTCCGATGGCCAGGTCATTTTTGAGACCGGTCCGTACGCCCGGCGCGGGCCCAACGGCCAACTAGAGGAGGAACCGCTCACGGTTCGCTCCATCGATCTCAAGACCGGGGCGCAGCGTTGGGCTCGGCCGGTGCGCGATACCGCGTTGCGAGGCCCCTTCCCACCATGAGCATGAACATGCTCAGGAAGCCCTGTTGCGAATTCCTCCTGTACTCGGGGGAATCGTGGGAGAGGGGAGACGAGTCTGAGAGGAGTCCGCACCGTTGAGAGGCTTTTCAATCTTCGAGGAGGGATCATGATGCGCTTACACTTGGAACACATCGTAGTCGTTGTTGTCACGATCTTGACATTCTGGCGAGGTACCGCCAGTGGCCAAGAAGTCGTGAATCCATCGTCCAAAAAATCGACGATTATCGTCCCGACGATGGATCGATTCGACATCACTGCCGATATGCTCATGCGCTTGCGAAAAAACGCCAACGATCTCAAGTCCGACACCAATCTGGAGTTCCCCATCCATACCAACGCCGGTTCCAAGGAAGGGCTCCCCGAATCCGTGTTGAAGTACGTGGCCCAACAGTCAAGCGCACGCAAACAGCGAACGATCACTGCCGCCCAGGTCCTGGAATTCGCGCACGACGATCTCTCACGCTACAAGGTCTCCACTCTGGAAGGCCCATTTGGTGGCCTTTCGCCCGAGGCCATTATTATTACTGATGCGGATAAGCGGCCGGCCTTACTCACCTGTAAGGCGAGGATTGCTGAAAGCATCCCGACGCTTTGGTACAAGAAGCTGACACAGCCCGGGACCAAGAAATGCGTGCAGACGGTTTTGTCGTCGGTGGGCCTGGTTACCTACCAAGACTTTGACGGGCTCGACGTCCCCGTCGGTACGGGCTGGGTGATCGCTCCTGGCATCGTGATCACGAACCGCCATGTTGCCCTGACTTTTGCACCCGCCGGAAAAATCATGAAAAACCCCGTGACGGATAAACCGATCGAGGTGACCATTAACTTTAGCCGCGAGTGGTGCGGTGCGCCCGACAGCGAGTTCCGCGTCACGGATGTCTTGCACATCGTTCCCGAACCGGGACCTGACGTCGCTATCCTACGCGCCGAACTGAAAAACACCGCAGGACAGACCTTGCCGCAGCCGCTCAAGGTCGTCGGGGCACGCCCGTTCATGAATCCCAAGGACCTGGTTGCCAAAACTGTATTCATTGCCGGCTTCCCTTTCCAGGATTCTCGCAACCCGGCGGACGCCCAGAAAAAGGTCTTCGCCGATATTTACGGGGTCAAACGATGTGCTCCCGGCACGTTGGTGAACGATAGTGGCAAGGGGCCCACCGATATGCTTTTTCACGACTGTAGCACCCTCGGCGGCAACTCGGGCTCGCCCGTCGTCGCCCTGACCGAAGACGAAACGCCGATTGTCTGGGGGCTCCACTTCCAGGGATCCTACAAGGATCGGAACTGGGCTTGGCCGCTATGGAAAATTGTCGAAGTTGACCAAATTAAGAAAATCCTGGACAATTCAAAATGAGAACCGCTCCCGCGGGACGATGTTCGCGTTGCCACCGCGCAGTTTCCATTTCTCTGCGAGAGGTTGCACATGGCCTCCATGTCCCTGCTCGTCCTGAGTTCGGCCGCCTGCCTCGCGGAGCCTCCCAATCCTTCCGAGAAAGCGATGATTCAGCTAACGACCGTGTATCTGGAAACTCCGATCGGTCGCGCCCACCGTCTCGGCTTTACGGGCGAACTCGGCGGCGCCGGTATCGTTTCCATTGATCCCAATACGGGCAGCCTGAACGCATTCGGCGACGTCAAGACGGGTACGGAGCTGGTCATCGTCCCGGCGCGTGTCTCTTTCCTGCCCGTACATCGCGGCGAAACTTCCGGGAAGGACGGTGACCGGCTTTACGATGTCGTCGGCAAGCAACTTCCGCGCATGCGCCTCCTCATACGATCCGGCAACCGCCCAGCTCGTCTGCTCGTGCTCGATGATGCTGGCAAGACCTTGCGTGTCGTCACCCTGGAACCCGCTCCTTGAGAAAAAGCGACAAGTTGTTCGGAGACTTCTTGTGCCAATCACGGCTTACCGAATTCGCCTCTGAGGAATTGGATCGCTCGGCGGGATCGGAGTTTACGATCTGATTAGTATCTGCCCGGAGATTATCATGACGGACAAATGGTGGATTCTAGCCCTTTCTCTATCGGTCATGGGGCCGTCTCATGGGCTCACTCAGACCAACGGACTGGCAGGTGCAGATCGCGACACATGGTATCACCTGTCCCAAGGCACCGAGTTTTTCCCGTTACGATTCCTCCTTGCCCTCAATGATGCCGATTCGGGGGAACCCTTCATGAAAGACCTCGAACGCTTCGGCTTTGTCCCCGACCCCAAAGGCCCGAACAATCCCCATGGACTGCCGGTAGGTATGACTGCGGACCCGACCCGGGACCTTCGCTTTCGTGACATCGTAATGGTCGGCATCAACTGCGCTGCCTGTCACACCGCTGTTCTCGAGTTCGGTGGGCGGCCGATTCTACGGGCCGACGGCGGGACCAACATGTTTGACGCCGAGCGATTTCGCTCTGCGTTAATGAGAAGCGCTCAAAAGACGATAGACAACCCGATCGAGCTGGTTGCTTTCGTCAGCCGTTTAGTGCGCCAACCCCGCCATGTGAGCTTCGACGCGAAGGAAGTCTTGTTCACAGGCCCATTGGCCAAAAAGGTAGGCGAGCGGATCGAAAAAGTGTTCGACGCAGTGGACGGCCCGGAAAAGCGCGTGGCGGACAAGCTTCATGACCTGATTCGCCAAGAGCTGCAAGAGAAGCCTTTCGACCTGACTCGGGGCCTCGTCACCCGCCCCGAGGACCCAAAACTGCAGGAAGCAACCTCCAAGGTCAACGCGAGAATCAAGTCAGCAGATGCCATGGGCTCGTCCATTCTCACTGCGGAAACACTTCTGGAAGCTGCTCCTTTTGGTGAGGTGATCACCTCCTTGCGGCTGCTGCGGGCCCGTCTGGAGGCCTTGAAAGTGGGCGGGCATCCCATTATGACGCCCCCAGGTTTCGGTCGGGTCGATGCCTTTGGCGGCGCACGCAACACGCTTTTTCCCGACAAGGCAGGTCCTTTGGACGCCCCGGTCCGTTATCCCTTCATCTGGACCATCAAAGATACGCTCACCTGGTATCACTGGGACGGCAACACCAAATCACGCCTTGAGCGCAACACCGGCGAGGCACTGGGAGTCGGTGCGGTCATAGACACAGAGACGTTCGAATCGACCATTCGCTTCGGCAACTTGGCCAGCCTGGAGCAGCTGGCCATGCGGTTGCAGCCTCCCGTCTGGCCGAAGGAGTTTGGAGAAACTGACCCCAAGAAGGCGGCAGAGGGAGCCAAGCACTTTAAGAAGTTCTGCGCTAAATGCCACGAGGGACCGAAGGCCGATGGCTTTATCATTGATTCCTTGACCACCCTTAAGACCGACCCTCGCCGAGTGCAAAATGTTCGCCGAACTGTCGGCGGTGTTCGCTTCTTCGACGCCCAATCTCCGATCCTCAAAGCTACGATCCGGCAAGCCGGGCTCCAAGTCGAAGGTGACAAAAACGTCTGGCGGCCCTCGAAAGACCTTGAGCCAAAACTGCCCGAAGGCTACGCCAATCGACCCTTACCCGCCGTGTGGGCTTCGCCACCATATTTACATAATGGCTCGGTTCCGAACCTTTACCAATTGCTGCTGTCGGCCGAAAAGCGGGACAAAACGTTTTCCGTAGGCCACCGGGAATATGACCCTGAGCACCTGGGCTACACTCTCAAACCAGCACGCACGATGTTCCTATTCGATACCCGTCGGCCCGGCAACTCCAACAGCGGTCACAGCGGCCCCGAATATGGCACTACTTGCCTGACGGACGACCAGCGCTGGGAATTGATTGAGTACCTAAAAACCCATTGAGAATACTGTTCTCTGTCATCGTCGAGTTTTCTTCTACGGGCTCGCTTTCGTTCACCAGGAGGTCACACATGAGATGGCGGTGCGCAGTCGCTGTGAGCACGCTCCCCATGCTGCTATGTCTTCCCCTTGTTGGTTGCAGGCGCAAGGAAGTGCAACCGGTGCTCCCACCAACGCTCTTCCATATCGTGTACTTCGATGACCAAGGAAATCGCCTGAAACCTGCTGAAGACGACAAGGCCCTTGCGGAAGCCAAAGGGAAGCAGGTGACGGACGTCTTCCTCGTGTCACACGGCTGGAACACCAGCCGCTCGGATGCCGTGACGGCGTACGAGGCGGTGCGCAGCTTGGTGCTCAAGATTCAAAACGAGAGGCCCGGAGATTTGCCCAAAGGATACCAACCCCTACTCGTCGGAATTCACTGGCCGTCCAAGGCATGGGATGAGGAAGAGACGAAACTGGAGGGCGGCGGTCCGCGACCGCTGACGGCTGACCAACTCGCCGCCCTACGTGAGAGTCTCCGCGGCGATCCGGCAAGTAAAGAAGCCGACCTCAAGAAGATCAAGCTACTTTCGGAAAAGATAGCGCCCACTCCAGTGGATTGGGATGAGGCCAAGAGCCTATTCCAGAAACACTCTTACTCGGAGAAAGAGCTCGCGATCAAGGCCCCGGACGATGCCGGCGTGTTCGAGCTCGCGAATTCGAAATTGGAAAGCGCTGGCGTCGAGTGGGAGGGACGGTTCCCCAGCATCCGCGATGCCGCACGTGTATTCACGTTCTGGCAAATGAAACGTCGGGCAGGTGTCGTCGGCGAGAGTGGAGGGCGCGAGCTGCTGGATTTATTGCGTGAGAGTTGCCCGGACGCTCGGGTCCACTTGATTGGGCACAGTTTCGGCTGCAAGCTCCTGCTGTCAGCGTTGATCGCGCCTGGCCGGCACTCGGACAAATCTGTGCAGTCTATCATATTGCTGCAAGGGGCCCTCTCCCATCTCGCCTTCGCCGATAAGGTGTTGGCACTTGGAACCCCGGGGGGCTACCAAAAAGCGAGGACGTTGGTCGCCGGTCCGCTTGTAGCCACGTTCTCCGAAAACGATGTCCCTCTTGGGACGTGGTATCCCCTGGGCGCTCGATTCTATAAAGCCAAGGACTTGACTGAAGCAGCGGGTCCTTCACTCTACAGCGCCTTGGGCGCCGTCGGCATCAATGCTGTCGATGCCACGAACATGAATGCCTCGGGAAAAGAGTACTCGTTTGGTGAGGAACCTCGCATGTATAGCATTGCCGCACACCAATATATTAAGTCACACGGGGACTACACAAACGGCGAAGTCGCGTGGCTGATCTGGGCCACGGCGTTTCGCAAGTGAGGTTAACAAACACGCTTCCCCGTGGGTCCCGAAAGTCGATCCCTGCCATGCATTTCAACCTGGCACCCGGCTTGCGACGACCTCGCCAGCACTTGCAGAGTTTCTAGCGTGGCTCCGACGGCATAGGAAATCGGAAAACTCTCAAGAATGAAAAGAATGAATGAGGTTACATCACACAAAGGACCTCCAAATGCTTGCTTCAGCTCGGGCGCTCATTTTGTCATTTATAGGGTTTGTACTGAACGCGGGTTCCCAGCTAGGTGCTCAAGAAACACCCGCACGTACCAAGGCGGCACAGGCGAAAGCCGACCAAGATGTGGCAAAGGCATCAAGTGATCTGCTCAAAGCTCAATGGAGAGCCTGGGCGGCTCGGCAAAAGCGGGCGAGCTTGGATGCGCCAAAGCCCGCGCTTGCCATGGATGCGGCCACTGCCGACGAGCGCTTTCGGCCGGCGCCTGAACAGCGCGGACTCGCGCGGGCATCGACGACGCCTTGGTATCGGCCCGTCGACGTGGTGTCGGCCGCGGGGACTTTGTCGGTGACGCTGAAAGTGGACTATGCGTCGCTGACCCTCGGTGCCGATCCGGTACGGCTGCGCAGCTACAACGGAGTCCTGGCGGGGCCGACGCTGCGAGCGAAGCCGGGCGACACCTTGAAGATCAAACTCGTGAACGCGTTGCCTGCGAACCTGGGTGCCGGCGGACACACGAACAACACGCTGCACGAGTACAACACGACGAACCTGCACACGCATGGCCTTCATGTCTCCCCGTCGGGTAACAGCGACAATGTGCTACTCGACGTGCTTCCCGGTACGACGCAGGACTACGAAATCCAGGTTCCGGCCAATCATCCGGCGGGCACGTTCTGGTATCATGCCCACCGCCACGGGTCGGTGGCGGCGCAGGTCTCCAGCGGCATGTCGGGGGCGCTCATAATCGAAGGGGGCATGGATGCTGTGCCGGAGGTCGCGGCCACGAAGGGGGATCACGATCGCGTAGTGCTCCTCCAGCAGATCCCATATGTAATCCCCCCCGGCGAGACGGAGGGTGTGATCGAGGAGGGCATCGGTGAGTTCGGTCCCGGCACCTGGAACAGTTCGAGCCGGTTTACCACGGTCAACGGCGTGGTGCTGCCGGTGATCCAACTCAAGCCCGGCGAGGTCGAGCGGTGGCGATTCGTCGATAGCGGGTTCCGTGAGCGGCTCGACCTGCGGTTGGTGCGCGACTCCGGCAGCGGACCGGCCGCGCTGAACTTTCACGAGATCGCGGCCGACGGCATCCCGCTCGGCAAGCTGAACACTACGCCGGGTATCGAACTCTGGCCAGGCTATCGCTCCGACGCGCTTGTCCAGGCCCCGATGGTCGAGGGGGTGTACCTTCTGATCGATGAGGCCGTGCCTGCGTCCCAGACGATGACGGGGGACGGCAAGAACCGCAGGTACCTGGCAAAGTTCAACGTGTCCGGCACGCCGAACCCGATGAGCCTGCCGACCAGCGCGAGTTTGACCGCGTTCCGCCCGCCCTCGATTCCCGCCGCGGCTGCAACCGGCACGCAGACCGCGACCTACGGCATCGACCCCGTCGGCAGCTCCGTGGAGTTCCATATCGACGGCAAGTCCTACGACCCCGCTTCCCCACCACGCACGCTCTCGCTGGGCAACGTGGACGAATGGACGATCCGGGCGGTCAACGGGGTCGGCCCGGTGACGCACCCGTTCCACATCCACGTGAACCCTTTTGAGATCTTCTCGATCAAGGACGCCGCCGGTGTAGAGCAGTTGACCGAGCCGATTTGGCGCGACACCGTTGCCATGAAGCCGGGCCAGACCATCCGCTTCCGCACGCGGTACGCGGACTTCACCGGGGACTTCGTCCAGCATTGCCATATCCTGGACCACGAGGACCAGGGCATGATGCAGAGGGTTCGCATCGCGCCGCCGGCACGCCCCGTGTCGGCCGGGGCATTCGGGAAGTCGCCGAATAAGCAACAAGGGCTGCGCGAGGTCAAGGGCGAGCCGCAGGTGCTGGTCTTCGTCAAAGGATCGTTCTGCGCCCACTGCATGAGCCAGATTGCCACTCTGGATAGGCAACTGGCCGGGCGCGGCGTGAAGGTCTCGGTCATCACCGCCTCGGGAGATGAGGACCTGGCCCGGTTTCCGAAGGTGTCGTTCGACCGGGTGGCCGACCCGGAGTTGAAGCTGTTCAAGCAGCACGGTGCGTTCGACGGCCAGGCCAAGCACGCGACCATCGTCCGCGACCGGCGCGGTAACGAGGTGCTCCGGAAGGTGGGCGATACACCGTTCACCGACACGGGGGCCGTGCTGACGGCACTGCGGTTGGCCGATCCAGTGTTCGCGATCGCCGTGGCCAACACCGACACCGTCGATGACGATTATGTCACCTGGGCACCAACGCCGTGCAGGATCAGGATCACCAACCCAATGGCCGGCGGTGCGGACGTGACAGTGACCCTCACCAACAACTCGGTGGTGAACCCGGACGCCGGCCAGGTGCGATTCGCGGCCACGCTCGCCGCTGGCAAGACGGCCACGGACGCGACGCTGACGCTAACGGTCAAGGGCGACGGCACGCCGACGGACTTCTTCATCGCGGGGAGCAAGGCCAGCACGCTGACCGCCGCGTCGATGGCGGATAAGGGGCGCGACGCTGTGATCGAGATTCACAACGGCAACGTCGCCGGTCCCGTGGTCGGCCGCCATGCCGTGATGGTGCGTGTGCGGAAGGACTTCGCTACCTTGAACGCGCTCGAGCGGCGGGCGCTCCAGACTGCGATCGCTCAGTTGCACACCGCCCCGCCCGGCGGCGACGACTTCTACCTGCTGATGCTGAACATCCACTCCCTGTCAGTCAAAAGTCCCGGCATGCCACACTATCCGAACCAGGCCCACAACGGACCAGCGTTCCTCGCCTGGCACCGGGCGTACATCCTGCGGTTCGAACGCGAGCTGCAGAAGCTCGACCCGACGGTGTCGCTGCACTACTGGCGGATGAACCAGCAGCCCGGCCCAGGCCTGCCCGCGGCGGTCTTCGACGTCCAGAGTTGGGGCACCAACACGATAGGCCCCGGCATCGGCCCGGTGACGTTCGATGCCGCCAATTCGCTTTTCGGCTGGCAGATCAACGGCGAAGCCCTGTCCCGGAACCGCAGGGATCGCGGCGGCATCACGGATTTTGATCTCGAGAGCAGCGTGCTGAACTACGAGAAGTACCGCGACGACGACACCGGAGACGCCTTTTCCGAGAAGCTGGAGATCGGGAACCACAACACGGGCCACGGCTGGGTCGGGTCGTGGATGGCTGACTGCCAGCGGTCGCCGCGGGACCCGATATTTTGGTTGTTCCACTGCGACCTGGACCGGTCGTGGGCGCTCTGGCAGGCGACGAAGGGCCGGTTCGGCACCACGGGTGCCAACGTGAACGACTACATGCCCAACGATGCATACACCGCTGGCTCGTTCAACGCGAAGGGGCACCACTTGAAGGACACGATGTGGCCGTGGGACGGGGTGTTCGGCACCGGCGCGCCCGGCGACCCTTCCAGCGACCGCCCGCCATCGGCCCCCGGCGGCATGTTTCCGAAAGCACTCCTGCCGGGGATCTGGCCTCCCGCGGCCGCCAAACCCCGCCCGGCGGACGTGATCGATTACCTCGGCATCGAGGACCGCGTCCACAACCTCGGATTCTCCTATGACATGGTACCGTTCGGCACGATCGCGGCCCCGCCGGTCAAACCGTTGGCAGCCAAGGCCAGCCTCGACGCGGCCGCGCCCTGGACGGAGCGGCGCGCCGCGGTTCAGGCCCTCAACCCCCGCAAGCCGGAGGCAAAGGCGAAATTACTCGACGTCCTCAACTCGGCGAAGAGCGACGACGCCCTGCGGGTCGAGGCACTGCACCGGCTCGTCCGCGCCGGCGCAGCGGAGGGGTTCGACGCGGCCCTGGCTATCGTCCACGACCCGCACAACGGCGGTCACAGCCTTCACGTCGCCGCCGTGTATGCCCTCGGCGAAATGTGTATGTTCGGCCGCGTGATCGCGGCGCGACACCACGACGCCGAGGCCGCCCTGGCGGAGGTCGTGAAATCGGGGGAGGTGCCGCTCCGGCGGGCGGCAATCGAGACACTCGCGGTCATGCAGGCGCCCGACGCCTCGGCCCTGTTGCGGGAGCAACTCGACAGCAAGACGCCGTGGCTGAGCCCCGCAGAGGCAATTTCGCTCTTGAAGGTGGCTGCGCCGCGGGCGGCCGAAACCGCCGCCGCCCTGAGACGGCATGTGGACAGCCGCAACCCGACCACGCAGGCCCTGGCGATCCTCGGCCTCCAAGGCGATACTGCCTCGCGCACGCGCCGGTTGGAAGTCCTGCTCGACACCGACGCGCCGCCCGACGTCCGGGGCGCGGCACTCGAGAGCCTGATGTACACCGACCCGGGCTTTCCCGATGCGGCGCTACGGGTTGCGCTCGACCCCGCCGGGGACCTCGAACTGCGGCGCAAATCCGTTGCCGGTTTGGCCGTGTACGCACGGGGCAACGCTGTCTCGAAGGAGAAACTCGCCGCCTGGGTCGGGCAACTGAGGCACCTGGAATCCGCACCGCAGAAGGCCCTGCGCGCCACGGCGACGCCAGTCATTCAATCCCTGGAAAAGCTCGCGGCGTCGCGATGACGCCACCGCCGGCGAGGCGGTTTTCATCTGAGGGAGACACCGATGAGCCACCTGCTCTTTCCCCGCCTGCATTTTCGCGGGCAGTTTTCGGCGAACGTCGGCACGGCCAACAACGACGACCTCGGCAGCCCGCAATTCGTCGATTCGGCCCTAGTCCGCGTCGACACCCTCGGCATGACGGACGAGGCCTTCGCCACATGGCTTCGTGGAGTCGAGCCTGGGTTCGGCATCCGCGGCGGGTGGAACCTGTATGGCGACAGCGGTTGCCGCTTCGTCGATCCAATCTGCCACTCGACCGAGCCGGCCCCCGGCACCCTGGCCACGACTGCGGCGTCGGACCCAGCCGTCGGGGCGAGCGTTCGCCTCCTCCGGGCGGTGATGACCGATCAAGATCCCGAGGGTACCACTTCGACGCAGATCTTTGCCGCCCAGTTCAATCTCAGCAACCCGGCGGCGGGGATCGCGGTCGGCGGCCGGCCCTCGCGCGCTGTGTCGCGCTGGGTGGCAAGACGGAACCTCGGAGTATCGGGGTTCCGCGCGTTCGCCGCCGTCTGGCACTCCGTCATCCAGCCCGGGCCACTGACGATCACGCCCGGCACCTCGCCGAGCCTGCTGGCCCTGAAGGCCGCTCACGACAATGGTAAGGGTCTGTTCATCCGCTACTGCACGTACTTGCTGGTGCCGCTCCTCTCCGCAGCGCAGCTTGCAGCCGACTTCGCAGCCGGGCACCCGACAACGAACCCGGCCATCGGCAAAGTGCTGGGCACCATCGGTGTCTGGGAGCCGGGCACGATGATTACTCTGGCCGAGGGTCGGCGCCTGGGCAGCGGTGCCGTCGCCACAAGCGACCATGTCGATTTCCGCTTCAACCCGGCCACGGTTCACCTCGATACCGCGAACCGTCGCATTTCCGTCGATTTCATCAATTCCGTTCCAGAAGTGAACGACACGTTGGAAAAGATCAATCTCGGCCCGCTCGACTTGAGACTGACCTCCGCCGACGGCGTTACCACGATGCTCGGCACCCTCGCCAATACGCGTGCGGACTACGAACTCCGCGCAGGCATCGCCGATTTCGACCTTCCTCCGGCGGCTGTGCCCAACCTGGCGGCTGGGCGACTCGACCTGGTCCAGCGGTCAACCGGGTCCGCGCTGCTGACGGAAACGCCCCTGGTACTGGAGACTGACGACCGCGCCGTGTATCTACAGGAGGGCGAAAGCCGAACGATCAACCTCCACGGCTGGATGCTCGGCCAACCCGCTGCGGGCGAGCGGATCACGATCCGACAGTTTTCGACCACTAACAAGACCTTTGCCCCAGTCCCTCCGGCGGCGGCAGTAGTAACGTGCCCCGACCACCTCGATCTAGACAACCACGGCGGGGCGGCGATCGCACTTAGCGGAGTGGCCCCGGGCTGTTGTACACTGCGGTTTGCCGGCGCGATCAGCCCCGCCGCCACGGACTTTTTCGCCTGTGTGCGTGTGTTGCCAAAGGATGATTTCAGCGCCGTCCCCGACGACCACATAACCTTTGCATTCGTTTACGAGAACGTATTGAAGTATTATCATTTGCTTCACCCGGCGATGGATGTGGCCATCCCTGGTTTCGAACTTTCTGTGCAGGCTTCGGTGGAACTACGAGCGGATCGAATCCGGACCCGCATTCGTGACACCCCTTGGGATGATCCGCAGTACATGCCGAGGACTCGGGAACTCTCTGCCGGAAAGGCCACCCTCCTCCTCCGATGGTGCGACATAGTTACACCTCCCGGCTGACGGTTTCATTTGTCGCCAGGCGAGAACCCAATCATAGGTCAATTATCTCATGGCGGAGGCCGGGGTTGGGAAGACTGAGGTAGAGCTCCTTTTTCGTAGAATCGGGATGCGAAGGGTGACCCTCTCCCGCACGGTGCGGTGAACACCGCCATCCTTCCAACCACCAGACCTCTCGATACGCCAAGACGGACTCTAACCCAATGAGGAAGGTATCTGATGGCTTTCCAAGATGTCATTCTCGGACAACCGAGGCCGGCCTCGGTTGGCGCGGTGGATTTGCCGCGCCGCCAACAATTTCATCCGTCGCCATCCGACTGGCGTGATGAAGTCCTGTATTTTTTGTTGCCCGACCGCTTCAGCGATGCGACCGCTGGCAGGGTGGGTCCATCAAAGGGATTCAATCGAAACTCGACTACCTCGCCGGTCTGGGCGTCACCACCCTTTGGGTCGACCCGGTATTAAGGCAACGGGGCCATCTCGACACGTATCACGGATACGCGATCGAAGATTTTCTCGACGTTGACCCGCGCTTCGGCACCCGCCAGGACTTGGTTGATCTCGTCGCCACAGCCCATGCCAAGAATCTGCGCGTCATTTTGGATATCATCTTTAACCACACGGGACACAACTGGGATTACGTCGCGGGCCCGCACCCGCCCTATCTTGCTTGGCCGAATTTCTACCCAAAAGGCCCCTGGCTTGATGCCCAGTAGAATCTCGTTCCGGCTATCGGAGGCGATAACGACGGCGTCTGGCCGACCGAGCTGCAAGCAGTCGATTACTACACCCGTGCGGGGAAGGGTGACCTAGGAAAGGGCTCGATCGATGACCCGGAGGCGGAGCACAAGCGCACGGATTTCGACGGAGACTTCCGGGATATCAACTATGACAATCCCCAAGCGTTGACAGACGTCGCCCGCTGCTACAAGTACTGGATCGCTCTGACGGATTGCGACGGTTTCCGCATTGACACATTGAAACACGTCTCGGAGGAGCAGGGACGAAACATGTGCGGCACCCTCAAAGAATTCGCGGCGAATCTAAGCAAAGCGGATTTCTTCCTGGTCGGGGAAGTGGCGGGATCGGACGAGGATGCCCAGCGATACCGCGATGTTTTGGGGCAAAACTTGAATGCGACTCTGGACATCGGCCAGTCGCGCCGGACGCTCCACAGCGTCGCGAAGGGGTTAACCGCACCGAGCGACTATTTCGCGATGCTTCTGAACTGGGATCCGGTGTTCGGCACGCACAGCAACCTCGGGGCCATGCACGTCTCCATCCTCGACGATCACGACCACGTCTCGGGGGATAAGGTGCGGTTTTCGAGCGATGCGGCCTCAGATCATCAGGTGGTTGCCGGCGTGGCGATCCAGCTATTTTCATTGGGAATCCCGTGCATTTACTACGGCACCGAACAGGCCTTTGCGGGGCCGGAGAAAGCGCTCCGGGACCAGTTTCTTCCGGACTACAACGTCGGCAATCCGCCGCCGGACAAATATCTGCGTGAGGCGATGTTTGGTCCGGAGCACCCGCGCAAGCAGGGCACGAACGGTATCCCCAGCGGTCCCGCGGGACAGGACGCCACTTTCCCCGGGTTTGGCCCCTTCGGCACGGTCGGCCATCACTGCTTCGACCCGAGTGCATCCGCCTTTGTGCGCATTGCCGCCTTGGTAAAGGTCCGCCAGCTATACCCCGTGCTCCGCTACGGGCGCCAGTACCAGCGAGGCATCTCGATCTATGGCACCCCCTTCCTCAATCCGCCCAAAGGAGAACTGATTGCCTGGTCGCGCCTGTTCGACGATGAGGAAGCATTGTGCATCGTGAATGGCCATGGAACGGACCAACGTGGCGGGCAGGTCGTCGTGGATCGCAGTGTGAACAGCGGAGCTGGCGCATTCCTGCAAGTGATCGCCAATTCAGCTCAGGCGGCGACATCGGTGTATACCGGCACGCATCCCGTGGGAGAACATGTGCCGGTCCAAGTGCGGGACGGTATCGCGTTCGTCCAGATTAATAACCTGTCCCCGTCTGAAGTTCTGGTGCTGATCAACCGGCCATGAACGATTACATCATCCTGAATGTTCTCCATTCGCCGGTTGGCCTTCCTAGCGTGTGGCAAGTGCCGCGCGGTTCGGACGTAGACCGACCGCGTCACGTCAGAAAGCAGTATTCACCATTATCTCAGCGGGTAAAAGGATGAACTCGGGAAAAGCCCTCTTCAGTGTGGAAGAGGGCGCCCAATTCTCACGGAACGGGGCTGGAGTTTCACGAATTGTCTTGTCAGGCCGGGCTCCCGACCTCGACAGCGGTCACCGTCCTGGGACTGTCCGCTTGATGGAGAAGGTCCTGCAGGCGGATCGTCAGACCTGCGAACCGTTTCGGATTCGCCTTCCGCACTTCCCCGAGAACCCCGGTGAAGCACTGCTCAATGGAACAGAGCGTCCGCGGAGCAAACTCCTCGTGGGTAGGGTTTCGCCACGCTTCGATCACTTGGGGGAGCATGCGGTAGGACAGGATTCCGCGCTCGAAGGAGCGCAACATCAGGGCCTCCGCCAGTTCCCTGGAGATGGTGGCGGTTTGAAAACGAATCACCCGTTGCTGCTCCCTCTCCCGGAACTGGGGGAGCGTCCCAACCGCTTTTCCAATGGCTTCCCATAAGCGTTTGAGTCCTTGGGGTTGAGCAGGATAGCCTCAGTGAAGTCAGCGATGGCCTTGTCGTATTCGCGCTTCTTGGTGTAGCAACTGCCTCGGGCGTAGTAGGCGATGGAGTATTTCGGGTCCAGTCTGATGACCTCGGTGAAGTCGGTGATGGCCTTGTCGTAATCCGCCTTCTTGACGGAGGTCAAACCTCGACTGTAGTAGGCTAGTGCCAATTTTGGGTCGAGCCGGATGGCCTCAGTATAATCTGCGATTGCCTTGACGTAGTCACCCTTCTTGAAGGGCCAATGTGCCAAGACCACCTAGCTACTTTGCCTCATCGGCGTACAGGAGGTTGATGCCGGATCGTTTTCTGGCTCCACCGGTCCAAGCAACTCTCCAAGCAAGTCAACGCCGCGAACCTCAACGCCGAGCATCCTCGATGGAGGGCGAGCCGAGGACTGGTTGTTGTCTCTCGGGCCAGGAAGGCCCTCAAAACAGATCCGCTTAGTCTCATCCAGGTTGTAGAACCAAATCAACATTATCGATTCACACTGCCCGCCGGTGCTTGCTCCGAAGCGCCGCGCCACGACGAGGCCGAACGATTGAAACCGTTCCATGAGGCGGTGGAACAACGGCACGTGCGCGGCAAGCGTGAACGTTGCGTTCAGGCCCGCTACGCGCTGTCCACAGAGATTTCCGGCGTGAAGAGGCCCGGCCAGACATTGGGCAACGCGATTGCTAGCGACGAATACGCCGGCAGCCCGCATTTTTTTCAAATTCCTCGTCGGGGACCGGCGGACTTTGGCTGGCGGGTTTTCCGCAGAGACTTCGGGGCGTCCGCGCGGAGCATCGCAGCTGGCCGAGGATTGCGGCATTGCTTCGCCGCTCTGGACGCGGCGTGCCGTGCGTGACTTGATCCACAAGGAGTACGGCATCGACATGCCGATTCGGACGGTCGGGGAATACCTGAAGCGCTGGGGTTACACGTCGAAGAAACCACAACATCGAGCCAAGGGCCAAGACCCCGCCGAAGTTCGCGAATGGCTGGAAAAAATCTATCCGGCGATACGGGCTGTTGCCAAACAGGAAGGCGCCGAGATCCATTGGTGCGATGACAAAGGAGTTGGAGCCAACGAGAATACGGAGCGCGGTTACGCACCCATTGGCGAAACGCCGGAAATCCGAGTGGCGAGCCATCCTTGTCGGATGAACATGGTTTCGACAATTACCAATGAAGGCAAGGTGCGCTTCATGACCTACCAGAATACCATGACGGCCGCGGTGTTCCTGGTGTTTCTCAACCGCTTGCTCCTGGGCGCAAGCAAGAAGATCTTCCTGATTGTGGACGGCTTGCCAGCACACGGCACACCCGCTGTAGAAACCTGGCTTCGAGAACATGAAGCGCGAATAGAAATGTTCTATCTGCCGCCACGCGCACCCGAGCTAAACCCCGATGAGTCGCTCAACAACGATATTCACTCCGGAGTCAATGCGACCAAACTTCCCGACACCAAGAAAGAGCTGCGTTCAAACATCCAATGCTTTCTGCACAAACTCGCC
>Ga0207057_1104_pt2 | contig 19949 bp, 19 predicted proteins | sample Alteio_BWMinCont_33_FD_153265 | JGI IMG/M metagenome (GOLD analysis project Ga0207057, IMG submission 153265) | Enriched cells from forest soil in Barre Woods Harvard Forest LTER site, Petersham, Massachusetts, United States -... | ecosystem: Environmental > Terrestrial > Soil > Temperate forest >... | reverse complement strand
CTAGCTAGCAAACAGTCTCCGCCGCGCGCGATGTTCGCTGTGCAATCAAACCCGGGAAATGCGAAACAGTCGCGTCTGCAAACAAGATTAGACCAATCGATGCGAACCGGCGACGGAGAGATGGAGTGAGATGGAGTCTGCGAACCACAACAGGCAACAGACTGTGAAAGATGGGGCAATGCCAAACAAGAGCGGCTCTCCGACGGCCATGAACAGCAGTTGAGCCATAGGCGTTGCCAGCAGGATCTGCGCCGTCTTTGGTATCCTTTCCAAGGACGTCCTCCGCAGATTTCCTCAGGAAGGTTATTTCATCGCATGTCGGGCTTTGTAGACACCATTGGCGGCTTTGCCGGTGAGCCGATTCGTGTAGACCGACGCCCCAAACTCAAAGACCGGCTCAGACACCAGATTTCGAGGGACGAAATGACAGAGATTGCAGCAATTCATGCGCGCGAAATTCTTGATTCGCGCGGAAATCCCACAGTCGAAGCCGATGTCGTGCTCACAGATGGTTCAGTGGGCAGAGCCGCGGTACCCAGCGGCGCGTCGACAGGTGAGCACGAAGCCGTTGAGCTGCGCGATGGGGATAAGACCCACTATCTTGGCAAAGGTGTCCTTCAGGCAGTTGAGAACGTTGAAAGCATCCTTGCTCCCGAGCTGACAGGCATGGACGCAACCAACCAGCGTCTGCTCGATGCAACGATGATCTCGCTCGACGGCACGCCGAACAAAAGCCGCCTGGGCGCGAATGCGATTCTCGCCGTGTCCATGGCCGCTGCGCGCGCCTCCGCAAATGCGCTCAAAATACCGCTGTACCGTTATCTCGGCGGAGTGAATGCCTCTGTCCTCCCGACGCCCATGATGAACATTCTCAACGGCGGCGCGCACGCCGATAACAACGTGGACTTTCAGGAGTTCATGGTGATGCCGGTCGGAGCTGAGCGCTTCTCCGATGCACTGCGCTGTGGCGCAGAGATTTTTCACACGCTGAAGGGCGTCCTCAAGAAAAAGGGCTACAACACCGCCGTAGGCGATGAAGGCGGCTTCGCTCCCTCGCTCAGGTCGAACACCGAAGCGATTGAAGTCATCCTCGAAGCGATCGAACTCGCCGGATACAAGGCCGGTGAAGATGTAGCGATCGCGCTCGATCCGGCAGCGAGCGAGTTCTACGACAAGGAGTCTGGCAAGTACATTTTCAAGAAGTCCGACAACAGTCAGAAGAGCAGCGAGGAAATGGCGCGCTATTGGGAGAGCTGGACGCGCCAGTATCCCATCGTCTCCGTCGAAGACGGACTCGCCGAGGATGACTGGCAAGGCTGGAAGTATCTGACCGAGTTAGTGGGCGACCATGTGCAGCTCGTTGGCGACGACTTGTTTGTGACCAACACGGAGCGCCTGCAGCGCGGCATCGAAGAGGGTGTGGCAAATTCAATCCTGATCAAGGTGAACCAGATTGGCACCATCAGCGAGACGCTGGAGGCCATTGCCCTTGGCCGCCGCTATGGCTATACATCGATCATTTCCCACCGCAGTGGCGAGACCGAAGACACCTTTATTGCCGACCTTGCAGTAGGAACGGGTGTTGGGCAGATCAAGACGGGCTCAGCCTCGCGCACAGACCGCATTGCGAAGTACAACCAGCTGCTGCGAATCGAGGAAGAATTAGGCCAGGCGGCCGAATTTCTTGGCCTCGAAGCGGTAAACTTCGGCGAGTAATCGACTCAATGACACGCGCGGATAACCTCCGCGCGTTCTGCTTTATCACACGTTTAGGAGTGTTTCATGCGAATCTTTCAATCGGCTGTCTGCGTGATGGCGATTTCTGTTTCAGCGCTCGCCCAGCAGCCTTCCACATCGACTGCGAAAAGTCCAACTGCTCCCCCCGCCGCAGCCAATGAGCCTGCGATCAAGCCACCCGCGAACCCGATTACGCCTGCACAGATCAAAGAGATGCAGGAGTTAACGGGCGCAGAGGCGACGAAAAAGCGCATCGTGGCGAATGCCATGCAGTTTTATCGCAGCCAGTTTCCTCCCTATGTTCCGCAGGATGTGATCGACGATCTGGACAAGAGCCTGCAAAATGCCGACCTGGAGGCGCATGCAGCGGAAATCTATCCCAAATACATCTCGACAGAGGACGCTGAGAAAATCATCGAATTCTACAAGTCGCCCGCGGGCCGGCACATGATTACGGCCCAGCCATACATGATGACGGAAATGCAGCGCTCGGCTGTTCAAATCGCGCAGGAGACGGCCCGGGATGTCATGGCGCGTCACAAAGACGAAATCGAAGCGGCGCAGCGGAAGTACATGGAACAGCAGCAGAAGCCTTCCCTCAGCACACCGCCGAGTCCTTCATTGAACCCACCGGCCACTTCAAAACCGCAGGGCACTACCAATCCGCCAAGCACGCCGCAGAAGTAATAGCGTTTTGATTTCTTAGGAGAACGAGTTGTCGATTCACAAAAGTCCTCTGGTCCTTACGATTCTGGACGGGTGGGGCTATCGCCCTCAAGTCGAAAACAATGCGATCGCCTTGGCGCGCAAGCCCACCTATGACAAGTTGCTGGCCGAGTATCCAAATACCCTTCTTCATGCCTCCGATCATTTCGTCGGCTTGCCTGACGGCCAGATGGGCAACAGCGAGGTAGGCCATCTCAACATCGGCGCAGGCCGCATCGTCCAGATGGACATTACTCGCATCGATGCTCTCATCGCCAGCGGTGATTTCTTCACGCATCCTGTCATAGCCGAAGCAATGAACCGCGCGCGTGACGGAAACCGTCAGCTCCATCTTTTCGGTCTTCTCTCCGATGGTGGCGTCCACTCGCATCAGGAACACCTCTACGCACTCCTCAAGACGGCAAAGCAGCACGGTGTGGAGCGGGTCTTCATTCACGCGTTCATGGATGGCCGCGATACGATGCCGACCAGCGGCGCCGGATATCTTGCAGCGCTCGAACAGAAGATGCGTGAGTACAACGTGGGCAAAATCGCGTCCGTCTCCGGACGCTACTATGCCATGGACCGCGATCGCCGCTGGGAGCGCGAGAGGAAAGCCTTCGACGCGATGGTGACTGGCCGGGCAGAAGGCAGCGCGTACCAGGACCCAGTGGCCCGCATCAAGGAGTCTTACAACAACGGAATCACCGACGAGTTTATTGTGCCGTTCGTAGTTACAGATGAACACGGCCATCCCAACGGAGTCATCCGCGACGAGGATGTCTGCATCATGTTCAACTTCCGCGCCGATCGCGCGCGGCAAATCACGCGAGTCCTGGCCCGCAACAGCAACTTCACCAAAGAAGGTGGACGCGAACTCATCAATGCTGCGGAACTTGACGAAACGATCCCGCGCAATGAGGTGCCGAAGAACCTGCACTACGTCTGCATGACGCAGTATGACAGGCTCTTCACGCTGCCCATGGTCATTCTTCCGGAGTCGATGGAGAACCTTCTCGCGAACATGCTTGCGCAGGCAAACTTGCGCAACCTGCGCGTTGCCGAAACCGAGAAGTACGCTCACGTGACCTATTTCTTCAATGGCGGAATTGAAACGCCATTTCCTGGCGAAGACCGCGTGCTCGTGCCATCACAAAAAGTGGCAACCTACGATCTCGCTCCCGAGATGAGCGCCGCAGGTATCGCTGACGCTGTTGTGAAGGCCGTAGAAGATACAGCCTTCGACCTTGTCGTCGTAAACTTTGCGAACGCTGACATGGTGGGGCACTCCGGCAAACTGGAGCCAACGATCAAAGGTGTAGAAACGGTGGATGCCTGTCTCGGGCGCATCTATCAATCTATTCGCCAGAGAGGCGGCTCGTTGCTCATCACCGCCGACCATGGCAACGCGGAAATGATGGTCGATCCGGTGTCGGGCGGCCCTCACACCGCGCACACTACAAATCCGGTGCCATTCATCCTCGTCAGCGAAGACGCAAAGAATTACGCACTGAAGCCAGGTAGTTCGCTGCGGGATATCTCGCCGACGGTCCTTGGCATCCTCGGCATCGATCAGCCAAAACAGATGACCGGCGGCGACTTACGGCAGAGAGTCGGCTAGATTCACCGCTCGAAAGGCAAAAGCCCTCATCACGATGAGGGCTTTTGCCAAATCCTCATCAGCGTCAGAAAACTTTCTGCTGATGCGGGAACCAGGTGATCGAGGCATTAATGGTCGTATCGTGTTGAGGCCCTGGTTTATAGACGGGCGCATACCAGCGCTCGAACTGGACCCAGCCATTGATCTCGATGTCTTTGTGGATGCGCTTCACGACATTGACCTGATAGTCGTCTTGTGTCGCTCCTCCTGTAACCATTTGCTTCCCCGTCTTCGCTCCGCGGTAGTTAAACTGGATCATCTCCTGAGGAGACAAATTCCACGTAAGCCAGGCCTGTCCGCCTGTGGCCTGACGCCCTATCGGGTCTCCTATGATCAGACCCTTATTTGTGTAACCCTGCCTCTGAATGGTCTCCCAGTAAATAAAGTTAGGACCTCCGTCACTCACAGGATTCGTGGTTACTCCCTCCACGCGCAAGTCAAGCTTGGGGAGGCCGGGAACGTGCGACAGATACAAGCCGGGACGAACCGCGGAACGCCTCGGTGCGTCGACGGGACTTATGTCGTCATGTATGAATGAATCGGTATAGAGTGTAAGCCACTTACGCATGAACGGTAGACGGTAGGAAAAATCGAAGCTTGCGAATCGCGCGCCCGGATCATTCCGCGAGTTCTTTACTGCTGGACTGGGAGCCGTAACACTGAAGAAGCTCTTCAGGAAGCTGTGGACGGTGATAGGAACATGGTCCTTGCCACCCCAGATAACTGTTCGTTCAAAACCAAACTCAAGGTTTTCCGTGGGCTTGAAGCTGATCTTCTCAGCGTGCACCCAGGGCGCATTAGGGTATGTATGCCCCTTCAGATCTCCGACGAAAAAATCGTAACGGAATGGGCCCGTCAGCTTTGATAGCAGAGGGATCCGAAGAGGCTCTGTGCGGTCAATTTGAAACTGGTAGATGTCTTCTGTGTTGTTGCTCCAGGCGAAACTTCCGCCTTTGGCCGGTCCCCACCAGTGATCGCTTTTTCCGAAGGAAATTTCGTGATTGAGTATGTTGTAAGAGAGCGTAGCTTCCTGTACGCGGAAATCGTTGGTCGTCGGAATAGGGCCGAGAGGAATCGTGTCCTGTTTCGGATTCGAAGCGACAGGAATGTCATCGACTGTCTGCGAAAGATACGTGAAGAGCGCTGGCGAATAGCCGGTTGCGCTGGGGGCATGCTGGTATTCGCCGCGGAAATAAAGCGAGAAACGGCCCAGGCCGCTATACGCACTGAAGCCGGTGTAATTGTTGAAGCCCTCTTCATAAGGGCGGCCGTAGTCGTTGATGATCGTCTGCCCGATGTGGAAACTGTCCCGAAGCGGGATTCCGATGATGCCCCGAGGTTGTGTGTAGGCGCTCTCGAAGTCAACGCGGAGCTGGTTCTGCCCGAAAGCGCTCTCAAGCTCGGGAGCCACCTCGTGTAGAACGCTGAGATAAATATCGCGCGCCTCGTCGTTATTGGTGTCGGCATCAATCTTGTCTGCCGTTCGCTGCAGCATGTGCAGTATGCTCAGCCGCGTCCAGGGCCGCAATCCGAGAAACGCGGTGTCAAGATAGCCCAATCCCTGCAGGCGAACGAGCGCCGGATAAACCCAGCTGTCCACCGGGATGTAGGGCGAACCAACAGTGCTGACGTTGCTGATAGGCGATGCGGGGGTGTAGTTGGGCGGAACTGACTGCTGAGGTGTTCCGGCATCGGTACCAGCGTCCGCGGTGATCTGCGGGGTTGCAATGTCCTGAGCGAGTACGGGTTGAAGCGGCAAACCAAGCGCCGCTAAAAAAAATATCAATCGGACAAACTTCACTCGCACCTCGAAAAAGATTGGAAATCAACTCTCCATTACGCAGCGAACTAAATAGCGAAAGGGCAATGAACGGAACGATGTAGCCTTTCAAGGCTAGATGAATGAATCGGCCATGACAAGAACTGTCCTGCTCTTAGATGCAACCAGCGGCCTGCTTTGGCTTCTCAAAAGAGAAATTACATACTTTTTTGTCTGCGTCGCGCTCGGACAGAAATCTGGCCATTGACGATAGTCATTCTTACATAACAAAGACGTGCTGTGCTTCGTGCCGAGGTTCCTTTTGATGCGACGGCCTCCTGGCAACCGCGATTGTTTTCTCGAATGCCAGAGCCGTTGACTGTTTCCGCTCTTTCTTAAAGAGGCCTTTCGCTGTTAGATATCTTTCCATGTTCTGAAGAGGATCTTGATTCGCTCCAACTCTCCCGTTCTTCGGGAAAAAACGGCAGACGATCACGCTGGGGCCACCCCCGCGTCGCGCCCGTACTATGCACTCGTATGCCACCCGATAAACAGCGACAACGTCATTCCCATCGACTGGAATCACAGGAAAACCGTAAGAATACATCTGCGTCATGTCCGTCGGCGTCTCCCTGTAGACGTAAACGATTGGCAGATGTTGCTCCCCTGCAAGCCTGAACGCGTCACGCGCAGCTTCGCAGTTCTCAGGGCTTTCTGAAAGGAGTGCGACTGTGACACTCTCCTTCTTTCGAATACTGCACGCATAAGCGATTCCGGTTGCAAGGGCACTTTGCGCTGCTGCTCCCGGTTTTGCAGCGGTCTTACTTTGCTTCTTCGAGCCGCGCAAAGAACGCTTATCCGGGTGGCTGAAGATCGATCGCAATGGCTCCCCCTTCAGAAAACACGCAACCGCAACACTTGACGAAAAAACGATCGTGTCCTCAGGACGGAGATCGACCGCTGCGCCAACAGCAACTGCTTCTTTTCCTTTCCACGAGGAACCGTTACTCAGACTTCGGGCATGCGAATCAAGAATGCGGCACTTAAGCATCATGGCGTATAGCTGGTGCAATTTAGTGTCGCTAATAAGGGATGGCGCCGTCTCTGTAGTTGTTTTCTTCGAGCTTTTTGTGAGCATGTCTTGGGCCAATTGTAGCGCAGCAAAAGTAAGTGTCCCTTCGTCCTATGTGAGGTTCGTTTTCAACAGATTTGTGAAAAAGTCTGTGCAAGACGGGGTCTGGAAGGAAGAAACCGCAACAACGACGCGGGCTCTAGCTCTCTGCACTCTTTCTGTGGCAGTGCAGCCAATCTGCAGCGTAGCTCTTCCGGAAGTTCCATTTCAGCTCGAATACTCTGCATTAATGCGCACATATTCAGCCGTCAGGTCGGTTGTCCAGAAGCGGCACTTTCCATTACCAATGCCCAAATCCATGCGCACTACGAACTCTCTCTGCTTGAGGTAAGCATGCGCTGCGGATTCATCGAAGTCCCGAACACGGCCTCCGTTCCGGCAAATCTGTTGTTCGCCGAGCCAGATGCTGATACGCTCCGGATCAAGCTCGGCACCCGAATAGCCGGCGGCAGCGATCAGTCGGCCCCAGTTAGGATCGCTGCCCGCCCACGCCGTCTTCACCAGCGGAGAGTGAGCAATGGCCTTCGCGACAATCAGAGCATCGCGATCCGTGACAGCGCCCTCAATCTGCAATTCCACAACATGGGTAACGCCTTCACCATCGTCCACGATCTGTTTTGCCAGGGATGTACAGATCTCAGTGAGCGCCGCAAGAAACGAAGCGTTTCCTCCGCCGACTCGTGCGCCGCTGGCGCCAGAGGCCAGCAACAGAACCGTATCGTTGGTGGAAGTATCTCCGTCAATCGAAATGCGATTGAAACTGACCTCAGCGCTTTGTCGCAGGAACGCATCGAGATCCGCAGGTTCAATTACGGCATCGGTAAACAGATACACCAGCATCGTGGCATGAGGAACAAGCTGCGGATGGATCATGCCCGCCCCCTTACAGACGCCGGCAATGCGCACCACTTTGCCATCCACGTTTAGCGATGCATGAGCGACCTTCGGCCTGGTATCCGTCGTCATAATGGCGCGCGCAAATTGCGAGAAGTGCTCCGGCGTCGCTCCCAGATTCGCAGCAACTTGGGGAAGCGCCGCCATCGGCTTCTCCGCCTGCAGCGGCACGCCAATGATTCCCGTCGAAGAGGGAAATACCTCATGCCCCTCGCAATGGAAGGTTTCAGCCGCAGCGGAGCATACCCGCTGGCAGGCATCAATTCCAATATGGCCAGTGGCGCAATTCGCATTGCCGGCATTCACGGCCACTACACGCACGCGTCCTGCACTGCGAGCAAGATGTTTGCGCCCCACGATGATGGGTGCGGCAACCACGCGATTGCCTGTGAACATCGCGGCGGCACTCGCCGCAGTATCAGCAACGGCAACCGCAAAATCAGCTTTACCGCTCGGTTTGATTCCAGCCTTTACGGCCGCAAAGCGGAAGCCAAATGGCAGCGCTTCATGAGGGACGAGGGATGAATCATTCATTGTTGGTATTTACTCTAAACAAGATACCAATTAAGGAAGGATAAAGATTGGCGACTGAACCCTCAACGGAATTCCTGCGCATGCAAGAGGTCAGCGTAGCCCGTGGCGACTCAATTGTCTTACACAATATCAACCTCACCATCTCCACCGGAGAACACGTCGCCATACTCGGCCCGAACGGCTGCGGAAAATCGACGCTGATCAAGACCCTCACCTGCGAGTGCTATCCGATCTTTGCACCAGAGATGCAATGCCGCCTGCTGGGCCGTGAACGCTGGGATGTCTCGCAACTGCGCAAGCACCTCGGCGTTGTCTCAGCCGATCTGCCGGGCGAGCGCACGTCCGTCTCCAAAGGCCGCGATGTAGTCATTGCCGGTTTCTTCTCCGCCTCCACCATTTGGCCCAACCTGCATATCACCGAAGAAATGCGCGAGCGCTCACAGGAGGCGATGGCGCTGATTGAGGCCACGCATCTCGCGAATAAGCTCGTCGGAGAAATGTCAGCCGGAGAGCAGCGCCGCATCATGATCGCCCGCGCCCTCGTCCAGAAACCGGAGATGCTGCTGCTCGATGAACCGTCGAATGCCCTCGATCTCGCCGCCCAGCGAGAACTCAGGGATGCTCTCCGAGTGGTCGCCCAGCAGGGAACAGGCATCATCATGGTTACCCATCATCTGGCCGACATCCTTCCGGAAATCGATCGCGTCATTATGATGCGCGCCGGACGCATCGTTGCCGACGGCCCGAGGCCCGAACTCATCACCGTTGAGCAATTGCGCAATCTCTTCGGCGTGGAAATCGCGCTTACCGAGCGAGACGGCTACTGGCACTCCTGGTAGCGAGTCTTGAGCAAGCCCTCTTGATTTCCTCAGCATCATGGAATAACGTCTCAAGTACACGGGAAAGGAGGTTGATCCAGCCTATGACAAGTTCTGATGGTAGTAGTTGCACGATCCTACGTGAGGTGACTGAGGCTTAGAGCGCCCTTTGCTCTAGACCTGGCGATCCGCAAACACATTCGCCGAGGCCCACTCACAGATCGAAGGGTGCCTCAGGTCAATCTCAACAGTTCACCGGTATCGAAGGCCCGCTCCGCCGAATCTGGCAGCGGGCTTTCGTGCGTTTGAGTCCTTGGCTGATTATGACTATGGTAATATGACCATAGTCAGAGTGACTAAATTATGAGAGAGATGCCAGCCGGAAAGTTCAAGGCGAAGTGCCTTGCCGTAATCGATGAGGTAAGTACAAAGCACGAGACCGTCGTGATTACCAAGCATGGAAAGCCAATGGCCAAGCTAGTGCCCATCTTGAAAGAGGACGATGACATTTTCGATTTTATGAAGGGCAAAATCCAGATTAAAGGTGACATTGTAGAGCCGGTGATTCCTTTGGAAGAATACGAGTCACTGCGGTGATTCTCCTCGATACGCATGTCCTGTTGTGGCTTTCGGGCGATTCTGCGCGTCTGTCCTCCCGTGCTGTTAAAACCATCAAACAAGCAAGAGCGCGAGGCGGGAGTCTGGCTGTTTCTTGCATCACTCTTTTCGAGGCAGCAAGCGTCATAAGCCGTGGGCGCGCGGTGCTGAGTCAGCCTCTTGATGTGTTTCTTAACGAGATCGAGAAGCGCTTTGTGATAAAGCCTATCAATGCGCGCATCGCTGCCGCAGCACGGCAATTGCCCGAGTCCTATCCAAAAGACCCCATGGATCGTTTGATCGGGGCAACCGCTTTTGTAGAAGATATGGTACTGATCACGGCTGATGACCGTATCCGGCGCGCGGGTGTTGTTCAAACAATTTGGTAGTTGAGAAAAGAGGGGGGAATCCCGTTTTACAATAAACCCATGGAACCACTCGTCATCGCAGGCAAAGCATTCCAATCCCGGCTCATTGTCGGTACCGGCAAGTACAAGGACGGTCCGGAGACGCAGGCCGCCCTCGAAGCTTCCGGTGCGGAGATGGTCACCGTCGCCGTGCGCCGCGTGAATCTGGATCGCTCCAAGGAATCGCTCCTCGATTTCATCGATCCGCAGCGGTACTTCCTGCTGCCAAACACGGCTGGCTGCTACACCGCAGACGAGGCGATTCGCGCCGCGCGTCTGGGCCGCGAAGTCGGCCTGTCGGACTGGGTCAAGATCGAGGTCATCGGCGATCAGGCCACCCTCTATCCCGATGTTCAAGCTACCCTTGAAGCAACTCGAACCTTGGTGAAGGAAGGCTTTACGGTCCTGCCGTATACCTCTGACGACATTGTATTTGCGAAGCGGCTAATTGACGTAGGCGCGGCTGCGGTAATGCCTTTAGCAGCTCCCATCGGCAGCGGTCTCGGAATCCAGAATCGGGCCACCCTCCAGATCCTGCGCGAGATGATCACCGAGGTCCCGCTCATCGTTGACGCTGGCGTAGGCACTGCTTCCGACGCTGCCTTGGCCATGGAACTGGGTGCCGACGGCGTGCTCATGAACACGGCAATCGCGGCCGCCGCGAATCCCATCCTCATGGCCGAAGCCATGCAGCACGCGGTGCTCGCCGGACGGCAGGCGTACCTCGCTGGCCGGATGCCGCGCAAACTGTACGCAACCGCCAGTTCTCCGCTCGAAGGCATCTCACGCTGACAGTCATCGCACCCATGCCGATACTGTTTCCTGCGGCGTTCATCAGCTAAACTCATCCTGAATGCGAGTCTTCGGCATTGATTGCGGAACCGAGTGCACCGGCTACGGCGTCGTCGAGTGGGACGATGCCCGCCGCGATCCACATCTTGTCTCGCTGGGATGCGGCGGTATTCGCCTTCCAAAAAAGGAGCCGCTGTCGCAGCGCCTGGCGCTGCTTTACGCGGAGTTGACTGCGTTGCTCGCCGCCCACCAGCCTGACGTTGTCGCGATCGAAGAAGTTTTCTATTCAGTCAACGCAAAATCCGCGCTCAAGCTCGGTCAGGTACGCGGCGTAGCCTTGCTCGCTGCGGCCACTGCAAATCTTTCTGTAGCCGAATACGCACCCCTCACAATCAAATCAACCGTGGTCGGTTACGGTTTGGCGCAAAAAGAGCAGGTGCAGTTCATGGTGACGCGGCTGCTGCGGTTGGATGTCACGCCAGAGCCCGCCGATGCTGCCGATGCCCTGGCGATTGCCATCTGCCATGTGCACACGGCACAAACACTCACTTTACAGAGGGCTGGTCGCTAGAGGATGACACGGGTTTGGTCGCGGTTTGTCTTTCTTTGTTTCGCAGGTGCCCTGGCCGCTTCGGCCCAGCAGGCAAATACGGCGCGCATTCGCTTTGTTTTTGAGAATCCCAAGCTGCAACCTGCCAGCTACGTCCTCGACATCAACGAGGACGGAACAGGACACTTCCACTCCGAACCCGGAAGCGCCGTCGCAGGGGACCCTGAGGGCATCACGCCCCAGCCGGTGAATACCGACATTAAAATTGGCGAGCCCTTGCGCAGCACCCTCTTCAAGACCGCGCGCTCGCACAATTACTTCAATGTGGCTTGCGAGACCTCAAAATCAAAGGTTGCCTTCACCGGGAAGAAGGCCCTGCAGTATACCGGGCAAGACGGAAACGGCTCCTGCACCTTCAACTGGTCCCACGATCAGCAATTGATGAAGGTGGTCGACGACCTCATCGCTGTCGCCTTCACCATCGAAGAAGGCCAGCGCCTCAGCGTGGAACACGAACATAACCGGCTGGGTCTCGATGGCGAACTCGAAGAACTGCAGGAAGCGGTGAAGTCAGGCCGGGCGCAGCAGATCCAGAACATTGCTGCGCAGCTGGAGGCCATTGCCTCGGACGAGAAGGTCATGGAACGCGCCCGGCTTCGCGCGCGGCAACTTCTTGGCAGCGGCGGCAAGACCAGCTGAGAATTGGTTTGTGGCTAGACCGATGCCGGTTACCCTCCGCCCAGCCGTCAATCAGGATTTTGACTATTGCAGGCGTCTCTACTTCAGTGAAATGAAGTGGATCATTGAGGAACTGCATTTAGATAGAACCGCCCAGGAAATCAGTTTCCAGTGGCAGTGGGATCCGGCACAGGTCCGTATCCTGGCGCTCGACGGTGCCGACATAGGCTGGTTACAGACCATCACGCAAAATGATGAGATCTTCATCGCGCAACTTGTTGTCGACCGACCGTTTCAGCGGAAGGGTATCGGCACCGAGATGATGAAGTGCTTGATTCGTCAGGCCGCGCAGTTGAATCAGGTCATACGCCTGAACGTTGTGAAAATCAGCCCCGCCCGGCGGTTCTACGAACGGCTGGGCTTTCAGGTCGTCCATGAGGACGATCGTAAGCTTTATATGAAGCTCGACCCTGATACGGCTATGCGTTGGTCGAATTGACCTCCTGCCTGAGGAATTCCTGCAACTTTGCCATTTTTCAGCTACGTCGAAGTTCAGTTACGGCAGGATGACAATCCTAGAGACTTGGCAGTTGTTTCAGTGTTCTAATTAGGCGGGGAAATGAAGGGCCCGGAAGGAGGTGTCGCATGCGGCACCCAACGAATTCTCAGCTCAGAGGATGGTTCAAAAATCACTTTGTTTCTCAGTTGCTCGTCGCCGTTGCTTTAGCCTCCGTCACCTGCGCCCAGGACACAAACAACGTCCGGGCAGTTCGCATCAGCCATGTAGAAGGCACGGTCCAGATTCTGGATGACAACGGAGTCGTCTTCGATCAGGCGCATGCCAACATGCCCGTGACGCAGGATATGCACCTGAAAACCGGCAGCGACGGCCGCGCCGAGGTGCAGTTCGAGGACGGCAGCGTAGTCAGAATTACTCCGAATAGCGCTGTCAATTTCAACCAGCTCGAGCGAACCAGCGAAGGCAGCACCATCACACAGCTGCAGGCTGCTGCTGGTCTTACCTACTATGAGTTCAACAACCGTGGGGGCAAGTATTCCGTCCGGTTCGGCCCGTACACGGCTACATCTACAAAGAGCAGCATCTTCCGCATTTCTGTCGATCAAAACCCGGCCCAGGTGGCCGTCATGCGCGGGGCGGTGCACATCGATACCGGGAACGATGGCGGGCTCGATGTGCCGACCAGCCAGACAGCTACACTCGACATGAAAGACACGGCCAGCTACGACGTGGCTCAGAACATCACCGCGGATTCATGGGATCAGTGGAACTCGGATCGCGATCAGGCCCTGGCACAGATGGGTTCCCGCGCGACGATGGCCCGCGCCATGGGCGGGAATCCTGACGATCCTTCCTGGAGCGATCTCGATGCCAACGGAAACTGGTATGACATGCCCGGTTACGGCATGGGATGGACGCCCTCCGGCCTTGGCGCAGGGTTCGACCCCTTCGGCTCCGGCTACTGGGGCTATTACCCGTCATACGGCTATACCTGGATTTCCGCCTATCAGTGGGGCTGGCTGCCGTATCACTGCGGCGCCTGGAACTTTTTCAATGGTCCCGGCTGGATGTGGTTCCCCGGAAATTGCGGCTGGGGAGCATTCGGCAATGGCTGGTACCCGGTAACAACTGTGTGGAATTGTCCGCCAAATTACGTTCTTCCGAAACGCCCGATCACGCCGGTACGTGGACCAGTCCACATGCCGCCGCAGCAGGCTTTGATCGCCGTGGGTCACAATCCCACTCAAATCCAGTCGCGCATTGCTGAAGGCAACAAACCGGTTGCTACACCGATCCAATTCAACGGCAAGACCCTTCAGCCGATCGAGACTTCGGTTCATCCACGCGTCTCCGGCCCTCTGGGTGAGAGTTTTCGCGTAGCCTCGGGCTATGTCCCCCCGGCTCAGGCTGGCCCCAGCTCGGGCGCAATACCGCAGGGAGGCACACGAACAGTCCTTTCTCCGGGTTTTGGGTCACTTCCGCACAACACCGTCGCCCCTTCCGCACCTCGAAATACGGTAGCCCCGCCTTCGTATCATCCGGCTCCGAGCAGCGGCAGCAGCGCGCCGCATTACTCGGCTCCGTCGGCGCCGTCAGCTCCTCACATGTCCTCATCGGCGCCTTCATCTGCTCCATCGAGCGGCGGCGCTCATCCGCACTGAGGATCAACCTCACCAGGCTGTCACGCATAGCGCGTGGCAGCCCTTTCTTTTTATGCCGGCTTTAATACCCGATAGAGCCTTGCCATAGCTTCCAGTGGAAGAGCTTCAGCGCGCGCCTGCGCCGAAATCGCCGCAGCCTCTGCCGCCTGCGCAATGTTGAAGGAATCAAACCCCGCCGCTCGCAGATTGTTCAGCAACGTCTTGCGTTTCTGCGCAAAGCACTGCCGCAAAAATGCAATGAACCCTTCCGCATCGACAGCCAGCTCCTCAAACCGCGGAGCAAAAGTGAGCCTCAGCACGCTCGAATACACTTGCGGAGGCGGAGAAAACGCACCCGGAGGCAGAGTCATCAGCTTCTCCGCGCGCGCATAGAGTTGCGTAGTAGCCGACAGCAGCCCATAGTCGCGCGATCCCGGCGCCGCCGCCACGCGGTCGGCGACCTCGCGCTGCATCATCACCACTGCCCGCGCAACCGCATCGTGATAGCGAAATAGGTGCAGCAGAATATCCGAGGTGATGTAGTAGGGAAGATTCCCCACCACCAGCAATTTGTCTTCGCCATGTCGAAGCAAAGACAGATCGACGCTCAGAATATCCTGCTCCACCACCTCGACCTGCGGCCCGGCGAAGCGCTGCTTCAAGCCTGCCGCCAGCTCCCGATCCAACTCCACCGCAATCAGCCGCCGCACCTTCTTTGCAAGCAGCTCGGTAATCGCTGCCTTGCCCGGCCCGATTTCAACAACAGTCTTTTGCGAAATGTCGCCCAGCGCCTCGACGATGCGTGAGCGCGCGCTGAGGTCGGCAAGAAAGTTTTGCCCTAATTGTGCTTTCCGCGGCATCTTATATAAGTTGTTAACCCGGGCAGGCTTACACTATTCAGTGCGCCAGAAACGCCAACAGTCTTCATCATACGAACAATCAGGGGAGTGATCGCACATGCACATTGTTTTTGCCGCGCCAGAATGCGTGCCTTTTGTAAAAACCGGCGGACTTGCCGATGTCATAGGATCGCTTCCTCGAGAAATTGTCCGGCGGGGCCACCAGGTCACCGTGTATGTGCCTTTCTACCGTCAGGTGCAGAGCCATTTTCCAGACAAAAAGATCGCCATCCCCAGCATTACCATTCCATTCCAGTACTACAACCGTTTTGCCGCGGTCGTTGACGGCGGCAAGCGCGACGGCGTGCAATTTTATTTCATTGACTGCCCCGAGCTTTTCGATCGCGAATCAGTCTATGCCACTGCCGCCGGAGAATACGGCGACAACTGGGAGCGCTTCGGACTCTTCTGCCGCGCCGTCCTCGAAGCGAGCAAGCAGCTCGGCGTGCCTGACATCTTCCACATGCACGACTGGCAAACCGCAATGCTGGCGGTCTACCTGCGAACCCTTTACTACTTCGATCCCGCGCTGCGCAACGCGGGCACGGTTTTAACCGTCCACAACGCCGGATATCAGGGCTGGTACCCGCCCGCAACCACCGAGCGGCTGCTCCTGCCGTGGGACATCTTCACGATGGACCACCTGGAGCATTACAACACCTTCAACTTTCTGAAAGGCGGCCTCGTTTACTCCGACGCGATCACTACCGTCAGCCGCAAGTATGCGGAAGAAATCCAAACGCCGGAGTTCGGTAATGGCCTGGATGGCGTTTTCCGCAAACGCGCCGCCGACCTGCACGGAATCCTCAATGGAGTCGACTACGCCAAGTGGAGCCCTGAAACAGACGGCAAAATCGCCGCGCATTACTCGGACAAGAACCTCAGCGGCAAAGCCGACTGCAGGCGCGACCTGCTGCACGCCTTCGGAGCCTCCCATGTGCAGGAGGACACGGCCGTCCTCGGCATCGTATCCCGTCTGGCCACACAGAAAGGCTTCGACCTCACTGCGCAGATCATCGAACGTCTGACATTCGAGAACATCCAGCTCATCGTGTTGGGCACTGGAGAGCCATACTACGAGAACCTCTTCCGCTCCCTGCACGAAAGATTTCCCGAAAAGATTTCCGTGCGCATCACCTATGACGAGACGCTGGCGCACAAGGTTCACGCCGGGACCGACATCTACCTCATGCCGTCACGCTACGAGCCCTGCGGCCTGAACCAGATCTACAGCCTCAAATATGGATCGGTCCCGGTCGTTCGCGCGACCGGCGGCCTCGACGACACCATAGAGGAGTGGAACCCCGAAGCGAAAACCGGAACCGGGTTCAAATTCTACGGCTACTACGCCGACGATTATCTGAACGCCGTGCAGCGCGCCCTCGCCGTCTTCCGCGATAAGGACGCATGGCAGACACTGATGCGCAACGGCATGGCCCAGGACTACTCCTGGAACAAGCCCAGCGAAGAGTACATCAAGGTATACGAGGAAGTGGCGCGTAGAAGAAGTTGGGGCGATGACCCGAAATAATCTATACGGGAGCTTTAGACCGTCTGCGCGCCGACTGCATATCGGCGCCGAATAGCAAAAAACAAAGGAACACCAGCCAGAATGATTGCCGTCCCCACCAGTGAATTTCTTAGATTCTCAGCATACGAGAAATAGAGCAGCACCGCAGAAGCGGCGACAAAGAGCGCGGGAAGCAGCGGATATCCCCACACCCGGTAAGGTCGCGGCGTATCCGGCTGCCGCCTCCGGTACACAAAGATCGTCGTAGCCGTAATCATGTAGAAGAGCCATTCAGCAAAGATGGCCAGCTCAAAAAGCTGCTGGAACCGGCCAACAACCAGCAGCAGCAGCGTGCTGAGCAGCGCCTGCACAATCAAAGAAGTGGACGGGCTCTGAAATCGCGGATGAATATGAGCAATGCTGCGAAAAAAGAGCTGGTCTCGCGCAGCCGCGAAGGGAACCCGCGCGCCCGACATAATTGTTCCATTCAAAGTTACAAATATGCTCAGCGCCATCGCAGCCGACACCAGAATCGCCCCCGCATGGCCGGACACTACGGCCATCGCCGCCACCGCAGGCCGAGGAGAAGCCGCGATCTGCGCCGCGGGCAGAATGTACTGTATGGCGGCATTTGTCGCCATATACAGTGCGCCGACGATAAACAGTCCAGCAATCAACGCAAACGGCAGGCTGCGCTCCGGACGCTTCACCTCGCCGGCAACCATCGTCAGATCGTTCCAGCCATCGTAGGCCCAGAGCACGGCAATCATGGCCACCATAAAGCCGCCAAATCCACCCTGCGCTCCGGTAAATGAAGTTTTGAAGTTGGCCAGCGACCCGGTGTGCGAGGTGAAGCAGAAGACCGCGATCACAACGATCAGTACGCCCTTCAGCCAGGTAAAGACAAGTTGAAAGTCGCCGGCCTTCTTAATGCCGAGATAGTTGAGCCCGGTGATCAGCCACGTCGCGCCAATGGCAAAAAGCTGTGACCAGTAAATGATGTTCGAACCATGAAAGACCGGCCGCTCCAGCCATGCAAACGCTCCAAAGATCGCCAGCGTCCGCGCCAGTCCACTCGTTACGCTGGCAATCGAAGCAGGCTTGGCCACGGCGAACCACGTCCACATGTAGAGAAACGCCGGCATATCGCCATATGCATTGCGAATGTAGACATACTCGCCGCCCGCATACGGCATCATCGCGCCCAGCTCCGCGTACGTCATCGCGCCAAAGAGCGAAAGCAGCCCGCCAACGATCCAAGCTAGATACACCAGGCTGGAACTGCCGACCGCGCGCATCATTTCATGCGGAACGAGAAAAATACCGCTGCCAATGATCGTTCCTACTACGATGGCGGTGGCATGCGACACGCCCAGAACGCGCGGCAGATCGTGTGTTTGAGTTACTTCCTGAGTCGCGGGCAACGAACAGAACTCCTGGTAGTAGTGCTTGAGTTCTTTCCAGTCTGCCTCATGTGGCCTCTTTCTGCCACGATTTTAAGAGTCTTACTCCGTGATGACGCGATCAGCCCATTCAACCAACGACACAAAAATCTGGGGATTGCCAAACTTCGCGCTCCACTGCGAAAGATCGCTTTCTGTAACCGAACGCGCGCGCGAGCACGTTCCGCAAGCGTAAATCGTTACCTGGCGCGACGTAACCTTGCGCATCGTCTCGGCAAGCGGAGGCCATCCAACAGGAACCACCGCCTCGGCCACGGATTTCCGCATCAACGATACCGCTTCGCCCAGCAGAAAGATCTGCACATTATGTCCGGCTTCCGATAAGGCGAGACCATGCAGAAAGGGAAAGGCCGCCTTCGTCGGATCATCCGACCCCCAGGCGCTCTTCATCATGACATTCAGCTTTTTCGATGGAGCAGGTCCGCTCTGAGCGGCCGCGTCGAGAAATGGCAGACCCAGGCTTGTGTATAGGAGTTGTCTGAGGAAAGCGCGCCTTGCCATGGAAAGTTCCCTCCGGTCTGCGTTTTGCAGGCCGGACGTATTGTATGCCCTCGCATAATCTGCGCTTTCGAGAATCTGCTTACAGCGAACTTCGCAAAGCGGAACTCCTAGTAGGTAGTGGGTCAGTTTGGCAAGCAGTACAGTTACCCATAACGTGACTTCACAGGACTTTCGGGATCTTCCGGATTGTCAGCTAGTACACTAGCGCGTAAGGGCGCAAAGAATGAGATCGATGAACGGCGTTTTTACGTGGTTGCTTCTCAGTGTTTCAGTCACGGCCTTAGCGCAAGAGCCCGGATTGACATTGGCACCAGATTCAGCAGTGATGCTCGCCGCCGTGTCGCGTGACGATTCTGTTCTTCTCGGTGGAATCGGTACGGGAAAGCTCCTTGGAACGGGAAAGCTGAGCATTGAACCAATGGTCTGGCTGACTCCGGACGGTGAGTGGAAGAGCATAGATTGTGATCCGTCTCGCCAGGAAGACTGCCGCAAATTTGAGGAAAACTACCTGAGCAAGCCTCACGCCTACACTATCGTAAGTGCCGATGGAAGAGGCGCAACGGTCAATGCAGCTCCTACAACTTTGAGCGAATGCTTTGACTACACAGGAAGTGGAACCTACACGGGGCCGCCTATCCGGGGCACTGCAATTGCAGCCAGTTCAACAGAGATGTTCACAACAGGCCCGTCAGCCGAGCGCCTGAGCAATCAGGACGCTGAGCAAGTTCGAAAAGCACTCTCAGTGTTTGTTCCCGCCAAGCTCGATTCCCTCAAAGAGCTTCGAATCTACTCGCTTCGGCTCGAAGGCCAGGATCTTTTTGTCGTTCAACGGGCCTATCAAGACTTCGCATCCAAACCCGGTTATAACCCTCAAGAGGATCACTTCAAGTTCATTTTCGCGATAGGGGCCATGGCGGAAGGGCACTTCCATCTGCTGCACTGGAAGAAGAATATCGAAGACGAAAACGAACTCGTGCTGGGGACCATTCATCTGAAGAGCGGAAGGGATTTTCTCGTAACAACGGTCAGTGACCCCGAATCCCAGTCGTTTCGAATCTATGGTCTGAAGGATGGCCGACTAACACTGGTATTTTCAGGCGGCGGAGCTAGCTGCTGATTGAACCCGACAAGCCCTCCTGGCGTCATCATGATA
>Ga0207057_1117_pt1 | contig 20027 bp, 19 predicted proteins | sample Alteio_BWMinCont_33_FD_153265 | JGI IMG/M metagenome (GOLD analysis project Ga0207057, IMG submission 153265) | Enriched cells from forest soil in Barre Woods Harvard Forest LTER site, Petersham, Massachusetts, United States -... | ecosystem: Environmental > Terrestrial > Soil > Temperate forest >... | reverse complement strand
TCTCGCAGGAGCGCAAAACTGAGGTGAATGGTAGATGTAACATGAGGTCGCACGTTCCTTCACAAAAGCCGGTGTTGCGTCTCTCATCAAGGACTGAATTTTCATAAGCTTTTGCTTTGAATTTCTTTGGAGGAGGAGGAAAAGGAAATGTCATTTCGTTTGTTTGGCTTGGAGTGGAACTCCCGCTGGAAGACCCTCTCGATCTATGAGAAGTTCGAGCAAATGATCGTCTCCATTCTGACCTGGATCATCGCCGTGATCGTGGCCGTCGCCACCTGGCAATTGATTCTTCATACGGTGGCGATGATACGGAACCACCCCCTCGATCCAGGGGACGCGCAGGCGTTCCAATCTCTGTTCGGCATGATCCTGACATTGCTGATTGCCCTTGAGTTCAAACACTCGCTGATGGTCGTACTTCATGATCGACGCAATGTCGTCCAAACTCGGGCCGTCATCCTGATTGCCTTGCTCGCCATCGTCCGAAGATTTATTGTTCTGGATCTTTATCAAACCGCGCCTTCCACTGTTGCAGCGCTCGCGGGCGCCGCACTTGCTCTCGGTATTGTGTTCTGGCTAGTGCGCAGCCAGGAATATCCCGACGTGATGGGAGAAGGACAGAAGACGAATCTTCCGAGTTGATTGCTAAGCCCTATGGCGGAAGGATGCTCGACGATACGGAGGATGGACAGTCTGCCTCAATACCGGACGGATAACTTCAGGATGGTCGGCAACACGGAAGTAATCCTGCCGAACGACGATCCCAAGTCGATATCGTAGTGCCTGAAATACGAGGTTTTCAGTAAGTTCTCTGCTCGACGTTCATTGCGTCGGCAAGTTACCGAAAACCCGCACTTTGCAGGCACTACGGCGGATCACTTGCGGGTTGTCAGTGATCCGGGCGCAATCCCAGGCCGACACGGCGGAGTACATCTCCACCGACTGACTTCCCATTAGTGGCAGCGAGCAGACCCTAATGCCTCACCAAACTGGCAAGCACTCCGTTCAATGAATCCTGCCATGCATGGGCGATCATTCCCGGGCGAACGCTTCCGCGCCAATAGGCCAGAATCCCGAACATAGCTCCGTACAGGGCGATCAGAATCATCATCCGAAAGCCCTGGTACGCGTGAGCCGCGCCGAATGTTGCGGCAGAAAGGAGAATGCCGGCGGAAGCGCTCTTAGTCAGGGCCATGAACTGCCGTTGCAGGTAACCTCGATAGATTGTCTCCTCGCAAATACCGGCGGTAACGGAGAGCGCTATCCAAAATATCAGTTCGATACCTCGCTGGGGGAGCATGGACACATTGCGACTTAGAGCAGCGGTGCGCAGGAGCCAGCCAAATATCCAAAGGAGCATCGCCGCAACGATCCAGAAGCCAACGGCAATTCCAATATCCCGCAGCACCTGGCGGACGGAATGCCAATGTTCTCCGAGAACGATGAGGACAGAGGCGCCGCTACGCCGTACACCCGCCACTACCAGAACGAACAAGAGCCATTCATAGAAAATGGTGACTACATAAAAGCGCACGCGATTCGGATTAGCCGTCGCGCTCAATTGATCTGCAAAAATCTTATGCCCGATCGCCCAACCGCCCAACACGGCGAGCAACAAAATCGTGTGGATTGGGCTAGCGATTTGGGGATAGCGGTCTGACGTGGACTGAGCCGGAGCAGAAGTCTCCATTAGTCCTCCTCAGGCTAGAATGTCAACCTCGTGCAGTTTAGCAGCGCTTGTGGAACGAGACCCGGTATTTTGGCGGTCAGAGGGGCACAAAGACCTCGATGGACGAGGAAGCCGCCTGGCACATTCTGGGTGGAGTGTCGGCTATTCGGAAACAGTGCCGCCGAACGACGGTCCTGGAGTGGCGTTGTAGTGCATGAAAAACGGGGTTTCAGGTAAGTTCATTTCTGGCGCTACGAACTTACTCAAAACGGGACTCCTCAGGAACTAACGTACTAAGCTGCTGAGTTCGTTGAGATGGGTAGGAGTTGGAAGCCGAGTTGAGCAGCCTGTTTACGGAGACGGGTTTCGGCTCGTTGTTGTGCTTGTTCATCGCAGCGATGGAAGATGCTTTCGGTATAGGGTTCTTTGTTGTGTAAGACATGGAAGAGGATGCGTGCGAGTTTGTGAGCAGTGGCGGTGATGGCCTGGGCAGTGCCCAGCCTGGCACGCATCCTGCGGAAGAACTCGCCGAAGTAACCCTTGGCACGGGAGAGCGATTTGGCTCCGAGCCTCAGCACGATGGCGACCCTGTTCTTCACCTTACGTGTTTTCGTGGACAGCACTTTACCTCCGCTGACCCTTTTGTCCGGGCACAGTCCGAGCCAGGATGCGAAGGCAGAGGCATTACGAAATCGACTAACGTCGGGACCGATCTCGGTGAGGACAACCTGCGCGGCGATGGCACTGAGCCCGGGGATGTCGGTGAGATCGACACCGGCGATGCGGTACAGTTCGTTGCGAAGATCGAATGAGGGGTCATTTCCCATCCGCTGATAGGGGGTATGTTTGGTGCGCCTTGGCATGGGTGATGGATGCTCCATGGCGCTCGGTAGATGGTGCATGAGTCGTACTATCTCGTCATCCAGCTCCGCGATCAGCTTCTGATAATAGCGATAGCCGTCGAGCGACTGCTTCAGCGTAAACAGGTGCTCCGGCCGGTAGTCTCCAACGAGAGCCTGGGCCACCGTCTCTTGCGGACTCTTCACCCGGATGTTACAGAGTTTTGCCAGTTGCACGGGATCACGCTGGCCAGCCAGAATTGCGTCCAGGATGGCCAGCCCGCTTGCTCCGGTGATGTCACTCAACACGTGGTGCAGCTGCAGGTTCATCAGGCTCAGAGACTTCTGCAGGTGCAGCGTGTGCTCGGCGGCCATCTCCAGCAGGCTGCTGCGATGCCGCCATAAAGTACGCACGGCACAGATATCTTCCTTCGGTCGAAAGCTGGCTCTCAGCAAGCCTACCGAGTGCAGATACTGGATCCACTCGCAGTCAGAGACATCGCTCTTGCGGCCGGGTACGATCTTCAGCGAATGCGCATTGACAAGATAGACCATGAAGCCGCGCTTTTCTAATATCTGAAACAGCGGTATCCAGTACACGCCGGTCGATTCCATCGCGACCGTGCGAACTCGGCAGCTCTCCAGCCAATCGGCCAGTGCGTGTAAGTCGTGGGTAAAACTGCTGAACCTGCGTGTTGTCTCTTGATCGCGGTCAAGTGGGACAGCTACGTATATCTCGTGGCTCCTATATCAATGCCCGCTGCATCCGGCTCCAGCACCGCCGATCTGCGCTCCCGCTTCTCTACTCGCTTCGCCATGGTCTTCTCCTTGTAGCCGGAGAACGCGGCCTGAGGTGCGAATCCTTGCAGTCTCCTCATCGAGATCGCTGCACTCTTGCGCAGACGTCATCACTGCACTGTCCGCGACCTCAGACCCATGCTTTACAACGGGCTCGGAAAGCACCAATGTCTATTTCGGGCCGTAGCTTGCCGCCCTCTCCAGCCACAACATCATCGCTCAGAACAAGTTCCCTACGTCCCTGTCTGGGCACAGCCCAGCACCCTGCTTCACAGGCATTTTCGGGATTACTTCCGTATTGCCGGTCATAGGGACAAGAACGTGACGCGCGTTGCGCGACCCATGACGGTTGTTCGGTCAGTGGGTTGAGGGCAATTCAGCAGTGCAAAACAAGACTTACACTCAAGGAACAGTCAATTGAACGTGCGCAAAGAGTTTAGGCTTAGTGCAGAACTACAGAGAGGTTGCGGCGGATGATCGCTCCACGCAGCAGGTCGGCTCTATTGGCAATTCTGCTGGCGCTCGCCTTCACGCCCGCCCTTGCCGCGCAGGTCGACACGAATCAGGGCGAAGCCAATCCCGGCGGCAAGGGCATCGGCTATCTGCTCAATTACCTCAACATGGCCGGAACCGAAAGAGCCAGCCAGTTTCAACCATTGACTGAGCGCGAACGCACGCGGCTTTACTTGAAGACGATGGCGAACCCGCTGGGCTACGTGAAGGCCGCATTCTCCGCCGGAATCAATCAGTGGGAGGACAAACCGGAGGAGTGGGAGCAGGGCGCCTCCGGCTACGGCAAAAGATTCGCCGACATCGTCGGCCAGTACTCCATCCAGCGCACCGTCACCTTCGGCTTATCCAGCGCCCTGCACGAAGACAACCGCTACTTCAACTCCGGAAAGACAGGCGTGCGGCCGCGCACCGCCTATGCTCTCTCGAGTGGAATTCTTGCCCGTCACGACGACGGCAAGCGCTACCTCTCCATCTCCCAGATCGGAGGAGTGGCAGCCGGCGCATTTCTGTCTCGCCTTTGGCAGCCCCCGAGCCAGAGTTCTGCAGGCGACGGAGCCGTGAGCTTCGGGATCACGATGGGGTCCAATATTGGTTTCAGCGTGGTCAAGGAATTCCTGCCTGACTTAGGTCGCGCACTCGCAAAGAAGCAGCGAAGCCGCTCAAACGCGCCACCCGCAACAAGCGGACCAGCAGAAAAATTGGTCCCCTCTGCGCACGACGACTAGTGGCGAACAACAGTGACACCAGGGAATAGACCGAAATAGGGAACATAAAGGCCAAAGAAATACCCAAGATCAGTAAGTAGTCCGGCGCTGATGTGCAGCCCGATCTACAAACTGGGCGACTTGTCCGGAATCTGGCGCAAAGCCAATCCACCTTGGGATCACAAATGTGGACCGTAGATTTAGTAATGGGCAGGTCTCAAAATCACAAATCCACCCAACCACTCAAATGTCCGTATAGTCGGCAATCCGGAAGTAACGCCATCAGTGGGAAGCCAGCATGCATAACGAAGGGTCTGAAAAACGGGGTTTTCAGTAACTTCAAGCCGGCTGCCGTGAACCCGATCCAAATGCTTAGTCGCAAATAGCGATGTCATTCACACTTGGCTTAGAATCGCCTCATGTTCATTGAGGACGACAAGTTGCCGGACGACGTGGTTCGCAAGAAATATTGCGACACGCGTCATGCACTTTGTTGTCTGGACTGTGGCTTTGAGTGGGAGTTTGATCCGATGGTGCAAGGATCGATTGGACGGCCTTTGTATGTATTACTTATGCATAGCTGTCAGCAATACGAGGACTAGGGCTGTTCTCTGCGGCTAGAGTGCTCCGCAATCGCCACGATAGTTGATCACTGGTCATTTGCCACTGAGAACTACGAACCGACAAGGGCCTCGTCCTCTTCCTCCGTTTCCTCATCCTGTTTGATTTCGGCAAGAATCTCAGCTTCTGCGTCCGAATCGGCCGGAGGAGTGGGTTGCGCGCCTACCGGAGTGGGTATATCGAAAAGGCCACGCACCGTTGGCGGCTCTGCGGCTTTCTGCTCGTCTTTCTTTACAGGTTCTGCGGCCGGAACAGTCTTCTTCGCCGTCTTCGACTTATTTCGCGCCTCGTCCTGGGCCGCCTTCGCCGCGGCAGCCATCTCCTCCTTGGCGTGGTCGAGCGTGTTTTTCAATTCCAGGTGACTGGCGACAAAGCTGACGATTGCGTCTGGCAGTTGCGCGTCGAGCTCGGCGGCGGTTCCGGTGAAACTCATCGGGGTGGTGAGGGCAGCATTTTCGCCGTCCGCCAGCTTCTTGGGCAGGACATTGACGCGAATCTGGTCTTCTTCGAGAGAAGTGACCGTCAAGAGGACAGACCTCTGGCGTAGGAGTGGAACGAGTTGCTGAAACATGGGTATCTCCGATGGGCGTGATTGGATTGAGTGCAGAAGGATGAATGATTATTTGTTTATGCTGCGATTCGGAGCCGGCGATTGCGTCTCCGGACCTTCGACCACATTTGGGGATCGATAGGCAGAGCGCTCATACGGCCGGTTTCGGCGTTGAAGAAGGCTCCGTGATGGCTCAGCCTTCCATAGCGGAAGAGCCGCGCCAACATGGCGAGAGCGCTCGACGCCAGAGTCTGGTTGATGAACGGCTCCTGCCGATCGAGAGCTTCGATGGCAGAGCAACTCGGCAAAGGGTCCTCCCCCGCCGCAGCATCGACGATCTCGGGATACAACTCGCTGACCGTGCGCAGTCTCGCGGCCCTGCGACGATTATGTGAATTGAGCGGTTGCCCGAGTATGTATTGGCCGCTCGCCGCGTTGTTCCCAATATCCAGCCAGTAGGTCGTTCGCTGCATGGGCCGTGTCACTGCCTGGTCGATGACCTTCCGTGCCGCGCGGGTGTCGACGCAACCGATAAGCAAATCCGGAGATCCGTCGTGCGATCGGCGTAGTGTGCCCTCGTTGAAGAAGGACGGTTCTGCCGACCACTTCGTACCCCAGAACATGTTGATCCTATTCACGAGGACTGTTGCTTTATTCTGACCAATGTCCGACGCGGAGAATGGCTGGCGGATACAGTTGGTCTCAGACACCGTGTCGGCATCCATCATGCAGACCTGGAGCCCGTAGGGATGCCCCCACACCCGCATCGCCTGGTGAAGATAAGGCAGGCCCATGAGTATGGCGCTTCCGGTTCCGCCTGCACCGACGACCAACACACGAATGGGTCGACGGCCAAGGAACCCCGACGGCAGCGTGTGCTCCATGCGTATCTCAATTCCTTTCGTCGCGCACGAATTGCGCGAGGGTCTGGGGCAGTACGATCAGGGTCTCCAAAGGGAACAATCTCCGCTTTCCCGTCAGGCTGCTCCAAAGCCCCTCGAAGCCGCCCTCGTGGCGAGTGAGGCGACCGACATTCGCATGGGTAAAGGCACTCTCGTAGAAGCCCCGTTCCCAGTCGGATATGGCCGCGACGGATGCGCTCTCCGGCCGCCGCATCGATCCTGTGCAGACCGTGCCGCACTCCGAGAGATTCCAGTAGGGTGCGACCGCGAGCTTCGTTGTTGCCTCGGGCCGCTTGTTCTGAGTCAGAGCGCGGATTTTCAATTGCCCGTCAGCGACTCGCCAGACAAAAGGAGGCTGAGGAAAAATGCGGCCATTCAAATCGGCCGCCTTTCCCTCGGAGTGTTGATAGAACATCTGACGGCGCTGTGCCGGCGTCCACCAGGCGATCATGCGATCGCTTTTGGCGAGGATGTTCTCTGGGAACACCTCGGCAGCAGCTCTGCCCCCAAGCGAGCGAACGAGCGACTCGATGAATGCTACGGTGAGCGGTTGCGCCGGTCCTAGAGTAGGCGCCCTGTTCTGTTGCGTTATAACCTCGTGCTTGGTGATGAAGGTTGTCTGGTTCCCGTGGTAAACCAACAACGCCTCAAGCAACTCGAAGCGATGGTTCTCCCCGATGGCTATCTGAACTTGCATGTTCCTTCTCCTGCAGCTCCTCAACCAGTTCGAAGAGCTCGGTGTTGAATGCAACGAAACGCTCAATCACACGCATGGCGCGCTTCACTTCGTCTTCGTTTTTCGGAGAAAAGACGACACAAACTGTCGGCTCCGACGAGCCTTCGAGCATATGCTGGCCTTCCTCGTCAAAGCAGGCAGTGATAGCATCTCTGTCCTTGAAGGCAACGAGCAATGATGGAAGCGGGGGACCATCGTAGTAGCGGTCTTCGAGGAGCTGTTGGGACTGTTCAACGCGCAGACGGGAGAGCCGTTGCATTTTCCTCAGGCGATCGATCCAGGCCCGGCAGGGGCCTTTGCTGTGGGCACGGAGCAGGTGGCGATCTTCAATGCGCCACTTCTCTTTGAGTGTTTTTCGGATGCAAGCCGGGAGTGCTTTCTCTACCTCCGGGAATTCATACTGGCTGCGATTCTCTTCGTCGTCTTGGTTTGCAGACTCGACTAACATTTCCTCATACATGAGTGCATCGCTGTGGTCGTAGATGCGCATGACGCGATACAGCGCATGGATGAGAGTCCAATAGAATGCCGCTCCCAGTCCCTCTGCTTCCTTCTCGAGAGCGTCGAGTGCGGGACCGATCTTCAGATATCCGGCACCGCTGCATTCGATCGTCAGCGCCAGCTGGCCATTGCTGAGTGTCGAACCGTAGCCATCTCGTTCAAGGACATCGCTTACCTGGAGGTGATACTCGACGTTGCGCTGTAGCAGTTCGCTGCGCTCTCGGCCAATCGCGCTCATGATGCTGTGTTGTGCGAAGGCAACTGCGTTTTCTCCGCATTGCTGCCAAGTTTCCGGAGAACCCAGACCCGCCTTCACAAGGGCCGCGCAGAGATCGTAAAGCAGCTCCGCATTGACTTCGTGGTTGTATTCGGTTGCAACCGTGTCGAGGGTGGGAAGAGCCTGACAAAAAGCAGGCGCGAGGGTTGTTATCCGAGGGGCGGAAGGAGTTCGGATGGAGTGGAGAGCGGCACGCCGTCTGTGCCCGCGAACCGGTCCATCGCCTGCCGGACGGCGCCGGCGAGCCGTATCGATTCTTTGCATTGGAGATGCCTCACGAGTAATTTGTTCGCTTCCAGAGGCGGTGCGGTCGCCTTCATGGCGAATACCGCCACCAACTCTTCTCGTGTCGTCTCAGACCGAGGCATGACTTTACCCCTTCGAACCGATGGCTCTGGAGAAGGAATAGCGCAGGCTTGTTCCCGTGTCCTCCGGTCCAGTCATCGTCGCAGTTGCAATTTCGGGGTAAGAAGGCGCAAGCAGGTCGCGAACCTGGTCGATGCTCATTTGTGGATCTGGGTCCGGAATACGTGACCCGTGGAAGACAAATTCTCGGGGCAAGCTGCTGGCCTTCAGAGTGGTGGTAGCCATTTTTATTTCTCCAAAATGATTGTGGAAGCGTGATTGGGTGATTGTCACAATGATGAAAACCAAGCGACGAAGCTGTTGTACTGATACATGAGCTACAGTGAGTGTCTGTCCGTCCCCGCAGCGCTTTACGCGAGTTTCGGAAGACCAGTGAGTTAGTTTCCGGTTTGCCGGTTTATCCGGGAATTACGGGCGAAGAACCATCAGGTGCAGGATTGCGATTGAGGCTTTCTCCAGACTGCCACGCGATGCCATTCTCGATGTTTGCATATCATTTTGCGGGGCGCGATCGACTCCATCATTGTGGATAAGACCGGCTCACATGGCGGTACGATGTCCTATTGCATTGGAACCCGTCGGACAAGCAGGGTTCCGACTTAAACGAACCATCATTCTTTACCGCTCCGCAGGAGCAGCTTGGATTGCAGTTGAAGCCCACCAAAATTGAGGTTGGTACGATCATCATCGATCATATCGAGATGCCGTCACCAAACTAGCAAGCGTCAAACTCTCCGAGAAGCAGCTTCTATGATGTGCGGCGCCAAGGTCTTGAACGAGAAATCTGTGAGCGTACGAACGCACAGGATGAGTTCAAACGCGACGCATAACGACCTGGCTTCGCGGGCGAAGAGCTGGGTATCGCTCAGTCGTAATGGCGCTCGTCGGCCCAGTTGAGGGGCGCGGAGGGGCGTCTGCCGCGAAGCAGGTAGATGTTGCCGTGCTCGAAAGGCATGGCGTAGGGCGTGTCGCGCACGCCGACGATGGTGACGGACCCGTATTTCTTCGAGACATCGTCCGGAGAGTCATCAATGACAGCGATAACAAGGTCGGGATCGCAGCCATGCATGCCCCAGAGCCAGTAGTTGTTGTGTCCGCTGAGGGCAGGTGGAAGGTTGAGATGATCGCGGCGGTTGAAGAAGTCGATGGCGCCGGCCTCACCGTAGTTGCCGGCGAAGATGCAGACGCGGTGCTGGTCTGCAGGTGAAAGGGAGTTGAAGGTGCGGGCGACGATTGCCACCTGTTGCTGCCAGCCGAAGCGGTCGGCGTAGAACTGCGGGAGCTCACCGCTGGAGGCGGTTTCGGTCTTGTTGCTCTTCAGGTGCAGCGCGGTGGTGTAACGAACCCAGGCGGCGGGGCGAAGTATGGGCGAGGACATCGGCAGGATGAGAAGACCAGTGAGGATGAGTGCGGATTCGAAGAGGGGGAAGGCGAAGACGCGTTTGGCGGCGACGAGGGGCTTCGTAGCGAAGCGGCGCTCCCAGGCGATGGCGCCGGCGGCGAAGAGCACTGGATAGATGGGGGCGAGATAGTAGTCCTTGGCGTGCAGGACGAACATGAGCACGTAGAAGATGAGGAAGGTCAAGCCAATCCAGCGGCCGCGGTGGATAGAGCGCGCGCGCAGAAGAGAGATGAGGCCGGTGATCCAGAGCAGAGCGTTGACGGGGTGCATCTGCCCGAGCTGGGCGTTGAAAAAGCCCATAGGGCCGAGGATGACGTTCTTGTTTCCGACCTTGCCGTTGTGAAAGAACTCGAGCGTGGGCCAGTGGTTGTGAATCTGCCAGAGGACGTAGGGCAGCGCGATGACGATGACTAATGCGATTCCGAGTGCGGCCCAGCGAGTGAAGAGGATGCGGCGTTGCGGCGTGAGGAGCAGGCCGATGCCGGCGGCGATGAGGAAGAAGAGGATCGAGGGTTTGTTGAGCAGGCCGATGCCGGCGGAGAGGCCGAAGATGGTCCACCAGAAGGGCTGCGGAGCGCCGTCGATGAGTCGAATGAGCGCGAGCGCGCAGAGCATCCAGAAGACGGGCTCGAAGGAGTTCATGGAGAGAAAGCCGTCGTGGCCGATGTAGATGGGTGCGACGAGGACGCCGAGCATCGCGAGTGCCTGCGCGGGGCGGCGGCCGCCGAGAGCCCACGCTAGGAGGCCGGTGAGGAAGACGGTGGCGGCTCCGGCGAGTGCGGAGAGAATGCGGATGGCGAATAGGGAGTCGCCGAAGAGGAGCTCACCGAGGCGTGCTTGCAGGGCGACGATGGGGCCGTGGTCGACAAAGCCCCATGCGAGATGACGGCCGCAGGCGATGTAGTAGAACTCGTCGCGGAAGTAGCTGTAGCCGATGTGTTGGGTCCAGAGTGTGAGGGCGAACTGCAGGACGAGCTTGATGGCGGCGAAGAGGAGGGCGAGCCGAAGGGCCGCACGTAAGGAGAAGTCAGGTGAGCGGACAATGGTTGAGCTCATAAGGGTCAAGAAAATGTACGTCAAAGCTAACACGGGTTCCGGCGCAAGGGCCTTTCCCGGAACAGTGGCAGGAGTTCAGTAGCAACCTCGTGGCAACGTTCAATGACGCGCAATCGGCATGGGATGCCTACCGCAAACATCTTATCGAGCAAGGATTTCTTGCCTTCCGCAAAGTAGGCTCACACCACGCCTCAATGCAGCAATACCTCACGGTCCTGCGTTCTGTCTGTGTTGTCGGCCATTCGGAAGTGAAAGAGAATCGACTTCGCACATACTTCATGTGCTCGCAATTCCAAAGTCATTTGGTGTAGCCGAGAGCTGCCCCGCTCCGCTATCAAGAGCAGCCACTCGTACCACCGCAATTTGCGCACTTGTGGCAGCTGCCGTTGCGGACCATCAGTGACCCGCAGGTAACACAGAGCGGCGCATCGCCAACATCATAACTGTTGTGAAGGTATTGCGAAACGCTGGCGGCACCAGGGTTTGCCTCTTCGCTGCCTTGTCGTTCTGCGATTGCCATCTGTTGTGTAAACAGCGGAAGCTGCTTGCCCGACAGGAATCGCAATTCCATCCAGCGAAAGAGGTAGTCCATGATCGACTTCGCATATCCAAGTTCCTCATTGCCGGTCCAGCCCGAGGGCTCGAAACGAGTGTGCGAGAGCTTGTCGCACAGCACCTTAAGCGGCACCCCATGCTGCAGGCTCACCGAGACGACAGTGCCGAAACACTCCATCAATCCCGCGATCGTCGAGCCCTCCTTTGCCATCCGGATGAAGATTTCGCCCGGCTGCCCATTCGGATAGAGACCGACGGTTAGGTAGCCCTCGTGGCCGGCGATGGAGAAATGGTGTGTGATGCCCGCGCGCTCGTTCGGCAGGCGATGGCGGTTGGCAGCCGGCGGACCGGACAGATCCTCTTGCTGTGCTGTTTCTCCATTTTTAGCTGCACTCATCAGCTGAGACATGGAAAACCTCCTTCCTGCGTGTGCAATATGCTTGCCGAAGCATGGTTTGTATCCGGGGTTCAAAACTCAGTCAAATGGCACACGACAGAAATGCCGAACGACAAGCTCTAATACTCCCTCGTGGACCCCTTCTCGCCGTTACACCAGAAGTGCACTGCCTGTATGTTCTCCGGATGGTCGTCTCTCCGCGCCCCTCCCATTCCTCTCGGATCGATATGGTCGGGCACTACATCGCTATAGTTGGTGAATGCCACCTGGCAAATAGCGCATTGTCGGTTCTGCTCGACAATCTTGCGGTTGAGCAACTTCCGCATCTCTGCTTTGGAGCGGAGTTCGCGGTATCCTCGCGGATGGTGCGGGTCTTCGATACGTTGCACCCCTAGGCGTCTGATTCTGCTTACCTTCTGGATCGCCTCGCGGCCACAGCAAGAGAGGGATCGATGGATGGGGCAGAATTCCTTGCGACGGAGTTTCATGAACTTCCTCCTCCGGTCTCTCGTGGAGAATGGGCTTGGAGCCGATCTGGTTTGGTAGGTTGTAGTGCAGGTTGGGATTTCGGTCAAATGAGACAAACGCTGATCGACCGTTGCAGCTGTAAAAGTGATGAATCGTTTTATTTCTCGAGTGAATCTGGTGCTGTTAGGGAGAACAGAGATGGCTGTGACTCTGACCGCTATTTGCCCTCTGGTGCTGTTGGTCGTTCTTTGGATCAAACGCACGAAAGACCGGCACGAGATGGAACAGCACAGCATCACACCAGAAGGCCTCCATTCATTGTTGGCTTCAAATCAAGATGTGCTTGTCTTTGATATCCGTCAGCCGCTCGATTTCTTAGCCGATTCTGACATCATCCCTGGCGCACTGCGGCTTTCCCCAAAAGAAGTGGTGGAGAATCCATCGCTCATCCCGAAAGAGAAAGACGCGGTCGTCTACTGCACGTGCCCGAGCGATAAAACCCGCCGCGCTATCTTGCATGGAGCTCTCGCCATGGGTTTCTTGCGGGTCAAATTCCTCGAAGGTGGGCTGGAGGGCTGGAAAGCCAGGGGCTATCCCGTCGAGCCATACCAAGAGCCCTTCCACCTCGATACGGGCACATAGCCCAACGCAGGGGATTCCTGCAACGGAGCCGCTTATCCTCGCCCCATCGTCGGCGAATGGGAAGCGATGCCTCGTTTCCTGTTTGCCCCTCACTTGACCATCATCAATAGATTCGAGTCGGTCCTCAACGACACTTGGAATGGTCTCTGAGTGGTAAGGCGATAGATGCACATTGAGAGGGCCGTAACGAGGCAATTGGCAGGAATTCACATGTCCGATTTGACGTTACCCGTCCAAGTGAACTGGTTGATCAGGCCGGCAGGTTCAGCTTCTTCAAGAACGCGGCATATCGCGGGTCATTGTGCAAGCTCTTCAGTAGCGGCTCGACTTTCGTACCGATCAGACCGCTGTTACGTTGGGCATAGGCTCGATCTAGCCACTCGAACGCTGCGTCGGACTGGTTCCGGAAAGCATAAACCTCGGCGATCTGGCATTGGTTGATTGCATGGTATTTTGTAATCAACTCACTCAATGCGGCGTCCGACTCATTTTTCCGGCCAAGCGCGTAATACGCAATCGCATGCAGAAAAACACGTGCGGGGTCATAGCGTACGAGCTCGATTTCCGGCAAAGCTTCCTGGGGCCGCCCCTGCATCACATAGATTTGGCTTAAGAGGATAGGGCCGGGCCAAACATCAGGGCTTAGTTCAAGAGACTTCTTGACATCCGCTGCGGCTTCGTCTAGATGCCCCATGAGAAACTCGGTCCATCCAAGGCCCCCCCAACTATTTGCATTGAGCGGATCCAAGTCAACGGCTCGACGGTCCTCTTGGAGAGCTTCGTCAAAGCGGCCGAGTATGGACGCCGACTGAGCCGCTTGTCCTACAACCTCGGGATCTCCAGGTTTGAGAGCAATCGCCCGCCGGAAGGAAGCGTCCGCCCCAGCCCAATCGAAGTCAACTTGCTGCTTAATCCGTCCTATTTGGGCATGGGCCTCCGCCAGGTTCGGGTCAAGCTCTAAGGCTCGCTCAACTGCTTCACGCGCAAGCCGGTAACCCTCCTGAGCGGGAATGAGACCTACGGCGGCTTGCCATTTGCGTACCCGCGACAACCCGGCCCAAGCCAAAGCATAGGAAGGATCAAGTTGCGTCGCCCGTTCGTAATACTTAGCTGCCATCTCCGTATCTTTGTTGGTGTTTCGCTGAAAAAAGTAGTACCCCTGCATATAAGCGTCGAAGGCTTCCGGATTAACCGGATGAGGCTGCGACAACGCTGCCTGTTGCTGCGAGGTCAAACGGAGTTGGATCTCGCGCGCAACCGCCTTGGCTACATCGTCTTCCACATTAAGAATGTCTTTCGCGGGATAGTCGTAATCGTGGGACCACAAGTGCGTTTGGTCCTTCAACTGAATGAGCTGAGCGGTAAGGCGTAGGTGACTGTCGCTTTCGCGGAGGCTGTTTTCCAATACATACTGCACAGAAAGATCCCGGCCAATCTGGTCCAGGCGTTCGTCACTGTGTTTGTACCGCATTACTGAGGTTCGCGCGATCACGCCCAATTGCTCAGGGTTGAGCTGGCCTAATTGGGAAATCGTCTCTTCCGTCAGACCGTCCGCAAGATAGTCCTCTTGCGGATCGCCCGTGAGATTCTCAAACGGTAGTACCGCTAGCATGATCTTTCTGGGAAGTGGTGTAGACCGAGAGTGTTGCCAGGAGATATAGCCCGCGCCCACCAAGACGACAACAGACGCAAGCACGACCGTGGCCTTCCACCGGCGAGGCCTTATTCGCGGTTGAACTCTCCCCGCGTTGTAGCTCATCTCGGCGGCAGACTGCTCGCGCTGCTCTCGGTCTCTCCCCACAGCGGTTCCTGGCGCTGACTCCAGATATTCGATGGCCGGCATCAATCGATAGCCACGCCGCGCCAAGGTCTCGATATACCGAGGATCGTCGGCGGAATCCCCTAAGGCGCGCCGAAGGGTATTGATCGTCGCGTTGATGCTATGGTCGAAACCTACAACTGTATCGTTCGGCCACAGCCTTCCCTTGATTTCCTCGCGGGTAACAATCTTGCCCTCACGCTCAAGGAGCATCCGCAGGACCTGAAACACCTGTTCTCTGAGGATGACCTTATTGTCAGGATCGGGCGCCTCAATTGATCGTAATTCGCCAGTGCTGAGGTCGAGCTCAAAGGCTCCGAACAGGATGCGTACTGAGGGAAGGGTATGCATGGGAACCGTACATAAACATAGAGTAAGAAACTGTACGATTCGGCTCGGAATTGTCGAAGATAACCTGAGAGCGGCATCAAGCTGTTCTACGCATCTCCCTAATAATCAATGCTTTACTGATTTTGACTCCTATTTTATCGCAAAATGACCGCTGTTCCATTTACACCCGTTCGCGGCTGCCGTAAACGGACAATATGGGCGTGGCAGATCAAAACGACGTGCAGTTCGCGGCAAATCGATGGCGACTTTACTTCGTGTCAAATTCAGAAGCGGCAGGTGGCCGAGGAGGGAGAAAACAATGAAGGTTCTTGTTACAGGTGCAACGGGCACGGTAGGCAGCGAGGTAGTCAAGGCGCTTCTTCAGCGCGGAGCGGATGTGCGGGCCTTGACACGCAAGCAGCCCAGGCCAGGTACGATTCCTGGCGCGGTAGAGATCGCTCTCGGCGACCTGAGTGATCCGGTCTCAGTAGCGGAAGCGCTCAAGGGCGTTGACGAGTTGTTTCTGCTGATTGGCAATGTCGCCGATGAGTTTACGCAAGCTCTTACCACTTATGGTCTGGCGAAGAAGGCCGGTCTGAAGCATGTGACGTACCTCTCGGTCTATAAGGCGGACCAGTTTCTCGAGGTGCCGCACTTCGCTGCGAAGTATGCCATCGAGGAGGCGATTCGTGGAGGCGGGGTGCCCTATACGATTTTGCGGCCGGGGTACTTCATTCAGAATGAGCGCCAGTTCAAGCCTGTGTTAACCGGATTCGGCGTCTATCCGATTCCCGCGGGGAACCAGGGTATCGCTGCGGTGGATGTGCGCGACATTGCGGAGGCGGCCGCGATATCGCTGACAGAAGAGGGCCACAACGGAAAGACGTACGACCTGGTTTCGTCAGAGATGTTGACTGGTCCGGATGCGGCAGCCACATGGTCGAAGCTGCTGGGCAAAGAGATCACTTATGCCGGACACGGAGACTTCGATGGCTTTGAAGCGCAACTGCGGAAAACAGGGTGGCCGAGTTGGCTGGCCTACGATCTTCGGGTCATGTTTCAGGGCTACGTCGAGCGTGGATGCAGCAACACGGAGTACCAGACGGCGCGTTTTGCGGCCTTGCTTGGGCACCAGCCGAGAACGTACAGCAGCTTTGCGAAAGAACTGGCAAAGGAGTGGGCAGCGTAAATCACGTCGGGCCGGTTCACAACGGAATTTCAAACAAGGAGAAGAAAATGTCTACGATATTCACGAAGCACAAGCGGGCCACTCGACGCATATCGATGGGAGAGAAGGCAATGAAAAGAGCTTTGATGATCGGATCGACAGTCGTCATCGCAATGATGATCGCTGCCAGCTCGATTCGCGTATCGGCCATGACTAGCGATACCGCGGAAATCAAGGCGCTTGAACAGCGGCTCGTCGACGGCATCAAGGCGAAAGACGCCAAGCAGATCATGAGCTGCTACTCCGAGGACGTGTTCGCCTACGATGTCGTGCCGCCGCGCGAGTACGTCGGGGCGGCGGCGTTTCAGAAGCCCTGGAACAGCTTCCTCGACATGTTCAAGGGGCCGATCAATGCCGAGGTGAACGACCTGGTGATCAACTCCGACGGCAAGATCGCGTACTCGCACAGCGTCCAGCGCGTCTCGGGAACGACGAACGAGGGCAAGCCGTTCGATGAGACGTTTCGCATCACGGATGTCTATCGAAAGAGTCAAGGTAAGTGGGTGATCGTGCAGGAGCACATCTCAATACCCCCACAGGCTGCCCGGTGATGAGCCCCAGATAAGAGTGAGGCGAGCGAAATGGGCGCTAAGCTTGCGCTCCTCGACAAGCAGCCAGCCGATGACCTTAGTCGGGATGATCTTCTCGTCGCAAGACCGGCAGATCGATGACGATATTGGCCGACGGAACTCAGATTTACCTGTACGCATGTGGAAAATCACGTTGGTTAGATTCACAAAACGTAATTTGAAAACAAGGAGAAAGAAAATGTCTACGATATCAAACACGGTAGCGATTCCGGTCGACGACACGCGGCGGAATCTGGTGGTTGCAAACCCTGATAGCAGCGGTGCCCAGCATCTCGGAGTCGTGGGCGACACCTACACGATCCTGCTGTCCGGAGCAGATACTGCAGGTCGATTCACCCTGATCGATATGCATGTTCCTCCCGGAGGCGGCCCTCCCCCGCATCGTCATGATTTTGAGGAGACCTTTATTCTTCTCGACGGTGAACTGCAAGCTACTTTCCGCGGCGAGCAGCGTATTGTGCGCGCTGGAGAGACGATCCACATTCCAGCGAACGCTCCTCACCAATTCCATAACACCTCGTCGAAGCCGGTGAGGATGCTTTGCATCTGCTCGCCGGCAGGCCAAGAGGAGTTCTTCAAAGAGTTGGGAACAGTAGTTGCGACGCGTACCACTCCGCCTCCCAGTCTCGATGCGGCGCTGGGAGCAGCGTTCTTCAAGAAAGCGATGGAATTGGCTCCGAAGTACCGAACCGAACTGCTCAAAGAAGCGAAGTAGGGCCGATTCAAGGCGAAGCACCGGCCTGATCGTTAACCGGTGCTCGACTAAGTGCGCTAGGGGAGCAAATTATGTACTCAGCGAAGCGCAGAGCTCGGTGTTATGTCTTGTTGTGAGAAGCAATTCCGGCAAACCCTATTTACGAGCAAACCGAAAGTAGTTCTCAATTGTTGTCAACAGGCAACGCACGTTTCCAGAATCCGCGACCCCACGAAACACGCGTCGGCGACAATTTACCGTTGCCCGGAGAGCGTAGGCCTGTGATTAACATTCCCATCATTCGATCCGCAGATGGTATCCGCGTTTGACCGACGCTCCTGCGACCACGCCACCGTTAGCAAGATGCTGTTTAATGGCGCTATTCGAAGGCTCGCTCGATTTGACAGAGGCTGCGAGCGGCTCTGCCAGCGTCTCTGGCAATGCATCGATAACATCGAGCCAGAGTGGACCATCGATCTTTGCTTCAAAGCGACGAAGCCGATCGGGGATGTTCTCCGGATGGGTGATCTCCACGCTGTCCTGGGAGTTCTTGTTTCGCCTCAGAGTAAATTCATGACTCTCGATCTTCTTGAGGTCATGACTGGCGAGGTAGTAGAGAACCATCGACTCTGTGCGCTCGATCTTGTTCTGCGCTCTCCTGGCACGAGCAGCGTACCTTGCCGACTCCCTCTTACAATATTCAGCGCGCGTCTCCATGATGCGGAGAAATCTGCCGATTCGATCGATCTTTACATCCATCGCCCCACAGAACAGTTGAAGCCGCTCCATTGCTTCGGCACTCGCTTCACCCAGTTCTTCGATCTCGTCCTGAATCCGGTCGAGCAGCGCATCAAGTTCACTGTCTAGCTCAAGAAGGGAATGATCCGTCGCAACCGCAGTGGGCGACAACGGCGCCACGGTGGTCGCTTGAAACGCAATCAAAGGTGTAGCTTTGGTCGCCATGCTATCTCCAGTTTTGTCTTTGAAAACTGCACGCACATGAGCGTGCTGACAACTCGTCACAGGCTCATGTGCATTTGTTCAGGCGAAGAGCAGCATCTGCTCGCCTTCCGCGTAGCCGGTGGGCCAAAGCGGGGAAGGTTTCTCTTGCCTCTTCGGGTCGGACTCGACAAGGTGCGGTGACGATGACGATGACGCGACCGGCTCCTGTGACAGAAAGAGCAATGATGGATCGTCCTCTTCCCTTGGCTCCGTCTGCGACACCATCGGCATCGATGGCATGTGCTGGGCACGTTCGCGCTTGAGATCAGCCCAGACGGCATCGGCTGAATCACCAACGCGTCCGCGTTCGACCAACTCACGCGCCATGGCACTCATCATGTCTTCGTCGCTCTCGAGTGAATGAATGCCTTCGCCCGAGAACTTGCCCTCCATCATCAACGCCACCAGCATCTTCTTTCCCATCAGACGGAGACACGTGGTCTGGGTCGTCCCTTTGGAGACGAGGAACTTCACCCGCACAGGATGCTTCTGTCCGATGCGCCACGACCGGCGCGAGGCCTGTCGCAGCGTGTGGAGAGAGTATCCGGTCTCGTAGAAGTAGAGGGTCGGGAACGCCAGAAGATCGAGACCTGTCTCGACCAGCTTCGGATGACAGATCACGACTTCAACGCGGTCTTTAAGCTGCTTCTCGTACCAGAGCTCTCGTTTGAGCGTCGGCACGGTTGGCCGTAGCACAGCGACACGCAGCCCTGCCTGACGTAGTACTCTCTCCAGGCGAGCAGCAACATCGTGCTCACCGGTAAAAGTCGCATAGACCTGGCAACGCCTTCCTCGCCCTAGCTCTCCGCGGATGTCCTCGATGAGCCTGTGCTCTTTGGCATAGACGAAGTCTTCTGAAAGATCCGGTGGTGTAGTCACCAGGAACGGCTCAAGACAACCGAGATGAGGGTTGAACCGCTTGCCCCAGATCTCCCCGATACCGAAGGGATGGTCGGGGTAAAGAAGCAAACGGTGCATCATGAGGCTCATCAGGCTTCGGTTTCCGCGGTTCTGCTTGACCGCCTCACGTATGTCCTGCTCGATCTCGGCATACGCCTTGCCGAGCTCCGCATCCATCTCCACCTCGATGACGCTCTCTTCATACGAAGGCAGGTAGCCGGCGATATCCTCGAGCGTCACGAAGGCCGTGGACGCCATGAGAAACTTGCCGAAGACCAGCGGTGAAGCTCCGGGCTTCCGCACCTGCCGCACGGTCGTCTTCTGAGCGCGGGTGCACGCATTGTCGGCATCCGGGATCTTCTCAATGGATTCGAGAACGCCATAGCGCTCGGCAAAGTCTCGCCTTCCCGAGCCGCCGGCCGCGAAGCCTCCTGCCACCATCTGCCGAGGTGTCATCCGGTAGAAGAG
>Ga0207057_1115_pt1 | contig 20321 bp, 12 predicted proteins | sample Alteio_BWMinCont_33_FD_153265 | JGI IMG/M metagenome (GOLD analysis project Ga0207057, IMG submission 153265) | Enriched cells from forest soil in Barre Woods Harvard Forest LTER site, Petersham, Massachusetts, United States -... | ecosystem: Environmental > Terrestrial > Soil > Temperate forest >... | reverse complement strand
TCAATCTTTATTATTGCTATAAAAAAATTGGTGATGAAGAAAATGCAAAGAGGATATTGAGGCTGATGAATGAAAGATATCCTAATGGCAAATTTGCAAACATCATCACTTATCCTGAAGCATATAAAAAAGCAGCCGAGGCTCCGAAATTAGATGCAACAAGAAAATACGATAATATTTATACTGCATTTATTGAAGGCAGGTTTGATGAAGCACTGGATCTGAAAAAATCTGCTGATAGTGTTTATGGAGAAAAATATTGGACACCGCAATTATTATACATCGAAGCTGTGTATTTTGTGAGAGACCGGCAAGATAGCTTAGCTAAAACTGACTTTAATAAGATCATTCAGAAATATCCAAACACACCAATGGCTGCGAAAGCAAAAAACTTTTTAGATGTGCTTGGTCGCCGCAGACAGATTGAAGATTATCTCACCAAATTGAAAATTGAAAGAGTAAAAGATGATTCAATAATTGTTATAAAAGATGAGCCGCCAAGAAATGTTCTTGTTCAAAAATCAATCAGCGATTCATCAAGAGCATCGCAAAAAGCAAGGAATGATAGCTTGCAATTGGCAAGATTAAAAATAATCAAGCTGCAGCATGAAATGGATTCGATACAAAACGCCATGCTAAAAGCGAAAAATGATTCCGTGAAATTTGCAATGCTTAAAAAGCAGGCGGACTCTGTTGCAGCTTCAATGAAAAAAACAAAATCAGATTCTGTTGAAACTGCAAAACAATTGGCATTATCCAAATCATTATTTTCTTACACACCGGATAAGCCACATGCTGTCGCTATCTTAATGAATAAAGTTGATCCGGTTTATGTGAGCGAAACCAGAAATGCATTCAACAGATATAACCAGGAAAATTATTACAACAAAACTTTTGAGATCAATACCATTGCGCTGAATGATTCTCTGAAACTTGTGCTGATTAATGGTTTCGAGAATTCCGATGCGGCGCTTGAATATGCAGACAAAGCAAAAAAATCTGCGCCAAGAGATATTGTTCCGTGGCTTCCGGTGGGCAAATATTCATTCCTGATCATTACTAATCAGAATTTAGAATTGCTGAAAACGAATAAAGATATTCCGGCGTATAAGAAATTCCTTGATGCAGCTTATCCGGGGAAATTTTAGAAAGAAAGTTTCACGCAGAGGCGTAAAGAAAAAGTGTTACCAAACCTTGAAGGTTTAGATAGGAGAGTCAGGAGTTCGGAGTTCTCAGTTGAGAGCCTGCCTGACTATGAACTATTAACTATGAACTCGTTTCAGTGGCAATAGAAAACATTATTAAAACTTTAATTATCTCTTATTTCAAAGCGAAACATCTTTTATTATTTTCGGGTAAGATTTTTGATACTAATGTTCATCGTAATCTTTGTTTAATCTAATTCATCCTTAATATGTCAAAAGCAGTTCGCATTTTTTGGAGCTTGTTTTTTTTCGGTCTCTTGGTTTTTATAGTTTTTATCGGAATGATAAATTTCGATCTCTTCGGAAAGCTCCCCTCCCTCAAGCAATTGGAAAATCCTTCTATCATGCTCGCTTCTGAAGTGTATGCGGAAGATGGAACTTCGATGGGAAAATATTACACAGATCGGGGAAACCGCAGCAATGTGGATTACAAAGATATTTCGAAGAACGCAATCGATGCACTCGTTGCAACGGAAGATGAGCGTTTTTATGAACACTCAGGAATTGATGGTTGGGCTGTAATGCGCGCCGTTGGCAAGCTTGGTAAAGATGGCGGCGGAAGCACCATCACACAGCAGCTTGCAAAAAATATGCTTGATCAGGGATCAAAAAATATGGCGCGAAGATTTATAGAAAAATTAAAAGAATGGATCATCGCGATAAAATTGGAAAGGAATTTTACAAAGCAGGAAATTCTTGCGCTCTATCTCAACACCGTTCCTTTTGGTGATAATGTGTATGGAATTCGAAACGCTTCACGAACTTTTTTTTCGAAAGAACCAGACAGATTAGATGTGGATGAAGCAGCAACATTAATCGGCATGCTGAAAGGAAACACATTATATAATCCGCGAAGAAATAACAGAGCAGCATTCGACAGACGCAACACAGTGATCAATCAAATGCTGAAAAATAATTTTCTCTCGAAAGAAGATGCTGCAAAATATAAAGCGCAGCCAATCGACATGAGCCATTACAGAAAAATGGATGAGAATAACGGCCTTGCTCCTTACTTCCGCGATGTGATCCGTGATGATTTGAAAAAATGGTGCAAAGAACATAAAAATCCTGCAACGGGAGAATCATATAGTTTGTATGAAGATGGATTGAGAATTTATACAACCATCAATCCACGCATGCAGACTTATGCTGAAGAAGCCGTAGCCAAGCACATGCCTGTTCTGCAAAAAGTATTAAGCGGACAAAACAGCGTGCGCAAAGGCACAGCATGGCTTGATCATAAAAATGTTTTGGAAGGCTACATGAAAAAAAGCGATCGCTGGCAAAGCATGAAAGATGATGGCGCAAGCGATGAAGAAATTCGCAAAGCTTTTAATCAGCCCGTGCAGATGAAAGTTTTTGCATGGAACAGCAAGCGCGAAAAGGATACGATCATGTCGCCGCTTGATTCTATAAAATATTGCCGGCAAATGCTCGAGACTGCATTCATGGCGATAGACCCGATCACGGGCGCGGTGAAAGCATGGATCGGTGGAATTGATTTCAAGACCTTCAAATTTGATCACGCAAACATCAACACAAAAAGGCAAGTCGGTTCTTCCATAAAACCTTTTTTATATAGTCTTGCTATTGAAGAAAATGGTTTCACACCAGAAACACAAGTGGAAAACACGGCGCAATATTTTCCAGGCTCGGGCATGGTGCCGGCAAGAGGCCTTTGCAAAGGCAATGGGGCTATGGTTTCTATGGCAAGCGCATTGGCGTATTCGCTCAACTGCGCATCTGCATACATTATTAAACAAGTCGGACCTCAACGATTTGCTGATTTCATCAAGCAAATAAATATCCCTACAAAAGTGGAGCCGTATCCATCAATCGCGTTGGGCTCTTGTGATATTTCGTTGTATGAAATGATGTGGGGCTACAGCATGTTCCCATCGAGCGGTTTCAGTTCAAAGCCTTACTATATTTCTCGCATTGAAGATAAGAATGGCAATGTGCTCGAGCGTTTCGACACAGAAAGAGACAGAAAAGAAGTGATCAGCCAGTCAACTGCCTACACCATGTGCCGCATGATGCAGGGTGCTGCGGATGTTGGCACTGCCTCTGGATTGCGCAACAGGCTTGGTGTTGCAGAGATGGGCGCAAAGACCGGCACTACTAATGATAATTCCGATGCATGGTTTTTCGGTTACACGCCACAGTTACTCGCTGGCGTGTGGATCGGTTGCGATGATCGTTTCATTCGTCTTGAAAGTGGCTTGGGTTATGGCGGCCGCGCTGCGTTGCCCATCTGGGAATATTTTTTCCAGAAATCTTTGGCTGATAAAACGCTCGGTCTTGACAAACAAATAAAATTCGTGCAACCTGAAAACATGAAAAACGATCAGATGTACGATTACATGAACATCATTGACAAAACGCCGCCGCCCGGCGCAGAAGGCATTGATGTTGGCAACGGCAACGCCAGCGAATACATGGATACTACAACACAAAAAGTTCCGATCGATTCAAAGCTTACACCTGATGAACAAAATATTTTGCAGGAAGCAAAAAAAGAAAATGAAAAGAAAAGAGATCAGCAGGTGGTAGACAAACTCAATGCTGCTCCTCCACCCGATGCAAAAAAAGAAAAGAAAGGCTTTTTTAAAAAACTTTTCGGCGGCAAGGATAAGGAGAAGAAGGATGGGAATTGAGTTTCCAGTTTTCAGTTCTAATTAAAGGCAAATTGCTTTTCATTTCGTTTTTTATTTTTGGTAACAGGGTTCAGTAATTCTATTGAACATCGTTGCGTCGCACTCTTGTACTTTTAGTTCTCTATTCAACTTTCGCTCACAATCCCCAACAGCATTATTATTTGAATCTCTGAGATGCCTCCTTCGTCGGCATGACAGATCCCGAAGAATGCGCTATCAATGAAGAACGAGTGGGTTTCCATTACTCGATCTGTCATGCCGACGAAGGAAGCATCTCAGGAAACGTTACAATGAAAAATTTGAAGAGCTTTACGCAATAGCATAAATTAGTATGTTAGTTGTCAGTCCAGCTAACGCGCATGCCTACCTGAATACTAGCAATTGCAGAAAATTTTATTTTAAAATCTTTTAATAATAAATAATCATGGCTAACAGCGACACAGAAAAAGGGAACTCAGTAAACTATCTAAATATTCTTGTGCTTGTTCTTTCTTTTTATGTTTTGCTTTCTTTGCTTATTGATACTTTTTTTAAATTGCCCGTACAAATTTCACGTCTGCTTCAAATCCTCGATGATTCAATTTGTGTATTTTTTCTGCTTGAGTTTTGCATTCGGTTTTATCAGGCAAAAAATAAATTAAAATTTATGCATTGGGGATGGATCGATCTGGTCGCGAGCATTCCAACTTTTTCTTTCCTCCGCGTGGGCAGGGCACTTCGTCTGATCAGGCTTGTGAGGATTTTCAGAGCATTTCGTTCCATGAGGCATTTAGTCAATCATCTTTTTCGCAATAGAGCTTATGGAGCTTTTACTACCATTTCTGTTATTGCAGCATTAATGCTCATTTTTTCTTCCATTGCAATATTGCAGGTTGAGCACGCGCCAAACAGCAATATAAAAACCGCTGAAGATGCTATCTGGTGGGCGTGGTGTACAGTCACCGGAGTTGGTTACGGTGATCTGTATCCTGTAACAACTGAAGGAAAAATCATTGCATCATTATTAATGATCGCCGGCTTAGGGCTCGTTGGGATATTTACTGGATTTGTTGCTTCATGGTTTTTGCAGCATAAAAAACCTGCAAGACATATTAAGCATGGAACAGATTCAAGCGAACATCAAATTCATTAGTAATGAATAATTGACTTGGCATTTACAATCAAATAAAAAAATCCCTGATATTGTTTACAACATCAGGGATTCACAGTAATGTACAACCGAAAATAATATTAATCGAGTTTTGTGATCTTCAACATGTTTGTTGGCAAATGCAATTGAACGGGCAAGCTGCCTGTATTCACAACTACATCGCCGGTTTTAATAAAACCTCTTTCTCTTAAAATTTCTATCTGATCATCAAAAATATCATCCACGCTACTTTCTTCATCATAATAAAAAGCACGAACTCCCCAACTTAAACTCAATTGATTAATCAATGTTTTTTCTTTTGAAAAAATGTATAGCGGAGATTTTGGCCGATAACTTGAAAGCATAAAGCCTGTGTAGCCGCTTTGCGTCATACCGATCAATGCATCTGCGTTTGCATCCTTCGCAAGCTTGCAAGCATTATAACAAATTGCATCACTTAAAAAAGAAGGCGAGTGCGGTTGCGGTGCTAATTTATCTTCCAGATTATATGGGTAATCATTCTTCTCAACTTCCATAATTATTTTGCGCATGGTTTCCACCACCAGCGTAGGATGCTGGCCGGCTGCAGTTTCCGCGCTGAGCATCACTGCATCCGCGCCTTCGAGCACCGCATTTGCAACATCTGTTATTTCACTTCTGTTTGGTTTGGTGCGCTCGATCATACTTTCCATCATTTGCGTTGCAACAATAACAGGTTTCGCTCTGTGCAAGCTTTTGCGGATAAGTTGTTTTTGTATCAGTGGCACTTGTTCAATTGGCAGTTCAACACCGAGATCTCCGCGAGCAACCATGATGCCATCCGACTCAAGAATGATATCGCGGATGTTTGTAAGCGCTTCAGGTTTTTCTATCTTGGCAATAATTTTTGTTTTGCTTTTCTTTTCCTGCAGCTTGCTGCGAAGTATCACAATATCTTTCACGTGCCTTACAAAAGATAATGCAACCCAATCCAATTTTTGTTCAATAATAAAATCAAGATCTACTAAATCTTTTTCTGTTAATGCGGGCAATGAAATTTTTGTGTCAGGAAGATTGATCCCTTTTTTCGAAGACAAAATACCTCCGAGTGTTACCTGCACTTTCACATCATTATTCTTTTCAATCCCAACTACTTTCACTTCCAGCTTGCCGTCATCGATCATAATCGTGTTGCCGATTTTTACATCGGAATGAAGATTGGGATAAGAAACATAAATCCTTTCTTTCGTGCCAACTAATTTTTCATTGGTGAACGTGAGGATATCGCCTGCAACTACATCCATCGCGCCGTTTTCAATTTCGCCAACGCGTAATTTCGGGCCTTGCAGATCGCCGAGTATAGCAATATTATAAGGCTCGGTTGTATTTATCTTTCTGATATGATCAATAATGCGTGCTTTATCTTCATGCGCACCGTGTGAGAAGTTAAGGCGAAAAACATTCACGCCTGCTTTCACAAGATCTAATAATTTTTCGTACGTATCGCAAGCAGGGCCAACAGTCGCAACAATTTTTGTGCGATGGAAAGTGTGTTCTAAACCTGCCTGTTTATCCATTGTTTGATGCAGGTATTTTGATAAATGTTTTGACATGAACAGTTTGATTTGTTTCGGTTAAACTATTAAAAAATGAAAGGCAAAAATATTTCATTCTGCCTGTTATAATTTTTTTATGAAGCCAGTATTTTCACAATCTTTAGCCAATCGTCAGAAATTTTTTGCTTTGCTTTCACCGCTCTTTCAAGTGGCGTGAAATGCATTTTGTTATTTAAAATCCCAACCATCACATTATACTTGCCTTCCATTAAACATTCAACGGCTGAGTAGCCCATGCGGCTTGCAATCAATCGGTCCATGCAACTTGGCGATCCACCCCGCTGAATATGACCAAGCACGCACACCCGAGTATCTGCAGTTGGGATGCGCTCTTTGATTATTTTCGCCACTTCATCAGCGCCACCAAAATTATCACCTTCCGCAACAACAACCATGTTCACTAATTTTTTGCGGCGTTCTTTTTCTGTTAAGGAATCAATCATTTCTTCCATATCTGTTTTGCGCTCCGGAATCAAAATATGTTCCGCGCCGGTAGCAATCCCGCTGTGCAATGCAATATAACCTGCATCGCGGCCCATCACTTCAATAATAAAAAGACGATCGTGCGCATCTGCAGTATCGCGTATTTTGTCAATCGCTTCAACGGCCGTGTTCACCGCAGTATCAAAACCAATCGTAAAATCTGTGCCGGCAATATCTTTGTCAATCGTTCCAGGGATACCGATGCATGGAATATCAAACTCATTGCTGAATTTGTGGGCACCGCGGAATGAGCCGTCGCCGCCAATAATCACCAATCCATTAATGCCAAGTTTTTTAAGATTCCCGTACGCTCTTTTTCTTCCTTCATACTCAAAAAAATCTTTGCAACGCGCAGTTTTTAAAATAGTGCCGCCTCGCTGAATGATGTTCGCCACACTGCGCGAATGCATCGGCACAATATCATTTTCTATCATGCCGCTGTAGCCGCGCATAATGCCAAAAACTTCCATTCCATAATAAATCCCCGTCCTTACGACAGCCCTAACGGCAGCATTCATTCCGGGAGCATCGCCGCCCGAAGTAAGCACACCGATTTTGGTTACTTTGTTTTCCATTAATATTATTATTCTGCTAATGTTGTTTAAAAAGTTTCAAACGGCAGCAACAATCTTTGAAAAATTTTTATTGTATTTTAAACAATGCTCAAAAATAAGGATTTGGTTTGATAATGAGCTTTGTGGAGTTGAGAGTTAGTTTAGAGTTAATAGTTTAGAGTTGTGAGTTCAGAGTTGACAGTTCAGAGTCAAGAGTTCAGAGTCGATCAACTCGCAACCTCTAAGTGAATTCCCGGCTCTCGAGTTTTAACTCCCGACTTCCGACTCTGAACTCCTGACTCTTCAAAGTGTTGAAATAAATTTTTGTTCAATTCCGCCACATTGGCTAAATTTAGTTCATCAGTTCTTTTTTTCTTCACATAAATTGAAGCTTATGGACTCAACAACATCCATCGAACAATTTCAGGAGGAGTTGCAAACCTGGAAGTACGAGCTCTCCTCCATTAAACAGGAAATTCGCCACTTTGAGAGCCATCTTGAAGATATGGCAAAAGAAAAACTACCCATCAGCATGTTAGCAGAGGTAGAGCACTTCCAAAATACATTCATCTGCCAGAAAGAAGTTATCGACAAACTTCGGCACGACCTGCCGGATTCGAAGCACAAAGTTGAAAACATCTTCCACATTCTCCGCACAACGAGCGATGCTGCACAACATGCACTGGCTGAAAGAATGGACACTTTTCGAAGGATTTATGAAGATATCAAACAGGAATTTAAACAGTTCAGATCGTACACAACATTACAGGCTGCAGGTTTATAAAGCCATCAAAAAAAATTAAAAACATTAGTGAACGGAACAGCATCAATTTTGCTTTCCGTTCTTTTTTTGCAATAAATGTTTTGCCACAGATTGCACAGATTTGCTCAGATGAATTTTCTCACATCTGTGTTCTCTGTGCAATCTGTGGCTGCCTTCCTTCCCATAGTTTGTAAGAAAATTTATTTATACTTATTGCTCATCACTCAATTTTATTATTGTCAAAACAATTAATTTAACGTCTTAATATTTTTATTCCTTATTTTATTTACTCCTAATTTTAATTAAGAATCATGAAAACATTTTTTTGCTTGTTCGCCACATTCTTATGCTCGATGCTGAAAGCACAGGAAATATCCATTATCCCGAAACCAGTAAAAACCGATTGGCAGAAAGGAAGTTTCAACATCAGTAAAAACACAGTGCTTGTGGCAAGTAGTAATGAAGAAAAAAAATCAGCGGATTTTCTGAACGATTACCTGCAGCAGTTTTATGGCTTAAAATTAGCAATAGGCAAAAAGCCTGCTTCTGATTTTATCAGCCTGTCTTCAAAACATGCATCAACTTCGGTTATACATGGTCGTTATACTTTAAATGTTTCGCCTTCATCAATAAACATTAATGGCGATAATGATGAAGGAACTTTTTATGGAATGCAGACTTTAATACAATTATTACCAGTTGAAAAAACGGATGAATTAAAAATCCCCGCTCTTTCAATAGAAGATTATCCCCGATTTCAATATCGTGGATTGATGCTGGATTGTGGCCGTCATTTTTTTTCCGTTGATTTTGTAAAAAAATATATCGATTACATCGCGATGCATAAGATGAATTATTTTCACTGGCATCTTACAGAAGATCAGGGTTGGCGAATTGAAATAAAAAAATATCCAAAACTAACGGGGATGGGTAGTTGTAGAAACGGCACAATCATTGGCCATCATCCGGGCACTGGCAATGATAATGAAAAACTGTGCGGTTATTACACGCAGGAAGAAATCAAAGATGTTGTAAAATATGCCACTGACAGATATGTAACTATTATACCGGAAATAGAAATGCCGGGCCACTCTTCTGCAGCCATCGCAGCTTATCCGCAACTGAGCTGCTTTCCGAATGAATCAACAAAAATTCATAAAGGCGTTGTGTGGAGCGGAGATTCAACAGGCAAACAGGTTCAGCAAAGCTGGGGCGTTTATGAAGATGTGTATTGCCCGAGCGATTACACTTTTACATTTATTGAAGATGTGCTGGATGAAGTGATGCAATTATTCCCGTCAAAATATATTCATATTGGCGGCGATGAATGCCCGAAAGATAATTGGAAAAGAAGTGAGCTCTGCCAGAAATTAATCAAAGAACATAATTTAAAAGATGAAGAAGGGCTTCAGAGTTATTTTATACAGCGCGTTGAAAAATATCTTAACAGCAAAGGGCACAACATTATCGGATGGGATGAAATTTTGGAAGGCGGTCTCGCGCCCAATGCAACCATTATGAGCTGGCGTGGGGAGAAAGGCGGCATTCAAGCAGCAAACCAGCATCACAATGTAATGATGACACCGGGCGATTATTGTTATTTTGATCATGCACAAAGCAAAACAGAAGATTCTTTAACTATTGGTGGATACCTGCCTTTGGAAACTGTTTATAATTATAATCCGTTCCCGGGTGAATTGAATACAGAAAATCAAAAATATATTTTAGGAGCGCAGGCAAATGTGTGGACTGAATATATGTCGAACCCTGCAAAAGTTGAGTACATGATATTCCCGCGATTAAGCGCGATGAGCGAAGTATTATGGAGCAGAAAAGAAGATAAAAATTTCGACAGCTTTTTGCAACGTATGCAAACACAATACAAGCGTTATGATTTGTGGAAAGTAAATTATAATGTGAAAGGGATTCATAAGGGAGAGTAAATTTCTGAACGGGGATTGTCGGAACGGGGATTTTGGGAGATTTTTGGGATTATTGGGATGAATTGACTATTTATTTTAGGTATTGCAAAACCTTCTTATTCCTCATTTCTAATTTCTTATTCCTTATTTTTTCCGCGCCTTTGTTCAATTCTTAATTTATTAAAACTATCTGCTCATGAAATATTTTTCAGTAATTTTTTTTCTTTCAATTTCATTAATTGCAAATACACAAAACAATTATGTTCCGCCAACTGATACACTTGTTCAGCAAAAGCTGCAACAATGGGGAGATTTGAAATTCGGTTTGTTTATGCACTGGGGAACTTACAGCCAGTGGGGCATTGTAGAGAGTTGGAGCATTTGCCCGGAAGATGAAGGGTGGACACAGCGCAGAGGACCATATAGCGCAAATTATTTTGAATATAAAAAAGCTTATGAAAATTTGCAAACCACTTTCAACCCGCAACATTTTAATCCGGAGAAATGGGTGAGCGCCGCAAAAGATGCAGGCATGAAATATGTTGTGTTCACAACAAAACATCATGATGGATTTTGCATGTTCGACACAAAACAAACGGATTATAAAATCACTTCTCCCAAAACTCCTTTCTCAACCAATGCAAGAAGCAATGTTGCAAAAGAAGTTTTTGATGCATTTAGAAAAGAAAATTTTTTGATCGGCGCATATTTCTCAAAACCTGACTGGCACACTGAAAACTACTGGTGGCCTTATTTTCCGCCGAAAGACAGGAACGTGAATTATGACCCGAAAAAATATCCTGAAAAATGGAATGCATTCAAGCAATTTACTTTCAACCAGATTAAAGAACTGATGAGCGGATATGGAAAGATGGATATTCTCTGGCTTGATGGTGGTTGGGTGCGACCGTTATCGAGCGTTGATAAAAATGTCGAGTGGCAAAGAACAATTACTTATGATCAGGACATCGATATGAAAAATATTGCGGCGATGGGAAGAAGCCTTCAGCCCGGATTGCTGGTAGTAGACAGAAGTGTTGGCGGTGAATTTGAAAATTATCAAACACCAGAGCAAGAAGTGCCTGACAAGCCGCTTTCATTTCCCTGGGAAACCTGCATGACGATGGGCAATTCTTGGAGCTATGTTCCGAATGATCATTATAAATCTGCCCAGCAACTGGTCCAGCTATTGATAAAAATCGTTTCGCGTGGCGGCAATTTTTTATTGAACATCGGGCCAAGTGCTGATGGAGACTGGGACCCGGCTGCTTATTCACGATTAAAAGAAATGGGTGCCTGGATGAAAATAAATGGGGAAGGGATTTATAACAGCAAACCGATCGCTCCTTATTCTTCTGACAATATTTTCTTTACTCAATCAAAAGACGGGAAAAATATTTATGCATTTTATTTGTCCGAAAAAGAAGATGTGACGCTTCCGGCACAAATAAAAATCAGTCAGATTGCTTCAACAAAAAAAACCAAGATTATTCTGCTGGGCGAAAAGGAAAAACTAAAATGGAAACAGGAGGGAAATGATATTATTATCACAATCCCTTCATCATTGCAAAACAAACCCGTTGGAAAATATGCGGATGTGTTTAAAATAATTTTGAACTGAGTTTTTTTCATCAATTTCATTCAAGATCAGAATCTTCATTTTGTCGCATTGGGTTTATTATGCAGCTGGTTGACGAAAATGGTAAAATCATAATTCGCAGTATCCCATTTATGCTGTAATTCCCGTGGCACAGGACCTGGTGAATGAGAGAATAAGCCCAGAATAATATCCATGTCGCCATCAGAATCAATGTCTGCTTCTTCCATTGTCAAAGATTTTATTGGCACATTGCTTTTCAATATATAAGATTTGAAACGGAATTTTTCGGGATCAATATTCTCAAGGTAAACAAACGATTCATCCCGGAGCGGCCCAAATTCAGGGAAGAACGCAGTAACAGCAAAATCAATATCTCCATCCTGATCAAAATCATCAGCAAGAATTTTAGTGGCGCCGTAAATAGGGTAAAAGAATTTTTCTTTAAAATGATTGGTGCCATCATTCAAATGCAATCTTATTCCATGAAAAGCTTTTAGGATGTCCGAATAATCCGCATTGTCGCCATGTGCCGTTACAATGTCCGGATGGCCATCATGATTGTAATCGACCAGCACAAAATCCGTTGTGCCGTAATCAGGCGGAAAACGCAGAACGCGTTCTGCATTAAACTTGAGGTTTTCTTTTTGATAAAAAATGTAAACGCTTTCATCGCCTTGCGCAAAAAGCGCAACAATATCTTTTTTGCCATCGCCATTCATATCCCGGATACAAAATTTAACAGCTCCTGGCAATGGCAATAAAACCTGTTCAACATATTGATTGTTCTTTTTATTTTTTTTATATATAGATAATGAACCGAGCTTATTTCCAAAATTGCACACTACAATTTCAGGCACTCCATCATTATCGAGATCACATATTTCTCCATGAACTGGCCTGTGCAATGAAGTGAGCAATTCGGTTTCAGAATCATGCAGAGAAAGTGCGAAAGAACCTTCATTCAATTCTGTAGGAAATAAATTGCCGATCTCAGTAAAGTATGTAGTGTCGCCATGAAAATCAAAATCTACCACAGGGCTTGCTGATTGCATGTTCTGGGTGATGCCTTTATCCCATTGCCATGTCAAAACAGTTTTACTATAATCCCCGATCCATAATTTTTTGGAAACAGAATCAAACTTTAATCCGGTGATCATTGAGCCGGGCTTATCATAAAGCTGAATATCTTTTCTTACGAATTGCTTCATGTCTCTGTTGCGATACAAGCGGCTGCTATCGAGTTTTACACTATCGGGAGCTTTCTGAAGAATATAATTCACAATCAGATCCCAGTTTGTCTGGCTTATTAAAGGTTGTTCAGGGAAATAATGATTTTTGTTCAGAATATCTATCTCGGCAGATTTCAATCCTTTCAAAGGATCATAATCAGGATAAGAAATCCCGAGTCGGCCAGCCATTACAGGAAGCACATTATTCTTCCATACATCCTTTGTCAGATCTTTTGGGTCAGGCGCCATGTGACAGGTGCCGCAATATTGTTCCAATAAAGCTTTTGGATCTGGTTGGCTATTTTTTTTTTGTCTGAAAGAATAGAAAAAAAGAATAGTTGATATTGAAATAAAGAAGAAAAATGAAATCCTTGTTATCATACAAACTTTTTTTGCAACCAGATTAGATTCACAAGAATTATTTCTGCAATCTGATGCCTGCTGATTTTAATTTGTCAACTATATATGCGCCCAACACTTTTCCTTCTTTTTGCCCATTCTCTACTCCATCGCGATAATGTATGCCACCATATAATCGAGAAATAGCAGCTTCTGCGGCGGCCTGATTGAATGATTGAAAATCACGCGGAGGGATTTCATAGAGCACTTCGGAGTTGTCTGTGAAAGAAAAATCATCTCCGAGCAGATAAGTGAGCACAGCAGCAGAAGAAGTAGAAATAACACTGTGCGCACTTGTATATTCGGGAAATGGGGGCGTTTGAAGCACTGGCAACCATTTGCTATCGATATAACGATTGATATAAGTTTCAGGTCTAAGGCGGTTGCTGCGATATTTTTCATCCCAACTGCTGATGAACCCATCCATCAATGTAAGAGAAACCAATGTGTGAACCAAAATAGCATTATCAAAATTCAATTTTGCTTTTTTTGATGCGATGCCTGCAATGTTCATCCAATGACCGCCGGGTGTAATTTTCTTAAACCCGATCATCATGTGCCCTGAAGTGGAAACGGTGAAAGGATTACAATCCCAAAAGTTTGCGATGCTGATATTTTCCTGGGCCTGATTGATAGAAATATTATAAACTTCTTTTGCAAGTTTATAAAAATTGCTCGTACTGTCTTTGCTGAAAACAGCAAGCGGCGGAGGCATAAACTGATCTGATGATTCAATGAACATGGGGCGGATAATTCGCCAGTTTGGTTCAATAGCTTCAATATAAGCTGGCGGCGTTGGATACCAATATTGGTCTCCTTTCAATGGCGTGTACCGGAGCTTTGCACTTAGCTTGTTATAATTATCTCCCCTGGAGTAATCAATAATGCTTGTTGCAATTTCCTGTGCAACTGCCAAAGATGTTGCAATGATATTTTCAGAAACGCCGCTTCTTTTCAACCCTTTAATAAATTCATCTTCGTCTCCCTGCAGCATGTAACCTGATGGAAGCATTAATTTTCCGGTTTCCATGATGCAGTACACAGATGCAATTTTATAATTGTACTCACTCTCGTTTGTTTTAATGATATGCCCATTATAATTCTTGATTAATTTGGAGAGAGAAATAAATGATACATCGTTTTGAGAAGCGATTTCATATGAACCCATCATGCAATATGCATAGTACCTGCTCGCAGCCGGAGGATTTATAACATCATGCATCATCACTTTTGATACAGAAAAAACAGCGGGCTGTATATCCTCTTCAAATGACCTTGTTTTATTCTGAGCATTTGCGACCTGCAAAAACAGCAATGCGATTATTCCGATTACTTTTTTCATTTCTATTGCTCCTTATAAAATACCAAACCAACATTTGATATCCCGATAACAATATATTTTTCTCCGGCGATTGTTATTTCATCGGCTGATTTCACATCGCCCTTAACGCTAAGCCCGGAAAGCGGCTGGCTTACATAATTAAAATTTCCTTTCCCATCTCCTGTCAGCAGGCATCCATAGTTTGCATCGATGCTTCCCAACTTAAGTCTGTTATCGGTGTGATTTCCCAATAATAATAAATCCGTTTTGCCATCATGATCAAAATCTTTTGTAATAATCTTGCTTACCATCGAAAACTGCGCCTGCATTGGCAAAACCGATTTTACAAATTTTCCATTTCTGTTCAGGAAGCATACAGTCTTATTTTCGGTAACAGTGAGCTTCCCTGCTTTTGCTAATTCTTCGTTGCTAAAAATATCTTTTATGGTTGCATCCGAATAATCTTTATAGCTGTGAAATTTTTTTCGCATAGGATAAATCTGTTCATTCAATTCATCTCTGCTAACAAAAGGATAGCTTTTGCCCTGAACATAGAAGTTAAAAAAAGGATCGATGGAACCATTGCCGTCAAAATCAGCGTAATAAAGCTCTGCAGGTTCTTTTTCAGAATCGTGGATTTGTGAATTCAATCCAAGATTTCCGGCAATGATATCGGGCTTGCCATCTCCGTCAACATCTGCTACATTGAGCGAAAACCAAAAACCATTTTCGGGCTTATCGAAATACTCGCTTGTCTTATCAACAAATCCGTTGACCGTATTAATAAAAACTTTCACCGGCATAAACTCGCCGCAAATAATCAAATCTTTTCTGCCATCATTATTTAAATCCACCCATTGCGCATCGGTCACCATGCCTATGTTATCGAATGGTGTTGATGTAATGTTGAAGTGCCCTTTGCCATCATTCGTTAGTAAATAACTTTTAGGAGCAAGCGGATATTTTCCAGGAATCACACGCCCTCCAACAAATAAATCCATATCACCATCATTATCGTAATCGCATGGACGAACACAGGATTTGCTGTTAGCGCTCATGTCAGGAAGCAAACCCTGAGATAACTTGAAATTTCCTTTTCCATCATTGATGTACAATTCATCCTGCAATGCAGGGGTATTCGGCTCCCATAAAGAGTAACCACCTTTGGCAACATATAAATCGGGATACCCATCACCGTTAGCATCAAAAAAAGAAGCATCAGAAATGGCTGATGTATTTTCGTCGCCGATATTAATATCAAGTGGAGAAAATTTTCCACGAGCCTGCTGAACATATATTTTTCCCGGTTTATTCTTGTCGCCGCTCACAAATAAATCTTCGAGACCATCTTTGTTAACATCGGTTTTTGCAATGACCGGGCTTGTTTTGGAATACATAAAGAGCATGAGCAACTGTCTCTTGAAATCATTCTCTGTAAACTCTTCATGTTTATAATCAATAATAGCAGGTGCTTTTGCAAAAATTGTTTTTTCTGTTTTTGATTTTTGATTTTCAGGAGGGCTGACATTTTTTTCATCAATAATTAATTTCTGATTTATCGCAACATCGGTCAGCAACTGCCTGCTCTGATCGGGCCAGATGATTCTTACTGAATCTACTTTTGTTTTATCCCCCAAACCAAAATGCAATACCGTTGAAACACATGACAAATAGCCACGGTTTGGGTTAACCTCCTGATATTGCATCAATCCATCTGCATATATATAAACTTTAGCTCCAATCGCATTTGTGTTCGCACCTTTGCCTTTTAATTTAATAGCGAGATAAGATGTTTTATCTTTTTCGCGGCTTTGGTTCTTGTACACAAAAGCATTTTCATTGATGTTATTGACAACAAGATCCAGATCGCCGTCATTATCTAAATCAACGTATACAGCACCACTTGAAATTTTTGGCTGATCAATCCCCCATTCTTTTTGCTTATTGGAGAAAGTGAGGTCGTGATTATTTCTGAAAATATAATTTGGATATTTCGTAACAGGCATCGCCTGAATAAGATCAAACAATTGGACCGGCTCTCGATCCATTGCTTTTTTTATTTTGTAATCACCCCAATAACGTAGAAAATCTTTATTGGTATAATCCCGGAAATATCCATTTGTGATAAATAAATCTTTGTAGCCGTCATTATCAAAATCTGCTAAGAGTGGGCACCAGCTCCAGTCAGTATTGGACACGCCTGACAATTGCGCAATCTCACTAAAAGTGCCATCGCCATTATTCAATTGAAGCATGTTGTGCATATACTGCCGATACAAATCCTGATCGATCATTAATTGAAATGTTTCATAATTTTCCTGCAGCTGTAGTAGTTTTTGCCTGCGGTTATCTTCAGGCAGCATATCGAGTGTCATGATATCGGGAAGCCCATCGTTATTGAAATCTGCAATATCCACGCCCATTGAAAATTGCGCGATATGCCTGAAATAGTCTTTCGATTTTTCTGTGAAGGTGCCATCATGATTATTGATATAAACATAATCGGGCTCATTGTAATCATTGGTAACGTAAATATCTTGCCACCCATCCTGATTAATATCTGCAATGGCAACACCCAGCCCGAACGTAAGCGGATATTGATGAATGCCTGCTTTCTGCGAGACATCTACAAAATGCCCGTTCTGATTTTCAAATAATTTATCACCGGCATAAGGATCAGTGCTGTTCCTGAATTTAGAAAGCTCAAGATTATCAATTTTTTTCACGTTGTGGTTCAACAAAAACATATCCAGATCACCATCATTATCATAATCGAAAAACACAGCTTGTGTGCTGTATCCCGGGTCATCTAATCCATACTCTTTTGCTTTCTCAACAAATTTCAAATTGCCCTGATTAATGAACAATTGGTTGCGCCGCATATTGCTGTCGACCTTACCAGAATAGCAGATATAAATATCCATTAGCCCATCGCCATTTACATCTGCCATGGTAACGCCCGTTTTCCACCCACCTTTTCTTCCTTCTAATCCAGGGCAAGCTTCTTTGGTGATATCTTTAAATTTCATATTGCCCAGATTCAGATACAATTTATTTTCACCCATATTGGATGTGAAAAAAATATCTTCCAAGCCATCGTTATTAATATCTCCTACAGCTACGCCGCCACCATTATAAAAATATTCGTAGGCAAGGACATTCAGGTTTTCTGTTTCATTGATGTTGTTGCTGAAACTGATTTTGGTTTCCCTTGGAGAAAGCAATTGAAAAAGAGTTTGCTGAGAAGCACTTAAAGTTGGTTTGGCAAGTAATAAAATGATGCTGACAAAAAATGTGAGCGACTTAGTTTTTGATAATTTATCTGATTTCAAAATTCAAAAATTATTATGCTAAGTTATGTCATACAAAAAAGAAAACACTCCGTTAAAAAAACAAGACCACCCGAAGGTAGCCTTGCTTAATATAACCAAAAACAATGCTCTTTTATTTATCCCACCAAACATGGGAGGTCCAAAGATCTCCGCCTGTTAAGTTTGCAACAGCAGCCTTATAATTTGCTCCATTGTTGGAAGCTTCGCTTGTAGGATAGATTTCCCTTCTGGGGATTGTGCCATTGGTGAAATTACCTGTATAACTAACTGGCGTCAATGCAGGATAGCCAGATCTTCTCCAATTAGTCCAAGCTTCGATAAAATTGAAAAGCGTGCCAGTAGTAGCCCAAAACTGTGTATTGATCTGCTGTAAAGAATTTGTTGTTGATGAAACGTCAAGCGGATTGGCGGCAGCATATGCATTTGCAGTAGCAGGACTTATTGGCGTAGTTGAATTGAAAAGCCCATAACTCTGCAATGCGCCGCTTAAGCCATTTGCATAATGAGCAGAAGCTGTGCCGCCAACATTCCATCCATTTACTGCAGCTTCTGCTAATAACAATTCTGTTTCAGCATAAGTAAGGATATACATGGGTGTATTTAATCCCAAATAAAGCGCAGTTGTAGGACGTGAATATTTCCCTGTTGGGTTTGCATCAGCCCCTGTGCCGCTACTTCCCGGGTAACCAGGAGAAGTGCTGATATCAGTAGCTCCTCCATTTTGATCATAGCCGTTAGGCATGCCTAGTTGATTTGCGGGAGTTGGATCTCCTGCCAGGCTTTGATTAGCTGCATTTGCTAAACCTGGTTGAGGAACTTCTGCAATTACACCAAGCCTCGGGTCGTTGTTTGTTTTAAGATAACTGATCAGGTATTGACCCCATTTAACTTCATTATAATCTTCCGGAGTTACCAAAGCACCTGTGTTCGAATTGCCAAAACCATCTGAATTATCAAATGTTATAAATGCATTATCTGCATTGCTCGCAAAAGTGCCGCCTGCAGCAGCTTTTTCTGCATAAGACTGTGCTGTAGCAGCGTCTACTTTAGTGAGGCGCATAGCCATGCGGAGCATTAGGGAATAACCAAATTTTTGCCACTGAGTGATATTCCCACTGTACAGAATGTCATTTGTAGGCAACGGTTTTGAAGCATCCAATGTGCCAATAACTGAATCCAACCTGCTCAACATAGAAGTATAAATATCCTGCTGCTTGTCATACACGGGCAAAGAAATTCCTGATTTAGCCTGTAAAGCTTGCGTATAAGGACAGTCGCCATAAACATCAGTAATCAATTCGAGATTCAGCAATTGCACTATCAGTGCAATTCCGCTAAGATTGGTAAGAGCTGCGTTATTCCTTGTAAGATTCTGTATCTCATAAGCATTGCTTGCTCCGCCATAAGCAGTGTTCCAGATACTTGCGTCATAAGTAAGTATGTTTGAAGATGCCACATATTTATCACCATTGCTATAATAGCTGGGATAAGCTGCCGAAGCAAAAGTCTGGGTCCACATACTTTGAAATAATATGGCACCATTATACCCCATGATGGCGTTAACATAATTTAGTTCAGCAGTTGGCAAAAGCAAATTGGGGTTATAGTTAGCTGCTGAGGCCTGTGTCGGATCAGTGTTGATCGCATCAAAATTTTTGGTACACCCCGATAATAGAACACCGGATACCAACCCAAAAAATATTAGTAATTTTTTCATAAATAATTATTTTTTAAATTTAAAGTTGGCATTAATCCCATATGTTCTTGTTGATGGCAAACTTGTGCCTTCTATACCTGCATATTGAACGCTGGCTGCGAAATTGTTTTCAGGATCAATATTGTCGCTCTTTTTCATAATTGTCCAGAGATTGCGAGCAACAAGTGAAATTGTGATTGCCCTGAAAATCGGAATATTGCCAAGTTGTTTTTCTGATATAGTATACCCAAGTGTTATCTGCCTTAACTTAATGTAGTCTCCATTAAGAACGTTTAATCTTGAAATAGTTGAAAGGCGTTGATAATAATCCTGCGCAGTTGCAGAAACAGTGTTAACAGCGCCAGTTGTTGTAACACCCTTGGTGATGCCACCTTCCCTGCCAACAAGTGTCATTTTATTCAACCCTCTGTAGAGC
>Ga0207057_1085_pt2 | contig 20513 bp, 21 predicted proteins | sample Alteio_BWMinCont_33_FD_153265 | JGI IMG/M metagenome (GOLD analysis project Ga0207057, IMG submission 153265) | Enriched cells from forest soil in Barre Woods Harvard Forest LTER site, Petersham, Massachusetts, United States -... | ecosystem: Environmental > Terrestrial > Soil > Temperate forest >... | reverse complement strand
TCTGTAGGAGTGCTGCATGCATCAATCAGCAGGCCAGTTGAAACACCGCCGATTAGTAAAGCTTTTATCGATTTGCGTCTGTCCATAAATTAATTTACGATTTAAGATGTTAGATGTAAGATTTCTTTTAATTTCTCAATATGAAAATGTATCAATTCCTCAATTGAGCCATTGAGTAATTTTCACATTTTCCAATTTTTAAATATTCCGCTTCTTCATCTCATCCACAATATATTCACTTGTGCGCATAGACAATGCAAGAATCGTCCACGTAATATTTTTATCAGCCTGCGAAACAAAAGGTCCACCATCTACACAAAAAACATTTTTACATTCATGCGCCTGGCTGTATTTGTTGAGCGGTGAAGTTTTCGGATCATTTCCCATTCTCACAGTGCCTGCTTCGTGAATGATATTTCCCGGTGCGTGGAGACCGTAATTGTTTTTTTCATCATCATCGTCGCCCCAGGTAACAACAGCGCCCATTGCATGAAGTATTTCGGCAAATGTTTCCTTCATGTGCTTTGCTTGTTTGATCTCATACTCTGAATGTTTCGTATCGAAACGCAAGACTGGTATGCCAAATTTATCGACTACGCTAGGGTCAATATCGCAACGATTGTTCTTTTGTGCGATTGCTTCTCCGCGGCCAGCCATGCCAACGTGCGCACCAAAGAAATAGCGATAATCTTCTTTCAAAGAAATGCCATAGCCGCCCGGCTGTTTTTGTTTCCCTTTTACCTGAAATCTTCCATTAATACTTTCCACTCCCCAGTTAAAACCATATACAGGCATTCCAAATCCGCCGCCATATTCAATATGATATCCGCGAGGAAAATCTAATTTTTTATTATCAAGCCACCACGGTGTATAAACGTGCATGCCTCCAACACCATCTTCATTGTATCTTTTTCTGTCTGTCAGTTCGGGAATGATGCCGCCCATATCTGCACCGGTTGAATCATGCAAATATCTTCCAACGGCATCGCTGCTGTTTGCTAATCCGTTTGGATGTCTTGGCGATTTTGAATTTAATAATAGCCTCGCGCTTTCGCATGCACTCGCAGCGAGCACCACAGTTCTTCCACTCACCTGATATTCTTGCATATCGTCTTTGCTCACATAGGAAACGCCCGTTGCAAGACCTTCATTATTTGTGAGTACTTCGCGTGCCATTGCATTGGTAACAAGATCAACATTTCCGGTGCGAACTGCAGGAAGAACTAAAACTGACGATGAAGAAAAATCGCCATAAAATTTGCAGCTACGCCCGCATTGCGCACAGAAAATACAACTTCTATCACCGCCTCCAGGCAATGGTATGGGCTTAGTTAAAATAGAAAGTCTTGAAGGTATAACGGGTATGCCTATACTATTTCCTGCCTTCTTGATGAAAAGCTCATGCAGCCTGGGTTTTGGGGGTGGAAGAAAAAAACCGTCAGGATCATTCGGCAAGCCTTCGTTGGTGCCGAACACGCCAAGCATCTTATCTATTTTATCGTAATAAGGTTTCACATCGTCATAACCAATTGGCCAATCATCGCCAAGGCCATCAATGCTTTTGCGCTTGAAGTCTTTTGGGCCAAAGCGCAAAGAAATTCTTCCCCAATGGTTTGTTCTTCCACCAAGCATTCTGGCACGCCACCATTCCCATTTCGTGTCACCAACATGAGTGTATGGTTCGCCATCAATTTCCCATCCCCAATAGCATCCGTCAAAATCACCAAAGGGACGGAACTTAGTGCTGGCGCCGCGCCGCGGAGATTCCCATGGATTTCTTAATTGATTTGAATCTGTCTTTGGATCGAACATCGGCCCTGCTTCAATCAGGCAAACTTTCAGTCCTGCATTCGCAAGCACATAAGCAGCCATGCCGCCGCCTGCACCTGAGCCAACTATCACTGCATCGTATTGTTTTGGTTGCTTCTTAACTTGTATATCTCCCATAATATTTAAGCAAAATGTGTGATGGATTTGAAAAGATAAATTTAAAGGATTTGCATAGTAATGAACAAAATTTTTTGAAAGAAGAAAATATGCGATGATATTTTAAATTGTATTTATAAGATTGTATATATTCAAAAGTGAAAATAGTTGATAAAACAAAAGCCTGCATTTTTAAGTGCAGGCTTTTGTTTTATTAATTAAATTAAAGTTTTACACGCTCTTTGTATCCTGGCCCGGGGTGCCGGAAGTTTTTTTACCGAATAGATTATGCAAAATATTTTCTGCATCGCCCATGTGCTCTTTCAATGCATCGGCACCTTTTGTTTTTAATTCGTTGAAATAATCTTTTGCTTTGCCCGCGGCATTTTCTGCTTCATCTTTAAATTGGTGCGCTTTGTCTTTTATATCAGATGCCAGTTTTTCTTTTTCTTCAGGTGTCATGGTCATATACTTGTGCGCTGCAAGTGCTGCGGCTGCTCCTAAAAGAAAAGTTGCGATATGTTTTGAACCTACACTCATAAAATAAGTTTTTTGTTTTTAGGTGAATAAATAACGAACAATAATATCATGCAAATTTTAATAAATTAAATTGATATGATTATTAAGTTTTTTATTTGTTATCCACGTTTCCCAAGTTCGATCACTTCGCAGTTTTTTATTTCTTTTCCGTTGATCGCAAAACGAACAATGGTTCTTATTTTATGCCAGCCGTGATTTCCGGCAGCACCAGGATTCATGTGCAGGCATTGCAAATTTTCATCGTACATTATTTTTAAAATATGCGAATGCCCGGTGATAAATAATTGTGGTTTTGAAGAAATGATTTCTTTTTTTATTTCGCTTGTATATTTTGGTGGATAACCACCAATATGCACCATAAATATTTTCACCTCTTCACATTGCCAATGCAATTTTTCGGGGTAGATGGTTCTGATGTCATTTCCATCAATATTTCCATACACTCCGCGAAGTGGTTTAAATGCTTTTAATTTTTCCGCAATATCAGCATCGCCAAAATCACCTGCATGCCATATTTCATCGCATTGTTCAAAATGCTTAAAAAGATTTTCATCAAGAAAATTATGTGTGTCTGATATAAGGCCGATGCGTGTCATTAGTAATTTTTCAATTTGCCAATGGTTTAATTCCAGAATTGAGCTATTTTAACATTATCTCATTTATTATTAAAGCCTAAATTAAGATTCGTAGCTTTGTTGCAAGGATTTATTTATGCCATTCTTCCGCAATTTCACTTACTGGATTGATAAAAGAAAATGGAAATTTTATTTCCTGATGCTTTCACTTGAATTGAATAAGACAATTGCTCAATGACTTAGTTTCTCAATAACTCAATTGAGGAATTGAGAAATTTTCACATTGAGAAATTTTATTCGCACATTTTCTAATTTTCAAATTCGCACATTAACATGTCTTACTACCATAAACTCGGCAACATTCCACACAAGCGTCACACACAATTTCGTCAGCCTAACGGTGAGCTATATGCGGAACAGTTGTTTTCAACCGAAGGATTTTCTAATGATTATTCATTAATGTATCATTGTCATCCGCCAACGGAAATTATTAAGACGGATGAACCGTTTGATGTATCGCCAAAAATAGCGGAGGAAAAAATGCTGAAGCATCGCAGCTTTGAAGGCTTTAAGATTAATGCTGAAAAAGATTTTTTGCAAAGCAGAAAAACAGTTCTTGTTAATAATGATTGTCATGTTGTGCTTGCTGCGCCTCAGCAAAGCATGAAAGATTATTTTTATAAAAATGCGGATGCAGACGAAATTATTTTTGTGCATGAAGGAAGCGGGGTTCTTAAAACTATGTACGGCAGGCTGAGCTTCGGTTACGGCGATTATCTTGTAATACCGCGTGGCACAATTTATCAGATTGAATTTACGGATATGGATAACCGTTTGTTCATTGTTGAATCATTCAGTCCGGTGCGCTTCCCGAAAAAATACCTGAGCAAATACGGACAGTTGCTTGAGCATTCTCCTTATTGTGAAAGAGATATTCGCCCGCCACAAGGATTGATAACGATTGATGAAGCGGGAGATTTTTTGCTGAAGGTGAAAAAGAAAAACATGATTTATGGCATTCATTATGGCCATCATCCTTTTGATATTGTAGGGTGGGATGGATGTTGTTATCCATTTGCTTTTTCAATCCATGATTTTGAACCGATAACCGGAAGAGTGCATCAGCCGCCACCAGTTCATCAAACATTTGAAGGAAATAATTATGTGGTGTGCTCTTTTTGTCCGCGCTTATTTGATTATCATCCGCAGGCAATTCCTGCGCCATACAATCACAGCAACATTGATAGCGACGAATTGATTTATTATGTTGATGGAGATTTTATGAGCCGCAAAAATGTAACACGTGGAATGATCACATTGCATCCCGGCGGCATTCCTCATGGCCCGCATCCCGGTGCTGTGAAAAAAAGTATTGGTGCAAAAGAAACAAAAGAGCTTGCCGTGATGGTTGATACATTTCATCCATTAATGCTGACTGAAGATGCATTGCAAATTGAAAACCAGGATTACACGATGAGTTGGGCGGAATAAAAATAAGAAATTAAAAATGAGAAATAAGGAATGAGAAAGTGAACTAATTGCAACTCTCCATACTTTCTCATTTCTTATTTTTAATTCCTTATTTCTCATTTCTACGCTCCATATGCCTGAAATCTATTCCTGTATTCCAACGGTGAGAGGCCAGTTATTTTTTTGAACGTTGTCCTGAAAGCCTTGTTGTCATTATATCCTACGGCATACATCACTTCATTAATGTGATAGCGCGAGCTTTCCAATTGTTTTCTTGCAGCTTCAATTTTCAAATATTGAATATATTCTGCAGGAGAATAGTTCGTTGCTTTTTTAAATCTCCTTTCGAAATTTCTTCTGCTCAGCAAACAATGATTTGCGAGCTCATCGACACTGATTTTTTCTGCATAATTTTTTTCTATAAAATTTTGTGCCTGCATCACAGCTCCGTCAGCGTGCATTTTTGAACCATTGAAAATAGTGAATGAAGCCTGGCTGAAACGATCGATTTCAATTTCAAAAATTTTTGAACATTGGATTGCCATTTCCCTGCTAACATATTTTTCAACCAAATGCAAAATCAAATTCAAAAATGAATAAGCACCGCCACTGGAGCAAATTCCGTCTTCTTCATGCACAACAGATTTTAACGGCTCAACATCAGGATACATTATCCTGAATGCATCGAACGCCATCCAATGTGTTGCGCATTTTTTTCCTTTCAGCAAACCTGTAGCTGCAACCAAAAAAGCGCCGGTGCAAAGGCTTGCAATTTCTGCGCCTTGTTTGTAGTGTTTGATTATCCAAGGGATCACGGCTTCGTTGTTTTTCACTTCAGCAGCAAAATCTCCTAAAATAGCAGGGATAATAACAAGATCGCTTTTGTCAACTTGATCAATTGTTGTGTGCGGTTTTATATTGAATGCGCCGTCATATAAATTGGTTTCATTATTAATGCCGACCAATTGTATGTGGAAAGGCAGAGGCTGATCAGGATTTTGCGCATGCAGAATCCTATTCACTTCACTGAAGATTTTATAAGAACCAATGATGCTGCTAAGAATGCAATTTCCGGAAGGGACAAAAATGGAAACGTGCTTGGTGCTGATTCTCGGTTTTATTTTTTTGCCTGTGATTTTGCTTTTCATATTCATTCAGTTTAATGCGAGATGATGCAATCGTTTTTTAATGCTTAACAAATGTAATTCTTTTTGCTGTCGCAACCAGCCCCTGAGATTGCCGTATCGACACACCCTGTGGCATTGATTATGAATCTACATTTGTGCCGATTGTTTCACCATAAAAATTTAAAAAAATGAAAGAGTACTTATTATTATTGAGAGGCGGCATTCCTGCTGATAAAAAAACAGAAGCAGAGAACAAAGCTGAAATGCAGGCCTGGGGCGCATATATGGGCGGTCTGGCGCAGAGCGGAAGTTTTGTTGGCGGCTTGCCTCTTGTCGGCGGCGGCAAAACGGTTTCTGCAAAAGGCACAACTTCTGAAGCAGTTACATCTGCTAAAGAAGGCATTGTTGGAGGTTATCTTATTATTAAAGCGGATAGTCTTGAAAAAGCCGCAGAATTAGCAAAAGCTTGTCCGCACATTGCAAACGAAGGGAATGTTGAAGTGAGAGAAATTGCTCCGATGCCAGCAATGTGATACAAATTACTCGATGTGAAAATGGCTCAATGTATGAATTGAGATATTGAGCCATTTTCACATTGGTTAATTCTTTACTATTCACAATTCAAAATCTAACATCATGTCATCCATTCAAATTATTGCAAAGCAATTTGCATTGCACACCAGGCTTTTTAATAATGTGCTCGAAGGTGTTGAAGAGTCTCACGGAGGCAAGCGCATGAGTGAACAGGTTAACCACCTGCAATGGATCGCGGGGCATCTTACCAATGCGCGATATAATTATACTTCGATGATTGGGCTGAATAAAATATTTCCATATAAAGAATTGTATGTTGATCCAACAAAACCGCCGCCGGGCAATAGAGAAATTGATTCTTCGATCAAGTATCCGTCGCTGAAAGAAATACTTGCATTATGGAATGCAGTCGCGCCGGATTTTGTTGCAGGTGTTTCAAAATTAACTGATGAGCAGGTGGCTGCCGAGCTTCCATTCAGCACACCGATCGGCGACAAAACAATGCTTGGCTTTTTTGGATTTTTGACGAGTCACGAAAGTTATCATATCGGTCAAATGAGCATCATCAGAAAATATTTGGGATTAGATGCGATGTCTTACAAATAATTTTTTTCGTGATTGGCATGAATAAAGATTATATTTCTTTAACTAAAACAAAACTTTTATGCAGGAACAAAATTTTAAAAATCATACAAGGTTTGTGCCGCTATTTCATTTCGTGATGCTTGGTATTATTGTAACCGTGGTCGTATTATCTGTCATTAATATTTTCCACGAAGTAAATTTGTCGTCTGGGATGTTTGTGTTAATAGGATTATCATCTTTAATCAGCTTTGCTATGATTCGCAGATTCCCGCTCGCAGCGCAGGATCGCGCAATCAGAGCGGAAGAAAATCTTCGTTATTTTTCTCTCACAGGAAAATTGTTCGACGGCCGTTTAACTTTGCAACAAATTATTGCATTGCGATTTGCATCCGATGATGAATTGGTTTCGTTGACTGACAAAGCGGCGAAAGAAAATTTGAGCAATAAAGACATTAAGCAGGCAATACAAAAATGGAAAGCAGATCATCATCGTGCGTGATTTATTTTCAAAATTTTAAACACAATAATTATGACAACAAAAGAAGTAGCTGATCGCCTGGTTGAACTATGCAGGCAAGGCAAAATTGAAGACACGCTCAAAGAATTATTTGCAGACAATGCAGTTAGCATTGAGCCGAACGAAATGATGGGACCGAAAGTAACAGAGGGTTTGCCAGCCATTCTTGGAAAAAGTAAAATGTTTGATTCGATGGTTGAAGAATTTCATGGCGCAAAAATTTCTGATCCATTAGTGACAGGAAATCATTTTTCTATTTCATGGTGGATCGATACAACCATGAAAGGAAGAGGCCGGATGGAAATGGAAGAGATTTGCGTGTACAAAGTGGAAAACGGCAAAATCGTTTCGGAGCAATTCTTTTTTTAGAATTATTTTCCGCTTAGTTTTTTCAAATTAAAAAATGCAAGAAATTGTTTTCTATCGTGAAAATAGTTTCTTGCATTTTTTTTATTTCAATTATGATACCAGCATCAGTTTTCATGGCATCATCGTTGCGTCGCAATCCGTTCATCGGTAGTGTTGCTATTGAGCTTCAGTTTCACATTCAGGATCGCAAACTAAATCTGTAAGATCGAAAGTCAGAGAGGCATCTAACTCGTTGCAGTCAATTCTTCATACGTCGCCTGCAGCCCACGCTCAATGCCGTCTCCCTGCCATTCAGTAACTCCGGGAATTGATTTTTCTTTTAAAATTTCTTCTTTTGTTTTTCCTGCTTTTATTTCCTGGCCAACAAAGTCCAGCATTTTGGTGAGGTAATCACGCATTGCTTTCAGATCTTCTTTATTCCCCGTTACTTTTTCAGGATCAAATGCATGACCGAAAATAAAAATGGTTTCATTATCAAATGTGCTGAGTGTTTTGTCGAGAACAGTGATCCAGTTTTTTACTGAAGCGCCTGCGCTGCGATCAATAAAAGCCCAGCGGCGATTAAAAACCAGATCGCCCATGTGTGCAATATTTGCATGCTGAAAATGGATAATGGCATCGCCGTTTGTGTGGCCAGCACCGAAGTAATATGTTTTTATTTCTTCTTTCCCAACTTTATAAGTTTGTGAATCAACAAAAGTTGTGGATGGATATAATTGCTGGTCTTCATTCTTTTTTTCAATTGCAACTCTTCTTTGATTGGTGAGAGAATTCTCATGCGCTGCGACATCCTGCACCAATCCTTTAAAAGCAATATTACCTGATGTGTGATCTGCATGATGATGCGTGTTGATCAGCATATCAAAAGGTTTATCACTTTGCTTTTTTAACTCGTCAATTAAATGTTTGGCTTGCTCAGGAAACTCTGCATCGACAATGACAATTCCTTTTTTTGAAAGCAGGTAACCAATCGTTCCGCCTTTTTCGGTGAAGATGCCGACATCGTTGCGAAGCATTTTCATTTTCCACGGATCATCAGCAATAAAATTTGCAAAAAGTTTTGTGTTCAATAATGATAAAGCTCCCAATGAAAGTGAAGTGTTGCGAAGAAATATTCGGCGTTGCATAGTAGAATGTTTTATGAATGAAAGTTAAGAAATAGTTCAGAGTTGAGAGTCGGGAGTCGCAACATTATGAAGCGACTCAGAACTAATAACTCTAAACTCCCTACTAATATTCCATTTTTCGCAAGCTCGGCGCTTTGAACCATGTTATCGCAACAACAAGCAAAGTCATGCAGCCACCAAAAACAACAGAAGGAACAACGCCCATTAATTTTGCAGCAACGCCACTTTCAAATTGGCCAAGCTCATTGCTTGAATTAATGAACATGGAGTTCACGCTCATTACACGGCCGCGCATATTGTCTGGCGTTTTCAATTGCATGATCGTGCCGCGTGTAACAACACTGATGCCATCTAACATGCCGCTGAGCATTAATGCAGCGAAGGAAATAAAAAATATTTTTGATAATCCGAAAATGATAATGCATGCGCCAAAACCAGCGACTGCAAAAAATAATTTTTTTCCTTGTTGCCGTCGCAGTGGGAAAAATGTCAGCGCGATAATTATTAATATCGATCCCATATCCGATGCACCGTTCAAAAAACCAAAACCCTGCGGGCCTACTTTTAAAATATCTCTTGCATAAACAGGTACCATTGCAACAGCGCCACCAAATAATACCGCGAACAGATCGAGAGATATTGCGCCTAATAATTCTTTTGTTTTAAAAACAAATCTGAGTCCTTCTTTTACACTATCCCACGTTTTCTTTTCGCCTCGCTCATTCAATGCTGGTTTGGGTTTCAACCTTAACAAAATGATGAATGCGAAAAAAATCAACACGACAATCACTATTAATGTTCCTGTGTTGCCTAAACCTGCAATCAACAAACCGCCAACGGCATGACCTGTTACAGATGCAGACAACCATGCGCCCTGGTTCCATGTGGTTGCATTTTGCAATGTGCTTTTCGGAACAATCTGTGCGAGCACTACATTAAAAACCGGGCCAGTGAACGAACGGATGATACCAGTACAAAATATCAATGCATAAATGCAAAATGCAATCTGATGATTGGTGATATGGCTTGAAGTAAATGTTGTTGAAAGAAAAAGCAAAACAACTACTGCGGCAAAATATAACGACACACCGCGGATCAATAATTTTCTTTTCTCACTAAGATCTATCACATGGCCTGCATACAATGCAAATGAAACAGCAGGAATAAATTCTGAAAGACCAACAATGCCAATTGCAATTGGGGCATTGGTCAAATTATAAACCCACCATCCAACCAATGTACTCATCATGCGCAATCCCATAATGAATAAAAAGCGCCCCGTTACTAAATTGCGGAACTCATTAATTTGTACTGCGGCAAAAGGGTCTGGTCTCAACTGGTCGTCTGGCATTGCTTAGTGTTAAAGGTTTATGACAAGGTATAAGGTATGAGGTTTAAGGTTTAAGGTGCAAGGATTAGGGTTTGGTTTTTAAAAGTAAGGTTGATAATAAGCAACCGACTCTCAACTCCTAACTATGAACTCTCTCCAAATCAACTTCTCAACCATTCAACTCTCTCACGGCAGTGAAAAATAATGCTGCCCGTTTTCATAATCTTTATCCAATGCATCTAATATCACTTTAAAATGTTTTTGGTTTCCCAAAAAATCTGCATTGGTCGCATCAATAAAAATTGTTTTTATGTTGTGCTGTTTTATATAGTTTGTATATGCTTCCTGAATTTCAAAAAGATATTCATCTTTAATAGATTGTTCATACGCACGATTTCTCTTTTTAATATTTTTCTGCAACTTGCTCACTGGCGCGTGCAAATAAATAATGATGTCAGGCTGAACCAATTGCTGATAAATAATATCGAACAATTTTTGATAGAGCAAAAATTCTTCATCAGGCAAATTTACTTTGGCAAATAGTAAGCATTTGGTGAAAAGATAATCAGAAACAGTAATGCTCTGGAACATGTCTTTTGTGTGAACCAATTCTTTTAATTGTTTATAGCGTTCTGCCATAAAAAACAATTCCAGCGGGAATGCAAACTGCTGCGGATTTTCATAAAACTTGGAAAGAAAAGGATTCTCCGCAAATTGTTCTAATATCAATCGCGCATTAAAATGTTTTGCAAGCAAATGAGCCAGCGTGGTTTTTCCCGCACCGATATTTCCTTCTATAGTTATGAAATGATAGTTCATTTTTAAAAGTGGTAAGTCTTAAGTGATAAGTTGTAAGTGGTGTGATTTATAGTTTTCTTTCTTACAACTTACCACTCGCCACTATCAGATACAAAGAAATACGAAACGCCACAAACTATATTCAGATTTTCTTCACATCCAACTTATCCATGCATTCTTTCAATAATGTATTGATTGTTTTATGAAAAACGGGATGTATTAATTGTGGCGCAATCTCATTCATCGGCACGAGGACAAATCTCCGGTTTTGCATTTCAGGATGCGGGATCACTAATTCAGGCAGGTTAATAATTTCTTCATTAAAAAAAAGAATATCAATATCAATAATCCTCGCGCTGTATTTTTCATTGCGGATCCGGCCCATTTTTTTTTCTGCGAGCAGAATATTATTCATTAATGAAACTGCATCAAGCAATGTGTGGATTAATAAAACCTGATTCAAAAAATTTGGCTGGTTTGTTTTTCCCCATGCCGCTGTTTCATAAACAGATGATTGCTCAACGATTTCACCGAAATGCTGCGAGATGTGATCACGCGCCTGTTGTAGGTATCTCAAACGGTCTCCTTCATTACCACCTATCAGTAAATATGCATTATTCATAGATTGTGCGCTTACAGGCCGTCAAATATCTTTATTTTTGCCGTCATTTAAAAATGAAGGCTCATGCGCAGTTTCATAAAAATATTTTTCGCGTCTTTACTTGCATTCGTTGTTTTCACGTTGGTTATTTTTTTTTATAGTGAGCGGATTGATTGCTGGCATTACTTCTTCCAAAAAAGTGGAGACAGGTAGCAATGCCGTGTTGGTGCTCGATCTCAGCCAGGCTTTTCACGAACAAAAACAAGATAATCCTTTGTCTGATTTTGGCAGCGATGATCAGCATGATGTGCCGGGTTTATATGACGTTGTGCGTTTGCTCGCTCATGCAAAAAAAGATTCGTCAGTTAAAGGCATCTATATTAAATGCGGAGAAAATAATAATGGCTTTGCAACCAGCGAAGAAATTCGCAGCGCATTAAACGATTTTAAAAAGAGCGGCAAATTTATTTACGCTTATGCAGATATGATCCCGCAAAAAGCTTATTACGTTGCAAGCACTGCTGATAAAATCTATTGCAATCGGCAAGGCGGTGTTGACTGGAAAGGTTTTGCAATTGAAGAAACATTTTTGAAAGAAGCGCTTAATAAATTGGAGATTGAACCGCAGATTTTTTATGCAGGCAAATTTAAAAGTGCTACCGAACCTTTGCGTGAGGAAAAAATGACTGATGCAAACCGACTACAGTTGACTGAATTGCTGAATGATTTATTTAATCGCTTATTATATTCAACTGCAAAGGCGAGAGATTTAGATACTGCGACACTTCGCAAATGCGTGAATGAACATTTAATAAAATTTGCTGCTGATGCATTGCAATATAAATTGGTTGATGGATTGAAGTATGATGATGAAGTGAAAGATGAAATAAAAGGAAGACTGAAGATTGATAGATATGAGACGATAAATTTTGTGCCGATCGCGAAATATGCTGATGCAGTCAATTACAAGCTTGATGGAAAAGATAAAATCGCATTGATTTATGCAGAAGGAGATATTGTTGATGGCAGAGGAGACAACGGGCAAATTGGTGGTAGCACATATCGCGGTTACATTCGGAGAGCCAGGCTGGACAAGGATATTAAAGCAATCGTAATCCGAATCAATTCCGGTGGTGGCAGTTCGATGGCAAGTGAAAATATGTGGCGCGAGATAACCATTGCAAGAAAAGAAAAACCAGTCATTCTCAGTTTTGGTGATGTTGCTGCGTCGGGTGGTTATTATATGTCGTGCAATGCAGACAGCATTTTTGCCGAGCCAAATACGATCACTGGATCTATCGGTGTGTTTAGTATTTTGCCGAACATGCAAAAGTTTTTTAAAAATAAATTAGGTGTCACTTTCGATGGAGTGAAAACTGCGCCGGATGCAGATGCGCTTTCTATAAGCAAACCACTTACAGATATGCAAAAAAGATTTTTTCAAAGTGAAGTGGATAGCATTTATCACACATTCAAAACTCGCGTTGCAGATGGAAGAAAAATAGATATTGGATATGTTGATAGCATCGCACAAGGAAGAGTTTGGCTTGGGAAAAAAGGTTTGCAACTTGGTTTGGTTGATAGGCTTGGCGGATTGCAAGACGCCGTTGATTGTGCTGCGCGACTTGCAAAAACTTCTGATTACAGATTAAGAGAATATCCCGAGCCAAAGAATTTTCTTGATATGATATTAAGTCATTATAAAAAATCTGTCAGCATAAAAGCGATTAAAGAAGAACTCGGCGAAGATGGATATCGCACATATAACTCTTTAAAGAAAGTGAAAGAAATGGTTGGCAAAACGCAGGCAAGATTGCCATTTGATTTTACAATCGAATAACGAAATAATATTAGCCACAGATTACACAGATTTACACGGATGGTTTGCTTCAATGTTAATCCGTGAAATCTGGATAAAATAAAAGCCATTTTTTTTCTGTGCTTATCCGTGCAATCTGTTGCTATCCCCAAAAAATTATCTCACACCCCATTCCCACAAACCAAATTGAATTTTCTTATCAACCGGATGCCCGGATTGTTTTAATGATAACATTATCTGCCCGCGGTGATGAGATTCGTGTGAAATGAGATAACCAACAAAAGCAGCGGCATGTGGCTTGAAACCTTTCACCTTACCTGTTGCCTCAGATCGCTGCAATAATTTTTCGACCGCAGTTGCTGATTTTGTCAACGCATCTTTCAAAATCTTTTTTGTGATTTTATTTTCTTTCTCCACTTTTTCAATGCCGGCAAGCAATTCAGGCGCAGATGCTTTCAGCCACATCAACCGCACATTGTGGATGTGCGCAAATTGTTCTGCCACATTTCTTCCTTTGGAAGATGACAGATCGCTCAAATAATTTTCATCAATCGCATCGAGCAAATAAATATTAATGCGGTTATGAATCTGGAAAGTTTCTATTAATTCTTTCATATCAATCAAATTTAAAATTGAAAAATAAAAAAGTTTTGGTATTTCGAAGTAGCAACACGCTATTTTTGTGAACTAATCTGCAATTTAATATGCCTCAGCACTATAATCAGTTCAATGCAATGTGGTCTATCGGAAAAGCCACAATGCGGGCTATTTTCCGCAGCCCACAGGCAGTTTTTTTTAGCTTGTTTTTTCCTGTCGTGCTTATTGTAATATTCGGTTCGTTGGGCGGCGGCGGAGGTATTTCGCTTAATGTTGCGTTCGATAGCAAAAGCGATACAGCGAATGCAGTTTATCAGGCTATTAATCATGTGCCTGTTTTTGATGTTGTTAAATCTAATCAAAATGATGTCGAAGACAGATTGAAAAAAGGCCGCATCACTTCCATCATTGATATAAAAAGAACGAGCGACGTCAATAGCAAACCGCAATACGATATACATTTAAAAACAACTTCAGCGGGACAAAAAGATCTGCCAATAATGCAATCAATTTTGCGTGATATTATCAACACGATAAATTCACAGGCAAATCCCTCGCATGATAATTATGCAACCATTTCTCAGGAAGAAATTCCTGGCCGCATTTACCGACCGATAGATTTTTATTTGCCGGGCATGCTTGGATTTTCGTTGATTGGCTCTGCCATATTCGGTGTTTCTTTTTTATTTTTTTCGCTTCGCGAAACATTGGTTCTGAAAAGAATGTTCGCATCGCCGGTCAATAAAGCTTATATCGTTTTGGGCGATGGGATTGGCAGGATTCTTTTTAATCTCACAACTGCCACCGTGCTCATTATTTTCGGAAGATTTTTTTATCAGTTCACTTTGTCCGATGGTTTGATTACTTTTTTGGAATTAATGATTCTCAGTGTAATCGGCCTGATCGTTTTCATGGGATTTGGCTACACAATCGCCAGCCTCGCAAAAACTCAGAACGTGATCCCCATCTATGCGAATCTTTTTATGTTCCCTCAATATTTTTTATCAGGAACATTCTTCTCAAAAACTGCATTGCCCGATTCGATCCAATGGCTCATTAATATACTTCCGCTAACTGCATTGAATGATGCAATGCGAAAAGTTTCTTTTGAAGGAGCGCATTTATTTGATTGTGGAAAGCAAATTGGCATTCTTACAATCTGGGGAATCGTTGTGTATGCAATTGCGATCAAAGTTTTTAAATGGGAGTGAGAAAAAATTATTAATTGATAATTATTAATTAATAATTTTTGTTACGGGCATTTGTTCTTTATTCATCATCGTTGCGTCGCTCTCTTGTACTGTAGAATATAAATCGACAGCAGCTTAACTTCTAAAATGGTTATTAATTCAACTTTTCAAGACGGGCTAAATTTGCATAATAGTATTCAAACTTGCGGATAAAGAACTACAAACCATAAACTACAAACCACAAACTGTTCATGCGTTTTATAAAATTATTTTTCATCAGCATTATTGTATTGTTCTGTGTGTTCTTTGCCATTTCATTAATGATTCCTTCGCACATTCGTTTATCACGCGCCATTAATATTGGTTCAACAAAACAAAAAGTATTCAATGCAGTAAACGATCTTAAAATCTGGGACAAATGGAATCATTTCACTTCTCAATCTGCGCTCACAAATAAAATCTTTTCTGATTCTTCGTCCGGCTACGATGCTTTTATGAAATCTGATCAGTTAAGCATATTAATCACCGACAGCAAACCCGATTCTGTTAAAACAAATTGGGTTCAACCGAAAGGAAAACGTTTTGATGGCGGTTTTAATTTGTATCAATTGCGGCCCGACAGTGTTACGGTGCAATTCTATTTTGATTTTCATTTCAAATGGTATCCCTGGGAAAAATTTACCTCACTTCTTTACGAAAAACAATTAGGGCCAGTAATGGAAGAATCTTTAACAGATTTGAAACACTTCGCTGAAAACAATCCCTAACTTTGCGCGAAACAATTATTCACCTTAAAAATTAAAATCAGTTTATGAAAAGTTTAATCTTATTATCAACCGTTTTATTAATTGGCCTTGGAGCATGTGCTCAGCCGGATCATAAAAAAAGCCCGCATGACACAGTATCTACAAAAGATATCAAAATCACTTATGGCCGCCCTTACAAAAAAGGAAGAGTAATTTTTGGCGGTCTGCAAAAGTATGGCGAAGTATGGCGTTGCGGTGCTGATGAAGCAACTGAAATCACTTTTGCAAAAGACGGCACTTTTGGAGGCAAGCCGATTAAAGCAGGTTCTTATACTTTGTTTGTAACACCAAACGAAAAAGAGTGGACTATCATTTTAAATGGCGATCCGCATTTTTGGGGAACGGAATATGAAGGACATAAAGCCAAAGATGTTTTGCATGTGAATGTTCCGGTTAAAAACCTGGGTTCCGTTGTAGAACAATTGACTATTCGTTTCAAAGGTTCGGATATTATTATTGAGTGGGATAAAACACAGGTAGCCATTCCCGTTAGCTAGTATAAAAATATTGAAGAATAATTTTCAAAAACCTGTCAGTTTTAAAAGTCTGACAGGTTTTTTGTTTTAATAAAATATTTATATATCCGGTAACGACTGCGATTATTATAATTGTAAATTACGCTCCCGATTTTACACAATCAAAACTATGGATATGAAAAAATTAGTTGCTCTTTGTTTAGCAGTTGTTGTCGCCTTTCAATTGAATGCGCAAATAGATGCGGGTTTATTCCGTTATCCAGATGTATCAAAAACGCAGATTATTTTTTCTTACGCCAATGATCTTTGGCTTGTGCCAAAAGAAGGCGGCACAGCAATTAAATTAGCTTCGCCTCCCGGTGTTGAAACATATCCAAAATTTTCTCCTGATGGAAAAAATATTGCATTCACAGGAAACTATGATGGTAACAGTGATGTATATGTGCTGCCCGCATCAGGTGGTGTTCCTTTCCGTCTCACTGAACATGGATATCAGGAGCGTGTTGTAGATTGGACACCCGATGGAAAAAAATGTTTTGTTTGCTTCCATTCGTGAAAGCGGAAAAAGCACGGTTCAACCAATTTTACACAATATCTTCTGCTGGTGGAGCGGCTTCTAAATTGCCACTTGCTTATGCCGAATTCGGATCTTACTCGCCTGATGGAAATCAGATGGCACTTACTTTTCGCACGCAAGCTGGCCGCAATTGGAAACGTTATCGCGGTGGATGGAAAGCTGATATTTATATTTTCGATTTTAAAACACTTTCATCAACAGATATTTCTGCCGGTGAAATAGCAGGAGATGAATATCCGATGTGGCGCGGAAATTTTATTTATTTTTTATCCGATCGTGGAAGCGATCAACGGATGAATCTTTGGAGTTATAATACCACAAGCAAAGCATTTGAGCAGTTAACGCATTTTGCAGATTATGATATTCATTATCCTTCTCTCGGCCCTGATGATATTGTGTTTGAAGATGGCGGCAAATTATATTTGTATTCACCCGATACAAAACAATTGAAAGATGTAAAAGTAAATGTGGTAACGGACGAAAGCGCTCTGAAACCAAAATTGGTGAGCGCAGATAAAAACATAGAGCATATTGACATCAGCCCCGATGGCAATCGTGTGCTGATAGAAGCAAGAGGAGATATATTTTCGTTGCCTGCAGAAAATGGGTTTGTAAAAAATCTTACACAAACTTCGGGTATTGCTGAACGTTACCCTGCATGGTCGCCCGATGGAAAAAATATAGCTTATTGGAGCGATGCATCCGGCGAATATGAATTATGGTTTATGCAACCTGATAAACCAAACTCTGCAAAAAAATTAACTGCTTATGGCGCTGGTTTCCGATACAATTTATTTTGGTCGCCTGATAATAAAAAACTTGCCTTCATTGATAAAGCAGCCAATATTAAAATATATGATCTCACTACTGAGCAAACCACTGATATAGATAAAGCTTTGCGTTTTTCTCATGGCAATGAAGAAGGTTTCACTTTTAGTTGGTCGCCTGACAGCCGCTGGGTTGCTTACACACGCGACTTGGAAAACCAGCATTACGGAGCTTTTATTTACGATTATCAAAACAAAACGCTTCATCAGGTTACATCTGGTTTTTACAATGCTAATAATGTAGTGTTTGATCCGGAAGGAAAATATTTATATCTCGTCACCGGGCAATCATTCAATCCATCATACAGCGATATTGATAATTCATTTATTTATGCAAACTCGCGACAGATAGCTGCTATCAGCTTGCAAAAAAATACAGCATCGCTTCTTTATGCAAAGAACGATACAGTGAGTGTTAAGGATGAAAAAAAAGAAACAGAAAAACCAAAAGAAGAAAAAACAAAAGGCAAAAAGAAACCTGAGGTAAAATCGGATGAAGAAAAAAAATCTGATACAAAACCGGTTGAAATAGATTTTGATGACATCGAATCAAGAATGGTTATTCTTCCTGTGGGCGCTGGCAATTATGGGCGCTTGACTGCTGCCAAAGGAAAAATTATTTATCAGAAGTTTGCAAACACTGGTTCCGCAGAATCGCAGTCGTCAATCAAATATTATGATATAGATAAGCGTGAAGAAAAAACCATTATCACAGGTGCAGATGATTATTTGCTTTCTGCTGACAAGCAAAAAATGTTGCTTCAACGCGATAATACTTTTGCTGTGATAAAACCTGAAGAAGGCCAGAAATTTGATAAGCCTTTGCGAATTGCAGACATGAAGATGACGGTTAATCCTGCGCAGGAATGGCAACAAATTTTTACTGATGCATGGAGATTGGAGCGTGATTATTTTTATGATCCTAATATGCACGGCGTTGATTGGAATGCATTGAAAGAACGTTATGGAAAAATTTTAAAAGGCGCTATGACGCGTGAGGAAGTAGATTTTATTATTGGTGAATTGATTGGCGAACTGAGCTCTTCTCACACTTATCATGGCGGCGGCGATATAGAAAATGAAAAACATTCCTCAACAGGTTACCTCGGTGTGAACTGGGAAGCAGATGGGAATTATTATAAGATAAAAGAAATTATTCACGGTGCGCCGTGGGATGCTGAAGCACGTTCTCCGCTTGCACAACCGGGAATAAAAATTAAAGAAGGCGATTATATTCTTGCAGTGAATGGTGTGCCATTAACAACCGCGCGTGAACCGTTTGCTGCATTCCAGGATATTTCAAATAAAACAGTTGAGCTCACTTATAATTCTTCTGCAAGTTGGGATGGTGCTAAAACGGCAATCGTTCAAACTATGGATGATGAATATCGTTTGCGAAATCTTGCATGGATCGAAAGCAATCGCAAGCAAGTGGAAAAAGAAAGTAATGGAACTGTTGGTTATATATATGTTCCAAGCACAGGTGTGGATGGCCAGAGCGAATTGATCCGGCAATTCAATGCGCAATGGGATAAGAAGGCATTGATCATTGATGAACGTTTTAATGATGGTGGACAAATTCCTGATCGCTTTATTGAAATGCTGAATCGCACACCGCTTTCATTTGTTGCTACACGTGATGGCGAAACATGGCCATGGCCACCGTTCGCACACTTCGGCCCTAAAGTGATGCTCATTAATGGCTGGAGCGGTTCTGGCGGAGATGCATTCCCTCATTATTTCAAAGAAAAAAATCTTGGTCCGTTGATCGGTGCAAGAACATGGGGCGGATTGATCGGCATCAGCGGGTGCCCGAATTTAATTGATGGTGGAATTATTACTGTGCCTGCGTTTCGTATTTATAATCCTGATGGTTCATGGTTTAAAGAAGGACATGGTGTTGATCCGGATATTGATGTGGAAGAAGATTTGGGAGCGATGGCAAAAGGGATTGATCCGCAGTTGGAACGTGCTATCAGCGAGATAAAAGATATGATTGTGAAGAAAGGTTATGTAGCGCCCAAAGCACCGGCTTATGAAAAGCGCTGATGAATAATTAATTTAAAATTGAAGGTTCAATAAAAAATCATACACCTTATTTAATTGTTCTTCCGTGATGCAATAAGGAGGCATGATATAAACTGTGTTGCCCAATGGCCGCAGGTAGATGCCATTTTGTAATGATTGCTGTGTGATTATAGAACTGATATTATTAAGATAATCATCACTTCCTGAATTTATTTCAAACGCAATAATGGTGCCTGTTTGACGGATATTTTTGGTTTGTAGTTTGTTGTTTATGGTTTGTAGTTGGGTGCAAAATTTCCTGTGATGTGCTATTATCTTTTTAATGTTTTCAATGCAGTCTTCTTTTTCTATCAAATCAAAACTGGCAAGTGCAGCAGCGCAAGCTATTGGATTTGCAGTGAAAGAATGGCCATGAAAAAAAGTTTTCATTTTATCATCGCTGGAAAATGCATCAAAAATATTTTGAGTTGCGGCGGTAACTCCCAATGCCATTGTGCCGCCTGTTAATCCTTTGCTGAGGCAAATAATATCAGGTTTGTTTTGCAAATAATCACTCGCGAAAAATTTTCCTGTGCGATAAAAACCGGTCATCACTTCGTCGGCAATGCAAATAATATGATGAGATTTTATTTCAGTCAATAGTTCGTCAAGCGATAATGAATCATACATTAACATGCCACCTGCTGCTTGTAAA
>Ga0207057_1103_pt2 | contig 21129 bp, 18 predicted proteins | sample Alteio_BWMinCont_33_FD_153265 | JGI IMG/M metagenome (GOLD analysis project Ga0207057, IMG submission 153265) | Enriched cells from forest soil in Barre Woods Harvard Forest LTER site, Petersham, Massachusetts, United States -... | ecosystem: Environmental > Terrestrial > Soil > Temperate forest >... | reverse complement strand
TGAAGAAAACATTCCAAATAAAAACATTGATACTTCTGAAACAAAAAATACAACCGTCATTGTTTCGCAAGATTCAACAAAAACAAAAATTACTGATAGCTCAAAAAATCAATTAGCAACAAATCACAAACCAGAAAAAAAGAAAACAGATTCTGCTGCAAAGAAAACAGAAGATAAAAAAAGCAAAAGGATAGCGTTGGCTGCAGGCATCGGCTTGAACCAATTTTTCACAGTGGGCAGTCAGCAGCATTCTGATTATAATTCCAGCGGAACAAGCGGCACGCTTTCAGATTATATTCCTGTGCCTGTGTTGCGTGCTTATTTTAGTAAGAAACTTTACATTCAATTAGAAGCTCAGTTCAACACGCCTCAGTACACAAAAAAATTATTGGCAAAACAAGTTGTAACGGTTGACACACCTACTTCTACAACGCCATTGGTCACAAATCAAAATTCCGTTTTCATTAATAAGCTTTTCTATTTTAATATTCCGTTAAGCGTTCATTACAGCCCGGTTAAAAATTTTTATATCGGCACTGGCATCCAATTTTCACGTTTGACAAATGGCGTAGGAATATTCGATAATAAAAAATTCACTTCTGTAAATCCGGCTATTACCGATACAATATCTGATTTAAAAATTGAAAGCTTTAAAAGTGATTCTGTTTATAAGGAAATTAAAACAAATGAATTTCGATTTTTAGTCGATGCAAATTATCAATGGAACAATTTGGTATTTGGTTTCAGATATAATCAGGCACTAAGCAAATTTATTGATGTGCGAATTTCAAATTCTCAGGTAACTCAGGCGCGGAATAGCTCTATTCAATTGTATTTGCGATATATTTTATGGAAGAACAAAAAGACGAAAGAGCTATTTGCCAAATAATGTTTCCAGATAATCTTTTTTGAACTCAATATAAGTAGGCTTGCTGTTGGGCGTGATGTTTGGTTGTGCACATGCAAATAATTCTTCGACCAAAGTTTTCATTTCTTTTTCAGTTAATGCAGTGCCGGGTTTGATGGCATGTTGCCACGATAATAATCGGGTGATTTTTTCACGCTTGGAAAATTTTATGTCGCTGCTGAAATGCTTGAACTGTTCGAGCAAATTTTCAATCGTGCTTTTTTCATTTCCCTGCAGCACATCCGCAGGCGTTCCCTGAATAATGAAAGTTTCTTTTCCAAATGGCTCAATCAAATAACCAAGCTCGTTCAGTTCATTTATCAAATCATTTAATAAAGCAGCATCTTGCGCCGATAATTGTAATGTTATCGGGAATAAACTTCTTTGCGCAGCAACGGGTTTTCCATTTGCCGCGGCGATGTAACGTTCATACAAAACACGCTCGTGCGCAGATTGCTGATTGATTAAAATAAAACCGCGATTGGTTGCTGCGATGATGTAAGTGTTGTGAATTTGTGTTAGGCTTTTGTCTTCTTGTAATTCGATGGTCGTTGGTCGTTGACCGATGGTTGACTGCTGTTGTATGTTGCCGCTTAGTTCCAATTTTATGTTTGATGTCGGCAAACGGTCTTCGCTCATCGGCAATCGCTCATCGCTCCTCCAATGCTTCAGCTCACTTTTATTTTCCCGCTCAATAAAATGCGCCTGATTTTTTTGCGTGAAAGTCTTGTATAAAGAAGTTGATGCTGCTTCTGCTTTTTTTTCATTGGTGAATGGCTTGCTCACTGCATCCAATTGTTGAATGGAAGGATCCAGATCAAAATCCAATGTTGGTGTAATGCTGAATTGTGCCAACGAATGTTTCACCGCTGCTTGCACAAAAGCGTAAATAATTTTTTCATCTTCAAATTTTATTTCCTGTTTTGTCGGATGAACATTGATATCAACCTGTGCCGGATCAAGATCAATGAATAAAACATACAATGGAAAACTATCAGGCGTGATCATTTGCTGATAAGCATTCATCACTGCATGATTCAGGTAAGCGCTTTTTATGAAACGGTTGTTCACAAAAAAACATTGGTCGCCACGCGTTTTCTTCGACGCTTCAGGCTTTCCAACAAAGCCATAAATATTCATGTAATCAGTATCCTCCTGAACAGATACTAATTTTGGGTTCAAATTATCTCCCAAAATCTGAACGATGCGTTGTTTCAATGTTCCTTTTTCCAAATGAAAAATTTCTTGTCCGTTGCTGATCACGGAAAAGAAAATTTCAGGGAATGATAATGCAACGCGAATGAACTCATCAATGATGTGTCGCATCTCTGCAGCATTGCTCTTTAAAAAATTTCTTCTTGCGGGAACATTGAAGAATAAATTTTTCATTGCAATGCTTGTTCCATTTGCAGATGCAATTGGTTCTTGCTTTTTTACAATGCTATTTTCAATTTCAATATAAGTTCCTGTTTCGTCTTCAGCTTTTTTTGTTTTTAATTCCACTTGTGCAACAGCCGCAATGGACGCAAGCGCTTCACCACGAAAGCCCATTGTTTTGATGCGAAAAAGGTCTTCGATATTTTTTATTTTAGAAGTGGCGTGCCGCTCAAAAGCCATGCGGGCATCGGTTTCACTCATGCCCTTTCCATTATCAATAACCTGGATCAGCGCTTTCCCTGCATCGTTAATAATTAGCTTAATTTCTGTTGCGGCAGCATCTACAGCGTTCTCCAATAGCTCTTTTACAGCGCTTGCAGGGCGTTGTATCACTTCGCCAGCGGCAATCTGGTTGGCGATGTTATCAGGTAATAATTGAATAATGTCTGGCAATTCTATCTTAATTTGTGCTGCAATTTACTGCTTAAAATCGTAAGCCCTTTTTAACTCATAAATATGAAGAAGTTTTTTCTCCACACAGTTCTAATTTTAATTACTGCATCTTCTTTCGCTCAATTCAAAACCAATCTCTCCGCCGATAAATGGGTTGACAGCGTTTTTAAAACTTTAAGTGATGAACAAAAGATTGGACAACTAATTGTTGTGCGATTATCTGCGATTGACCTCGCAACAAGGAAAGTAACATTTTATAATAAGGAGGTTGATTCAGCTGTCAGAAAATATAATGTTGGAGGCATCTGTTTATTCCAAGGTGGTCCGCTGACGCAAGCGAATTACATTAACTACTTCCAAAGTATTGCAAAAACACCAATAATGATTTGTATTGATGCAGAGAACGGCGTTGGCATGCGGTTAGATAGCGTTGCTGGCCTGCCACGGCAAATGATGCTTGGCGCTATTCAAAGTCCCGAATTGATTTATCAATATGGAAGAATAGTTGGCGAACAATGTAAGCGGTTAGGCATTACTGTTAATTACGCGCCGGTTATTGATATTAATAATAATCCTGATAATCCCGTTATCAACGACCGCTCATTTGGGGAAGATAAAAATAAAGTAGCGGAATATGGATTGCAGTATATGAAAGGGATGCAGGATGTTGGTGTGATGGCTTGCGCCAAGCATTTTCCTGGCCATGGAGATGTGTCCGTGGATTCGCATTTGGATTTGCCTGTTATTAATAAAACGCTCAAACAGCTTGACACGCTTGAGTTGTATCCTTTCAAAAAATTATTTAATGCAGGCGTGGGAAGTGTGATGATTGCACATTTGTACATACCTGATATCGACAACACACCGAATCTTGCAACTTCTCTTTCAAATAAAAATGTGACTAAACTTTTACGGAAGAAATTAAAATATAATGGGATCAGTTTTACCGATGCATTGGAAATGAAAGGCGTTGCGAAATTTTTTCCAGGTGGAGAATCGTCAGTTCAATCGCTGGTTGCAGGAAATGATATGTTGTGCCTGCCTGAAAATGTTGACACGACTATCATGAAAATTAAAGAGGCGATCGAAGGAAGGAAATTAAAATGGAAAGATATTAATGCGCATGTGAAAAAAGTTTTGTTTGCTAAATACAATTATGGTTTGGCGAACCTGCAGCCAATCAAAATAGATTCACTTACAGAAGATCTGAATAAAGATGTAAAGGACATGCGCAGAAGAGTTGCTGAAAATGCATTGACTTTATTGCGAAATGAAGATGCATCAGTTTTTCCTTTGCATGCAGCACCAAAGAAAAAAATCGCTTATGTTGGCATTGGGCTTGCAAATGATAATGAATTTGCACGCCGCATGCGCAGTGATTATAATGCAAATGTTTATTATTTCGATTATGCGTTAGATAGCCTGAAGGCTTTAGCCCTATTGGAATTGCTGAAGAACCGTTATGAAACGGTTGTGATCGGATTGCACAGTTACAATCGTTTTCCTGCAAATAATTTTGGAATCAGTAATTCAGCAATCTGGTTGTTGAAACAATTGCAGCAACAAAATAAATGCGTCACTGTGGTGTTCGGAAATCCTTACATCATTAAAAATTTTTGCGATGCAAAAACGCTGATTGCCTGTTACGAAGATGATGAAATAACGCAAGGCATTGCGGCAGATTTGTTGGAAGGAAAATTTTCTGCAAAAGGAAAACTGCCGGTTACTGTTTGTGAAAATTTGAAATATGGCCATGGCATTCTTTCTGCTGCTGGCTTGCTGCCTGTTGTTCCGGCGACAACACTTGGTTTCGATGCAAAAAAATTAGAAGTGATCGATTCCATCTGTAAAGCTGCGATTGCAAAGGAAGCATTTCCGGGATGCGTTGTGCTGGTTGCAAAAGATGGCAAAGTAGTTTATGATAAAGCATTTGGTCATCTAACTTATGATAAGAAAGAATTGGTTTATCCTGAAACAATTTACGATCTCGCATCGGTTACCAAAATCTGCGCTACTACCATGTCAGTAATGAAATTGTATGATGAAGGGAAGTTGGATTTGCAAAAAACTTTGGGCGATTATCTTCCGTGGGTGAGAGGAAGCAATAAAGAGTCATTGAAAATATTTGATGTGCTTTTGCACCAGGCGGGATTAAAAGCGTTCATCCCTTTTTATAAAGAAACGATTGATAGCACCAAAAAAAGGAATTCCATTGCCTTTGTATTATTCCTGGAAACAAGACAGTTCACATCATATCCGCGTTGCAGAAAATTTATATATGCGCAACGATTGGCTGGATACAATTTACAGTCGCATTTTGACAAGCAATGTGGAACAACAGAAGAAATATATTTACAGTGATAATGATTTTATTTTCATGGGCAAGGTTGTTGAAGCCATCACCGGAATGACATTGGATGAATACGTGAAGAAAACTTTTTATGAGCCATTGCAGATGAAGACAACTGGTTTCAAACCAAGAAATTTTTTTCCATTAGATAGAATCGCGCCAACAGAAAATGAACTGATTTTCAGAAAGCAATTGATAAGAGGCGATGTGCACGATCCCGGCTCAGCAATGTTTGGCGGTGTTGCTGGTCATGCAGGTTTGTTCAGCGATGCATATGATCTGGCTGTGCTTGAACAAATGTTATTAAATGGCGGAACAATCAACGGGCAACAATTTTTGAAGAAAGAAACGATTGATTATTTCACGGCTTATCATAGTGATATCAGTCGCCGCGGATTGGGATTTGATAAACCCGAAAAAGATAATACGACTATTAAAGAACCTTATCCCTGCATTTCGGCATCGCCTGAAACCTTTGGCCACACTGGTTTTACTGGCACTTGCGTTTGGGTTGACCCGAAATATAATCTTGTTTATATTTTCTTCTCCAATCGCGTGAACCCGACAAGCGAGAATGGAAAAATTTCATCATTGAGCGTTCGCGGCGGAATTATGGAAGCGATTTATAAAGCGATGGGAGTGAATTAGCTTATACTTTGATAATAATAGTTAAAACGCCTTCGTTATATCAACAAAACCCAAACCTATCTTATCTTGCACTAATTTTGTTTTATGAAACAGCCAACCGAAAATTTTACATAGGCGTTTCATCCATTAATAAATAATCATTTACTGATGAAAAGAAAAGAGAAGTTATTACAGGACGTGGTAATAAAATTTGCTGGCGACTCTGGCGATGGCATGCAATTGACAGGATCGCAGTTCACAAACAACACGGCGATGCTCGGCATTGACCTGGCAACGTTCCCGGATTTTCCGGCAGAGATCCGTGCGCCGCAAGGAACGCTTCCCGGCGTAAGCGGCTACCAGCTTAGGTTTTCGAGCGATCATATTTTTACTCCGGGCGATGAATGCGATGTGCTGGTGGCGATGAATGCCGCTGCACTGAAAACAAATCTTGGGACATTAAAAAAAGGCGGAAAGATCATTGCAAATATTGAAGGCTTTGATGCGAAGAACCTGCGGCTTGCAAATTATCCTGATGGAGTGAACCCGTTGGAAAATACAAGTCTTGAAAGTTACGAAGTGATCAAGATCGATGTCACGAAAATGACGCGTGAGGCACTGAAAGAATTTACGATTGGGATGAAAGAAAAAGACCGCGCAAAAAATATGTTCGTGCTCGGCTTTTTATATTGGATGTATGGCAGAGATATGGCAAGCACGGAAAAATTTTTGAAAGAAAAATTCAGTAAGAAGCCGGATATTTTTGAGAGCAATATTAAAGCGTTGCATGCTGGTTATAATTATGGCGACACAACAGAAACATTCACTACCACATATAAAGTTGAAAGAGCAAAACTGGAGCCTGGCGTTTATCGCTCCATCATGGGCAATCAGGCTGTGTCTTTTGGTTTGATTGCAGCTTCGCAGAAAAGCGGGCTGCCATTGTTTCTTGGCTCATATCCGATCACGCCAGCTTCAGACATTTTGCATGATCTCAGCAAGTACAAAAATTTCGGTGTGCGCACTTTTCAGGCCGAAGATGAGATTGCAGGAATAACTGCGGCTATAGGTGCCAGTTATGGTGGCTCGCTTGGTGTCACATCAACATCTGGCCCGGGCATGGCATTGAAATCGGAAGCGATGGGATTGGCAGTGATGATGGAAATACCTTTATTGATTTGCGATATTCAACGTGGCGGCCCATCAACCGGATTGCCGACAAAAACCGAACAGAGCGATTTGCTGCAGGCGTATTATGGAAGAAATGGAGAATGCCCGATGCCGATTATTTCTGCATCGACACCAAGCGATTGTTTTGAAGCGGTATATGAAGCGGTGCGCATTGCAGTGCATCACATGACGCCTGTTATTTTTTTTAAGCGATGGTTATATTGCTAATGGCGCGGAACCGTGGAAATTCCCTGAGAGCGCGGATTTGCCACCAATCGTGGTGAAATTTAAAACGGAGCTTGGAGACGGAGAAGATAAATTTCTTCCTTATCTGCGCGATGAAAAATTGGTTCGCCCGTGGGCAATTCCCGGCACTCCTGCTCTGCAGCACCGCATCGGCGGATTAGAAAAACAAAACATTACGGGCAACGTGAACTATGAAGCCGAAAATCATCAACTGATGGTGAAAATAAGACAGGAAAAAGTTGATAAGATTGCAGATTATATTCCATTGCAGCAATTAGATAATGGCCCTGAAAAAGGAAAGCTCTTAGTGCTTGGCTGGGGAAGCACGTATGGCGCAATTAAAAGTGCAGTGGTTGAACTTTTGCATGAAGGATATTCTGTTTCACATGCGCATCTCCGTTATGTGCGGCCTTTCCCGAAAAACCTCGGAGAGATTTTGAGAAATTTTGATCAGGTGCTGATACCAGAAATTAATAATGGTCAGTTGATAAAAATTATCCGCGATCAGTATTTTGTTGATGCGAAAGGATATAATAAAATTATGGGAGTGCCGATTACTAAGACTGAATTGGTAATGAAGCTGAGAGAAATGTTGGGGAGCAATAATTGAGTTTGAATATCTCGCAAAGACGCGAAGGCGCTAAGAGTAGTTCATTAATATTTCTTTGCTCCTTCGCGTCTTTGCGAGATATCTTTTTAATAGTAACCCAGATTAAGCTTTTGCAACATTATCATTCTTGAATAGAACATCTTGTTTCTCCAAAGTCGTCGCAATGTTCATAATAAAATTAAACTGATCGGCAATTGGCTTCAGACCAGATAATTCTTTTCTGGTCTCGCTTTCCAAAATTCCATTCTGCAATTCTTTTTTTCTGTTCTCAGTCAGCGCATTCACTTTATTGTTGAAAAGCCGCCATGCGTTTTCATCGACAATTATTTTTTTATCTTTTGTATTGTTTGAAAGGATTGCTATCGCATTATTCAATTTTATTTTGATCGCAGCAATAGCTCCTGAAAAATCATATGAATTATTTTTTTGTGCAGGCGGTTGCGCATAATAAGCCAGCGTTGCAATATGTGAAGTAAGCATATGGCTTGATACAACAAACTGGTTCAGCTCGCGAATATTTTTCTGTTTGTTTTTTGGTTCGGATATCATCCTGTTAAATGCATCGGATAAATTGGTTAATGATACAAAAGCATTTTTGCGCGATAATTTATATTGTGCATCCGGCACCGGTTCATTTAAAAACGATGAAGCGACATCATCAAAAATATTGCAGGCTGTCCGTTATCATTTTCAACATATAATCGGTTATCTGTTCATGCTCCCAAAAAGGCAGCAAAAAAATGTTGGCTATAAAAGCAATGGAAGAACCTATGACTGTATCAATAATGCGGTCGCTGATTACCGTTCTGAAATTATTCGGGTTCAGCAAGTGGAATAAAAGCAAAATATATGGCGTCATTAACGACACAAAAATTAAATATTTCGTCCGCATGAAACTGTATGCACCAATCATGAAAAAAATCATGACTGCGAACAATGCAGATTTGTCTTTGATAAGATATATGGCGATTATGCCAATGAGCGCTCCTGCAACAGTCCCCAAAAGCCTTTCGGAATTTCTTCTTTTAGTGAGACTGTAAGCTGGTTTTATTATTACGATGATGGTTAATAATATCCAATAGCTGTGACCGAACGAGAAAAATTTTGAAACGATGAAACCCGCTATGGTGGCAATGCACAGCCTGAGCGAATGGCGAAAAATATTTGAATGCAGTGTGAGATTTTCTTTTAATAATTCTGGCTCAATATCCTGATGAACAATAAATTCTTCATAATCTATTTTGCCTTGAAATTGTTTGCTGATTTTTTTATCGTAAGTAGTATAACTTTCTAATGTGTAGATACGTGCTGCTATGTCTTCAATGCTATCTAAAATATGCCGCAGGCTAATAAATTCTTCCACGTTTTCTGCACTGCGATGTTCATCACGAAAAGCAGTGAAATATTCCCTCAATTTTATTATCTGCGAATGAAGCTCCTCATTTTGAAGATAAGGCTTTGTGCTTTTAACGGCAATGCCTATCTCATCAAGCTCATTTGCCATGGAGATTATAATGAGCCTGTATTTTTGAAGGATATCAGTATCGTCAAAATGCGCATGCAATGCACCATAATCTTGATGCGATGTGATAATCCTTTCATACAAATCAACAATATCCAAAAATGCCATTACCAATATCCTTCCGGTCGGCGTTGATTCGCGCACTATATCTCGGCTTTTGAATAATAACTCCCGCACCAGATCCTGCATCTGATGAACTTCAATTTGTTTATCCAATAAGTGCCTGTAACGTTCTGAGAAGTCATCTCCTTTTTCATAAAAAGAAGCTTTAATGCGGAGATACTCAGCAGTTAATTGTATGCATTCTCCCAAAGCTTGTTGCGCCAGTTTAAAGGGGCGAAAGCTATTCAGCGATAGACTTAATATGGTGTACCAGATTCCACCTGCTAAAATATAAACAGCATTCAAGATAATATTCCAGCCATGATTTTGCCTGTCAATATTCAGCACCATCACAAACAAAGCAGCAAGACCAATTGATGTTGCACGAGAACCATAAACACCTATCATGGCAAACACAAAACAAAAAACACATATAGTAATCCCAAGTATTATCGCATTACCGGATGCAAAGCCAGTGATCAGTGCAACAAAAAAAACAACGATGTCGCACACCAGCATGGCATTGCGGCGATGATGCACAGGGCCTGCATTATCGGGCATGCTGGCACATAATGCGCCCAACGAAACAATGATGCCTGCCGACAGATTATTGAAATAGCTCATCACAACCGCTGGCAACGTAACGCCGATGGTTATGCGCACTCCTTCGGAGAGATAATAGCTGTTGATGAAACTTTTATATTGCTTGAGATAATCCATTTTGCAGAGCAAATTTACTTGCAAAAAATTTGAGAGATGATTTTAGGTTTCACGCAGGGGAGCAGAGAACGCAGAGTTATCCATGGATGAAACTTTCTCTGCGCACGCTGCACCTCTGCGAGAGATTATTTCAAACTGTTACAATTTCACGATGATCAATTTTTTTTGAGAGATGCACCCGCAGACTGAAGCTGAATAGTAGCACTACAGACGAACGGATTGCGACGCAACGATGTTCAATCAGAGTTACTGATGCTGGTATCAAAAAAAACAACTTAAAAAGAATATTTGCTTTAATAAAGAATGATGAACTTTAGTCATGGCGAGGAACGAAGCCATATGATTTTTGAATTGTTTTTAGTTCAAGTTTTCGGCTTCACATTCTTATTATAATATTTACACGCAGGTTTCAATCCACAAATGTCGCATTTGGGATTTCTTGCAACGCAAACATAGCGGCCATGAAGTATGAGCCAATGATGTGCTACATGGATGAGATCTCGCGGAATAAGTTCTATCAATTGCTTTTCTGTTGCAAAAGGCGTTTTCGCATTCACTGTTAACCCGATTCTTGCAGAAACACGGAATACATGAGTGTCTACAGCCATGTTCGGCTGTTTATCAACTACTGAAGTAATAACATTTGCTGTTTTTCTTCCAACGCCTGGCAGTTGAATTAATTCGTCAACAGTCAAAGGGATTTCTCCGTGAAATTTTTCAATCACCATTTTGGCCATGCCAATCAGGTGTTTTGTTTTATTGTTCGGATAAGAAATGCTTTTGATCAATGGGAATAATTCATCAAACTCAGCGTGAGATAAACTTTCGGCATCGGGATATTTTTCGAAGATGGCAGGAGTGGTAATGTTCACCCGTTTGTCGGTGCATTGGGCAGAGAGTATAACGGCAACCAATAGTTGAAAAGGGCTGTCATATAGCAATTCTGTTTCTGCATCCGGCGCATGCTGCTGAAAATAGCTGATGATAAAATCGAACCGTTCTTTTCGTGTCATAATAAATATGGCAACGAATTTACGATGATCAGCATTTGCAAAAGCAACTAAGGGTGATGTACAGACTCGGCAGCAGTCTCGCGCGCATAGTTGATCACTTTCAGCACAACCTCCATGCGGGGAGAAACAATTACTTTGTCCAATTGGTCTACAGAAGATTGCAGAACCTGCAGCTTTTCACGAAGTGTCCAATCTTCGTTCAATGCTGTTTCAATAGCAGAGGTCAACTCTGGCGAAGATTCTTTGTACAAATACAACAAAAGATCCTCCGGTGTAAAGAGTAGCATAGGCAAAACCATTTTATGTCCTAATTTATATCCAGTAACCTGAAACGTCCGTATCAAAAACGGCAATTGGGTATTCTTATTGTTTGAAATTCCAAAATAGTAAGCTTATGGCAATAATGCAATTTAAAAGGCATGAAAATCAAGCGGTTTCGGTAAATCGTTATTTTTCCCGGATAAGATAGAGGTCTTCATTATCACGCTTCATCAGATATTTCTCTCTTGCGTACTTTTCTATTGTGGATGGATTAGACTTCAAACGCTCAAGCTCATTTCTGGTGGCAGTGATCTCATCCTGATAATATTTGCCGCTTTGCTGCAATTTTTTTCAGCTCCTGCGGATGCCTGAAATAGGTAGTGATAAAATCCCTGTCATCAAAGAAAAACATCCAGACTACAAAGCCAATTGCGGTTAAGAGGTATTTGTTTTTTAGCCAGGAAGGTATTTTTTGGAGGAGCTTCATGTTTTCTGTTTGTAGTTTGAGGTTTGTGGTTCGCAGTTCTTAAATTCGAAAATCTGGATTAATCTTTAGTTTCTAGTTTTCACTTTCTTAATTCAAAATTTATAATGCAACTTGCGCCCGCTGAATCACAAACTAAAAACTACAAACTCTGATCTATTTTCCAAATTTAATTTTTCCTTTCGGATAAACTGCGTTTTCTCCCAACATTTCTTCAATGCGGATCAGTTGGTTGTATTTTGCTATGCGGTCAGTGCGGCTTGCAGAGCCGGTTTTGATCTGGCCGCAATTCAAGGCAACCGCCAAATCCGCGATGGTCGTGTCTTCTGTCTCACCGCTGCGATGGCTCATGATGGTATTGTAACCATTATGCTGCGCAAGCGTTACTGCATTTATTGTTTCAGTAATCGTACCAATCTGATTTACTTTCACCAATAGCGCATTAGCAATACCTGTGTCAATCCCTTTTTGCAATCTTTCAACATTGGTAACAAACAAATCATCGCCTACCAATTGCACTTTGCTTCCGATGGTATCAGTCAAATTTTTCCAGCCGTCCCAATCATCTTCAGCCATGCCATCTTCAACAGAGGCAATCGGATATTTATTAACCCAGCTTTCCCAATATTTCACTAATTGGTCGCTGCTCATTTCTTTACCATCACTTTTATGGAAAACATATTTTTTCTTTTTTCCGTCCCACAGTTCACTGTTCGCAGCATCCATTGCGATCACAATCTCTGAGCCTGTTTTGAAACCTGCTGAGCCAATTGCTTCGAGCACAGTTTCAATTGCTTCTTCATTGCTCTGGATATTTGGAGCAAAGCCGCCTTCATCACCCACGTTCGTGCTAAACCCTTTTTTCTTCAGCACGCTTTTCAGCACGTGAAAAATTTCAACGCCCCAACGCAAGCCTTCACTAAAAGAAGAAGCGCCAACCGGCATCACCATAAATTCCTGGAAATCTATTTTATTATCCGCATGTGCGCCACCGTTAAGAATGTTCATCATCGGCATCGGCAATGTTTTTGCATTCGTGCCGCCAATGTAACGGAACAATGGCAAGCCTGATTCCTGTGCAGCCGCTTTTGCTGCAGCCATGCTTACTGCAAGCATTGCATTAGCGCCGAGTTTTGATTTATTCGGAGTGCCATCTAATTCGATTAATATTTTATCAAGACCAGCCTGATCAGCAACTTCAAAGCCAAGTATTTTTTCAGCGATAGAATCGTTCACATTTTTCACCGCTTTCAGAACGCCTTTTCCCTGATATGTTTTTTTATCGCCATCGCGCAATTCAACAGCTTCGTGAATGCCTGTGCTCGCGCCGCTCGGAACGGCTGCGCGGCCAAGAATGCCTTCATCAGTAATAATATCAACTTCAACTGTTGGGTTTCCGCGGCTATCTAAAATCTGTCTTGCATGTACTTGTTCGATGTAACTCATAATATTAGTTTGCAGTTTTTAGTTTGCAGTTCCCATAAATAGTAACTGCACTTGAATTATATTTTTAATTTTTTGAAACCAGCATTTGTTCTCTCTTCACCATTCTTGCGTCGCACTCTTGTACTGTAGATATTCTATTCAGCTCTGTCTTACTAGCGGCAAATTCAATTTAATAAAGAACTTCCTCGCGTCTCTGCGCCTTTGCGGTTAATCCAAAATCCCTTAGTTCGTCAAGCTCCTGAACACATCTTCCAAACTTTGTTCCCCGCTTTGCAAAGAAACGATATTCAAATTATGCTGCAAAGACAGTTGCATTAATTGTTTGCGAACAGATTCAGGATTTTCAGTTTTCAGTTTCCAGTTTGTAGTTTGTAGTTGCTCTGCGCTGCTAACTTCTTGCAAAGTTTTTATCAGAATTGCATCTACGTTTTCTTTGAACTCTACAAAAATAGTATGGCTGTTCTTATTCGCATTTTGCAGATTGCTCACCGTATCATCCGCAACAATTTTTCCTTTATTAATAATAATTACGCGATCACAAATAGCTTCTACTTCCTGCAAAATATGCGAAGAAAATAAAACCGTTTTTTCTCTCCCTAAATTTTTGATCACATCTCTGATCTCAATAATCTGGTTTGGATCAAGGCCGCTTGTCGGTTCATCCAATATCAAAACTTCCGGCTCGTGTATTAATGCAGCAGCCAAACCAACGCGCTGTTTATATCCTTTTGATAGTTGACTGATTTTCTTTTTGCTTTCTGGTGTTAATCCAACCAATTCAATGACTTTGTTAATGGTCGATTGTCGATGGTCGATGACCGAGTGAACATCGGCAACGAAGCCGAGATATTCTTTCACATACATATCATAATACAATGGATTTGCTTCAGGCAAATAGCCGATTTTCTTTTTTGTTTCTATCGGTTGTGCCTTCACGTTAGTTCCACACACGAATGCATCGCCATTTTCCTGTTGCAGATAACCAGTGATGATTTTCATCGTGGTGGATTTCCCAGCGCCGTTCGGGCCAAGGAAACCGACAATCTCTCCTTTATTGACTTTGAAAGAAATATTGTCGACTGCTTTTTGTTCGCCGTAAATTTTTGTAAGCTCTTTTACTTCGATGGACATGGTGGAAGTTTACGCTTCGCGAAAGTAAAGAAAATGGAGGAGATGAGTTGTGTAAGATACGAGATAATGGATTCGGGATTCCAAAATAGCTAAACGCTGCAAGTTATAAAGTATCTCATATCCCGAATCTCGTATCTCAAGATTCATCGTATTCTCCCTTCAGCGCATAATAACCAAAGAGCACAAGCCCGATTGCAATCGGGATGAAGATGATAACAAAAATGCTCCATTGGATTTCTGTATCGATGAAAGGTTTTTTTGAAATCTCGCTCGCAGCAGTTTTGATAAGATAATACACAGCGATTGGTCCCATTGCGATCCACAACATGCCTGCGATTCTTTTTATATAATTCATTTCAGAAATATTTTAAGCATTACTAATCGACAAATCTTTTTTATTATTTATGTACAAAGCACCAATAACTATGCACACCGATACAACGATAATCGGATAGAATAATCCCGATAATTTATTGTCAGTATAAATAGTTGTGAGCAATGTTGCAATGAAAGGTGTCAATCCTCCAAACACACCATTGCCGATATGGTAAGGCAGCGACATAGATGTGTAGCGGATTTTCGTCGGGAACATTTCAACAAGAAAAGCTGCGATTGGCCCGTAAACCATCGTCACATATAATATCATCACAAAAACAATCAGGACCATTTTCCAGTAGTCAGTGTCACCTAAAGTTTTTGAGATTTTGATATCAGGTTTGATGGTTGCTTTTCCTGGCTCATCATACAATGTATCTTTTTTTGTTTCAGCTATTATCATTCCATCATCATAAAAAGTTTTTGTAACAGATGTTCTTAATGAATTAGAAGATTTCGGAATGATAGACAATGTTGTTTTTAATTGTTTCAACTGAGATAATTCCGTTTTATTTTTTGAATCTGCGATGCTTAATAATTGCCCGAACAAAAAATTATAAGTGATAACTGCAAGGAACATTCCAGCAAGCATGATCCACTTGCGGCCAATCTTATCGCTCAGGCTTCCGAACACAACAAAAAATGGTGTTGCAAATAATATAGCCCAGATAAGGATTGTGCGCGATTGCCCGAAATCTATTTTGCAAACATTTTCAATAAATGATTGCGCGTAAAACTGTCCGGTGTACCAAACAACGCCTTGACCCATTGTTGCGCCGAACAATGTGAGCAAAACCATTTTAAGATTTGCTTTGTGCGCAAAACTTTCTTTTAGTGGATTCGTCGAAGTTTTTCCCTCTGTTTTAAGTTTCGCGAACAGCGGAGATTCCTTCATTTTTACTCTTATGTAAATTGAAACAATCACAAGAATAATTGAAATGAGAAACGGGATACGCCAGCCCCAATCATTAAATTTTGCAATCGATTTTTGCGCATCTGCATCTAATGATTGCCGTGTTAATAATATCACGCCAAGAGAAAGAAATAAACCGAGCGTAGCAGTGGCTTGTATCCACGAAGTAAAATATCCTCTTCGATTTTCCGGCGAATGTTCCGCTACATAAGTTGCAGCGCCGCCGTATTCACCACCAAGTGCGAGGCCTTGCAATAATCTTAATAACAAAACAATTAATGGTGCCGCAAAACCAATGGTTTCATATTTCGGCACAAGGCCAATCGCAAATGTTGATCCGCCCATAATGATGAGTGTTAGGAGAAATGTATATTTTCTTCCGATCAGATCTCCTAATCTACCAAACACCAATGCGCCAAAAGGGCGAACAATAAAACCTGCTGCAAAAGTTGCAAGCGTTGACAGGAAAGCCGCCGTGGGATTGGATTTTGGAAAAAACTGTCCTGAGAGAACAATCGCAAGGCTTCCGAAAATATAAAAATCATACCACTCTATTAATGTCCCGACTGACGATGCAGCGATGACTTTCCAGATCCCGGATGTTTTTGAAGATTGCATGGCAGCAATTGTAGTTTTGATTCTATGAATTTAATTATTAGTTGCAACAACAGAATAGTTGCAGGAAAATAATTCAAAAAATTATTCCTTAACTGCAACAGCAATTTTTGAATCAGCAGTACCATAATACAAAAACCATTTGTTGTTGAAATGCGCCAGTCCTTCAACAAAACAAACATTATTTACTTGCCCGTTGATTTCATAAGGTTTATCTGGATGGATAAAATAAGAATCCATCCGCTGCAAAATTTTTGTCGGATCATTTTTATCGAGCAGCACTTGCCCTGCTGCATAAGTTCCCTTCTTTAATAAAGTGTCTCCGATTAATGGATTGTTGCTGCTATTATAGATTAGCACAATGCCTTTATCAGTCAGCATTGCAGGAGGCCCGGACTCAACAAGTTCGCTATCGAATTTTTTGTTACGTGTTGGGATTATAATTTTTAATTCGGGCATATTAATCGCTTCGCCTTTCAATTCAATTGGCGCTTTTTGATTTAAATATGATTCAGCTAAAAATGCATTGCTCGCTAATTCAGATTTTGCTTGTTGCAAATCGGAAATTTGTTTTTCATCCAAAAGATATTTCGTTCGCCAGTCATTTTCGGGCAAATGAAAAAAGTCCTCAATTGAAATCTTGTTTTCATGATAGAACTTTACGATGAGGTTATTAATCTTTAAATGCCCCCATCTTGGCAAATGTGCCAATGCTATCCAATATGCCGCTTCTTTCATCATATCAAGTCGCCTCCAACTGTTCTTGCAATAACAATTGGAGCAATTTTTATTGCTCCAAAGTTAGTTAATAATTTACCTACTTCTTTAACTGTTGCGCCGCTATCAAAAATATCGTCAATGAGTAAAACACTTTTACCATTAATCTCATTTGGTGCCAAAAAAGTAAAGGCATCTTTTACATTGTCTGATTTTAGATAACTGTTTTCAAAAATTTTTTGCTCCTGTGTTTGTCTTTTCTTTTGCAAGTTGTGCGAGACTTGAAATTTCAAAACCTGGGCAATTTTTGTTGCGAAATTTTTTACGAGATCGCCTGATGATGTTGGTGGAACATACACAACCAAATCAAATATTTCTTGCCCGAACTGTTTTCTAAATGCTTTGAGGACTAATTTCAAAAGAAAGTCAGGAAAGTCACCTCCGTTCTCATATTTCGAACGATGAATTGATGCACCAACATTTGAAACTCCATAATAAGAAGATGCTACTCCGTTCACAATATTAGAGTTGCTTGATTCAACATCTAATTCAGGAAAATAATTCTCTCTAAAATTTTGAAGTTCTTCTCTCCATTCAGGGGTAACTATAATTTTAATTTTTTTCTCTCCTGTGTTATCGCAATTGATAAGGGAACGATCTGATACATCACCCAAGTAATCACAAAGAAATTTCATCCTTGATTCACTTGTTTCAACATATTGAATCATACTCTCAAGGTCATTTGTTTTGGCCGCTCGAAGTTCTTCAAATGAATTTGTGTTAAGAGGCTGTGAGTTTGGAACAAATTCATATTTTTTTCTTTGGTTAATCATCACCTCCCGAATTATCCCTTGCTCGATCAGGTCTGATTTAATTACTCTGATTTGATTTTGCTTCATGTTTGTTCTTCTTATTAAATCTCTTTCGCTGAGTAATTCTGATTTTATGATTCCAATTACTTTTTCATATTTCTTTATTGAAGGCCTGCCCCCGTCAATGAATGCCTCTGGCAATTTTCTGTCTTCGGGATTGTAAAATAAAATAATGTAGGAGATATGGCCGTCTCTTCCTGCTCTTCCAATTTCCTGATAATAATGAATGGGTGATTGTGGAATTTGAGTATGAATAATAAAACGAATGTTGGGTTTGTCAACCCCCATTCCCAGGGCATTTGTGGAAATAATGCACTTCCATTGGTCGTTCATTAAACCGTTTTCAATTGCGATTCTTGATTCGACATCAAGCCCTGCATTATATGCTGTGGATGAAATTTTCAAATGTTCAAACCACTTTGAATAAATTTCTGTGTCAACTCTCGTTCCCGCATATAAAATTCCTGAACCCGGAAGTTTCTCTAAATTCTTCCCTAACCAAATTAGTTTTTCATCTTCTGAAGTAACTTTAACAACAAACAGTTTGAAATTATCTCTCATCAAATTTCCTCTCAAAGTTGTGATGTCGCCACCTATTTGTTGCGCAACATCTTGTTCAACTCTTTTTGTTGCTGTCGCTGTAGTTGCAAGAATAGGGAGCCCCTTCGGTAAAAGTTTTACAAGATTTATTATTCTCCGAAACGCAGGCCGAAAGTCATGCCCCCAAACTGAAATACAATGTGCTTCATCAATCACAACCATTGATAAATTCATTTGTCTGGTAGCTTCTATCCACTCACTATTTTCTTGTCTTTCGGGTGCGATATAAAGGATTTTTATTTTACCTTCTTTGGCATCATTTATTATCTGTGAATTTTCTTCACGGGTTTGCTCACTGTTAATGCATTTTGCTGATATGCCAAGTGCTGTGAGTTTTTTTCACCTGGTCACGCATGAGAGCGATTAAAGGAGAAAAGATTACCGTTGTGCCATTAAAAACCGTCGCTGGAAATTGAAAGCAAAGTGATTTACCAAAACCAGTCTTTTCAATTAGCAGAACTCTTTCTCCTTTAAGAATACGCTCAATTGATTCCCACTGTTTGTCGTAAAACTTTGAGAGCTTAAAAGTTCTTAACAAGGATGCTTCAGCTTCTTCTCTTTTCATTGATAAGATAAATATTTTAAAATCACACTACATTTTCTCTTAGGATAAACTTCACAACTTCCCATTCTTAATTTCTTCCACAATTCCCGGATCAAGAAGCGTTGTTGTGTCTCCCAAATTTTGTGTTTCTCCTTCTGCGATCTTTCTTAAAATCCTTCGCATGATTTTCCCGCTGCGTGTTTTTGGCAAGCCACTTACGAATTGAATTTTATCTGGTTTTGCAATCGCCCCAATCACTCTCGTGACTGTTTGAAGAATATCTTTTCTATTTAACTCCTGATCGTTCTGATGACCAGTATAAATTATGTATGCGTATATTCCTTGCCCTTTGATATCATGCGGATAGCCTACCACAGCGCTTTCAACAACGCCTGCATGCATATTAATTGCATTCTCTACTTCTGCAGTTCCGATTCGATGACCGCTCACATTCAATACATCATCCACACGACCAGTGATCCGATAATTTCCATCATCATCTTTCAAAGCACCATCACCTGTGAAATATAAATTCAGATATGTAGCAAAATAATTTGTGCGGCAACGTTCATGATCGCCATAAGTTGTTCTTATAATCGATGGCCATGGATTTTTTATGCAGAGATTTCCTTTGTACAAACCATGCTCATCTTTTTCTGTCACTTCTTTTCCATTCTCATCAACCAATATTGGATGAATTCCGGGCAACGGCAATGTTGCCCATGATGGTCTTGCGGGAGTAATGCCTGCTAGATTAGAAATTAATATGCCGCCCGTTTCTGTTTGCCACCATGTGTCAACAATCGGGCATTTTTTCTTTCCGATATTTTCGTCATACCAATGCCATGCTTCTTCATTGATTGGTTCACCAACTGTTCCCAATGTTTTTTAATGATGATAAATTTTTTTCTTTCAAAGGTTCTAATCCAAAACCCATTAAACTTCTGATCGCTGTTGGTGCCGTGTATAAAATATTCACTTTATGCTTCGCAACAATATCCCAAAATCTTCCTGCATCAGGCCATGTAGGAATTCCTTCAAACATTAATGAAGTGGCACCAGCACTCAACGGGCCATATACAATATAACTGTGACCTGTTATCCAACCAACATCTGCAGTGCAAAAATGAACATCGCCCGGTTGATATTGAAACACGTTCACGAAAGTGTAATTCGTCCAAACCATATAACCACCGCAACTATGCACAACACCTTTTGGTTTACCAGTGCTTCCGGAAGTGTATAAAATAAACAGCGGATCTTCTGCATCCATTTCTTCTGCAGGAAATGAAACCACTCCATTCTTTTCTACCTGCATTTCCGCATGATCCATTTCATCTTCCCACCAAACATCGCGTCCTTTGATCATGGACACAGGAGTTCTTGTTCTTGTATAAACAATCACTCTCTTCACAGTTCTGTTTCCAATCAATGCATCATCGATGACACTTTTCAATGGAATATCTTTTCCGCCGCGATAAGCACCATCACAAGTAATAATATATTCTGCCTGCGCATCATACAATCTATCGGCAATACTTTGCGCACTGAAGCCGCCAAAAATCACACTATGGATCGCACCAATTCTTGCACAACCTAAAACAGCATAAGCCAATTCAGGGACCATGCCCATATAAATACAAACGCGGTCACCTTTTTTTACGCCATTATTTTTTAGCATTTGCGCAACCTGACAAACACGTTTATGTAAACGATTATAAGTAACAACCCTCACTCTTTCATCAGGATTATTCGGCTCCCAAATAAATGCTGGTTTTTCGCCCATTGTTTCCAAATGACGGTCAATACAATTCTCTGTGATGTTCAATTTTCCACCGATGAACCATTTTACATTTGGCTCGGAGAAATTCCATTCTAAAACCTTGCTCCACTTTTTTCTCCACTTAAAATTTTCAGCAATCTCTCCCCAAAAACTTTCAGGGCTCTCTTCGCTTTTTTTATACGCAGATTGATATTCTTCGAACGACTTGATCTGATAAGGATAACTCATATGGCAATAGAATTTTTTGAGAAAGTAAATGTAAAATATAATCGAAAATAAATTATAATCTAT
>Ga0207057_1109_pt1 | contig 21130 bp, 18 predicted proteins | sample Alteio_BWMinCont_33_FD_153265 | JGI IMG/M metagenome (GOLD analysis project Ga0207057, IMG submission 153265) | Enriched cells from forest soil in Barre Woods Harvard Forest LTER site, Petersham, Massachusetts, United States -... | ecosystem: Environmental > Terrestrial > Soil > Temperate forest >... | reverse complement strand
GAAAAATGTATGGTATCATTAGCTGTGGCACTATAATAATAAACGTTGCTTCCGGTTAAATTTGTGTAGGTCATGGGTTCATAATTAAATGCGACGTTGTTGCTTCCTAAAAAATTCACCATATTGCTGGTTAGGCTATCATTCTGGCTATTGCGATATAAAATTGTAGACGAAGGTTTTGATATTGAATCGCCTGGGTTCAACACAAAATCTCCAATGTTTGTATTAATCAAATTGGTGTAAGGAGTGCTTAATGCTGTGCTAGAGTAATTATCATATCTGCCAACGGAAATTGAAAAATCTCTTTGCAGTGCTTCAACATTTTTTAACGTGAAGCCATAATTTAATGATATGGTTGAATTGATTTTTGCTGAAACTAAAGTACCGATGGAAGGGTCGAACTGAGAGAGAGTCAATACATGAGAATCATTGCCATTTCCAGTCACCAATGTATCGTAGGTTACGCTTTGAAGCGTGTTGCCGCATTGAGCCCAAGAGGCAAAAGAAGCAAATATTGTAAAGCATGCCGCAAGGCACACGGTTTTCCACAAGGGTCTCATACGATCGGATTTCACTTGGAAAATTGGATTTCACAGCTTCTTTAATAACTCCAAACAACGTTGATTTAGTATGTTCAGACCCGCATAAAATCTGGCGTTGGTCAAATAATGATAAAAACAAAAGCCCCTGAAAGCTTAAAACTTTCAGGGGCTTTTTAATAATCAACTAAAAAATTGATATTAATGCGCTACAAGAACTCTAAATGTATTTTGACTGCCATCAGTTCCTTTAATATGCAATATATAAACGCCTTGTGGGTAATTGCCCACTTGGAATAAAACTGTTGTTCCTGCAACATTGCTTAATTGCTTTTGTTGCAATACTTGTCCATAGAGATTCATTAATCGAACGCTTACGTCAGATGAAATATTCGTTCCAAAAGTAATACGCACATGATCATTAGCCGGATTAGGCCCAAAAATCAATCCCTTAATAAATGAACCTCTGATAAGCTTCACTTCAGAAAGCATATCATGTCCATCATTATCTACCGACTGTATACGATAATAATTGATGCCATGCAAAGGTGAAGGATCGGTAAATGAATAATTAACTGTGGCGGATGAAGATGCTGTTGCCGCAACTTTACTAATCGACTCCCAGGTACTTCCATCTCCGCTACGAAGCACTACAAAATGGCTCAAATTAGATTGTTGCTCCGTTGTCCATGTTACATCAACAACATTATCGTTCAATACCGCATTGAAATTTGACAATATTATTGGCAATGTGCCTCCTGAGAAAAGAGTGAGGGGGCCAGATAGTGTTATATATTTTGGCGAGCTGGTACCATCAATATTATTTCCAATAAAAAGTGAAGGAGCATTTCCTATAACTTTTTGATAAACTGAATTTGGCAAAGGCCCAACAAAAATCCCATCATACATACCGGCCGCTGTTGCATCAATTTCACTGCTTGAGTTATTCAATATAATCACCGAGTTCCCAGGTATTGTATCCAAAACAATATTAAATCCTGAAGGAATAGTAGTTTGAGAACTGCTGCCAACTACGATCTCAGTTTCTCCGGTGCCTCCACTGCCTAAACGGAGCACTGAACTACCTGAAAGCTCAACGTGTTGGTCAAGTTGCACTATCACTCCTGAATTAATTGTGATGGTGCAATTGTTGCAAACTGTTGAGGGTATCCCACTTGGATCCCAGGTTATTGGGTTACTCCAGTTTCCTGAGCGGATGGCTGTATATTGTCCCAGTCCAGTGTTTACAATACCAATAGAAAAAATCGCAGCCAGAAAGTAAAGCTTTTTCATACCTAAAAATTTAATTTTAAAATGTGGTTGAGGTAACCCATAGCAAGTGGATTTTTGTGGTGAGGTATCTTAAGAATGGATTTAGTTAGTTTATAAAGTAGCACATCAAAATCAGGTATCGAATAGAATATTTTTTTATCGCTGATGCAGTTGAAAAGAAAAAAAATCCTCTGAAAAAGAATAAAAAACAAATTCTTGATAGGCAATTTTATTTAAAAAAATAAATGCCTGAGCTAAAATAAATTGTACGGATAAAAATCTTTAATTAGTTAAAAAAGGTTTCAAAACTGTAATTCTTACAAACTAATTAAGGTTTCGGAGTTGTTCATAAAAGGCGGGTGCAACACTAAACAGTCCTATATGGAATACTAAGTAAGCAATTTTTTTTGAGAATTAGTAATAATTCGGTATTATTTTTTTATTTAGTTTGATTTTCTTCAGTTTCTGTTTTATTAAGGCCCAATTTATCAATTGCAATTTGCGCGGCAATCTGGCTTGCATCTTTTTTATTATAAGCCTTTCCCTGAGCAAGCAACTCGCCATCCACAACGGCACCAACTGTAAACAGTCGGCGGCCAGCTTCCATGCGTTCATCTAATGTTTCAAACTCAAGGTTCTTACTGTTTTTATTTGCCCAGCCGTATAATTTATTTTTATGATTTATTTCAAGAATCTCCAAATCATCCAGAAAAAGATATGGCTGAATGATCCGCTCTATCACCCATTGCCTTGTTTTATTGAAACCTTTATCAAGATAAATTGCGCCAACAACTGCTTCAAGTGTGTTGCCGAAAATCTGGCTCATTTTCAGTGAGCCATCAAATTTATTAAAATAGCTTATTTTTTTAAGACCCATTTTAACAGCTATGTCATTAAGCTGGTTACGGTTCACCATCTTGCTGCGCATCTCCGTTAAAAAACCTTCTTCTTTATATGGATATTTTTTGAAAAGAAAATCTGCAATGATTGCGCTCAATATTGCATCGCCAAGATATTCCAATCTTTCATTATTCTCATCAGATTTGTCTTTTAAAGAACGATGAGTAAGCGCTGTTCTGTAAAGGACCGGCTTGCCTGGCGCAAACCCCAAAACATTTTTTAATTGCTTTCTGAAAGATGCAGCGGATGAGTCGTTTTTTATGATGCGTTCCAGTATTCCCACACAGAAAGCTACAAATTTTTAGTAGAGGTAAAAAATATTTTAATTCAGTAGTTCGGATAAATTGTGTTTTCGATTCTCACTAACAACACAACTATTTTAGTGTGATCAGGACTGATATTTTTTAACAATCACACACGCATTATGACCACCAAAACCAAAAGTGTTGCTCAATGCAGCCCTTACTGTTTTTTGTTGCGCTTTATTAAAAGTGAAATTGAGCCTCGGATCTAATTCGGGATCGTCAGTAAAATGGTTGATTGTCGGAGGAATAATATTATGCACCACACTCATCACGCAAGCAATGGCTTCAATAACACCGGCAGCCCCCAAACAGTGGCCAGTCATGGATTTGGTTGAACTGATATTCAAATTAAAAGCATGCTCACCGAACACGGCCATCACTGCTTTTATTTCAGAAATATCACCAAGAGGAGTTGATGTTCCATGCGTGTTGATATAATCAATATCCGATGCCTGCATGCCGGCATCTTTTAGTGCAGCATTCATCACATTTTTTGCACCAAGCCCTTCGGGGTGAGGTGCTGTTATATGATGTGCATCGGCCGTTGCCCCTGCTCCTGCAATCTCACAATATATTTTTGCACCTCTTGCTTTTGCGTGCTCCAATTCTTCTAATACTAATATGCCGGCAGCTTCGCCCATCACAAAACCATCCCTGTCTTTATCATAAGGCCTGCTGGCTGTTTTAGGATCATCATTTCTTTCGCTCATTGCCTTCATTGCATTAAAGCCTCCGATGCCAGCTTCAATCACCACACTCTCGGAGCCGCCACTCAATATAATATCAGCAAGCCCTAAACGAATTAGATTAAATGATTCCATTAACGCATTAGTAGAAGAAGCGCATGCGCTTACTACAGCAAAATTTGGCCCACGGAAACCATGCCGCATAGATATATGGCCCGCCGCAATATCCAATATCATTTTAGGAATAAAGAAAGGGTTGAATCGTGGCGTTCCATCGCCTTTTGCAAAATTTGAAACTTCTTCCTGGAATGTTGTGATGCCTCCTATACCGCTTGCGAACACAACACCAACCCGGTCAGTGTTCACATTTTCTTTACTGATTCCTGCATCAGCAACTGCTTCATCACTCGCTGCAAGCGCAGTTTGCGTAAAGCGGTCAAGCTTGCGCGCTTCTTTTCTGTCAAGATGTTTGAGAGGATCGAAATTTTTAAGCTCGCACGCAAACCTTGTTCTGAATTTTGTCGCATCGAACTGTGTAATAAAATCTGCCCCTGAAACACCATTAATAAGGCCATCCCAATAATCATTTAAACTATTGCCCAATGGTGTCAGCGCACCGATTCCCGTAACAACAACCCTTTTAACTTCCATATAGCTGACAGGAAATTTTAAAAGTGATACATCCGCCTTTTAAGCACTATGGCTTTAGAAAGGCGGATGAAACAAATATTGCATGAAATAATTAGCTTAATTACTTAGCATGCTCCTCTAAGTAAGCGATAGCCTGACCCACAGTAGTAATGGTTTCGGCCTGTTCATCAGGAATCGATATGTTGAACTCCTTTTCAAATTCCATGATCAGTTCCACAGTGTCCAAAGAATCGGCACCGAGATCATTGGTAAAAGAAGCTTCATTTGTAACTTCTGCTTCTTCAACTCCTAATTTATCAACAATAATTTTTTTAACCCTTGTAGCAATGTCTGACATGTTTGTAAAATTTAGTTACGGCTGCAAAAATATAGTTTTTGAATTAAACACAACAAACCTCGGTATTTTAATTTTTTCGTTGAATTTAAGTGAAAAGCAAGCACTCTCTATTTCGTTTACAAAAACAAATTCTTGATTAAAATGTATTATAGATGATTTTTCTGAGAATAATATTATCAGGACCTTCCTAATGTTACCAAATTCCAATTTTTATATCAATTGTAAAAAGGAATCTGTAAATTTAAATACCTTGGGGCACCATCCAACCAAAACTATTTTGCAGCATGGCATTAAAAATGATCGACTACGGCACAAAAGAATACAAGCAAATGGTTCATTTGCGCATTGAAATTTTGCGCAAGCCTCTTGGCTTGAATTTCACTGAAGAAGAGCTTGAAAAAGAAAAAGACGATGTGCTGATGGGCGCGTTTGAAGATGATAGGATTTTAGGTTGCTGCCTGCTTACAAAAATTGATAATAAATCGATAAGATTACGCCAGATGGCTGTTCCCAACAGCATGCAGGGAAAAGGGATTGGAAGAGCACTAATGATTTTTGCAGAAAATATCGCCCGCGATCTTGGTTACAAAGTGCTGCTGATGCACGCTCGCAAAACCGCTGCCGGCTTTTATGAAAAACTTGGATACTCTATTTCAGGAAATGAATTTGAAGAAGTGACGATCCCGCACTACGTGATGGAAAAAGCTTTGTAAAATATTTAGTTTATAAAACGAATTATCTTTTCATTAATCAAGAACCTATATTTTTTCTGCGCTTTTTTCTTTTACAAAATTATTTATTTGCTGCATAAATTTTAGCAGGTGCTGCATTGAAAAAATATCTTCCACAACAAGCATAAATAATTTTCCGGTTTGTCTCAGCTTTGCTTTGTTGGTTTGTTTTTGAATGAACTCCAGAATGTGTTTGAACGTTTCTGATTCGAAATATGGCGAATCTGGTTTATTAATAAAATAACATTTCAGCGTATCATCTTTCAATATCATTCTTTCAAAACCCATTGCCACAGCCAGTTTGCGGCAGCGGACTGTATCAAATAAATCTTCGGCCTGTTTTGGCAAAGGCCCAAAACGATCAAGTAATTCGATGGCAAAAAATTCCAGTTCTTCTTCGCTATCACAATTATCTAATCTTGTGTAAAGCGATAATCTTTCAGTGATGCTTTCAACATAATCATCAGGAATAAGAATTTCCAGATCTGTATCAATCGTGCAATCCTGCACATAGTCTTCCTGTTTGGAAATTTCTTCTTTGAACAAATCTTTGAACTCAGTTCTTTTTAATTCTTTAATCGCTTCATCCAAAATTTTCTGATACGTTTCAAATCCAATGTCTGCCATAAATCCACTTTGTTCACCGCCAAGCATATTGCCCGCGCCGCGTATATCCAAGTCGCGCATCGCAATCTGAAACCCGCTTCCTAAATCACTGTGCTGTTCTAAAGTTTGTAAACGTTTGCGCGAATCAGTTGGCAAAGTGGCGAGTGATGGTGCTAATAAATAACAAAATGCTTTTTTATTACTCCTTCCTACACGGCCACGCAATTGATGGAGATCGCTTAATCCAAATTGATGCGCATTGTTCACAATAATCGTGTTCACGTTTGGAATGTCAACTCCGCTTTCAACAATATTTGTGCAAACGAGCACATCGTATTTTTTATCAATAAAATCAAGAATGCGTTCTTCTAATTCATGCCCTTCCATTTGACCATGTGCATATCCAATACTGAGGTCCGGGCAAAGACCCTGAATGATAGCAGTCATTTCTGCAAGACCGAGAATGCGATTGAAAATAAAAAACACCTGACCGTTTCTTTCTGTTTCAAAATAAATAGCATCGCGAATAAAATCTTCATTGTAGCCATGTACTTCCGTTTGAATTGGCTGTCGGTTTGGTGGCGGTGTGTTAATAATACTCAAATCTCTCGCGCCCATCAAACTGAACTGCAATGTTCTTGGGATAGGCGTTGCCGTTAGTGTGAGGCAATCTACATTAGTTCGAAATGTTTTTATTTTTTCTTTGTGCGCTACGCCAAATTTTTGTTCTTCATCAATCACAAGCAAACCGAGATCTTTAAATTTCACTTCTTTTCCCAGCAATGCATGTGTGCCAATAATAATATCCACTTTCCCTTCTTCCAATTTTTTAAGTGTTTCTTTTTTTTCTTTTGAAGATTTGAAACGATTAACATAATCAACCGTGACAGGAAAATCTTTTAAGCGATCGCTGAAAGTTTTATAATGCTGAAAAGCTAAGATAGTAGTAGGAACAAGCACTGCAGCCTGTTTGCCATCGAGGCAAGTTTTGAAAGCAGAGCGGATTGCTACTTCAGTTTTTCCAAAACCAACATCACCACAAACTAACCTGTCCATCGGTGATGGCGACTCCATATCTTTTTTCACATCGGCAGTTGCTTTGCTTTGATCCGGTGTGTCTTCATAAATAAATGATGCTTCCAATTCTGTTTGCATGTAGTTATCCGGTGAGTGCGCAAATCCTTGCTGCGCCTTTCTTTGCGCGTAAAGCTTTATCAAATCAAAAGCAATTTCTTTTACTCTGACTTTTGTTTTTTCCTTTAGCTTTTGCCAAACATCGCTGCCAAGCTTGCTTACTTTCGGAACAGTTCCATCCTTTCCAGTGTACTTTGAAATTTTGTGCAGCGAGTTGATATTAACATACAAAATATCACTGTCTTTATAAATAATGCGAACAGCTTCCTGCAGTTTATTATTTACTTCAATCTTCTGCAACCCGCTGTACACGCCCACTCCGTGATCAATATGCGTTACATAATCTCCCGGTTGCAATTCCCTCAAAGTTTTAAGCGTAAGCGCTTTGTTTTTGTTATACGCTTGCTTCACTTTGTATTTATGATAGCGCTGGAATATCTGGTGATCCGTGTAACAGACTATTTTTAAATCATCATCAATAAAACCTTCGTGAATAGAAACCGGGACAGGTATGAAATGTATGGCTGAATGAAGGTCTTCAAAAATTATATGCAGCCGCTCGAGCTGACGCGGATTTTCAGCGAATAAATAAATGGAATATTTTTTTGCTTCTCTTTCTTTCAGATCTTTCATCAGCAAATCAAAATTGCGATTGAAAGAAGGTTGTGCTTTTGTGTTGAAAATGATTTCAGTTGTCGGTTGCCGGTTATCGGTCGTCGGGCTAAATTCAATAAAATGAAAATTTTTTATTTGCTCTTCTGCTAATTGCGCAGTAATAAAATCTCCTGCATTTATTTTCTTTTTTTCAGCATTGCTATCTTCAACTTCACGTGTGCCATATCCCGTATCTCCCATCTCAATAAATAACTGCAGATTCTCTTCTTCAATCAATAATCTCTCTTTTGCAAATGCCCAATCCTGCGACCACAACACAGTGTTCTGCGGTATGAAATCAAACAAAGAAACTTTTTCTTTATCATCAAATTGCGTTTCCACATTTGGAATAATGCTTACCTGCAAAAGCTTTCGCTCGCTGAGCTGCGTTTCAGGATCGAATATGCGAATCGAATCCACATCATTACCAAACAACTCCACACGATAAGGTTTTTCATTACCAAAAGAATAAATATCGAGTATACCACCGCGCAAGGCAAACTGTCCGGGCTCATAAACAAAATCGGTTCTTTCAAAACCATAATGCACAAATTTCTCCATCAATCCATTCAGATCGATCGCATCGCCGGATTTAATATGAATAATATTTCCTGATAAAGTTTTCGGCAGCACAACTTTTTCAAACAATGCTTCGGGATATGTGACTAATAATTTTTTATTACCGCCTGCGCTCCATCTTGTCAATGCTTCTGTGCGAAGCATAACATGGCTGCTGTTGAGCAGGCGATAGTTTTTTTTATTTTTAAAAGAAGAAGGAAAATAAAAAACATCAAGGCCATTGATAAGATTTTCAATTGTGTTGTGCAGATATGCCGCCGATTCTGCATCTGCACAAATCACAAGATGGTTCAACTGGCTTGTTATTTCGAGCTGAAAAATTGCGCTGATAACAAATGCAGGAGAACTGCCGTAAAGATTTTTTAAAGAGATTGTTTGAGGTTGGGACAAAGTAATCTTGTCCGCCAATTGAAAAAGCCGGGGAGAATTCATTAATAAACCTGGAGAAACCTCACTACTCATTCAGGCTGCAAAGATATGATATGATAAACTATTTTAAATGCAGCAAAAAAGCAACCGCACAAAATGAAAGGCCGTATATAATAAGAAGACTTAATTTGTTCGGAAGAAAATTATCAATCACTTTAATAAACAGCATCGTAATCAACAACAAATTTCACTGAAGTCATTTTTCCGGATAACACTTCGGCGGGAGCAATGTTGTTATCTTTATCAAATATATTCGCGAAAAAAATCTTATCCTTTTTAGTGAAGAGTGAATAACGGCCGGGATCGAGAGCTACTTTAAAATAACCATTCGTATCCGTTTCAATTGCTGCAATTAGTTTGGTTTTGATTGAAGAATAAAATGCAGATTGCCCCTGCCTGATAACCTGGTTCATATTGGTGAGCTGATAAATGTACAATGTAGTTTGAATGCCTTTTGGCACAGAAGATTTTCTATCGGGCGAAGGCATTTGGTTTCCTGAAATCCTTAAAACATATCCTTCGATTCCTTGTTTGAGCATTGTTTGTGGATTTGCGGTTTTTATTGACGTGCATGAAACAACTATCACAAATACCTTGCACAGCGAAAAAAGAATTTTATTCATTCCACAGTTTTGAAAGTGAAAGTTTCTAATTTAGTGAAAATTAAAGTATAAGTTTTAAAAAGGTTGCTTATGACGTACAGGTTTCGTTTGATCCTGCCCTTATTAATTACGATCGTATCTGTTACTGTGCTCAATGGTCAGACAATTACTGATAAAGCTTTTTTGGCAAAAATGTCGAAAGATTTGAAAGATAACAGAGACAACAATTATGCGAAAGCAAAACAATTAGCAAAACAAAAAGGGTGGTTTATTAGAAAAATTTCTCCAAATGGCAAAGTGACTGCATTAATCGGAGTAGATGAAATGGGCAACCCAAAATATGTTACTACATATAATAACACCATTGCTGCTGCAACGACAAGAGCCAACCAGCTATGGCCGGGAGGTTCATCCGGATTGAATTTATCAGGTTCTTCCAATTCAGTTAAAGGAAAGATAGCGATATGGGATGGAGGCTACCCATTATCATCACACGTGGAGCTTACAGGAAGGATTTTATTAAAAGGCCCTACAGCTGCTGTTGCCGGGCATCCTACTCACACCACAGGAACGATGATTGCAACAGGCATCAACCCCATTGCAAAAGGAATGGCCTTTGGCGCACAACAATTGTTGGCCTATGATTTTAATAGTGATGAATCTGAAATGGCTGCTGCTGCACCAAACCTTTTGGTCTCCAATCATTCTTACGGCTATTTATCTGGCTCAGGCTGGGATTTTGATGGCACAAACTATGATTGGTACGGCGATACCACTATCAGCAAATCGGAAGCATATGGTTTTGGCTATTATAATTCAGATGCTCAGATTTATGATTCGATTGCATATCACGCCCCAAATTATTTAATATGCGTTGCGGCAGGGAATGCAAGAGGTTATGGAGCTCCACCGTTGGACAGTTCGTATTATTATAATGGAGTTACAAAACTAAAATTTACTTCCTCGACTAAAATCAATCCTAATAACCCAAATTACACAAGCATCAGCAATGCTGCTGATTCAAAAAACACTTTGGTTGTTGGCGCAGTAAATGGGATACCAGCAGGATACAATTCCCCTAATGATGTTTCTATTGCCTATTTCAGTTCATTAGGCCCGACCAACGATGGAAGAATAAAGCCCGATATTGTGGCCGACGGTGTTAACGTTACTTCAACATGGAATACGTCCAATACTGCATACATGACTGAAAGCGGCACATCTATGGCAACACCCAACACAACAGGGTCGCTTTATTTGCTCCAGGAATATTACAACAAGCTTCACCCCACATCATTTATGCGCTCAGCCACATTGAAAGGGCTGGCGATTCACACAGCGGATGAAGCCGGACCTGCTGAAGGACCTGATTACACTTATGGATGGGGGTTATTAGATGTGCTGAAAGGCGCAAACGTAATTACGTCTTCCTTTAATCAACAATCCGATACGATTATTGAAAGCTCATTGAGCAATGGCACCAGCAGTTATACTTTTAATTTTATTGCATCTGGCAAAGGGTCGCTGGTGGCAACTTTATCCTGGACCGACCCGGCCGGAACGCCTGTTGCTGTTGCGCAATCGTTGAATAACGCAAAAGCCATGCTGGTGAATGATTTGGATATGAGAATAACTGATGGAACACAGACTTATATGCCTTGGATACTTGACCCTACAAATCCTGCGAACGCGGCAACCAGAGGTGACAATTTTCGAGACAATGTAGAAAAAATTAATATTGATAGTGCTGTTGTTGGACAAACTTATACCATCACAATCACATATAAAGGAACATTAGCAAGAGGCTCACAAGCATTCTCACTGCTTGTGAGTGGCATTGGTGGGCAGGCATATTGTACGTCATCGCCAACGAGCAGTGCAGGCACTCGCATTGATAGTGTGAACATCAGCAACATTAATGTTGCAAACCCTCCGGGCTGTACAACTTATACTAATAATAAAAATTATATCGTCCAGGTTCAGCCCAAGCAAAAATTGCCTGTGCGAATTAAACTGAGCAGTTGCGATGCGTCAACAGCTGATAAGATTGTGAAAATTTTCATTGATTATAATAATGATGGCGTATTTGATGCAACTACTGAGTTGGCTGCGCAAAGTGGCGTTATTAATGGCAATGGCATTTACTCAGACACCATTAATATTCCTGAGCTTACAACAGGGAACACTACGTTGATGCGCATTGTAGCTGAAGAAACAACCAATGCTTCTGACGTGCAGCCTTGCGGCGTTTACGGTAAAGGTGAAACGCAGGATTACAGTGTTTTAGTAGTATCTCCAATTTATGATTTAGCCCTCGCGCAAGTAATCGCTCCAACAAGCGGCACATGCAGCGACACTGCAGAACTTGTTGTTGTTGGTATTAGAAATGTTGGCGTTGATACCATGTCCAATGTGCCTATCACTGCAGTCATCACTGATGGAGGGAGCACTGTTGCAACGCTTAATGAATCTTATCCTGGAAAAATACCGCCCGGATTTTTGGTAACTTATGCTTTCCAAAAAACTTTTGCCGCTGTAGCAGGAACAACATACAACATCACCGCTTACCTAACATCTGCAAATGATCAGAATACTTTGAATGACACTCTCAGCAGTTCAGTTGCAATTGCTACGAAGCCTGCTGCACCATCCGGCACTGCAAATGTGAGTGGAGATACACTTCTTTTAAAAGTAAATAGCCCAGAACCTAACACAAATTATTTTTGGTATAATAATGCAACAGGCGATTCGTCTATTGCAGCGACCACCGATACAGCAATTACAATAACTTCTCCAACTAATACCAATTTCTATCTGGGAAGCGGAGCGGAGGGGAATATTGGTGTGAAATCAAAAAATAATTATCAAGGTGGAGCTGGCGGCGGGTATCAAACTCCCGGGGGGAATTTCTTATTGTATACTGCTCAGGTACCAGTCACATTAAAAAGTGCACGTATGTTTATTGGCAACCCAGGTAAGGTTGAAATGATAGTTATTGATACATTCAATACCCAACCTGACGGATCTTATTATTATAATGTTCTTAGTGACATAGTGATTGATGTTTACGCAACAAGCCCAACACCTAAAGTTGGGTCAGTTGCCGGCATTAATGCCGCAGATACTGGGGCTGTGTTTTATATCAATCTTCCCTTGCCAGCAGGAAAGCATTTAATTTGGGACAGCACCATCGATGCCTCGATTGATAAGTCAGCAATCGCAACTGCTTCGATTTTCCGAAATAATAATGTGACCGGGGATCCTTATCCATTCACCATCCCAAATGTGATTTCTATAACAGGCAATAGTGCGGCTTCGACATCAATACCGAATCAATTCCAAAGCTATTACTACTATTTGTATAACATGAAAATTCAAACCAATGATTGTATTAGTGACAGGACACCGATTGCGGTGACGGGGCATATTAATACCACCGCCGGTTTGAATGTTTGGCCAAACCCCAGTACCAACGGTCAATTGACAGTTAGCTTTAATACAAGCACAACCGGCAATTTCCAGATCGAGCTATTTGATATGTTAGGAAGAAGAAGCTTTTCGCAAAATTATTCTTCAACTGGTTTTTTCACCGCGCAGATCAATACATCAAATTTAATAACGGGCATGTATATCCTATCTGTAAGGCAGGGCAATAATTTATATAAAAAGAAAGTGTTGATATTAAGATAAAAGTTTTCTTTGAAAACATATAAAGTTCTCAGAAAGCTTATTTGTTTGAATAAAATAATTTACATTAGCTAATACGATTGCTTGCCATTACTGGCAAACTTTGGGAGCAGATCAAATGGTCTGCTCTTTTTTATTTTTTGGTCTCCGGTTTTTTATTGATAATTTAATTGAAATTTTCTACCTCATGCTTCAGCCATGGCAAACCGGAAAGGTTATTAAAATTGAAAACGAAACAAACAGCACACGCCGTTTCTGGATACAGTTGCCCCAATTAGAATCATTTGATTTTAAGCCAGGGCAATTTGTTACGCTCGATCTTCCCATTCACGAAAAGCCGAATAAGCGCTGGCGCAGCTATTCCATTGCCTCCTGGCCAGATGGCACAAATGTTTTTGAATTAGTGATTGTGCTACTGGAAGGTGGCGCAGGCACTCATTATCTATTTAATGAAGTAACAGTTGGCAGCGAGCTTACGTTGCGCGGGCCACAAGGTGTTTTTGTTTTGCCGGAAACAATCCAGAAAGATTTATTTTTTATATGCACTGGCACAGGTGTTGCGCCATTCCGCTCAATGGCTCATCATGTTTTCAATCACAGCGTTCCTCACGGTGATATATACCTGATTTTTGGTTGTAGAAAATTTGAAGACTGTCTTTACAGAAATGAATTGACGGAGCTTGAAAAAAATTTAGAAGGATTTCATTACATCCCAACATTTTCAAGAGAGATTCCTGATAACGTGAATAAGATTATAAGAACAGGTTATGTGCATGCCGTGTATGAAGAAATTTGTCGTAATAATATTAAAATAAGTATGGCAGAAGAAACTGCTATATTAAAACCAGCTTCATTTTTTTTATGTGGATGGAAAAATATGATTGATGAAGCCAAGCAAAGAATACAGATGCTTGGGTACGACAAAAAATCTATACACCAGGAATTATACGGATAGAAAGATTATTTAGCAGCCGTTCCTTCTTTCTCCAATAATTGATTGTACATGAATTGATACGTCTCGCTTCTCGAAGGGAAATCTTTTCCGCTTGTCTTTTTTGCTTTCTTACCGCTGATGAGATAAATAACAACAAAAAATAAAATCGCCGCGATAATAACAGGGATTATATTCAATTGAAATCCCTGATGAAGGTTCACTACAGTTTGCATGGTCGGTATTTTAAAAGGATTTGGATTATAGTATAACGCCTAAAAGTAAAATATATTTTTCCGAGGAGCAAAGTGTTTTTACGGAATTATACATTCGTAAAAACACCAATACCGCGAAAAAATATATTTCACAAAGAGAAATGGTCCGTTTTGGTTAAAGCTTATTTCTTTGTTGAAAGAAATAAAATAAGCACACCCAACTTTTCGAAAGAAAATCTGAAAAGATTTTAAAACGATAAAAGAGATTGTTCTGAAAAAAATTTAAGAACCAGTATTGCTTCTTGCTTCTTTTGTTAACAGGTTATCATAAATCAATTGATAGCCTTCGTTACGGGTTGGCGTAAGATCTTTCGTAAGCAATTTTTTTCTGAGCGCACCATTCGGTAATTGTTCTTTGCTTTCTGTTTGAGAAGGATTTCTCATCACGATAACAGGATCTTTAATGCCGCGCAACCTCAGCTCCATAGTCATATATTCTTTTTGCAATTCGAGAATTTCTGCATGACTGCTGATCATTTCATTTTCTACTTTAACAAGTTTCGAGCGGCTTTTAGCTAACTGTCGGCTTCTTAAACTGAAGCCCGCAAACCCTGACACGGCAATAACTCCCAGCAGGATAAGAATGTTGATGGAGAATTCAAATGTAAGCATTGTAATTTAATTGAGGTTAGTAAGTAAACACAAAAGGACTGATAACAAAATGCCATGCTCACAATTAAATTGTGAACATGCATCCGAAATCTAAGGTAGAAGTTTGATGAAAGGCTTAGGAAATTTGTTTTTCCACAATGCTGTTAATTGTGTGAATAGCGATGCGCTCCTGCTGCATTGAATCGCGATAACGAATGGTTACCGTGTTGTCTTCTTTTGTTTGATGATCGATGGTAATACAGAACGGAGTTCCAATCGCATCCATGCGGCGATAACGTTTTCCGATCGCATCTTTCTCTTCATAAAAACATCGGAATGAATTTTTACAATCATTCATTATTGCTTTTGCGATTTCCGGCAAGCCATCTTTTTTCACCAAAGGAAAAATGGCCAACTTGATAGGAGCCAGTCTGGCTGGGAGTTTCAGCACCACGCGGCTATCTTGTTTTTCTGGAGTGCTCAGATCTTCTTCTGTATATGAATTGCTTATTATCAACAAAAACATTCTGTCGAGGCCGATAGAAGTTTCAATGACATAAGGAATATAATTGCCGAAAGGTTTTCCATTTGCATCAAGATCATTATCGAAATACTGCATTTTCTTTTTGCTATATTCCTGATGATTGCGCAAATCAAAATCAGTTCGCGAATGAATGCCTTCCACTTCTTTGAAGCCAATCGGAAAATCATATTCAATATCGCAAGCTGCATCCGCATAATGCGCAAGCTTTACGTGATCATGAAAACGATATTTTTCTTTTTCAACTCCTAAACTCAAATGCCATTTCATTCTTTCTTCTTTCCAGAATTCATACCATTCTTTTTGTGAACCTGGGCGAATAAAAAATTGCATTTCCATTTGCTCAAACTCGCGCATGCGAAAAATAAATTGCCTTGCAACAATTTCATTGCGGAATGCTTTGCCGATTTGTGCAATACCAAAAGGAATTTTCATCCTTCCTGTTTTTTGCACGTTCAAAAAATTCACAAAAATTCCTTGTGCAGTTTCTGGTCGCAGATAGATTTTATTATCCCCTTCATCAGCAGATGCAGTAGAACCAAATTCTGTCGAGAACATCAAATTGAACTGGCGAACATCAGTCCAGTTGCTTGTTCCGCTAATAGCACATTTTATTTTATTATCTTCTATTAATTTTTTCAATCCATCAAAATCATCTTTTGCCAATAAAGCATCCATAGAATTTATCAGCTCTTGTGCCTTGTCGCTTAAACCTTGTGCCTTCAATTCATCTGCATATCCTTCAATCAAATGATCAACGCGATATCTTTTTTTGCTGTCTTTATTATCAATCATCGGATCGCTGAAATTATCAATATGCCCACTAGCTTTCCATGTAGTTGGATGCATAAAAATGGCGGCATCAATGCCAACGATATTTTCATGCAATTGCGTCATGCTCTTCCACCAATAATCTTTGATATTTTTTTTCAGCTCGCTGCCGTATTGGCCGTAATCGTACACAGCGCTTAAGCCATCATAAATTTCGCTGGAAGGAAAGATAAAACCGTACTCTTTGCAATGAGAAATAATTGCCTGGAATCTTTTTGTATCGTTCGCCATAGTGGGCGCAAAGGTAAAATATTATTGCATAAAGATTGTATGAGCATCGATACGAAATGCAAATCATGGCGCGTTGCTTAGCTAATAAACATCAATTACATTTGCCATAACCTTAGCAATATGCCTGAAGCAATTGAATTTAAAAAAAAGAAAATGTCTCCGCTCGAAAAGTTTGGGATTTATTATCTCGGTATTTTTGGCAAGCGCGACCTTACTCATCATGTTTTTGATTTTACTGATGAAGAACTGAATAAAAAAATTAATCGCATTTCAAATAAAGGAGTTTTCCTTTCCGCTCTCACCGGATTCATCTGCGTTTGGCCGACAGTTTATATAGATTTATTAAAACAAAATGAGCCGTGGCAAATACATTATGCATGGACTTATGGTGTTACATTAATATCAGTTGCCATCGAATTTTATATCTTATTTATTATTGCATTGAAGGCTGTGCACGAAGTGAGCGAGCTGATCAATATACACTCGCATAAAAAAGATTTTTTAAAAAGCGGGCCTTTTAATGTCACGAATATTCTTGCAAGAACTGCGCTGGAACTGCCTGATCCCGAAATGGAAATCTTAGGCATTGATCCTTTTGAACAGATATCAAAAAAAAATCTGTTCATTCTCGGATTGCTGTACAAGCTCAAAATTATTTTGACAAATTTCATTTCAAAATTTTTATTGCGCGCAAGTTTTGGTGAAACAATAGCAGGCATTTCTATTAATTATGTTGCTTTGCCAGTTGAATGTTTTTGGAATGGAATGGTAATACATCGCGTGGTGGAAGAAGCAAGATTGCGTTTGTTTGGTTTTGCGCTGAGCAATCACATTGCAGATAATTTGCTGCACGAGCATTTGATTAATCAATTATCTGATGAAGCCAAAATTGGTTGTCTGCGTGCGATTGGTAATGCTGTTGTGATGGCGAAAAATTATCACCCGAATATGATTGTGCTGTTATTACGGTTTCAACATTTGTTGCACATTGATAAAGACAATCGTTACGATGATTGGAATTTATTTTTAGAAAGCCTTCAAAAAGTAAGCGAGAAAGAAAGAAATTTTTTGCTTGATCTTTTCACCATCGCAGCTTCATTTGATGGAAAAATTTCAAAGCTTGAAATGGAAAAGACGAAAGATGCTTATGGGAAAGATTATGATTTGTATGAACCGAGATTATTAAAACTCACTGCGCATTTAAAAGCAGGAAGATTGCATGCGGCAGCAGATCTTTGCAAGCTTGATTTTGTTGCGGGATAGTATTAAACCGCAGAGACGCGAAGACGCAGAGAAGATCGAATTAATGAATGGTACAATTAGTTTGGGAGTTGCACATTGCTCAATAGAATTTCTACCGTACAAGAGTGCGACGCAACAATGCTTAATAGCAGCAATGCAGCTAAGGACATAAAAAAATAAACAGAAAATAAAACACACATCGCCATTAATAAGAACTGAAAACTGCTGATTGAAAACTTTTCCTGCGATTCATTCACTCAAATCAATGCTGGTCCTTTCTTCAGGCTGTTGCTGCAAAGATTTTTTTGATTCCACTTCTATTTGCTGAACCCACACTGCATAATCATTGGGATATATTTGCGAGCCAGTGTGAACGGCATATTGTCTGGTAAATTCTGCGCCGAAATAAAGTATCATAGCAGAATAATAAACCCATAATAAAATCACAATGACTGAACCCGCAGCGCCGTAAGCAGAACTGAGCTTGCTGTGACCGAGATAATAACCGATCAAAAATTTCCCAATCAAAAACAGAAGTGCAGTAGTGAATGCGCCTGCGCGAACATGTTTCCATCTGATTTTTGCATCGGGCAGAAATTTAAAAATGATCGCGAACAAAAATGAAGTGATGAGAAAAGTGAGCAGCAAATTAAAACTGTAAACGGTATAAACAGTTGCGTGAGGGAACATTTCAGTGAGCTTGTGAATAAGCGTGTCCATAATGCCGTTGATGAGCAATGAAACAAGCAACAAAAAACCAAGACAGACAACCATTGAAAAAGAAATCAATCTATTAATGAGTATTTTGAGCCAGCCTTTTTTTGGTTTTGCTTTTAATCGCCAGATAGAATTTATCGAATCTTGAATCTCGCCAAACACGCTGGTAGCACCGATTATAAGCGTTATTAATCCAACAATGGTTGCAAAGCCAGCCTGATTTGTTAATGCTGCAGAACGAATGGTTTGCTGAATTTGCAACGCTGCATCTTTGCCAACAAAACTTGCGATCTGCCCGTAGATAGTTCCTTCAATTGCTGCGCGGCCATAAAAAATATCGCTTACTGCAATAATGATTATTAGCATCGCTGGCAAAGAAAAAATAGTGTAGAATGCAAGGGCAGCACTTAATTTCAGCACTTTGTCATTTACAAAATCAATGGCAGATTGCTTTAAAATTTTCCATATAGATTTCAGAGATAAGGGCATAGATTTTTTTTGCGGGATTTAAAACACGAATGAAAACGAATTACACGAATTCTACTATTTGAGCTTTTCATTTTCTTTGTGACGTTCTGCATCGCGGATATTTTTCTTTTCAAAATTTTTTTGGAGCGCTGTGGTTAAATCAATTTTTGTTTGGTTTGCAATGCATAATAAAACCCACAGCACATCAGCCAGTTCATCATCCAACTTTTTTTCTTTATCCGATTCTTTAAAAGACTGATCTCCATATAAGCGACTCATTAACCGTGCCACTTCGCCGACTTCTTCTGTCAGGATTGCCATGTTAGTCAACTCGCTGAAATATCGGACACCAGTAGTTTGTATCCAGTCGTTGATTTTTTGCTGAGCTTCACGGATGGAGAGTTCTTGTGATTTCATGTTATATATTTTTGACACGAATTTTAAAATGAATTACAAAGATATTTTAGGGCATATAAATTCGTAATTCGTGTAATTCGCTATAATTCGTGTTCACCATTTATTAAACGAAAATGTCTCCTTCTAAATAAGTCCGTGCATTGCCGCTTATTAAAACGCGATCGCCGCTAATCTCACATTCTAAATATCCTTTTCGTTTTGATAATTGAATTGCAGAAAGTTCATCCTTGCCCAATTTATTTGCCCAATAAGGAGCGAGCAATGTGTGTGCTGAACCTGTTACCGGATCTTCGTCTATGCCAGACTGTGGAAAAAAGCAGCGCGAAACAAAATCAACATTATCGCCTTTGGCTGTAGCGATTATTCCCCTTGATTTTAGTTGAGATATAATCCTGAAATCTGGAGAAAGATTTTCTATCACCTTTTGATTTTCAAAGACAGCCATATAATCTGTTGTTCCTTTGTAAACTGCAATTGGCTTAACTTTCAAACCATCTTCAATTGCAGGAAGGCTTTTTGTTTCTACTGCATTGTCTGCCGGAAAATCCAATGTCAGTTTTTCGTCAGCTCTTTTTGAAACATGCAATGGCCCGCTTTTAGAATGAAAAGTGATTTTATCTTTTTTATATCCGAGATGATCATAAAACACATGTGCAGACGCAAGCGTTGCGTGCCCGCACAACGCCACTTCTAGCGCAGGTGTGAACCAGCGGATAGCATAATCATTTTCCTGCGGGACAATATAAGCTGTTTCTGCAAGGTTGTTCTGCATCGCAATCTTCTGCATCAAATCTTCGGTTAACCATTCCCGTAAGTAAATAACAGCAGCGGGGTTTCCACCAAATGTTGTTTCTGCAAATGCATTGACTATGTAAATTTTTAGTCTCATAATTCAATTTTTAATTACACGAATTATTCTTTATTCTTAGTATCAATAATAATCGTCACTGGTCCGTCATTCACCAATTCAACTTTCATATCAGCACCAAACTCGCCGGTGTAAATTGTTTTCCCGAAATCATCCTCTAATTGTGCAATCATTTTCTCATAAAGCGGGATAGCAATTTCCGGTTTGCTTGCACGAAGGTAAGAAGGGCGGTTGCCTTTTTTTGTTGAAGCGTGCAAAGTGAATTGGCTTATTAATAAAATATCACCAGCTACATCTTTCACAGAAATATTCATCACGCCATTCTCATCATTAAAAATGCGCAGGTTAATAATTTTTGTGCTTAACCATTCAACATCTTCAGTTGAATCTGCATCTTCAATACCAATAAGTATCATCAACCCCGCATTTATTTGAGATTTTATTTTCCCATCAATTGTAACATTAGCGGTACTTACACGCTGAATAACAGCTCGCATTTCTCTCTTGATTTAATTTGTAATTTTGCAGCATGAAGATAGATGTTTCAAAAGAAATTGCTTTTAAAACCGCCCGCAGCGGCGGCAAAGGCGGACAAAATGTGAACAAAGTGGAGACGATGGTGGAAGGATATTTTGATATCAGCAATTCTCTATTGATTGATGACAAGCAAAAACAAATACTTCATCAAAAACTCGCGAATAAAATTAATGCGGAAGGATTGCTGCAGGTGAAATCTCAAGTGTATCGCTCACAGTTGAGCAACAAAAAAAATGAATGAAATAAAAGAAAAGTAATAAAAAAAAAAAAAGAAACGCATTGCAACCAAGCCATCAAAAAAATCAAAAGAAAAAAGAATAGAATCGAAAAAGAAACAAAGTGAGATCAAGAACGTAAGAAAGAAAATTC